>Ga0066790_10001027_pt1 | contig 11471 bp, 10 predicted proteins | sample OrgsoiDNA2013050_FD_70963 | JGI IMG/M metagenome (GOLD analysis project Ga0066790, IMG submission 70963) | Permafrost soil microbial communities from the Arctic, to analyse light accelerated degradation of dissolved organic matter (DOM) -... | ecosystem: Environmental > Terrestrial > Soil >...
GGTTTCCCGGGCACGTCAACCTGCTTCAGAGTCGCTCGCCCGAGCTCGTCGTCGTCACCTCGTATTCCGATCAGGACCCTGGCAGCTTCTGGGTCTATCGGCCGGCGACGAATCAGTGGCAGGCCATCGGCCGGGTGCGCGAGGACATCGATCCGGGGACGATGGCGACGCTCGATTTCCAGCGCATCTCGGCGCGCGACGGCGAGGACCTGCCGATCTGGGTCACCTCGCTGCCGGCGCCGAAAGGGGCGCCACCGAAGCCGGCCGTCGTCCTCGTTCATGGTGGCCCGTGGGTGCGTGGCGGCGAATGGGCCTGGCACGCCGAGGCGCAGTTTCTGGCCTCGCGCGGCTACGTCGTCATCGAGCCCGAATACCGCGGCAGCACCGGCTTCGGCAGGAAGCATTTCGAGAGCGGCTGGAAGCACTGGGGCGACACGATGCAGGACGACGTGGCCGACGCCGTGCAGTGGGCTGTCGGCAAGGGCCTCGTCGACGCCAGCCGCGTCTGCATCGCTGGTGCGAGCTACGGTGGCTATGCGACGCTCATGGGCTTGATCGCGCATCCCGAGATGTACCGGTGCGGCGTGGCCTGGGTGGCGGTGTCCGACCCGCGCCTGTTGTTCGAACCGAGTTGGGACAGCGACTCGACCGAAGAAGGTCGCTACGGACTGCCGACCCTCCTGGGCGATCCGAAGAAGGACGCCGCCATGCTCTCCCGCGCCACACCGGCCGAGCGCGCTGCCGAGATAAAGGTGCCGCTGCTGCTCGCCTTCGGTCGCGACGACCGCCGGGTTCCGCTCGAGCACGGCACGCGCATGCGCGAAGCGCTGCGCGCCGCCGGACGCGAGCCGGAATGGATCGTCTACGACGGCGAAGGCCACGGCTGGCTGAAGCCCGAGAACAACGTCGATTTCTGGGAGCGGGTGGAGCGCTTTCTGGCGAAATCGCTGACGCCGGCGAACTAAACGCAACGTGGTCGAGCGTTGGCTGCGCATCCGCGTTGCGAACCGAGCCGGCCAAGGACAAGGAACACCATGTACACGCAAGCGATGGACACGATGGGCAAGGACCGCACCGATCTGCCGAAGGCCGTGCGCTCGGCCGAAGAGGCGGCGCTGCAGGATAAATTCGACGCGCGCATCGACGCTGGCGAATTCATCGAAGCCAAGGACTGGATGCCGGAGCACTACCGCAAGACGCTGGTTCGGCAGATCAGCCAGCATGCGCACTCCGAGATCGTCGGCATGCTGCCCGAGGGCAACTGGATCACGCGCGCGCCGACGTTGAAGCGCAAGGCGATCCTGCTCGCCAAGGTGCAGGACGAAGCCGGCCACGGCCTCTATCTCTACGCCGCCGCCGAGACGCTCGGCACCTCGCGCGACCAGCTCGTCGAGGCACTTCATTCCGGCAAGGCCAAGTACAGCTCGATCTTCAACTACCCGACGCTCAGCTGGGCCGACATGGGCACCATCGGCTGGCTCGTCGATGGCGCCGCCATCATGAACCAGGTGCCGCTGTGCCGCTGCTCGTTCGCGCCGTACGCGCGGGCGATGGTGCGCATCTGCCGCGAGGAGAGCTTCCACCAGCGCCAGGGCTTCGATTCGCTGCTGACGATGATGACGCGCGGCACCGATGCGCAGAAGGCCATGGTTCAGGAGGCGGTCGACCGCTGGTGGTGGCCCAGCCTCATGATGTTCGGCCCGCCCGATGCAGAGTCGCCGAACTCCGAGCAGTCGATGCGCTGGGGCATCAAGCGGATCAGCAACGACGACCTGCGCCAGAAGTTCATCGATGCGACGGCCGAGCAGGCGAAGGTTCTCGGCGTCTCGCTGCCCGACCCCGAGCTGCACTGGAACGAAGAGCGCCAGCACTACGACTTCGGGCCGATCGACTGGAAGGAGTTCTGGCAGGTCGTCGGCGGCGATGGTCCATGCAACCGCGAGCGCCTGGCCGCGCGCGTCGCCGCCTGGAACGACGGCGCCTGGGTTCGCGATGCGGCCATGGCGCATGCACGCAAGCACGCATTGCTGGAGGCGGCATGAGCGCGGCGGCGGGCCGGCCCAAGGCGGGCTCCGCCCCCCCGGGGGGCAGCGGCGAGGTGCAAGACGCAAGCGTGGGCGCCCCGGTTCGCGAATGGCCGCTGTGGGAAGTGTTCGTTCGCAGCAAGGCAGGGCTCGACCATAAGCACTGCGGCAGCCTGCACGCCGCCGACGCGAAGCTCGCCATCCAGCTGGCGCGCGACGTGTACACGCGGCGCCAGGAAGGCGTCAGCGTCTGGGTCGTACGCTCTGACCAGATCGTCGCCAGCGACCCGGGCGACAAGGCCGCTTTTTTCGATCCGATGGCCGACAAGGTCTATCGCCATCCGACGTTCTACGAGCTGCCGAAGTCGGTCGACCACATGTGAGCGCCATGGCAGCCACGAACAGCGCTTCCATCACCGTCTCCGGCGATCTGTCGGTGCAGTACCTGCTGCGCATCGGCGACACCTGCCTCATCCAGGCGCAGCGGCTGGGCGAATGGTCGGGCCATGCGCCGCTGGTCGAAGAAGACATCGCGCTCTCCAACACGGCACTCGACCTGATCGGCCAGGCGCGCGGCGTGCTCACGCGGGCCGGCCAGATCGAAGCCAGGCAGGGTGGCCAGGGCCATGACGAAGACCAGCTCGCCTTCCGGCGCGACGAACGCGACTATCGCAACCTGACGATCGTCGAGCTGCCGCGCGGCGACTTCGCGGCGACGATGCTTCGCACCGCAATGCTCGCGACCTTTTTCAAGCTGCTCTGGCAGCGCCTGGCCGACTCGGCTGATGCCGAGCTGGCAGCGATCGCCGGCAAGGCCGTCAAGGAAGCACGCTACCACCAGGAGCACGCCGCCGACTGGGTCGTTCGCCTCGGCGATGGAACCCCTGAATCGACGGCGCGAATGAAGGCGGCGATCGACTGGCTCTGGCCGTACACGGCCGAGATCTTCGAGAGCGATGCGGTCGACGAGCACGCGGCGGCCGAGCATCTCGGTCCGCGCTGGAGCGATCTGCAGGACGACTGGCGTGCCGAGCTGGCGGCCATCGCCGCCGAGGCCGGTCTCGCCCTGCCGGCGGACCGGCCGTTCCGCAGCACCGGCAAGGCCGGACGGCACAGCGAGCACCTCGGCTACATCCTGGCCGAGATGCAGCATCTTCAGCGTGCCTTCCCCGGGGGCGTGTGGTGAACGCGACGCAAACCGGCCCGCGGCACGATGCCGGTGCGAGCGCCGCCGATCGGGCCGCTCGCGAAGCCGCTGCGATCTCCCGGATCGAGCGCGCCTGGATCGTGCTCGACGGTGTCCCCGATCCCGAAGTTCCGGTTGTCTCGGTGTGCGATCTCGGCATCGTGCGCGACGTCGTCGCGGGCGATGCCGACGGCCTGACGGTGGTTGTCACGCCGACGTATTCGGGCTGCCCGGCGACCGAGGTCATCGAGCAAAGCATTGTCGAGGCGCTCGTTGCCGCCGGGCTGGGGCCGGTGCGAATCGAGATGCGCCGGGCCCCCGCCTGGACCACCGACTGGATGAGCGACGAAGGTCGCCGCAAGCTGCGCGAATACGGCATCGCGCCGCCGGGCGCGTGCGCGCCGACGCAGGCGGTGCCGATGCGCTTCATGCCTCGCCCGCGCTCCACTGCGCTCGCGTGCCCGCGCTGCGAGAGCACCGACACCGAGCGCATCTCGGCGTTCGGCGCCACGGCCTGCAAGGCGCTCTACCGCTGCCGCGCCTGCGGCGAGCCGTTCGAATACTTCAAGCCGATCTAGAAATGCCGACCCCCACGCTGCCTGCGGTCGCTGCCCCCCGAGGGGGCGACGACGCCCTTGGGGCGGCCCGGCGGGCGTTGTCGACCCCCACGCTGCCTGCGGTCGCTGCCCCCCGAGGGGACAACAATACCCTTGGGACGACCCGGCGGGCGTTGCGGCCATGAGCAGCCTGCACTTCCATCCGCTCAAGGTGCGCAGCGTGCGGCCCGACACCGACGAGGCGGTGATCGTCTCGTTCGATGTTCCTGAGGCCCTCGCCGAAGCGTTCCGTTTCAGCCATGGCCAGCACCTCACGCTGCGCCACACGATCGAGGGCAGCGACGAGCGGCGCTCCTATTCCATCTGCGCCGGCGTCGAGGACGGCGAGCTTCGCGTCGGCGTTCGCAAGGTGCCCGGCGGTCGTTTCTCGACCTGGATCCACGAGCACCTGCAAGAGGGCGACACGATCCAGGTGATGGCGCCCGAGGGGCGCTTCTTCGTACCGCTCGATGCGAGCGCGTCGCGCCACTATCTCGGCATTGCCGGCGGCAGCGGCATCACGCCCATCCTGTCGATCATGAAGACCGTGCTCGCCGCCGAGCCGCGGTCGCAGTTCACGCTCATCTACGGCAACCGCAAGCTTCGCTCGACGATGTTCATGGAAGAGCTCGAGGACCTGAAGAACCGCTACCTGACGCGGCTGGTCCTGCACCTCGTCTTCTCGCAGGAGGCCACCGACCTGCCGCTCTACAACGGCCGCCTCGGGCGCGACAAGATCGGCGAGTTTCTCGGCGCGCTCGTCGATCCGCGCAGCATCGACCACGCCTTCGTCTGCGGCCCGCACGGCGTCAACGACGAAGCCGAGGCGGCGCTGCTCGCCGCCGGCGTCGCCGCCGAGAAGATCCACATCGAGCGCTTCGGCGTACCCGACGCGGCCGGCGCATCGCGCGCGGCGCTTCACGCGCCACGCGAAGGCGACGCCGCCGATGCCCGAGTGACGATCATCCGCGACGGCGTGCGCAGCGAGATCGACTTCCACGCGCACCAGGGCAACGTGCTCGAGGCGGCCGCCGCGGCCGGGCTCGACGTGCCGTTCTCATGCAGGTCGGGCGTCTGCTGCACCTGCCGGGCACGCCTGCTCGAAGGCGAGGTGCGCATGGAGCGCAACTTCGCGCTCGAGAAGCGCGAGGTCGAAGCCGGCTTCGTGCTGACCTGCCAGGCGCATCCGCTCACCGAGCGGGTCGTGCTGTCGTTCGACGACCGCTGACATGCCACGCGGTCGCGCCAAGGGCTATGGTGAGCAGCGCGAGCAGATCCTCGCCGGCGCGGCGAGGCTGTTCGCCCAGCGCGGCTACACGGCCACGTCGATGAGCCAGCTGGCCGAGGCCTGCGGCGTCTCGAAGCCCTCGCTCTATCACTACGTGCGCGACAAGCACCAGCTTCTCGCCGAGATCGCCGCGGCGCATGTGGCCCGCCTCGAGACGGTGATCGACGAAGTGGCTGTCGGCGCCGACCCTCCCGAAGCGCGCGTCCGTCGCCTCATCGGCGCGTTCCTCGAGGTCTATTCGGGCGCGCAGGCCGAGCATCGCGTGCTCACCGAAGACGTGAAGTTCCTCAACTCGACCGAAAAGAGGCGTGTGCTCGACGGCGAACGCAAGGTCGTCGCCGCGTTCGCCGACGCCATTGCCGCGGCCCGGCCCGAGCTGCGGCGGGCCGGCCTCGACAAGCCGCTGACGATGCTGCTGTTCGGCATGATGAACTGGATGTTCACGTGGCTTCGACCTGGCGGCGCGCTGAGTCATGTCGACATGGCACCGGTCGTCGCCGATCTCTTCTTCGGCGGGCTGGGCGCCTTGCGTGCGCCGGGGTCGCCAACGTTGCCGTCGCCCATCGACGCAGCCATCGATTGCGCGTCGAGCGACACCGCAATTTCGCGGCCGGCGTCACCCCGACGCCGGCATCCCAGAGCACAGACATCCACATCGGCGTGAGAGCGCCCCGGGAACCCCCTATGTCCATCCTGCAAAGCCTGATCGCCGACCGCTGGGTCGGCACCCGCCAGGGCACTGCGCTGGCAAGCGCCATCGACGGCTCGGCGATCTACCACGCGCACGCCGACGCGATCGATTTCGGCGAAGCGCTGCGGCATGGCCGCCGGGTCGGCGCGTCTGGCCTGATGGCGATGGATTTCCAGCAGCGGGCAGCGCGCCTGAAGGCGCTCGCGGCCTACGTCAACGAGCGCAAGGAAACGCTCTACGCGATTTCACGCCACACCGGCGCGACGCGCAGCGACAGCTGGGTCGACATCGAAGGCGGCACCGCAACGCTCTACGCCTACGCGTCGATGGGCGGCAACGAGCTGCCGTCGGGCAATGTGCTGCACGAAGGTCCGGCCGTGACGATCGGCAAGAAGGGTCACTTCGCCGGCACCCACATCCTGGTGCCGCGGGGTGGCGTGGCCGTGCACATCAATGCCTTCAACTTTCCGGTCTGGGGTCTGCTCGAAAAGTTTGCGCCGACCTTTCTCGCCGGCGTGCCGTGCATCGCCAAGCCGGCCACGGCGACGAGCTACCTCACCGAGGCGCTGGTGCGCCTGCTGGTCGAGTCGGGCCTGCTTCCCGCCGGAAGCCTGCAGCTTGTCATCGGCAGTACCGGTGATCTGCTCGACCGGCTCGACAGCCAGGACGTCGTCACCTTCACCGGCTCGGCCGACACGGCGCTGAAGCTGCGTGGCAACGCCAACCTGCTGGCCCGCTCGATCCCGTTCAACGCCGAGGCCGATTCGCTCAACGCGGCGATCCTCGGTCCCGACGTCACTCCGGACGACGAGGAGTTCGATCTGTTCGTGAAAGAGGTCGCCCGCGAAATGACGGTGAAGGCCGGCCAGAAGTGCACCGCCATCCGCCGCGCCATCGTGCCGCGCCAGCACCTCGATGCGGTTGCCGCAAAGCTGCGCGAGCGGCTCGCCCGGGTGATCTTCGGCGATCCGGCCGTCGAAGGCGTGAAGATGGGTGCGCTCGCGTCGCGCGCCCAGCAGAAGGATGTCGGCGAGCGCGTCGAGATGCTGGCGCGCGGCAATGAGGTCGTGTTCGGGCGCGGCGAGGCCTTCGCGCCTCTGGGAGAAGGCACGGCCAACGGCTCGTTTTTCGCGCCGACGTTGCTGCTCTGCCGCGATGCAATGGCCAACGACGCGGTGCACGACGTCGAGGCGTTCGGCCCCGTCAGCACGCTCATGCCCTACGGCGACTTCGACGAGGCGCTGGCCCTCGCGGCGCGCGGCCGCGGCAGCCTCGTCGCGACGCTGGTCACGCACGACCCGAAGATCGCCGCCCGGGCGATCCCGCAGATGGCGGCCTGGCACGGTCGCCTGCTCGTCCTCGACCGCGAAGCGGCCGTCGAATCGACGGGCCATGGCTCGCCCCTGCCGATGCTCAAGCACGGCGGCCCGGGCCGGGCCGGCGGCGGCGAGGAGCTTGGCGGCATCCGTGCCGTAAAGCACTACCTGCAGCGCACGGCGATCCAGGGCTCACCGACGATGCTGATGGCGGTGACGGGCGAATACATGCGCGGTGCGGCGCTTCATGAAGGCGGTGTGCATCCGTTTCGCAAGCACTTCGAGGAGCTTGCCGTGGGCGATTCGCTGCTCACCCATCGCCGCACCGTCAGCGAAGCCGACATCGTCGCCTTCGGCGGCATCTCGGGCGACTTTTTCTACATGCACTTCGATGCCATCGCGGCCAAGGAATCGGCCTTCGGGCAACGCATCGCGCATGGCTACTTCGTGCTCTCCGCCGCCGCCGGCCTGTTCGTGTCGCCGGCGCCCGGGCCGGTGCTGGCGAACTACGGCCTCGACACGCTGCGCTTCGTCAAGCCGGTGACGATCGGCGACACGATTCGGGCGCGGCTCACGTGCAAGCGCAAGGTCGATCGACACAAGAAGGACGCGCAGGGTCGCGGCCAGGGCGTCGTCGCCTGGGATGTGGAGGTGACCAACCAGAACGACGAGCTCGTCGCGAGCTACGACATCCTGACGCTGGTCGCCAAGCAAGAGACGCAGCCAGCGGGCGCGGGCGCGGCGTGAGCCAGGTGCGTCACGCCGCGCTCGAGGCGCCGTCTGCGCTGTTGCGACCCAGCGGGGAAACCCCGTTCGGTGCGTCGGGTGGGCGCTTCTAGAATCGCCCCGCACTCGCTCGAGGAACCCCCGATGCCCCCAACCCGTCGCGCAGGCGCGCCGAAGGCCGCCGCCGCCAGCGTCGGGCCGCGTATCCTCAAGAAGTATCCCAACCGGCGTCTCTACGACACCGCCATTTCGAGCTACATCACGCTCGCCGAAGTCAAGGGCATGGTCCTGGCCGGCGTCGAGTTCGAGGTGCGGGACGCCAAAACCGGCGACGACCTGACGCGCAGCATCCTGCTGCAGATCATCCTCGAGGAAGAGACCGGCGGCGTGCCGATCTTCTCGGCGTCGATGCTGTCGCAGATCATCCGTTTCTATGGCCACGCCATGCAGGGCATGATGGGTTCGTATCTCGAGAAGAACCTGCAGACCTTCACCGACATCCAGGCCAAGGTCGCCGAGCAGTCGAAGGGCCTCTATGACCCGAAAGTGCAGAGCCCGGAGATGTGGGCGCAGTTCCTGAGTGGCCAGGCGCCGGTGGTGCAGACCATGATGGGCAACTACCTCGATCAGTCGCGCAAGGTGTTCCTGCAGATGCAGGAGCAGATGGCCAAGCAGGCGGTGACCCTGTTTCCAGGGCTTCCTGCCAAGCCGGTGCCGCCCAAACGCTGAGAGGCCTACCGCCGCGCGACGAAGTCGATTTCCACGCGTGCGCCTCTGGCGAGCGCCGTCACGCCGATGCAGGTGCGGGCCGGGCGCCGGCCCGGCGCGAAATACGTGGCGTAGACCGCGTTCATCGCGGCGTAGTCCTCTTCGAAATGCGCCAGGTAGATGCGCGCCGAGACGACGTGGCCGAGGCCGATGCCGCAACCCGTGAGCACGGCGACGAGGTTGGCGATGACGCGATGGGTCTGAGTCTCGATGCCTTCGGCGTACGGCTCGTCGATCGATGTGCCCGAAAACGGCATCTGACCCGTCAGAAAGAGCCAGCCGTCGGCTTCGACGGCGTGGCTGAACGGGGCGACCGGGTCCGGCGCGCCGGCGATCATGTGAAACGTGGCTGTCATGGCGACCTTTCGGACATGAGCGAGGCTGCGCTCGGGTTGCGATCATAGGAAGCGGCTTGCCATGGCCCTGGCATCGCCGGCGCGATCGCCGCGCACGAGCAGCGCAAGCCATGTGAGCATTCCGATCGACAGGGCTTGCGGCCGTCGAAGCGGCCAACGGCGCCGATCGGCGAAAATCGCTGCATGACCGAAGAGACACTCGCCGCAGCAGACATGATGGCCTTGACGCGGGCCGCGCCGAAGATCGGCTTCGTCTCGCTCGGCTGCCCGAAGGCACTGACCGACTCCGAGCTCATCCTGACCCGGCTGAGTGCCGAGGGCTACGTCACGTCGAAGACCTTCGACGGCGCCGACCTCGTCATCGTCAACACCTGCGGCTTCATCGACGATGCGGTCCGCGAGAGCCTCGAGGCGATCGGCGAAGCGCTCGCCGCCAACGGTCGCGTCATCGTCACCGGTTGCCTCGGTGCGAAGGCGGGCGAGGGCGGCGGCAACCTCGTGCGTCAGATGCACCCGAGCGTGCTGGCGGTGACCGGCCCGCACGCGACCGACGAGGTGCTGTCTGCCGTGCACCGGCACGTGCCCAAGCCGCACGATCCTTTCGTCGACCTGGTGCCGGCGCGCGGCCCATCGATCGGCGTCAAGCTGACGCCGAAGCACTACGCCTATCTCAAGATCAGCGAAGGCTGCAACCACCGCTGCACGTTCTGCATCATCCCGAGCTTGCGCGGCGATCTGGTCTCGCGCCCGGTGGGCGACGTGCTCTCGGAAGCCGCGGCGCTGTTCGAATCGGGCGTGAAGGAGCTGCTCGTCATCAGCCAGGACACGAGCGCCTATGGTGTCGACGTGCGCTATCGCACCGGCTTCTGGAACGGCCGTCCGGTCAAGACTCAGCTGCTCGAGCTGTGCCAGCGCCTCGCCGAGATCGCCGCAACGCATGGTGCCTGGGTGCGGCTCCACTACGTCTACCCCTACCCGCACGTCGACGCCGTGCTGCCGCTGATGGCCACCGGCGCGATCCTGCCGTACCTCGACGTGCCGTTCCAGCATTCGCACCCCGACGTGCTGCGCCGCATGAAGCGGCCGGCGAGCGGCGGGAAGAACCTCGATCGCCTGGCGCGCTGGCGCGAGATCTGCCCCGAGCTCGTCGTGCGCAGCACCTTCATCGCCGGCTTTCCGGGCGAGACCGAAGCCGAGTTCGAGCATCTCCTCGAGTTCATTCGCGAGGCCCGCATCGATCGCGCCGGCTGCTTTGCCTACTCGCCGGTGAGTGGCGCCGCGGCGAACGCCCTTCCCGGCATGCTGCCTCGCGAAGTGCGCGACGAGCGGCGCGCCCGCTTCATGGCGGTGGCCGAGGCGGTGTCGACGGCCAAGCTCGCGCGGCGGGTCGGCGCGACGATGCAGGTGCTCGTCGACGCGGCGCCGGCGCTCGGCCGCAAGGGCGGCATGGGCCGCAGCTATGCCGATGCGCCCGAGATCGACGGCCGCGTTCGCCTGCTGCCGCCCGAGAAGGCCTCGAAGACCCTGAAAGCGGGCGAATTCACGCGAGCCCGGATCGTCGCTGCCGAAGGCCACGATCTCGTCGGCGTACCGATCTGATGCCACCATGAAAACCAAGAAACCCCCTTCGAGCACGTTGCTCATCGCCCACCCCTACGTGCCACCGGCCGGTTTCGCGGCGATGCAGCCGCCCGTGCACAAGGCGTCGACGATCATCTTCAGGAACGCCGCGGCCTTGCGCGGGCGGAACTGGAAAGAAAAGACCGGCTACACCTACGGCCTGCACGGCACACCGACCACGTTCACGCTCGAGGAGCGAATCGCCACGCTCGAAGGTGGCCTCGAAACCTTGCTCGTGTCGAGTGGCCTGGCGGCGATCACGCTCGTCGATGCAGCGCTGCTCACCGCCGGCGACGAAGTCCTCATCCCCGACAACGCCTACGGGCCGGGCAAGGAGCTCGCGAAGAACGAACTCGCCCGCTGGGGCATCACGCATCGTTTCTACGACGCCATGAAGCCTTCGTCGCTCACGGCGGCCATGGGCCCGGCGACCCGACTGGTCTGGATCGAGGCGCCCGGGTCGGTGACGATGGAGTTCCCCGATCTGTGCGAGCTGATTCGCATCGCGCGCGCGCGTCCTGGCACGATTGTCGCGCTCGACAACACCTGGGGCGCCGGGATCGCCTTCGACGCGTTCGCCCTCGGCGCCGGCGACGCCGCCGCGAGCGTCGACGTTTCCGTCCAGGCGCTGACGAAATATCCGTCGGGCGGCGGCGACGTGCTGATGGGATCGGTGACGACGCGCGACCCGGCCCTGCACCAGCGCATCAAGATGACGCACATGCGAATGGGCTGGGGCGTCGGCGGCAACGACGCCGAGCTCGTGCTGCGGTCGCTGCCTTCACTCGCCTTGCGCTATGCGGCGCAGGACCGTGCCGGCCGAAAGCTGGCCGAGTGGTGGCTGGGCCGCGGCGAGGTCGATGCCGTGCTCCATCCGGCCTTGCCGGCAGCCCCCGGGCA
>Ga0066790_10001028_pt1 | contig 11469 bp, 14 predicted proteins | sample OrgsoiDNA2013050_FD_70963 | JGI IMG/M metagenome (GOLD analysis project Ga0066790, IMG submission 70963) | Permafrost soil microbial communities from the Arctic, to analyse light accelerated degradation of dissolved organic matter (DOM) -... | ecosystem: Environmental > Terrestrial > Soil >...
AGACGGGTTTGTCGTCGTTGACCGCCCTTGGTCCACCGGAGGCCGCGGCTGGGAGTTTCACGCTGCGGGAAGCTGATTGAGAGGAATGGTGGCGAATGTTTACCGGCAGCCTGTTAACTCGAAGACTTCGACTCCGGCGGCTCCGTCGTTCAGCTGCCCGGTTCGGCCGCAAACTGGACGCCGTAGTAGGGCTTCCGGATCTCGACGAGATGCTGGGTCAGCTGTGTGTATGGGCAACCGGCATGCCGTGGGTCGCCGAAAGTCCGTGCACCGCACGGGAGATGTTGAAGCTCTTTGTACTCGACTGCACCCCGTTGTCCTGCCACGAACCATGGTTCGCTATCAACTCGATCGATGACGACACTGACGATGGACCCGGAATTATCGTGATCTTTTCGGATGCCGTCGCAGATCGAGCCACGGCTATGGGCTGCACTGGGGAACTCGAACGCACCGGGAGACGACGCTCGATCACCGCCATTGGGTTGCCAACCTCTGAGGAAGAGTTCCAAGCGCTGCAGCGGCTACTGGAGGTCACCTACGCGGCCGCCTTCGAGTCGTCGAAGTAATGGGGAGATCACGCGGCCGATGGCCATGGCCAAGGAATGGGCCGTTCGGAACGCACGATTTGATTGCGATCGAGACTGCCCTGCATGACTGGTCGTTCCCTCGGAGCGACTAGCCGGGTGGGCCTGCAGGTCCAAAAGTGAGGAGGTGAGACTCGACCGTCCTCGGGGAGATGCACAACGGGGGCTCCAAGAGCACGAGTCGGTGGAGTATCTCCGGATCAACCTGCGTGACGGGTGGATTGTTGAACGTGAACTCCACAACCGACGCGTAAGCGGGTGACCGTGAAACCACGCATGACTTCCCCTTTTGGATCAGTCTGAATCACCCCGGCTGAAACGCTGCGGCTTCGGCACCCGGGATCGCGCCCATGCGTCCCCCTGGCTGGCTTGCGGGCGCGGCCGCAAGACCTCATTCCCGAACCGGCAGAGCGGATCGTAGTTCCTTCCGTGAGCTGATTCCGAGCTTGGTGAAGACCTTCCGCAGGTGCCACTCAACGGTGCGAGAGCTGATGAAGAGCTCTGCACCGATCTCGGGATTCGTACGTCCATCACCGGCAAGTCGGGCGATATGTTGCTCCTGAGGAGTGAGTTGGTTACGAGTGTCATCCCGGCGCTCACGCACCTTCTCGCCCGTGGCCAGCAGCTCCCTCCCAGACCGTTCCGCGAAGCCTCCCGCTCCCATAGTGGCAAAGAAGTCGTGAGCCTGGCGCAGCTGCTGTCGGGCGTCAACCCGACGGTTCTCGCGACGCAGCCATTCGCCATAACGCAGCTGAGCACGGGCCAATTGCGTCCTCATCCGACACAGGCCGAGCCTTTCGATCCCTTGGCGGTGGTGGTTCTCGGCTGCTTCTCCCTCCTCGATCAGCGCCCGCGCGCTGGCTTCGGTTCCCTTCGCCCAGTCGGTGCCGCTCGCAAGAGCGCGCTCGGACAGACGTTCGACGGCGTCGACTGCGATCTCTCTCTGGCCACATCGCGACGCGGCTTCAATCAGCTCAGGTAAGGCCCACGAGGCAACGACCATGTCATCCGCCGAAATCGCATTCTGTGCAGCGTTGCACGCCAGCTCGTACCGCCCAAGCCCGTTGTACAGGATCGCCGCAGCGTATTCGGCGGAACTGATTGCACACCCTTCTCCCCGGGCGATGCCGCCTCGCTTCATCTCGTCGACCAGAGCCAAGGCCGTCGAGACTTCGCCCCGCCACGCTGCGAGCCGGAGCGGCATGTAAGGAAGGGTCTCGGCTCTGAAGCCGAGATGGAGATCCTCGGCCTCCCCGAGAAGCCTGGTCGCCTGGGACAGATCTCCTGCTTGGATGTGGAACCCAGCCAGGTAGTCAAGCGTATAGGGAAGCAAGATGAGCATTCCGGTCGCCCGAGCGAGGTCAGCCTGGCTCGAGGCGAGTTCGAACCATGCCTCGTCGTCCCACAACTCCATTGCCGCGAGGTTGAAGGCGACGCACAGCCAGTCGAGCTCTCGCTCGGAGGCCCGATATTCCCGTACGGCCTGGATCAACGTCGGTGCTGCGGCAACGTACCCATCCGTCAGGCGAGCGGACAGTCCCAGCAACAAGAGCTGCCTGGCCGGCAACGGCTCAGGCCCCACGTCGATCGATTGAGCCGCCAGGGCAACGTCCGCGACGTCGGTGCCCTTCGCGAGACCGGCAGCGTAGATGGCTGCGACCAGCGCCTCGAGGTATGTCTCCTGGGCGAGTTCGGCATCGATTCGCTCGAGGCGCTGTGCGGCGTGCAACAACAGCGGTGGTGCGTCACTCCCGCGTCGCTGGTCGAACGCGATCTGCGCATATATGCGCTGTACCTGGGCGTGGCCAAACTCGTCGATCGGACCTGCGTCCGCGACTGCGAGGAGCGACTCGGTAGCGGCGAAGTCTCCCACCGCGAACTTGCCCCGTGCGGCTGCCAGCGCCCGCGCCGCTCGCTCACGGGGGTCCGGCGTGAGCATCACGGCCCTCTCCAAGAACGCAGCTGAGGCAGCAATGCCGCCACGGCGCTCTGCACTATTCGCGCAGAGCAACAACTCTCTGGCCACCTCTTCGTCTGGGTCCTTTGTCGCATGGGCGCGGTGCCAGGCACGACGATCAGGATCGGCCTTGGGGTCCGTGGCGGCTGCCAGAGCGCCGTGAGCAGCTCGTTGATCTGCCGCCGAGGCGGCGCGATAGACCGCGGATCTCACGAGGGGATGACGAAACCGCACCCGCGTCCCGATCTCCAACAGTTGGTCAGTCTCCGCGGGCTCTGCCGCCGTCCGCTCAATCCCGAGGGTTTGGGCGGCTCGCCAGAGAAGCACAGCGTCTCCAACTGGATCTGCGGCTGCGAGTAGCAGGAGTTTCTGCGTCGACTCGGGTAGAGCGCCAACCCGTTCGAGATAATGCTCTTCGATCTGGCCCGGGAGATCTCCTCTTTTGGGGATCGCGAAACCGCCCGCGAGATCAGCCGTGCTCATGCTGCTCGACAGCTCAAGCAGGGCAAGCGGGTTGCCCCGCGTCTCCGCCGCGATCCGGTCGCGGACCCGTACATCGAGTCGACCTGGGATTATCGCCTCAAGTAGGGCGCGTGCGTCGTCCTCTTCGAGTCCCCGGACGAGTAGTTCGGGGAGGTCGGACAGATGACGTTCGGCGCTCGGCTCGCGGACCGCGAACACGAGCGCGACCGACTCCGCCAGCAGTCGTCGGGCAACGAACCCTAAGACCTGGCCCGAAGCGGTATCGAGCCACTGCGCGTCGTCCACCAAACACACCAGCGGCCGTTCCTCGGCGACCTCAGACATCAGACCGAGCGCTGCGAGGGCAACCAGGAACCGGTCCGGTGGATTGCCTTGTGAGGCGCCGAGTGCGACCTGCAACGCGTCTTTCTGTGGTTTCGGGAGAGCGTCGATCTGTCCGAACATCGGGGCACACAATTGATGCAACCCCGCGAAAGGCAGCTCCATCTCAGCCTCGACACCCGAAATCTGGGCGATTCGACACCCTGCAGCCTGTCGAGCGGCGTAGCGCAGAAGGTCAGACTTCCCGACGCCGGCCTCACCTCGGATAACCAGGACCGCGCTCTGCCCTCCTCGGACATCGTCCAGCAGCCGATCCAGCACCGCGCACTCGCTGACTCGGCCCCGAAACCCCGGTGAACGCTGCGTGGCCATCCGCGGTGAGCCTAACGACAAGGGCTGTGAACGTCCCTAGCTGGGACTCCAGCAACGCCGCCACCAGGAATTCCGATCTATAACGGCGTCGAGACACCGATAGCCCGACCAGGGACTTCCACGGGCGCCACGAGCCCCACCAAGCGCGATCGTGGTGAGAAACGAGATGGACGGAGGTCATGCATGGGCAATACCGACGTGAGCAGTAAGACCTCGGCCAGGACCCCGGGAGTCGTCGACATGAGGCTCGAGGTCGTCGTTGTTCCTGTGACTGACGTCGATCGGGCAAAGCGCTTCTACCAGGCGCTCGGCTGGCGGCAGGATGCCGACTTCACATCGGGTGAGGGTTTCCGAGTCGTCCAAATGACGCCACCCGGTTCGCCTTGTTCGGTCATCTTCGGTACAGGAATCACGACACTCGAGCCAGGGTCAGCCGAGAGCCTCGTCCTGGTCGTCTACGACGTCGACGCCGCCAGGGGTGACCTTGCGAGCCGAGGCGTCGAGGTGAGCGAGGTGTTCCACGACGTCGGAGGAGTGTTTCATCACGCAGGGACGGAGTGTCGGGCGCCAGGACCTGACCCACAGGGTCACTCGTACGCGTCCTGGGCCTCGTTCAGCGACCCGGACGGCAACGGCTGGCTCCTCCAAGAGATCAAGACCCGGCAGCCTGGTCGGTGACCGGAGGTGCTTCAGAGTCTGACGGATGGACCGAGCCGCTCACTATCCCAACCGAATGGTGATTGAACATGCCACAGAAAGCGACAGAAAGCGACATGTAGAGGAGTTGAACAATGGACATTGCAAGTCTTGCCGACCTGCTGCACGAGACAGCCGAGCACCATGACCATTTCGAGAAGATCGCCCCACCACACAACTGGTGGGATTGGTACGCCCCCTACATGGACGCCCGTGAGCACGGCAGCACACCGGACGAGGCCGCGAATGCGGCCGATCTCTACATGAAGGAGGTCCGACATGTTGTACCCCAATGATTTCGAGCGTCTGTCGGCGCTTTCCGAGCTCGTGACCCGATGGGTACGACAATGGGCGAACCGTTGGCGGTAACCCAACGATCCCCGCAGTCCATCGAAGGGGTGGGCAACCCCTAGGAGGGTATGGACGTGTGTCGATGGACAATTCTGTAGTGCCCGTGCGTTCGATGGTGTTGACTCATTTCATCGTTTCAGAAGATGTCCACCACTGCCCGGCGTTGGCCTTCACTCCTCTCATTGGGCGATCCATGGCGTGGCCCAAAGGCCAGGGCATCGACCAGGGTCTTCCACGGGCGCGAGGGCGCCCCAGCAGCGCGATCGTGATCAGTGGGGCGACGTAGCCCCACAAGAGGAAAGGATGGCAAAGAGTTCGTTCGACAGATGTCCGCAAGTGGGCATCTTGTCCCGTTCTCGCCGTTCCATTCCGCACCAGAGACAAACGTCCAACTCGGGAGATAACGGCCGTGTCAAGAGGTACAGGACCTTCGCTTTGCGAAGCAGAGGGCGAAGCCGAACTACCGACATAGCCGATGTCATCTGCAATGCGATGCGTTGGAAACCATCAAACCAAAGAAAGCAGGAGAGCCATGAGCCCCACCGAAGTAGTCAAGATGAATCTGGAAAACCACATCCTCCCGGTGACTGACGTCGACCGAGCCAAGGGGTTCTACCAGCAACTGGGATGGCGACTCGACGACGACGTTGCGCCGATGGATGGGATTCGCTTTGTCCAGTTCACGCCTCCAGGGTCGCCCGCCTCGATCACGTTCGGCCTAGGGCTCCCAACGGCCTCGCCTGGCTCGATCCAGGGCACTCTCGTCGTCCACGACATCGAAGAGGCCCACGACGGGCTCGTCAAGCTCGGCATCGACGTGAGTGACGTGTGGCACGGGCCGCCGTTCCCCCTCAAGGCACGCCAACCCGGCCCTGATCCCGAGCGCACCAGCTACGGGTCGTTCTGCTCCTTCAACGATCCAGACGGCAATCTGTGGATTGTCCAGGAGGTCACCAAGCGGCTCCCCGGCCGAGACTGATCTGCAGCCTTCACCGTTTTGTGCGTCACCCCACCCTGGCCGTCGACCCGGCGACCAGGGTGGGCGCGCCCCTATGTTCGAACCGCTCATAGCGGAACCCAGAATTGGAGAAATGCAATGCCTTCTGTCACCGTCGGCACCGAGAATGGCGCCCCGATCGAGATCCACTACGAGGACCACGGCAGCGGTCGCCCCGTGCTCCTGATCCATGGCTATCCGCTGGATGGCAACTCGTGGGAACGACAGGAGCGCGAGCTCCTCGCCAACGGCTATCGAGTCATCACCTACGACCGCCGCGGCTTCGGCCGATCGAGTCAGCCGAGTTTCGGGTATGACTACGACACCTTCGCCGGCGATCTGAAGGTGTTGATCGATCATCTCGATGTGAGGGACGTCGTGCCTGTCGGCTTCTCGATGGGTACCGGGGAGGTCATCCGTTACCTCGGCACCTATGGCTCGGAGCGAGTGCGGAAGGCCGTCTTGCTGGGTACCATTCCGCCCTTCGTGCTCAAAACCGACGACAACCCCGAGGGCGTGGACGGCAAGGTCTTCGCCGACATCGAGGCAGCCATCGTCGCCGACCGATATGCCTTCTTCGAAGGCTTTTTCAATAACTTCTACAACGTCGATGTTCTCGGTGGTACCCGAATCAGCGATCGCGCATGGCAGGCAAGCTTCAACGTGGCGGCTGGCTGTTCACCCCATGCGACCTATGCGTGCGTCGACACTTGGTTGACCGATTTCCGCGCCGATCTGCCGAAGATCGATGTGCCGGTGCTCGTCCTGCACGGTACCGAGGATCGCATCCTTCCGTTCGAGGTGACTGCGGCGAGGCTTCCTGCGCTGATTGCCGACTGCACACTTGTCCCAGTCGAGGGTGGTCCGCACAACATCGCCTGGACCTATCCCGAAGAGGTCAACAAGGCACTGCTCAATTTCCTCAGTGAGGCGAGGTAGTACGATCCCGCTCCATTGATATCTCTTCCAGCTCGAAAGCCGGGGCGGGCAGATAGCGCTTGCCTCGGTCGGTTTGAGGGACGGCCGATGAGGAAACACAGAAAGACGTGGAAGTGTCGGGGGATTGTCGACGACGCTGAGCGAATCCTGGCGGGTCGCTGTGTCGACCACTACCTTCAGTACGGCTTGCCGCCGCCGGCGTGGACGGTGGTCAACGACCTTGCTCACAACAACCTGACGGCGCTCACTAAGCGAGCGACCGGTCGGATCATGTGGCGGAGGCCGCGCCCATGGGAGCGTGTGGAGCTGCACCTAGCTGCCGTTCTGGTCACGACGACCAGCCCAGAGGAGCTCCTTTGTCTCCAACAGGAGGTCATGGTGCCGCTCGAGCTGGGGATGCTCGACCGCCCAAATACCTACCTAGAGACACCAGAGGGACTGGTCGACATCGTGAGTCAAGAAGTTGGTCAGGCCCGTAATGGTCTCCGCTCCTGAGATCTTTCGGCGATCAGCGCCCGACGGTTCAGGCCGGGGTACGCGGACTCGGGTGTCCACCCCACCCGGAGATAGGCCGGTGCTTTCATGGCTGGATCAGGAACTGTTTCCAGCCGCCCGGCAGCGTGGTTTGACCGACTTCAATTAAGTGGCCATCGGGGTCGCGTATGTAGCAGCGGATCTCCGTTTGATGCTGCCTCGGTGGCGTAAGGAATTCGGCGCCGCGTGCGCTCCACTCCGCGTAGACGGCCTCGATATCCGAAACCCGGATGTTCAAGAAGCTGTTCGTGCGGTCCGGATCAGGCGGTATCTCCAGCGTGACGGTGGGTTTGTCGTCGGTCGGTCCACCACCAACGTTGATGATGATGGAGCTGTTGGCGAGCGCTACGTAAGACGGTTCACCCGAACGGATGAGCCTGCCGCCGAGCACCTCGGTGTAGAACCGAACTGAGCGTTCCACGTCGGCCGACACAATGAAATACGCGAGGGCTATCTCGTATGGCGTGACGCCGTCTTCGGGCATGACTGCCTCCGTACTGTGTTCAGGTGGAAGAAGTTGTCAAACAGCGGTGCCACGCTCGTTGGTGTCGCCACGTAATCGGCCCGGTCCCTGGTCGCTGCCCCGCTTGCGGGCGCCAGTCGTCGAAAAGCCACGTCTTGCTGCGTGTCCATTGGATACCTCCTTCTCTCCGCCGGGTCGATCGTCAGGTCGTCCCGCGCATAGTTGATGCTTCACTTGGGAACCAAGTTGAAGGGCAGCGCGCTCGACACCTTGTCCGACGCTTCGAGGACATGTCACCCGTCGACGCGATCGGATTCGAAGCAAGGTCGCTAACAAGTCACTGATCCCGACTCCCGGTGTTCGAGTTGCGCTCACCATCACTACTGTGTTTCGAGGGTGTTGGAATCGCGCCCGTAGAAAGCCCTAGTTCTCCCCCCGGGGCCTATAGCGGAGGGATGGGTTTCGGTCGCTCGGGGTCACCGGGAGGCATTGAAAAAGCCCTCCACCTGACAAAAAAGAGCGGACGACGGGATTCGAAGCCCCGACCACAACCTTGGCAAGAGAGGGCGAATGGATCCATGTGGTCTGTACCGGTCCGGTGAAGTGTGGTTCCGTCCACCCAGTTTCCGGCCCATCCACCGTGTCCGCCCGTAGTTAGAGCGTTCTACTTTCAGGGGCCGGCAAGGGCCTCCGCTTCATGGCCCGGATTCAAATATTGAGCTCGAGTGGTCCAGTTACCAAGGGGATCCGCCGCTGTCAGGCGGCGTGCGCCTTGATGTGGACCCTTCCGCTCGACAAATCGACAGTTCCCGACGCCCACACTTGGATCGCGTTCACCCATGAGAACTCGGGGTGATTGGTCAGCAGCGTCACGTTTTCACGGAGCTGCACGACGGAGGAGCCCGCCTCCGGGATCGCTATGCCTTCGGCAGCCAGGGAGATCTTCTTGCCGTCTTCCGTCGTGATCTCTGCATGAATGTGGAGCTGAGCCCGACCATCCGCACGGAAGTAGAGATAGTCGATGCCGACGACCGAGCCCTTCAATTTCGGCCCGGTGATAGCTCCCTCTAGATAGAAGTCGATCCGTCCCCCCTCGGGTGTAGGCGACGCTTGGCCCGAGAACAAGTCATCCGACGACAATCCGTACTCGACGACCCGCGTCACCTGCAGCGTGTACTCATAGACCGGCTCTCCCGTCATTCGTACCTCCCCACCACTTAGGTCTGTCTGTTGACGTTTGCCAAGGCCTACAAGAGACCGGTCGTTTGTGGCTCTTTTCTCGTTCGGCATGAGCGTAGTCGTTGAGTTGCCCAATCCCCGATCCTTGGGTGCAGCGTCTCGCGGTGGCAAACGTGGCCCGTTCCAGTCAGAGGACCCCGTCGACGACATGGCCGATTTCGCCGAGCCGGCCGAGAGGACCCTGTGATCCGCTTGCGGCGGCCGGTGCTCGATTCGCCGAAGCGACATGTTGCGCCGTTGCCGCCGACGTTGACGCGCCGGCCGGTCCGATCCCCGGTACCCATATGGATCTGGTCGCTCCTCCACCGGTGCGATGACACCCGGCCGATGGTTGCCCGCGCCACGCGGACGCTGATCGACGACGCCTCGGCCGTTGGCCGGCGCGAACGCCTCCCTCCGAACCACACTGGCCTATGGCCACCGAGAAGACACTTGACGCCACCAGAGAGCCAGGGGAGGGCTTCACCGATTTCTCAGCCCATCACCGGCTTCTGGCGGCCTCCAGCGAGTCGACCCAATTCTGGATCCAATCGAGCAGCTCCGCGTGGCCTTCGTTGACGTTGGAAAGGCCTTCGACGATCATCCCTAACTGAAAACTTGTCACGGCGGCCACAATGACCTTCAACGGGAACTGGGTCTCGTCGAGCCCGTACTCGCGCATGGCCTGGCCGAAATAGTTCTCGAAGATGCCGCGAAACCGGGCGTGGACCTCGGTGAGACGCTCTCGGAACTCGGGCTTGTTCCATCCCATAGCTAAGAGTTCCAGCAGAATCTTCGGAAACCGGGAGGTGGGTTCGTCCACCCAGAACCGTGCACCGAGGCGCCACTTCTCGGCGAAGGTCAGGTTGGGTTCGGCGTAGAGCGCCTCGAGGGCATCGGCGAGCTGATCGACGAAGCGCTGAAGTGTCTTTGTGAGCAACTCATCCATGGAGCCGAAGTAGTAGTGGACGAGCCCGTGATTCATTCCGGCCGCTTCGGCCAAGGTCCGGGTGGAGATGCCCGCGTAGCCCACCTCGTAGAGCAGGTGCTCGGTGGCGTCCATCAGCGTGCTGGTCGCCTGTTGGCGCGCCGCGGAAACCTCTCGCTGCTCCCAGGCACGGGCCATCAGGACATCGTAGAGAGCTGGGAAGTACCTGAACGGCTGGACCCTTGACTATTAGTCATCTGTCCTAGATAGTAGTACAAGTCGAGTGACTCATTCGATCCACGAAGCCCCAGATCGGCGAAATCGGTGGGACTCCCATCGGTCGGGGTGGGGCGTCATCCGGCAGTGACCAGGAAGGACGGGGGCAATGGACGAGAACAAGATGATGGCGTTCGTTGGGCAAGCAGTCGGTGACGTCGGAGCGATGCTTGGTGGGGCGATGGCCGTGCTCGGCGACAAACTCGGGCTCTACCGGGCCATGAAGGGCGCCGGCCCCATGACCAGCGCGGAGTTGGCTGCCGCCACGGAAACATCCGAGCGATACGTGCGCGAGTGGCTGAGCGCGCAGGCGACCCGAGGGTACGTGACCTACGACGGCGATGGTCGCTTCACGCTCCCCGACGAGCACGCCATCCCGCTCACCGACGAGACGAGCCCGGCCTGCGTGATCGGCGCCTTCGAGACGGCTCTCGGTGCGCTCTACGCCACCGATACCATCGCCGAACGCTTCCGCACGGGCGACGGCTTTGCCTGGGGCGCGCACGACCAGCACGTGCTTGGCGGCTGCGAACGCTTCTTCCGTCCCGGATACCTCAATTTCTTGACGACAACTTGGATCCCGGCGCTTGACGGAGTGGAGGCCAAATTGAAGTCGGGCGCACGCATCGCCGACGTCGGTTGCGGTCATGGGGCCTCGACCCTGTTGCTCGCTGAGGCCTACCCGGCATCGACCGTGGTCGGTTTCGATGCCCATGATGGCTCTGTCGACGCGGCGCGCAAGCGAGCCGCGGATGCGGGATTGGCTGATCGAGTCGAGTTCGACGTGGCATCTGCCTCCACCTTCAGCGGGAGCTATGACCTTGTGTGCTTCTTTGACTGCCTGCACGACATGGGCGACCCGGCGGGTGCGTGCGCCCACGTCCGGGAGCAGCTTGCTCGGGACGGGTCGCTCATGCTCATTGAGCCATTCGCCGGGGACGACCTGGCTGACAACCTGAATCCAGTCGGTGCCGCCTACTACGGATTCTCGACTCTGCTCTGCACGCCGTGCTCGCTGTCCCAAGAGGTAGGGACGGCGCTGGGCGCCCAAGCAGGTGAGTCCCGCCTCCGCGACATCGTGACCGGAGCAGGCTTCACGACCCTGACTCGTGTGGCGGAAACTCCTTTCAATCTTGTGCTCGAAGCGAAGGTCTGACGCCCCGAGGAGTGACGGAAGGATGGTTCGAACCCTTCCTTGCGGTGTTCGCAGACCACTCGCCTACCGTTCCTGAGTCGGTGATCCGCTCAATGGGTCACAGCTCCGGCTGTGCTTGTCGCTTGGATTCAGGCACTGCCGGCGACGCCGAGGGTTTCAAGCAGTCCATCCACCTCGTGCAAGTCCCTGAT
>Ga0066790_10001030_pt1 | contig 11464 bp, 8 predicted proteins | sample OrgsoiDNA2013050_FD_70963 | JGI IMG/M metagenome (GOLD analysis project Ga0066790, IMG submission 70963) | Permafrost soil microbial communities from the Arctic, to analyse light accelerated degradation of dissolved organic matter (DOM) -... | ecosystem: Environmental > Terrestrial > Soil >...
TCCACGACGGGTGGCCGGGCACCGGCGGCAACTTCACGAAATGCAACACGCTCTGGGGCGCGCTGGTGTTCTCGCTCCGCCGGTTTGCCGAAACCTCGGTGCCTGCCCCGGCTTTCACCTGAGTCGGAGCCAAAGCGGAGTGCGCCGGTAACTGACAGCTACGCCCACGAAAGGCGATCAGCCGTGCCGCAGTCAAGCCTCCCGGAATTCGTCGACGCCATGGAAGCGGCGGGCATGCTCGTCCGCGTCAAAGAGGAGAAGCGGGTCGACGAGCTACCGCAGGTGATGGAGGACCATCCGGCAACAGCCGTGCTGGTCGAGAACGTGACGGACTGCGAGTTCCAATTCCTGGCCAATGCCTATTCCAACCAGGACCAGTATGCATGGGCCATGGGCTGCACTAAAGCAGAGACCGGTCTCAAGATGTTTGCGGCCTCTCAGGGCCGGACCAAGCCTGTCGTCGTCGACACCGCTCCGTGTCAAGAAGTCGTCATGACCGGCGATGACGTCGATATGACGATCTTTCCGATGTTCCTCCATCACGAGAGGGACGGTCAGTCGTACTCGGATGACAATTTGGTGGTCAGCAAAGATCCCAACACTGGTATCCCCAACTGGGGATTTTACCGCAGCATGTACCGGAGTAAGGATGAGCGAAGCTTCGACATGACCTGCACGTCGCACCGGTCACGGCTCAATGCCATGGCGGCGGCGGCCATGGGCCAGAACCTCGAGATGGCGGTCGTGATCGGCGCCCCCATCCTCGACAAGCTCGCCGCGCTCAAGGGCTTCCCTCCCGACGTGGATGATTTCGAGGTGCTCGGCAGCTTCTACGGCGCGCCGGCGAAGATGGTGAAGTGCAAGACCGTCGATCTCATGGTCCCCGCCAACGCGGAAGTCGTCCTCGAATGCGAGCTGATGGCGATTGAGGGCTGGACCCACGACGAAGCGCCCTTCGGGGAGTTCACTGGCATGTATGGGGGTGGCCTCAAGCACAACGTCCGTGCGGTAGTGAAGGCCATCACCCATCGCAAGAACGGGATCTTCCAGTACGCCACCATCGGCTGCGGGCATCCCTGGTACACCGACAACATGCTGCAGTTGCCGGCGGTGGAGGCCGACATCTTCGGTGCTCTGAAGGATTCAGCCATCGAGGTGCTTGAGGTCCGGGCGGACCCCGGCGGCCTCTCGAACATGGCTTACGCCAAGATCAAGAAGCGGGGAGCAGGAGACGGCAAGCAGGCCTTGGCGGTCATGCTCGGCTCGTCGAAGATGGCCATTCCGAAGCTCGCGTGGGTCTTCGACGAGGACGTCGACATCTGGGATGACAACAAGGTCAAGTGGGCGATGGCGTTCCGTTTCGACCCCATCCGGGACACGATCATCCTTCCCGGCATGAACACGATGACGGTCGACCCGACCATCGCAAAGAACGACCCGCCTGGAACCACGTCGAAGATCGGCTTTGACTGCACCGTCCCGTGGGGCGACCAGTACACCGCCTCCGACTTCGACGTCAGCTCCCCGTTCGTTCTTGGCGACCCGCCGCCGGGCGTGGCGCCGATGACGGAGGATCAGATCACCGAGGCGATGACGAAGTACATCCAGGATGCACCCAGGGCGTGGAAGGACGTCCTGCAGGAGTTCCACGGCCAGAACTATCGCAACGTGTACCGCGCGTTCGGCAATCTCCGGCACAAGCTCGGGAGAGTGATGGATGCGCCGTACTATCCGTACACGTTCTCGGATACCGATTTCGCCGGTGAGGCCGATCCGGCGCCGCACGCCAAGATCGACCCCCTGCACCATGTCGACTGAGGCTCCACGCCGGGTCATTGTCGGGATCACCGGCGCTACGGGGACGGTTTTCGGGATTAAGCTCCTGCGTGCCGTTCGTGATCTCGGTCTCGAGAGTCATCTCGTCGTGTCTAGGGCCGGCCAGATGACCCGCGCCTACGAGACCGACATGTCGGCCGAAGAGCTGCGAGGGCTCGCCGATCACGCCTACGCTCCCGGAGACATCGCGGCACCGATCGCCAGCGGGTCGTTCAAGACCATCGGCATGGTCATTGCTCCGTGCTCCATGCGGACCCTCGGCGAAGTCGCCCATGGCGTAACCAGCGGCCTGATGAGCCGAGCGGCCGACGTCGTACTCAAGGAGCGACGACGGCTCGTCCTCCTGGTTCGCGAGACGCCGCTGCATGCCGGGCACCTCAAGAGCATGCTGGCGGTGACCGAGATGGGCGGCATCATCGCGCCGCCCGTCCCGGCCTTCTACATGCGGCCGCGGGATATCGACGACATGGTTCGCCATACCGTGGGACGAACTCTGGACCTGTTCGATTTGGATAGCGGCGACTTCCCCCGCTGGGCGCCGGCGTCCAGGACTGGCCCAACGAGGCGCTCTCCGATATCGGAATCAGCCGATCCAGGTGATGTCGAAGATCCGGATGATCTCGAAGGCATCATCGGCGTGAAGAGTCAGAAATCCGTAACCGGCGCCGAACACCGGCATGCGGCAGGCAGGAAATACTTGCCGGGCCTGGCATTACCGTCGCATCCCAAGGCTCATCGGCCAGGAAGCCGAAGCGACTGAAGCGGCGTAATGCCTGCGGCTGGCCGACCCCGACGGATTATCATCGGCCCAATGGTGAGGGCACCATCTCCGGGCCGCGCAAGGACGGCCGCTATGTGGGTGCGTTCTATGACCCAGCAGATCTGGACGCACGTCGACGACGCAGCCCGGCTCCACGCGCTCGCGATGGTACTTCGCCGGTGCCTGGCCGTTGGTTGCGGCTGCAAGAATCACCCAGGTGGTTTCATCAAGCATTCGTGACTTCTTCACGGCCAGCGCAAGCGTGGCCGGGGCGCTGATCGGGCTGCTGTTTGTGGCTATCTCGGTTGCCGCTGACCGGCTCGCCCGCGCCAAGGCGGAGGGGCAACTGCACCGCATACGCGCGGTGGCAGCGCTGACGGCGTTCACCAACACGCTGACCGTATCGCTGTTCGCGCTGATCCCCGGTCAGAAGATCGGAGACGCTGCGGTGAGCGTGGCGGCTGTCGGGCTCACGTTCATCGCGGCGTCGCTGCTGTCGCTGATCCGGCTGCATCAGGTGCGGTGGAGCGCAGCGCGCGATGCGCTGTTCCTGATCGGGCTGGCCGTCGCGTTCGTGTTCCAGCTGATCGAGGGACTAGACGTGAGCGCCCACCCGGGCGACGCCGGGGCCGTGGATACGATCGCGATCCTCGTAGTGGTCTGCTTCCTGGTCGGGATCGCCCGTTCGTGGGAGCTGATCGGCGGGCCGTCGATCGGTATCACGCACGAGGTCACCGCGCTGGTCCGGCATAGAGACGGCGAGGAAGACGTCAGCCTGAGCAAGACCGAGGATGAAGTCGATGAGGTCCAGGACTGACCGGTCACTGCCCGGCCTCGATCTCCGCTAGCCGGTCCAGCAGGCCCTTTAGGCTTAAACGGGCGATGAGAGGGCCTTTGGCCCTCGGTCAGACCGTCGCGTATTCATTGGTCGATCGGACCGCTCGCTGGCCGACGGGCCGCCGCAGCTGGCTAAAGTCCGGGCCACCACCCAACGGCGGGACCGCGGTCGCTGATGATGGCTGGTAGCTGGTGTTTCCGGGGTAGCTGGCCCGGATGAGGCCGTTGTCCTGTGCGGCACGGCGGGCCTCGGAGGCGGTCAGCACGCAGGTGGCCACGCCCCGGGAGCTGGTGTCCCGGGTGCACAGATGGGTGTGCCCGGTGTTGAACGAGACCGGCTGGCCGCTGAGCGGGCGGCCGGACGCGGTCAGTGTCGCGGTGAGGGTGAACGCCAGTCGCGGGATGAAGCTGATGCTCACGGTCAGCGCGGTCCGGGCCCGGGTGACGGTCTGGGTGAGCGTGCCGGCGGAGGTGGCGTAGCTGGCGTCACCGGGGTAGGCGGCGGTGATCGTGTCACGGCCGGCCGGCAGGGCCCTGGTGCAGGTGGCTTGGTAGGTGCGACCGCTGACGTGAGTCAGGGACACGGCGCGGCACAGTGTCGTGGAGCCGCTGCTGAACGTTATGGTGCCGCCGTCGGCCGGGCCGACCGTCGCGGTGAAGGTGACGTTCCGGCCGAAGGGGCTCGGGTTCTGCGACGAGGTCACCGTGGTGACGGGAGCCGGCCGGGCCGCGCTGATCACCGACACCGTGCCATCGCTCGCGTTGGCCACGTAGGCGGTGCGGGCGGCGGAGTCCACCGCCGCCCCGTCCGGGTCGCCGCCCACGGGAATGGTGGCGGTCACGGTGCGGGTCGCCTCGTCGATCACCGACACCGTGCCATCGCCCGCGTTGGTCACGTAGGCGGTGCGGGCGGCGGGGTCCACCGCCACCGCGACCGGGCGGTAGCCCACGGGGATGGTGGCGGTCACTTTGCGGGTCGCCTCGTCGATCACCGACACCGTGCCATCGCCCGCGTTGGCCACGTAGGCGGTGCGGTTCGCGGGGGCCACCGCCACCCCCCACGCGTCGTGGCCCACGGGGATGGTGGCGGTCACGGTGCGGGTGGCCGCGCTGATCACCGACACCGTGCCATCGCCCGCGTTGGTCACGTAGGCGGTGCGGGCGGCGGGGTCCACCGCCACCGCGATCGGTTCGCTGCCTACGGGGATGGTGGCGGTCACGGTGCGGGTGGCCTCGTCGATCACCGACACGGTGTCACCGCCGTCGTTGACCACGTAGGCGGTGCGGGCGGCGGGGTCCACCGCCACCCCGTCCGGGGTGCTGCCTACGGGGATGGTGGCGGTCACGGTGCGGGTGGCCTCGTCGATCACCGACACGGTGTCACCGCCGAAGTTGACCACGTAGGCGGTGCGGGCGGCGGGGTCCACCGCCACCCCGTCCGGGGTGCTGCCCACGGGGATGGTGGCGGTCACGGTGCGGGTGGCCTCGTCGATCACCGCCACGGTGTCACCGCCGAAGTTGGTCACGTAGGCGGTGCGGGCGGCGGGGTCCACCGCCACCCCGATCGGGCTGCTGCCTACGGGGATGGTGGCGGTCACGGTGTAGCCGCCCGCCGCCGAGGCGGGCACCGCGCCGGCCGCTAGCGCCAGCGTGGCCGCCCCGACGACGGTGGCGCCGCGCCACCGGGCTGAGGTCCTGCCGCGCTGGCCGACGCTGGCATGACGGTCCCGCTGTACGCGCATAGCTTCTCCCCTAATTGTGTCCCAGTGCCCTGGTACCGGGAGTTAGCCCCGCAGCCAGCGGGCCGGTCCTGCCAGCCCGGCACGTCATATAACTTAACGTAGTCAGCTAATTACATTTGTGCATGGCGGGCAGCCTGATGGCCGCGGCTGACCTGCGTGCCGGTGACGTCACGTCGCAGGTTCCGGGCCTACCTTGGCCGCACCCCTGCTCCTCGCCGGGTGCGTCGGGATCTGGGGTCGTTTCCTTCCTTGGTGCGTGCCTTTCCCCAGCCGGCCGGGCCGGTAAGGTTCGCCGCACCAGCGTTGTGGTATCAGAGCTGCGCCGTCCACTCGATGACGAGCCGGCGGCCGTCTGCGCTTAGAGTGCGCTGCCAGCAACTCAGAGTTAGGAGCCGTTAATATGCGCGGGAGAAAATCCGCGTTTCCGCGCCGCCGCTTCATGGTGAGCGCCGGCGTCGCAGCCACGGTGGCCGCGCTCGGCCGGCCTGGCCAGTCAGAAGCAGCGGCGGCGGAAACGACACCAGCGGAGCCGCGTCACAAAGGGGGCATTCCGGCCATGTCCAGCCCAGCCGAGGCAGACGTTGCTCATTTTCAGCCGGACGGCGGCATCAACGATGCGCACCTGGTCAATCAGCTCGCCGGCAACGGCCAGTCAATCGACAGCCTGGCTTTCATCACTTCTGTTCCCGGCGGAAACCTGGAACTGCTCGGCCGGGGCGGGGCCGGCACCTTCGTGAAGCTCAACTACCTGGACGCCGGCGGGAGCGAGCGTACCGGCCTCGCCGTCTCGACCGGGGCGGATAATCCCATCATCTCCGTCGCTCCCGAGGCCAACGGCGGCGCGTCGCTGGATCTGGAAAACAACGACCTGACCGGGGTCGAGACGGTTGTGCCATCGCCGGACAACCATTGCCAGCTGAAACTTGACGGGCTGCTGGCCCTCACGCCCCAGCCCCAGCCGGCCGTTCCCGGCAGCGGCGGCGTCCTGTATGTAGATTCCGCGGACGGCGCGCTCAAATTCATGGGCAGTTCAGGCTCGGTCACCACCATCGCTCCTGGGTAGTCATCAACGAGACCCCGGCCGTGTCCCGGCCGTGGAACGGCCCGCCCGGACAATGTTGTGGTAGCCGGTGCACCGGCACAGGTTGCCCTCCAGCCCGGTGCGCACCGCGGCCTCGGTCGGGTGCGGGTTCTCCGGCAGCAGCGAGACCAGCGCCATCACCATGCCCGGGGTGCAGAACCCGCACTGGAGCCCGTGCTCCTCATGGAACGCCCGCTGGACCGGGTGCATCTCCCCGTCGGCGCCGGCCAGGCCCTCCAGGGTGGTGACTACGGGCCCCTCGGCCTGCGCGGCGAGGATCGTGCACGACTTCACCGACTCGCCGTCCAGCAGGACCGTGCAGGCACCGCAGGAGGTGGTGTCGCAGCCGACGTTGGTCGCCGTCAGGCCGGCCGCGTCGCGCAGGAAATGCACCAGCAGCGCCCGGTCTTCGACGTCGGCGGCCACCTCGCGGCCGTTGACCGTGATGGTCACCTTCACTGGGTCCTCGCCTTCTGTGCCTCGTCGATAGCGGTCCAGACGCGCTCAGGGGTCAGGGGGCCGAAGGGAGACGCCCGATGGTGGACGCCGCGACCAGGTCTCCAGCTTCGCCGACCCCTACGACCGGGTGCGCCCGCGTCCCCCGGCCGCGCTGGCCGGGGTGATCAGCCAGTGGGCGCGTTTCCGCGCCCGAGGTGGTGGATCTCGGCACGGGCACAGCCAGGAGCGCGGGGACACCGTTCGCCCGGCAAATAGTTGTGATCAAACAACTGTTTGCCGCTATGCTTGGAACACGTGCGCAAATCGGCTGAGCAGGGACACGCGAGCAGGAGCCTACGACGGCAGGCGGACAGCGGCAGAACGGGGCGGCCGCCCCATCAGGAGGCGGCGGCCCGGCCCCCAGAGGCCGGCGGCAGAGCGGCAGCTACAAGTGGGTGGCGCTGTCCAACACCACGCTGAGCATGACGATGGCGACGATCGACGCCTCGATCGTGATCATCGCGATGCCGGCCATCTTCCGCGGCATCCACCTCAACCCGCTGGCGCCGGGGAACATCAGCTACCTGCTGTGGATGATCATCGGGTACCTGCTCGTCCAGGCCGTCCTGGTGGTGACGCTCGGCCGGCTGGGCGACATGTTCGGCCGGGTGAAGATCTACAACCTCGGCTTTGTCGTGTTCACGATCGCGTCGATCACACTGTCCGTTGATCCGCTGATCGGCGCCAGCGGGGCCATGTGGCTGATCGGATTCCGCATGGTCCAGGCGTTCGGCGGCGCCATGCTGATGGCGAACTCCGCGGCCATCCTGACCGACGCGTTCCCGGCCAACCAGCGGGGCATGGCGCTGGGCATCAACCAGATCGCTGGTATCTCCGGCCAGTTCGTCGGGCTGCTGCTCGGTGGTGTGCTGGCCGCCTGGGACTGGCGCGCGGTGTTCTGGGTCAACGTCCCGATCGGGCTGTTCGGCACGGTGTGGGCGTACCTGAACCTGCGCGAGGTCGCCACCACCCGGCGAGCGAAGATCGACTGGCTGGGCAACGCCATGTTCGCCCTGGGCGCCGGCCTGCTGCTGGTCGCCATCACCTACGGGATCCAGCCGTACGGCGGGCACCCCACCGGCTGGACGAGCCCCTTCGTCCTCGGCGGCCTGGCCATTGGCATCGTCCTGCTCATCGCCTTCTGCTACTACGAGACCAAGATTCCCGAGCCGATGTTCGACATGCGGCTGTTCCGCATCCGGGCCTTCGCGGCCGGCAACCTCGCTTCGCTGCTTGGCGCGATCGCGCGCGGCGGGCTGCAGTTCATGCTGGTCATCTGGCTCGCGGGCATCTGGCTGCCGCTGCACGGCTACAACTTCGTGGACACGCCGCTGTGGGCGGGCATCTACATGCTGCCGCTGACCGCCGGCTTCCTGATCGCGGGGCCGATCTCCGGGATCCTGTCCGACCGCTACGGCCAGCGCCTGTTCGCGACGGCCGGGCTGCTTGTGGCCACGTTTGCGTTTGTCGGCCTGATACTGCTGCCGATCGTGTTCCCCTACTGGGTCTTCGGGAGCCTGATCTTCCTCAACGGGGTCGGGTCCGGGCTGTTCGCCTCGCCGAACACGTCCGCGATCATGAGCAGCGTGCCGGCCTATCAGCGCGGCTCGGCCTCCGGCATGCGGTCCACGTTCCAGAACTCGGGCATGTCGCTATCCATCGGTATCTTCTTCTCCCTGATGGTGGCCGGCCTGGCCAGCACGCTGCCCCGGACGCTGACCGCCGGGCTGCACAGCCAGGGGGTGCCCCTGGCCATCGCGTCCAAGGTGGCGCACCTGCCCCCGGTCAGCACGTTGTTCGCGGCGCTGCTCGGCTACAACCCGATCCACAACCTGCTGGATCCGACCGGTGTGCTGAACCACCTGTCCGCGAAGCAGGTGGGCGTGCTCACCGGTAAGCAGTTCTTCCCCAGCGTCATCTCCGGCCCGTTCCACCATGGCCTCGTGATCGTCTTCACCGCCGCGGCCATCATGTCGTTCATCGGCGCGATGGTCTCGCTGCTGCGCGGCAAGCAGTTCTACTACGACGAAGGCGCCGGCGCCGGGCAGGTGGCGGCCGCGACGGCCGCCCCGGCCCCGGCGGCCGCGGCCGCTCCGGCTGAGCTGCCCGGCCAGGCTGAGCTGCCCGGCCCGGCTGAGCAGGTGAGCCAGGCTGGGCGCGGCAGTGGGCCGAACGGCCCGGCGGTCACCGCCAGGACCAGCGGGACCGCGAACCGCACCAGCGGCAACGGTCACGCAACGAACGGCAGCGCCAACGAGGCCGGCGCGAACGGTCACGGAAGGAACGGCCGCGCCGCCCCGGCCCAGGCCAACGGAGACTCCGGGCGCACCACCGACGACCACGCGGCCGGCGGGTCCTCCCGAGGCCAGCGCCGATGACCTAGGCTAGCTGGCATGCCCCGTTATGAGTACCGCTGCCGCGCCTGCGGCTCCACGTTCGAGGTGACCCGCCCGATGAGCGAGTCCTCGGCGCCGTGCGCCTGCCCGGACGGTCACGACGACACGGTGAAGCTGCTGTCCACGGTCGCCGTGGGCGGCCGGAGCGCCAGCGCCGGCGCCGCCCCGGCTCCGTCAGGCGGCGGCTGCTGCGGCGGGGCCTGCGGCTGCGGCTGAGCGCCGTCCGTCCCGCACCGCCGATCCAGCCTGACGGCTCGTGGAGGGCCGGTTGATCAACCGAATCAAGCAACCTCCGCTGCGCAGGAGTCGTCTTAGCGATGACTCCGGAACATGGGAGGTTCCGACCGCGGCCCAGTTCGCGGCCATGCCCACCAGCCCGGCCGCCCTGATGCCTTCGCGGTCCGCTCCGTGCCCGGGCATCAGCTACCGCGCATCAGTGGTCTTTGAACTCCTCGATCGCCGTCCGGACCGTCTGGGCGAGCGTGTCGCTCCCCGGCGTGCCCGGCGTCCTCGATGATGCCAAGCTGCGCGTCCGGCCACGCCTTCGCCAGCTCCCACGCCGTCCGCACCGGACTGCCCAGGTCGTGCCGGCCGTGGACAGCGACCGTGATCCCCTCGATATGAGCTAGTCGCATGTCAAGGTCCTGAATATCAAGCGATCCGGACTGCGTGACCGGTTCGACGAGCTTTACCGGGTTCTCAACCCCGCAACCGCCAAAGCAGCTCGCCAGGCGAAGCTTGAAAAGCTGAAGAGCTAGCCGGAGTGTTTACAGCGAAGCTCGGAGCTTTGAGGGGGTTTATCCATCGAGTACTTGATCGCTTGCATGCCATTCCTGACACTTTCGTCCAGTCTGGTCGCAAGATGCATCTTAACGTCAAATATCGCTTTACGTCAGCAGTCCTGTGGTTAAGAAGCACCTTTCGCGTCGACCCGCCGTGCCCGAACTCTATTTCAGCGGTGGATCCGGGCTAGGCTCCCGTCGGAGTCGGGCAAGCAGAGGTATCTTGCAAGCACGATCACAACCCATGTGAGGGAATCCATGTGAGCAATCCGACGGTAGCCGAGTACATCGTGCGTCGATTGTCGGATTTGGGAGTCGACAAAGCCTTTGGAGTTCCTTCGGACTACGCCTTCCCGATCGCCGACGCGATCGAAGCATCATCCGACATGGATTGGGTCGGGTGTACCAACGAGTTGAATGCGGCGTACGCAGTCGACGGTTACGCGCGGCTGAAGGGTGCGGGCCTCCTGTGCGCCGCTTACGGCGTGGGCGAGTTGAGCCTCGTGAATGGATTGATGGCTTCCAAGGCCCATCGCGTGCCCGTGTTCTTTGTGACGGGACAGCCAAGTCGACGCATCACGAAACAACGGTTGATCTCCAAGCACACACTTGGAGACGGGGTGTACGGCAACTTCGAGCACATCATCGAGGCAGCGTGTTGCGCAAAGGCCGTGATCTCGCCTGACAATGCCATCGATGAGATGGAGCGCGTCATTCGTGAAGCGTTGTCGCAGAGCCAGCCTGCATACATGGTGGTTCTCCACGACGCGCAGGACGTACCGGTCATCGGCACCCCGGTTACAGGCGAGCCCCTCGACAAGGTCAAACGGCAGGTGAGCGTCGCCGCGGAACTCGAGGGCGCGCTCACCGCGATTGTGAACCAGCTGAAGAACGCTCACAATCCCGTGATCCTGCCCACTGCGCTCACCGCGCGCTATGGCCTTCGGGACAAGATCGAACAGTTCATCGAGACCGCCAACATTCCCTTCGCGCTCTCGCCGATGGACAAAGGGTTCCTCGATGAGCAGAGTCCTCTTTACCTCGGTCTGTACTGCGGCGAACAGTCGGCTCCGGAAGCGGTCACGCACGCTGTCGAAGGAGCTGACGTGATCCTCGACCTCGGGGGCGTTGTCATGGAAGCCGAGAACACGGGCTATTGGACGGATGCACTTCCCGAAGAACAAGTCGTCCACATCTACGACAATTGGGTGCGAGTTGGAACCAAGGTGTTCGTCAACCTGAGCCTCGAAGACGTCATCGACGGGCTGATTGCCAGGACACCGAAGTTCGCGGGGAGACACGACCCGTTCACGTACGATCTCATGCCGTTGGTCGGTGACGACACTGACCTGATCTCGTCCGCTGCGTTCTATCCAAGGGTGCAACGAATGCTGCAGAACGACGACGTGCTCGTCATCGAAGCGGGGTCGGGGCAGTTCGTCGAAGCTGCTTTCAGATTGCCAGGTCAGGTCCGCAGTGAAGCAATGTGCCTCTGGAGTTCTATCGGTTGGGGCACCCCGGCAACCCTTGGC
>Ga0066790_10001034_pt1 | contig 11449 bp, 12 predicted proteins | sample OrgsoiDNA2013050_FD_70963 | JGI IMG/M metagenome (GOLD analysis project Ga0066790, IMG submission 70963) | Permafrost soil microbial communities from the Arctic, to analyse light accelerated degradation of dissolved organic matter (DOM) -... | ecosystem: Environmental > Terrestrial > Soil >...
CGAAGGTGTGGTCGTGCGAGCGGCACGCCGATGAGCTGCCTTGGGCTAGGCGGTGGCCAGGGCGAGCCCTAGGCGGATAACCGAACTGAAACTTTGTCTTTTCCGGAATTCAGCATGCAACCATCGCCCGCCACGACCCGAAGTAGCTCCCCAGCACGGAAGACCTTCACTACATCCGGCCCAAAGTTCCAAACTGCCACTGACGTACCGTCTGAAGAGCCGTCATTAAGGTCCTATACCACGCCCATTTCAACTGTGATCGACTGAGTTTGACTGGGTGTGGCCGAGCCAAGTACCACGTATTGAAGGTCCGCGTGATGTCTCGTCACGAATGAAGGGTATCGCCACTAGCTAACTGGATAGTTGAGTCTCATGCTCCTGGCACAGCCCCAACGCCGATCCCGGGTCAGGGTCGGCTTCGCAGGTGCGCATGCCCTCCTGATCGTCGAGTACATCACGCCAGCAGCCGGTCTCCAGCCAGGGGTCGGGACTCACCAGTCGCCCAGGACGCACACGTCGTTGGGACAGCCGCCCTCGATCTTTTCGGGACGCTTCCCCTCAACGTTCACAACGCGGTCCCACGGCGTCCCACACGTTCCACAGCGGCCCTCGGCAACGATGGCGTCGAGAATGTCGCTGCCCTCACCCTGGTCGAACACCCTGACCCAAACGCTATCGGCTGCCACTGGGTTGAATCTCAGGCGAAACGTATGGGGCGATTCTTTTTCAGGTGAGCGGGACCAGCCAGATACCTCTTGCCGGATTGAGTGGATTTTTGTAGATTCCCACGTAGGTTCCAGTCTGTCCGGAGTCATCGAAGCAAACGCTGCCCGATGCCATCCCTGCCATACCCAGTACGCCCGAACCAAGGCCCCCTGTTGTGACCGAGTTGGCATTTGCAACAATTCCCCCCGGAGTTTGGAGTGACCAATAGTGATCGCTGTAACTAATCGTTGAATCACTCAAATTGATGATGTGTATGGCCGCACAGATAGATGCGGTGCCCAAGTTGTCCGTCGATCGACTCCACGTCGCAAACACCCAGGCATCTCCGATGCCGATGGAACTGGGGGTGGAGTCGGTGGGGTCGGTGGCGGCTGCGACACAATCCGTGGGTTGTCTATCTGGGTAGGGAGGAGGACTGGAAGTACAGCCAACTGGATTCTTGGAACCATGAAAGTCAAATCCGTGACTCAATTGGTTGCTGAGCCCGACGATCCAGACAATGCCGATCCCCACCATGAGGCCGACAGCCCCCACGGGCACGATGCAGCCCCACGTGTGAACGCTGTTCTTGGCCGCCACTATCTCTGGCGGCGGCAGGTGTGGAGGCTGCCCATATCCCATTTCTCAACCTCCAATAGATCGCCTCCACCAAGGGTCCGCCTCTGTTGAGGCGATTGCTGTCACATCCGTGACACCTGGTATCCGTACAGCGAAGACTGGTTCGGCGACGCGAACATCCTGCGCTCCGCCGGGGACGGTCACCGAGTTCGCTGAAGCTCCCTGTTCCAGGCATCTCAGAACGTCGGTACTGCGGCACTACCGCGAGGTGCGAAGGGGGCGATTTGAAGGGCTGGGTTTCGGCTCACCCTTCGTCGCGTCCGGGCTATGTAAGTGCAACCAAGACGCAACGTTTGCGCCCCAGACCTGCACCTTGTGGCCGCCATGATTGCTACACATCACGATCTTCGTGTGGTCGTTCCGAGCGGGGCAACTAACGGAGGAGCCATGAGCAGAAACAAGAGCCTCACATGGTCAGACCAGCACCACGGTCCCCACCTTCAGACCGCTAACTACACCGTTGCATCTTCGCCACCGATGACCGCATCCGCCTTTCCCATCGAAGCGAGAAGCATGGATGAAGGTTTCCGCAACGACCTCGCCCGCATCAACGCCACCCTGGTCGAACTAAACGCCGTCAAACGGACCGCCGATGGTTTCGCACACGTGGACGTTGACAAGGTGCCACCCGAACTGATGACCGAATACAGCCACTTGGTATCACTCGGATACGCAGATGGATTCTTTGAGGAAGCTACACGATGAAAAATGTTTACGAGGGATGAAGTAACGGAATGGGAGGGTTTCGGCCCATCTCGTTCCGCATCAATATAGCCCGAGCGCGCGAAATTGGGACCGCTGTAACCAAGCGTCCGGAAGATCGTCTAGCACCTCGCGTAGTCGCTCAACGTCACTCCGGAGAGCCTTTAGTTCTTCGGTAACGTGTATGAACGACGCGAATAGGTCTTGAACGTCGCGCTGTGAAGTGTCGGGGGCTAACCGGTACGGATACCCATCCTTCATTCAGACTCCTCCGTCGCTAAGTGTTCGCCCGGTGATTTTCGCCACCCAAGTTTCGAAACTAGAGGGCGAAGGTAAACGAACCGCGGCGTCCGGGTGAACAGTCGGCATCACTTCGGTGACGCCCTTACGCTTGGGTACCGTTGGATTGAGCTCCCGCTCCGAGGTCCGTGGGAAATGCAGGGGGGTAGTCTGCTGGGAGCCCACGGACCCCAAAGCGGGACGATGACGCAGGATCGGGGAGGTCCTGGCACCGACAGCCAACATAACGGCCACAGTTGAACGCAGCGTGAGGATGGCGTTACGTGTGGGTTAAAGGGGCTGAACCTTCAGGTAGTCGGCCGAGAGGTTTCCGGTGCCGCTAGTCGGCGAGGACGATGCCCATTAGACCCGAGAGTGTCGAGACCGCTGTCGGTTGAGCTCCATCTGGGCCTTGTAGAACTCAGTCGAGCACGGATACTCCCGGCAGACCCGTACGTCCATCTCCACGCGCTGGATCGTCATCTCGTCCCCCGGACGTAGCTTGTACAGGCGGTGCATGAAGTACGCCCACTCCACCGTGGTGCTGAGCTCCCGGAGTTCATCGTCGGAGAGGCTCTTGATGTGGGCGATGAGCTCTTCGACTTGCGCAGTCATCGGCGGCGGCCGGCATCATTCATAATGCGGAGGTGACGTGCACGGACCCGGGCCTGATACAGGCTGAGGTTGGTTCCCTTGCGCAGACGGGCGATCGCGCGTGCATCGACTGAGGTCGTGGGTGAAGCCCCGTAGTTGACGATCGACACGTCACCGCGGTCCAAATCGACGCCGGTGATGGTGCGCTTCGTGCGGGAGTCATTCCAACTCTGGCCGGTGTCGCGGAAGGCGAAGCTGCATTGATTCATGAGCCCGGAACTGATCTTCCGGTGGACCAACCGTGCGTCGGGGTCGTCCTTGTCAAGGGTGGCGTCGAATCTCAGGCCGCGGGAGTCCTCGGTGAGTGACAAGCTCCCCGGTTGGCCCGGTGCGATGGTGGTCCGAGCCAGTGGCAATCCCTCGTGTCGAGTGAAGAACGCTGGCCGCGAGACGCCCACCGAGCGACCCGTCGCCATGCCCGATCAGGTGGCCAAGATCACGGCCGCGATGGACGCCGAATATCGGGCCATGGTCCTACTGGCGGCCTACGGCTCTCTCCGATTCGGTGAGTTGGCCGGATTGCGAAGGCATCGGGTGGACGTTCTCCACAAGACGATTCAGATCGAAGAGTCGGCGGTCGAGCTGGCTGACGGTCGGGTGACCTTCGGGCCTCCGAAGTCGGCGGCTGGTCGGCGTACGGTGGCCGTCCCCGGTGACCTCATGGCGCTCATTGAAGACCATCTGAATGACCATGTGGCCGCCGAGCCGGCTGCACTCCTGTTCACGTCACCCGAGGGCCATCCCTTGCGGCGTAGCAAGTTCCGGCACCGATGGGCGGCGGCCTGCGAGGGTGCTGGGGTCAGCGGACTCCACTTCCACGACCTACGCGGCAGCGGTGCTACATGGGCAGCCACAACCGGCGCAACGGTCCGAGAACTGATGTCGCGGCTGGGTCATGCCACGCCCGCCATGGCCCTTCGCTACCAGCACGCAACCGCCGAACGCGATTCGGCCATCGCTGACCGCCTCGGTGCGCTGATGCGAGCGGTCGAAGACGCGGACACGGTAGAGGTTCGCTCAATCGCCAAATAGCGCACCTGTGGGATTCGCTATTGCACGTAGATTGCACGGCCCGATTGCTCGCCACTCCCCTGCGAAAAAGGCCGCTACGTTCTCCCAGGTCAAGCCACGTGTCGGAGGGGGGACTTGAACCCCCACGCCCTTGCGGGCACCAGCCCCTCAAGCTGGCGCGTCTGCCTATTCCGCCACTCCGACGAGTGTGCGACTCGGATGAGCGCTCAAAGATCGTAGCGCGTGGCCCTTTGGACACCGATCGGCGGCCTGCTCGCCGCGGCTGACCGCAGTGACCTATTGACCGGGTAGCGACGGCGTCGTGCTGTTGGTGGATTCGGGAACCCGGATGGCCCAGTCTTGGGCGTACCACAGGAGGCTGTCGCTCATGGGCGTCGCCGTCACCCCGCCCACGGTACGGCCCCACACCAGCGCACTTGGTTCCACGAACAGGGGCAGACCCACCATGTCGGTCCAGAGCTTCGCGTCGGCAGTGTCGTAGTCGGTCGCCGCCGTGTTGGGATTGAGCTGCTGCGACGCCGTGGTCACCAGTTGATTGAAGGTGGCGTCGTTGTAGCCCGTCCAGTTCTGCGACCCGTCCACGCCCGGTGTGCCCAGCAACGGCGTGTACCAGGCCACGGCCTGACTCAGGAAGGGTGAGCCGGTCAACGGCAGGAGAGCCAACTCGGCACTGTCCGAAGACAGCGCCGCTCCCGTCGCCGCGGCGTCTGTCTCGGGGACCAGGGATACCACGAAGCCGGCCGCCTGCAGCTGCGCCTGCAGCTGCGGCGCGGTTGCCGCGGCCCAGGCGTCACCCTCGTCAACGGCCAGTCGCAGGGTCAGCGGTATTCCGACCACACTCGTCTCCCACGGGTCCGAACCAGATCGAAAGTAGCCGGCGCCTTCCATCAGCGCGGCGGCCTGTTCGGGAACGGACGTGGACGGGAAGTCCACCGACCCGCCCTGTCCGACGGTGGTGGTCGAGGTGGTCGTCGACGTCGGGACGGTGGGTGGAGTGTCCGAGGCGGGCGGGGCGTGATACCCCGGCTGACCCGGCACCTCAATGTGGCTGGTCGCCACCTGCTCCGTGGGGACCGCCCAGTTCACCTTTTGGCTCAGCAGCGCCTGGCGGTCCACCGAGAGGGCAATGGCCTGCCGGACGGCGGCGGTGATCGGGGTGGTCGGATCGCTGACCATTTCGAGTTGCAGGAAGGTGCTGGAGGGGTCGACCGAGCTCTGCACGCCGGGCAATGAGGTCACCTGGCTCAAAGAGCCGGACGTGATGGAGCCCGGCAGGGCCACCTGGACGAAACCGGACTGGATCCATTGCATCAGCTGCTCAGGGTTTGACGCGATGTGAACCGTGATGCGGCGCACATTGGGTGTCGTCCCCCACCATTTCGGGTTGGCCTCCAGCCCGATGGTCTGGGCCGAGACCGAGGTGATCTCGAAGGGTCCGCCCGAGAGGTCAATGGCCGGGTTGACCGAGGGGCACTGGGGGTTCCATCCGACGGTCTCCATGATGTGGGCCGGGAGCAGGTTGGCGAAGAGCATCTGCCAATCTGCGAAGAGGGCGTGGAACACCACCGTCACTGTTCGGCCCTTGTTGCTGCCCTTGATCGACGCGATGTCGCGGTAGCCCGCCACACTGGCCACCGAACCGGGGGCGGCAGGTGCGTCCGCCTTCTGCTGATGCCAGGCGTAGATGAAATCCTTGGCCGTGATGGGGACGCCGTCCGACCACACCGCCTGCGGGTTCAGCGTGTAGATGATGGTCTCCGGCTTGGTGCTGACCAATTCCGACTGTTGAATGAGGTTGGAATTGGGGGTCACCGTGCCCGTGCCGTCCACCACGAACGGGCTGGGCAGCACGGCGGCCAGGAGGAGTCGGGTGGCCGAAGTGCTCCCCGTCGGCGTGTGCGGATTGCACCCGGTTGGCCCCTGGCTCATGCCGAAGGAGATCGTTCCACCCGACACGGCTACGTAGGTCACCGTGGTGGTGGTCGAACCCGCCTTGGCGCACCCCGAGAGAAGGATCGCCACGGCGAGACCGCACAGGATCGGACCTCGTCGCCACCCGGGCCTGCGGCCCCGGTGTGTCACTGCAGCCGAAGGTCCAAAGTGAGGGTGGTAAAGGTGAAGATGATGGCCACGGTGACCGTGATGCGGTCCAGGTTTCTCTCCACCACGGTGGAGCCCTGCGCGGCGGCACCGACGCTTCCACCGAACATGTCGGAGAGTCCGCCGCCCTTGCCGCTGTGCATGAGAATGAGGAAGATCAGGCCCAGTGCCGCGGCCACTTCAATCCCGATATAAACCCAAGTACCTGCAGACACGAATCCTCCAGCTCAGTGCGTGTCGCCAGAAACGGCCTAGGAACGGTAGCAGGCGGCGCTGGCCCGAATGATGTCGAGGAAGCTGGCGGCCTGCAGGCTCGCTCCACCGACCAGCAGGCCATCCACGTCCGGTTCAGCCAGCAGATCGGCACAATTCTCCGTCTGGACCGACCCCCCGTACTGGATTCGTATCGTCTCGGCGGCGGCTTCACCGGCGGCCTTGGCCACCATGGCCCGGATGAAGACGCAGGCGTCCTCGGCGTCGACCGCACTGGCCGCCTGGCCGGTACCGATGGCCCAGATGGGCTCGTAGGCCACCACCAGCCCGGCGACCTGCTCGGGCGCCAGACCCTCGAGGGCGGAGAGGACCTGCCGTTCCAGGGTCGACTCGGTCTGTGAGCGCAACCGCTGTTCCTCGGTCTCACCGACGCAGAGAATGGGCGTCATCTGATGCCGAAACACCGCCTGCACGGTGGCGGTCACGGTCTCGTCGGACATGCCGAACAGCTGCCGTCGCTCGGAGTGCCCGACCAGGACGTAGCTCGTGGCCAGACGGGCCAGCATCTGCGCACTCACCTCTCCGGTGAGGGCGCCGGCATCCGCATCCGAGCAGTGCTGGGCGCCCAGGGCGATCGGAATGGCTTCCTTCTCCACCAGTGTCTGCACGGTCCGCAGGTCGGTGAACGGCGGGTGGACGGACACGTCGACTGCCGCCACGTCATCGGGCTTGAGACGCAGTCCGAGGTCGCGCACCATGTGCAGCGCCTCGATGTGGTCGTGGTGCATCTTCCAATTCCCGCTGATCAGCGGGCGGCGGCCGGTCACTAGCGGGGCGCGTTCGGCGCGTGGCGCAACGCGTCGAGCGCCGGCAGGTCGCCGTCGCCCTCGATGAAACAGAGCGACGCCCCACCCCCGGTGGAGAGGAAGCTCACTCGATCGGCCAACCCGAGTTCCTCCAAGGCACTGGCGCTGTCACCACCGCCCACGACGGAGAAGGCGTCGCTTTCCGCCACGGCTTGCGCCACCACACGCGTGCCGGAGGCGAAGCGGACGTCCTCGAAGGCACCCATCGGGCCGTTCCAGAGCACCGTCCCGGCCTGGCGAACCACGTCGGCAAAGGTGGCCGCCGCGTCGGGCCCGATGTCGAGCCCGGTCCACCCGTCGGTAAGATCGCGCTCGGTGACCTTGGTCCCGCCCCGCGGGCCGACCCCGTCGCCGGGTCGGCCGAACGTCCCGCCCGGCTCGAGCGCTCGTATGTCGGTGGGCAGGAGGATCTCGGTGCCCGAGTCCAGGAGCTCCCGGCAGGCCGAGAGCTGTTCGGGCTCCAGGAGCGAGCTCCCCACGGTGTGGCCCAGGGCGGCCAGGAAGGTGAAGGCCATGCCGCCCCCGACGATGAGCGTGTCCACCCTGGTGGCCAGGACCTTGAGCACCCTGATCTTGTCGGCCACCTTGGCCCCGCCCACCACGGCGACGAAAGGCCGGGCCGGGTCGTCCAGCAGTCCGCTCAGCACCTCGACCTCTTTGGCCAGGCGCAGGCCGGCCGCGCTGGGCAGGAACTGCGGCGGGCCCACAATGGACGCGTGGCGGCGATGCGCCACCCCGAAGGCTTCGTTGACGTAGGCGTCGAAGCCTTCGATCAGGGAGGCCACGAAGGCAGGGTCATTCGCCCGCTCCCCGGGGTTGAAGCGGAGATTGTCCATCAGCGCCACCCCGGGGCACAACGCCTCCAGACGCTCACGCACCGGCCCCATCTCCCAACGCGGGTCGCGGGTGTCGGCCGGTCGGCCCAGGTGCGAGCAGGCCACGACCTCGGCCCCCCGGTCGAGCAGCCAGCGCAGGGTGGGCAGGGCCGCCCTGATGCGAAAGTCGTCGGCCACGGTGGCTCGCCCGTCGATCCCGATGTGGAGCGGAACGTTGAAGTCCACGCGCACCAGGACACGCCGCCCGTCGAGGTCGGGCAGGTCCTCGAGCAGTGGCAGCCCCCCCGGGTGCTTCATCCCCTCAGCCCCCGACCAACACGGTCAGGTCAACCAGGCGGTTCGAGTAGCCCCACTCATTGTCGTACCACCCGTGGACCTTGACCATGGACAGGGTGTCGTTGACCGGAAGGACCATGGTCAGCAGGGAGTCGAACGTACATGAGGCCGGGCTGCCCACGATGTCGCTGGAGACGATGGGGTCCTCGGTGTACTCGAGCACATGGTCGAGCGGCGGTTTGGCCGCCGCCTCGGCGAAGGTGGCGTTGACGTCGGGGACGGAGGGGCTGCCGTGGACGACGGCCGTAAATTCGGTGATCGAACCGGCCGGCACCGGCACCCGCAGGGCGGTCCCGTCGAGGCGCCCCTTCATCGATGACAGCACCAGCGACGTGGCGCGGGCGGCACCGGTGGAGGCGGGCACGATGTTGACGGCGGCGGCGCGGGCCCGGCGCAAATCCGTGTGCGGTAGGTCGAGCAGGTTCTGGTCGTTGGTGTAGGCGTGCACCGTGGTCATGAGCCCGCTCGCGATGCCGAACGCGTCATCGAGCACCTTCACCATGGGCACGAAACAGTTGGTGGTGCATGAGGCGTTCGAGATCACCACGTCGTGGGCCGGGTCGAATTCGTCATCGTTGACGCCGATGACGAAGGTGGCGTCGGCGTCGCCCGACGGCGCCGAGATGATCACCCGCTTCACCGTGCCCCCCAGATGGGCGGCGGCCTTTTCGCGGGCGGTGAACAGCCCGGTCGACTCGATCACCACCTCGGCCCCCAGTTCGGCCCACGGCACCACTGACGGCTCGCGCTCGGCCACCACCCGGATGCGCTGCTCCCCCACCACGAGCTGGCCGCCCTCGACGTCGACCGGCACCGACAGGCGGCCCTGGGTGGAGTCGTAGCGCAGGAGATGGGCCAGCGTGGCAGCCGAGGTCAGGTCATTGACGCCCACCACCTCCACGTCGGCGCCCGAGGCCAGGACGGCACGGAAGAAGTTCCGTCCGATCCGGCCGAACCCATTAATACCGACGCGTACCGCCATCCGCACCAACTTCCTTTCGGGCGCTATGACAGCAGACTGGAGAGTGCCAGCGCCAGTCTGCCAGGACTGTGGACCAGAGGATTGTCTGCCGTGAGGGGCACGTCGACCAGGTCGATGGCGACCCGACCCCGGCGCAGGCCCAGGCTGGTGTCGCACAGGACGACGTCGACCGGCACGCCGTGCCGGGCCAGGGCGGCCAGGTGGTCGGCCACGTCGAAGTCCGCCGTCTCGGGCTTCTGCGGGTGGAGGTTGCACACGTAGACCCGCTGGCCCCGGCATCGGGCCAAGGCTTCGGCAACCCCTGTGACAGCGGCCGCGGCCAGCACACTGGTGAAGAGCGACCCGGGGCCGATGACCACCTGGTCCGCCGCCTCGATCCGCTCGATGGCCAGCGGGGGCGGTGGTGCATCCGCCGGGACGAGGGACACCGTCTCGATGCCCCCGGCCGCCGACACCGCCACCTGACCGGCCACCTCCCCGTGGGCGACGTTGGCCTTGAGCACGACCCGCTCGACGGTGGCCGGCACCACGTCGCCGTCGGCCCCCAACAACTGTGCGGCCTCCCGCACGCCGGACACCAGCTCGCCGGTGGCCTCGATCAATCCGGCCAGCACGAGGTTGCCGAGGGCGTGCCCGGCCAGCTCCCCCTCCTCGAAACGATGCTCGAAGGCCACGGCCAGGGCCGAGTCCTCGGCGGCCAGGGCCACCAGGCACTTGCGCATGTCCCCCAGCGCCACCACGTCGAGCAACTCGCTCAGGCGACCGCTCGACCCACCGTCGTCGGCCACCGAGACCACGGCGGTCAGGAGCCCGGCGTAGGTGCGGGCGGCCCGGAGCGTGACGGCGGTCCCGTGCCCCCCGCCCAGGGCCACGACGGCGGGCCCCGGCCCGGCGGGGCTCATCGGTCCACGTCGCGGTGGAAGACCGAGGTGGGATGGCCGTGCCCGCCCAGTCGGGTGGCCAGTGCTTCGGCCAGCGCCACCGATCGGTGCCGGCCGCCGGTGCAGCCCATGGCGATGGTCAGGTACGACTTCCCCTCCCGGATGAAGGCCGGGAGGATGGCGGTGAGGAGATCGTCGACCTTGGCCAGAAAGTCCAGCGATTCGGGCTGGGAGAGGACGTAGTCCCGCACCGGGGCATCGAGGCCGCTGTAGGGCCGCAGCTCCTCGACCCAGAAGGGGTTGGGGAGGAAGCGGCAGTCGAAGACGATGTCGACGTCGAGCGGGATGCCGTGTTTGTAGCCGAACGAGACCACCGACGTCTGCATGTTGGAATCGGCGCTGTTGTTGTCGAAGGCCTCGAGGATGCGGGTGCGCAGCTGGTTCGAGTTGAGCTCCCCCGTATCGATGAGCAGATCGGCCCGGTCGCGGACCGGTCCGAGGAGGCGGCGTTCGTCGGCGATCGATTCCTCCACGCCGCGGGCGTCGATGGGATGCCGTCGGCGGGTGCCCTCGTAGCGCCTGACCAGGACGTCGTCGGCCGCTTCGAGGAAGAGCACCGTGACTCGGTTGCGGGTCTGGCGGAGCGCATCGAGCACGTCGGCCAGTTCATCGAAGTATTCGACCCCGGTGTTGGCCCCACCCCGCCCGATGACCAGGGCCACCCGCTCGATCTCCGAACCGGGCAGGTCGATCATCTCGACCATCTTCATGATGAGGGCCGCCGGCACGTTGTCGATGACGAACCAACCCAGGTCCTCCAAGGTGGCCGCGGCCGTCGACCGGCCCGCCCCGGACATCCCCGTCACTACGAGGAATTCGCTCAACGACTCACCGCCCTCCGGTCTTGTGTATCCCATCGTAAACGGCCAGCCCGACGTCATCGGGGAGCCACGACCGTGACAGCAGCTCCTCCAAGGAGGCGGCTTTGACGGCGTTGACACCGCCCATCTCCTTGACCAGCCGGGTGCGGCGGGCCGGACCCAGGCCGGGGATGCCGTCCAGGACGCTGGCGGTCATGCGCTTGCCCCGCCGTTCGCGGTGGAAGGTGATGGCGAAACGATGGGCCTCGTCGCGCACCCGCTGGAGCAGGTACAGGGCGTCCGAGCCGCGCCGGAGCCGGATCGGGGCGGCCTGACCGGGCCGGTAGACCTCCTCGAATTGCTT
>Ga0066790_10001035_pt1 | contig 11447 bp, 9 predicted proteins | sample OrgsoiDNA2013050_FD_70963 | JGI IMG/M metagenome (GOLD analysis project Ga0066790, IMG submission 70963) | Permafrost soil microbial communities from the Arctic, to analyse light accelerated degradation of dissolved organic matter (DOM) -... | ecosystem: Environmental > Terrestrial > Soil >...
CGCCAACCAGCGCGCCGTCGAGTACCACCCAGGCCTCGTCCTGGCCGGTCAATGGGACCATCCGACCCACCTCGTGCTCGACATCGACCCCCCGTCCGCGGACGCGTTCGGCCTGGCGGTTCGCGCGGGGCAGCTGGTCCGCCAGGCGCTGGCCGACGTGGGCCTGGCGGGCGCGGTCAAGACCAGTGGCGCCAAGGGCGTGCACGTGTTCGTTCCGCTGGACGGCGACGTGACGGCCCTCGACGCGGCGGCGGCCACCCGGGCGATCGCAGCCCGGGCTGAGCGTCTCGATCCTGCGCTCGCGACGACGGCGTTCATCCGGGACGACCGGGCGGGCAAGGTGTTCATCGACTCGACCCGGGCCGGCGGCGCCACCGTCGTGGCCGCGTACAGTCCGCGCCTGCGGCCGGGCACGCCGGTGTCGTTCCCGGTCCCCTGGGAGGACCTGGACCGGGTCACGCCCGGCGATTTCACCGTGCGCACCGCGGCTACGATGCTCGGTGCGAGCGACCCGTGGGCCGCCCTGATGCCCGCGCCGCAATCGCTCAGCGCCGAACTGGTCGCCGACGGCCACACCATCCCCATCGCCCGGGTCCAGGCCATGCACGAGGGCAAGCGCCGCGCCCGCGCCCGCCGCGACTGATGCCTGCGCCTGACCAGCGGCCGGGGCTAGGGCCCGCCGAACGATACGCGCGGGCCGGCTTCTCCGACCTCATCCTCATGCCCTATCAGGGTGGCCCCGGGCGGGTCGAGGAACTGGCCGGGTTGCTGCCCGCGCTGCGCGCGCTCGGCTAAGCAGGCTGTGGGGTCCGCCGGCCGGTCACCGAGGTGGGGCGAATCCGGATCCAGAACGGGCGCTCCACATTGCTGACCCAGGGCCGGAGGCCGGCGCGGCCGAGCCGGTCCACCTCGGCGTCCTCGTCAACCGGTTCGGCGCGGCCGTTCACGACGACGCTCCACCCGGAGTGGGTCCGCTCGTCGTAGTCGTCCACCTCGAACGTGATCGGCCGCTGCCCCTCCGTCGCGGACAGCTTCGATCCGTGTGCTGTCCGGAAGATCACATCCTGCCCGTCGACAAGATGGTTCACCGGCAGCACCTGCACCTCGCCGTCGGCTACGAAGCCCACCCGCCCGACCGGAACCGAGGCCAGCAGCCGCAGGCAGGTGTCGAACGAGAGCGTCTCAAGCCCAGCATGGTCGATCGAACGGCCTGGCATAGCGGCCTCCTGGAGTAGACCCGGCGGGCTCAGCGAGCCTGGAGCCGGGTGCCGTTCCCTTTATTCCGAGGGTGTCGCCCGCCCGCGTCCGCAACAGCTGGCGAAAGTCCCTCCGGCCGGGGCCGTTCGGCTCATTGCCGTGACTGGCTATTTCAGCCCAGTTTCGGCGGAGTTTCAGTGTCGTGTCGTGACCAGCACCGGCGTGTTCCCCATCGTAACTTCCACCGGTGTGCCAGGCGCGGGTGCCTCGGCGCTGGGCACGTCGACCTGGACCGTGATGTCCCCGGACAGTAGGACACTGATTCTGCTCAGCGAGCCGAGGAAGGTCGCGATCGTCACGATCCCGCTCCCGGCCTGAACCGCCGCCAGATGCAGGTCTTCCGGCCGGACCAGGACGTCCATCAGCCCGCTCGGCTCTCCGGGCCGCTCTCCCTTGATGGGCAGCGTGGCCCCGAGCACGCGCACGCGGCCGTCTGCTTCCAGCTCACCGGGGATCCGGTTCATGGTGCCGACGAATTCCGCGACGAACGCGGTGGCGGGGCGGGCGTACAGCTCGCTGGGCGCCGCGACCTGCTCGAGCCGTCCGTCGCGCATCACGCCGACCCGGTCGGCCATCGACAGCGCCTCTTCCTGGTCGTGCGTGACGAACAGTGTGGTCGTGTGCAGGCGCTGCTGCAGGGAGCGGATCTGCTCGCGGAGCTGGACGCGGACCTTGGCGTCCAGCGCGGACAGCGGCTCGTCGAGCAGCAGCACGCTCGGCTCGATGGCGAGCGCCCGCGCCAGCGCGACCCGTTGCTGCTGGCCACCGGACAGCTGATGCGGGTACTGCCGGGCCTGGTCGGCGAGCCCCACCATCTCCAGCAGTTCCGTCGCCTGGCTGCGCCGCTGGTCCGCGCTCTTCTTGCGCATTCGCAGCCCGAACGCCACATTGTCCAGCGCCGACATGTTCGGGAACAGGCTGTAGCTCTGGAACACCATGCCCATGTCCCGGCGGGCGGCCGGGACCGCCGACATGTCCCGCCCGTCGACCAGCACCGAGCCGCGGTCGGCGGACTCGAAGCCGGCCAGGATGCGCAGCGCGGTGGTCTTCCCGCAGCCGGACGGGCCGAGCAGTGCCACCAGCTCCCCGGGCTCGATCTCCAGGTTCAGTCCATCCAGGGCGCGGACGGCCCCGAAGAACCGGCTGAGGTTCTGCAGCGAGACATGCGCGCCGGCGCCGTCCGGCGGCCCGGCCGGGCCGACCGCGCCCGCAGCCCGGCCCGCGCCCGTAGCCTTCGCAGCACCTGACGCTCCGGTGCCTGCCCCGGTGCCCTTGGCGGTGTTCGCGGTCATGAGGTCCTTCCAGTGTCTCGGCGGGCCACAGAAAACAGGGCCACTTCCCCGCCGCCGGTGCGCCGTGCCTGCCGGCCGCCCAGCATCGTGATGGCCAGCAGGAAGAGCCAGGTCACGAACAGGGCCAGCAGCGACGCGGCCACCGAGATCGGCCCGCTGGTCTGGTCGAAGACCACAATCCACACCGGGAAAGTCTGGTACAGGTCGAGGCTGGCCATGGTGTACTCGCCGAGCACCAGCGCCACGGTCAGCACGGTGGCCGACAGCAGGGCGGTGGTGAGGTTGGGCAGGACGACCCGCCGCAGGGTGGACGACCAGCCAGCGCCCAGTGAGTTGGACGCCTCGACCAGGGTCTTCAGGTCGAACGAGCGTAGCCCGGCGTCGATCGACCGGTAGGCGAACGGCATCGCCAGGACCACGTACTCCAGGGCCAGCAGGTAGGACGTGCCCTTGAGGAAGCCCGGGGCCACCTGCAGCAGCCCGACGATCAGCACGACCGGCGGGATGACGATCGGCAGGATCGTGATCCCCTCCAGCAGCCGTCGCAGCCGCGGCAGCCGCAGGTGCACGTAGACCGCGGTGGGCAGCATCAGGGCCAGCGTGATCACGGTGGTGATGACGGCGAGCCGCACCGAGAGCCCCAGGGCGTCCGTGAACCCGGACTGGTGGATGACCGACCCGAAGGAGCCCCAGCCCGCGAACCGCAGCGCCGCGTACAGCGGGATGAGGAAGTACACGCCGGCCAGGACCAGGATCAGCCAGCGCCAGGGCGTGAAACCGTCCCGGCGGCCGGCCCCGCGCCGGGGGCGCCCCTGGGCAGGCCCGGCGGCGGGCTCTCCGGCCGCAATCGTGTCTACTGCAGCCATCGCGCCGACCTCCGCTGGAGCACTACGTAGATTCCCATGGCGATCGCGATGATGATGACCATGCCCAGCCCGAGCGCCTTGCCGACGTTCTGCTGGCCGGCCACGACGTTCCCGTTCAGGAACGTCCCGATCTGGATGGGGGTCAGCGCGATCCCGCTGTCCATGGCCTGGGCCGTGGCGTAGGCGGACAGCGAGCTGCCGAACAGCAGCAGTACGCAGCCGAGGAACGAAGGCATCAGCACCGGGCCGCCCACGTACCGCCAGTACTGCCAGGTCCGGGCGCCCATGTTGGCCGCCGCCTCGCGCCAGGCCGGCCGCAGCCCCTCCAGCGCGGGCAGGATGACCAGCACCATCAGCGGGATCTGGAAATACATGTAGACCACGATGACGCCGCTGAGGCTGTACAGGCTGAAGCCGTGCTGGTACGGGTTGAACCCGAGGTCGGTCAGCCACCGGGTGGCCAGCCCGCTGGACCCGAGGGTCGCGATGAACAGGAAGGCCAGCGGCACCCCGCCGAAGTTGGCGAAGACGCCCGACGCGGTGACCGCCACCTGCCGCAGGATTGACCCGCGTCTCGCGGTCCAGATGGAGTAGGCGATCAGCAGGCCGAGGATTCCCGGCAGCACCGCCGCGACCACCGACAGCTCGATGCTCTGGGCGAATCCGTGCAGGTATTCACCGTGCGTGGCGATCCTGACATTGCTGAGGGTGAAGCCGCCGTTCGGGCTCTGGAAGGCGCCGATGGCCACCGCGACCAGCGGCGCTCCCAGGCCCAGCGCCATGTACACGCCGAACGGCACCACTCCGGCCATCCGGCGCAGCCCGCGCGCCGCCGCGACCGCCGCGCCCGGGCCGCCCGGGGCCCCGGAATCCGAGAGGAATTCCGGGGCCTCGGCGGCAACCAGTTCGTCCATCCTCAGCCGCTCAGACGCCGGGCCACTGCGCCAAGACGATCTTCGCGGCGGCCGCCTGCTGCGCCTGCGTCGGGAACGTCAGCGTCGCCGACGGCGCCGGGGGCAGCGCCTTGTACGCGGTCTCGTTGACCGTGTTGCTGCTGAGCAGCGTGGGCAGTTCGATCGGCCGGGCCTTGCCCGCGAGCCACAGGTTCTGGCCCGTGGTCGTGTAGAGGTACTCCTCCCACAGCCGGGCCGCGGCCGGGTCCGGCGCGGTCTTGCTGATGGCCTGGTCGTAGTAGGCGGCGTAGTGGCCGTCCGACGGGATCACGATCTTGAGCCCAGGGACGCCCGGGCCGGCCTCGGAGGCCAGCAGGTAGTCCCACCAGATCAGGATCGGCGTCTGGCCGCTTTCCATGGTGGCCGCGCTGGCCGTGACCGGGACGAAGTTGCCGACCTGGTGCAGCTTCTTGAAGTAGGCCACGCCCGGCGCGATGTTGCCGAACGAGCCGCCGTTGGCCAGCGCGGCGGCGTAGACCGCCGCGAAGGCGGCGCCCGCCTGCGTCGGGTTGCCGTTGATCGCGACCTGGTTCTTGTACGCCGGCTTGAGCAGGTCGGCGAACGAGGTCGGCGGGGTGGTGACCTTCGCCGAGTTGTAGCCGATGGCCACGTACCCGCCGTAGTCGGCGTAGTAGGTCCCGTCGCTGGCCTTGGAGCTGGCCGGGATGTTGCTCCAGCTCGCCACCCGGTACGGGGCGAGGATGCCCTGCGCGTCGGCCTTCACCGCGAACGAGTTGCCAATGTCGAGCACGTCCGGGGCCCGGCTCTGGCCCTTGAGCTGGTTGACGGCGTTGATCTCGTCCTGGCTCGACCCGTCCGGGTTCGCGTCGTTGATCTTGATGCCGTACTTCGCCGTGAAGTCCTTCATGATCGTGCCGTAGTTGGCCCAGTTCGCGGGCAGCGTGATGACGTTGAGCTGCCCCTCCTTCTTGGCCGCCGCCACCAGGGCGGTCATGCCGCCCGCCGCGGTCGCGGACGTGGCCGAGGACACCGGCGTGCTGCCGCCCGAGCTCGTGCTGCCGGCGCCACTGGATGAGCTGCTGCCGCATCCGGCCGCGAAAACAAGGCTGCCGATCGCAGCCGTGGCCGCGATCGCGTATCTTCCGCGCAAGGTTCCCTCCCATGCCCAGGCCCAAAGACGGCCGAAAGCCGTCGATCCTGGCTAGATCGATCCACATCATGGCTAGACAAGTTGACCGGAAGGTGACGAATCAGTGGACATGCCAGGTCAGGCCGGCGTCTGCTCGCCGTCTAACTGGTACCGATTTGGCACGGTCCCCACGGATTACGGCGAGGCGTTCGTTACCGGCCCAGCGAGTGGCCGGTGAACTGGCGGCTACCACAGCGGGTGACGGCGAAGCGTTCGTTAGCGGCCGGTGCTATCGGCGAGCAAGCCGCACAGGTTACGGCGAGGCGTTCGTTACCGGCCCAGCGAACCGGGCCGTCAGGCCCGGTGAGTGGCCGGTGTGCCGGCGAAGTACCACCGCGGGGCGCGGAGCGCATGCGGGGGGCTCAGGGGGGTCGCCCCCCCGGGCTAGCACAGCCCTCTACTCGACGGGGATTTCCTTGTTGATCAGGGACAGGTCGACGCCCTGGCGGTTGCGTACCACCTTGGCCGTCACGTAGATGACGATCGCGAGCAGGTACATGCACAGCATGTAGATCAGCGACGCCGGCTTGTTCACCGCGTACAGCCCGTTGGACAGCCACTCGTACAGGCTGTAGCCGATCAGCCCGATCGTGACCGCACCGGCGACCGGAACGATCGGCACGCCGGCCAGCGCGCTCCCGGCCGAGCCCCCGCCGACGATGATGAAGTCGTACACGGGGCTGCTCCTAGGCGCTGAGAACCTCGAGGACCTGTGGCCCGTACTTTGCCAGTTTGGCCTCGCCGACGCCATTGATGCCGGATAGCCCGGTGAGCGTCTCTGGTTTCTCCGTCGCGATCTGGCGCAGCGTCGCGTCGTGGAAGATCACGTAGGCCGGGACGTTCTGCTCCCGCGCCGTGCCCGCCCGCCATTCGCGCAGCCGCTCGAAAACCTTGGCCGCCTCCGGCGTCAGGTCTGCCCCGCCGGCGCCTCCCGGCGCGCCCGCGCCGCCGGCCGCCCCGCCCCGTGCCGAACGGCTGGCCCGGGGTGCCCGGACCCGCTCGGGCTCGCGCCGCAGCATGATCTCGCGTTCCTTGCGCAGCACGGCGGCGCTGGCCGTGGTCAGCGTCAGCACGCCGAAGTCGCCCTCCACGCCGAGCAGTCCCTGCGCCAGCAACTGCCGCGCGACGCCCCGCCACTCCGGCTCGCGCAGGTCGGTGCCCACCCCGAAGACGCTCAGGCGCTCATGGCCGTTCTCGGCCACCTTCGGTGTCGCCTTGCCGGTCAGGATGTCGATGACGTGGCCGGCGCCGAACTTCTGGCCGCGCTCCTTGGCCAGCCGGTACACCGCCGACAGGAACTTCTGCGCCGCGACCGTGCCGTCCCACACCTGTGGCGGGGCCGTGCAGGTGTCGCAGTTGCCGCAGGCGGGCGCCTCCTCGCCGAAGTAGGCCAGCATCTGCGCCCGGCGGCATCCGGCCGTCTCGCACAGCGCCAGCATCGCGTCCAGATGGGCGGCGAGCCGGCGGCGGTGCGCGTCGTCGCCGGGGGAGGTGTCGATCATCCGGCGCTGCTGCACGACGTCGGATAGCCCGTAGGCGAGCCACGCGACCGACGGCATGCCGTCGCGCCCGGCCCGGCCGGTCTCCTGGTAGTAGCCCTCGACGGATCGCGGCATGTCCAGGTGGGCCACGAAGCGGACGTCCGGTTTGTCGATCCCCATGCCGAAGGCGATCGTCGCCACCATGATCAGCCCGTCTTCGCGCAGGAAGCGCGCCTGGTGCGCGGCGCGCGTGCCCGCGTCCAGTCCCGCGTGGTACGGCAGCGCCGGGACTCCCTGGGCGGTCAGGAACTCCGCGGTCTTGTCCACTGACGCCCGGGACAGGCAGTACACGATGCCAGCCTGGCCCGGGTATTCGGTGCGCAGCATGTGCAGCAGTTGCTTGCGCGGCTCGTTCTTCAGCACGATCCGGTAGGAGATGTTCGGCCGGTCGAAGCTGGCCACGAAGTGGCGTGCCGCGCCCAGGTTGAGCCGGGTCGCGATCTCGGCCCGGGTGGCCTGCGTGGCCGTGGCGGTCAGCGCGATCCGCGGCACGTCCGGCCAGCGTTCGTGCAGCGCGGACAGCTCGAGGTAGTCCGGCCGGAAGTCGTGCCCCCACTGCGCCACGCAGTGCGCCTCGTCGATGGCGAACAGCGAGATCTTCCCGTGGTCGAGCAGTCGCATCGCCGACTCGGCGCGCAGCCGCTCGGGCGCCAGGTACAGCAGGTCAAGCTCGCCGGCCAGAAAGGCGGTCTCGACCCGCCGCCGCTCGCCGGCGTCCTGGGTGGAGTTGAGGAACCCGGCCCGCACGCCCAGCGCGGTCAGCGCGTCCACCTGGTCTTGCATGAGCGCGATAAGCGGCGAGATGACCACGCCGGTACCGTCGCGCACCAGCGCCGGGATCTGGTAGCACAGCGACTTCCCGCCGCCGGTCGGCATGAGCACGAGCGCGTCGCCCCCGCCGCTCACGTGGTCGATGATCTCTCGCTGCGGCCCCCGGAACGCCTCGTACCCGAACACCCGCCGCAAGGTCTCCAGCGGCCGGTCATCGGCCACCCCCGCGCCGCCAAACCCGGTCTCCGCGACTGCTGCCACGCTCGCGATCCTACGGTCCCCCACCGTCAGCGGGGCCCGCGCTGGGGATCCGCCGCGAGTTATCACCGGCCTCGGGGGGCCTGGGTTCACGTGCGCCGGTGATGTGGCTTTACGGTGACCTGCTGGGTGTGAGCGACGGAAATTACTAGTTTTTTGATCAGAAATATCGGGTAGTAGGGGGAAATTGATGAGATCTATGCGGGGCCGATCGTCTCGTCACGGCAGGGATGACTCCGATGCGCGACTCTGAGCTGCCTGCCGGCGACTCTGAGCTGCCTGCCGGCGACCGTCAGCTGTCCGCCGACGGCCCTCAGCGCGCGTCCGGAGACCTGCGGCACGCGTCCCGGAGCCGCCCGCATGTGCCCGTGTCACGGCGCGTGTTCCTCCGCACGGCGGCCAGCGGAACAGCCGGGATGGCGGCCTGGTCGCTGCTCAGTGCCCGCGGGCCGGCGGCGAGCGCGGCCGGGCGGGCGGCCGCGCAGGGAGCCGCCCAGGAAACCGCGCAGGCGGCGGGACCGGGAACCGCGCAGGCGGCCAGCGCCAAGGGGCCAGCCGCGAGGATCGTCCCGTTCGGCACCGGCTGGCTGTTCGGCCCGGCAGTGGCAGGCAGCGACCAGCCGGGGTTCGACGACAGCGCACTGGCGACGGTCACGCTGCCGCACACGGTGGCCCCGCTGTCCTGGCAGAACTGGGCCCCGTCCAGCTGGGAGCAAATATGGGTCTACCGCAAGCACTTCGGCGCGCCGGCCGGCGTGAGCGGCCTGCGGGTGTTCCTCGACTTCCCGGCGGCCCTGACCCACTCGACGATTACCCTGAACGGCACGCAGGTGGCGGCCTACCTCGGCGGTTACCTGCCGTTCAGCGCCGAGATCACCGGCCACCTGCAGCCGGAGGGCAACGTGCTCGCCGTGACGCTGGATTCCACCTTCAACCTCGACGTGCCGCCGGACCGGCCAGCCCCCTACATCAGCGCGTCTGTCGACTTCTGGCAGCCCGGCGGGATCTACCGCGACGTCAGCCTGCGGGCCGTGCCGCAGATCTTCCTCGCCGACGTGTTCGCCAAGCCGGTGAACGTGCTGGACGCCAGCGCGCGGCAGGTCGTCGTGCAGACCACGGTCGACGCCGCCGTCGTCCCCGCGGGCAAGGTCGGGCTGACCGTGGACCTGGTGGACGGAACCCGGATCCTGGCCTCCGCGACGGTTCCGGTCACGATCAGCCAGGCCGGCCAGGTGACGGTGACCGCCACGCTCACCGGCGTGCCGGACATCACGCTCTGGGACACGGACAACCCCAGGCTGTATACCGTGGTCGCCACGCTGGCGGTGGACGGCCGCCCGCTGCACGACTATCAGGTCAGGACCGGCTTCCGCGAGGCGGTCTTCCAGCCCGGCGGGTTCTACCTCAACGGCAACCGGGTCAAGCTCTTCGGGCTCAACCGGCATCAGTTCTTCCCCTATGCCGGTGGCGCGATGCCCGCCCGCATCCAGGCGAAAGACGCCGAGATACTCCGCAACGAGCTCAACTGCAACATGGTGCGCTGCTCGCACTACCCGCAGTCGGAGGACTTCTACGACGCCTGCGACGAGCTGGGGCTGATGGTCTGGGAGGAGATCCCGGGCTGGGGCTACTCCGGCGACGCCGCGTGGCAGGAGGCGGCGCAGGCGGACCTGCACGACATGATCGTCCGGGACCGGAGCCGCCCGTCCGTCATCGTGTGGGGCGCGATGCCGAACGAGGCAGGCGAGCATGTCGCGGAGTACACCGCGAGCAACGAGCTCGCGCACGCCCTCGATGACTCGAGGCCGACCGGGGGCGACGGCTCGCCGACCGACGCCAGCTTCGTGTTCGACGTCTACAGCAACCACGATTACAGCAGCCTGGCCGGCCCCGGCGGGCTGCGGGAGCCGGCCCTGCTTCCCCCTGTCGACGCGGCCGCCAAACCGTACCTGATCTGCGAGGCCATCGGCACCTTGTCCGGGCCGGCCATCTACTACCGGCGCACCGACACCCAGGCCGTCCAGCAGGGCGAGGCGACGGCGTACGGAAGAGTGCACAACATCGCGGCGTCCGACGACCGTTACTGCGGCCTGCTCGCCTGGGCCGGGTTCGACTACCCGTCGGGCAGCGGCAACGAGTACCAGGGGGTCAAGTACGTCGGCGTACACGACCTGTTCCGGATCCCCAAGCCCGGCGCCGCCATCTACCAGGCCCAAGTCAACCCGAAGCGCAGGCCGGTCATCGCGCCCGCCTTCTACTGGGACTTCGGCCCCACGTCGCCGGTGACCAGCCTGGGGCCCGCGATGATCTGCGCCAACCTCGACCAGCTCCAGGCGTACGTCGGCGGGCAGTTGTTCGCGACCGTCACGCCGGACACCGCCGGCTATGGGCACCTGGAGTACCCGCCGTCGTTCGTGGATTTCAGCGCGGTGGACGGCTCGGGCCGGCCGGAACTGCGCATCGACGGCTACCTGGGCGGCGTCAAGGTCGCGTCCCGGTCCCTGGCCGCCGACCCGTCCGGCGACCGGCTCTCGCTGGCGGCCGACGACGCCGAGATCGACGGGGACGGCGCGGACGCCACGAGGGTGGCGTTCCGGGCGGTGGACAAGTTCGGCGCGCCCCGCCCGTACGTGACCGGGCCGGTCACCCTGACCGTCGACGGGCCCGGGGTACTCGTCGGCGACAACCCCGTCGACTTCACCGCCACTGGTGGCGCGGCCGCGGTCTGGATCCGCTCGCTGCCCGGTTCGCCGGGCATGGTAATGGTCAAGGCCAGCCATCCCGCGCTCGGTACCGCCGTCGCGCGGATCAGGGTCCGTGAGGTGCCGTCGGCCGGCCCGGCCGTCCCCTACGGATCGCTGACCGTCGCGGCCGCGCCTGCGCTCGTCGCACCGGACTGCACCACGACGGTGACCGCCACGCTGGCCAACAACGGCCTGCTGGCTCTGGACCACGTCACGTTCTCCGCTACCCTCCCCGGCGGCTGGACGGCCAGCCCGGCCGCGCCGCCCGTCGTGACCGGCGTGCGCAGCGGGCAGACCGCCAGGGCGAGCTGGCAGGTCACCGTCCCCGCCAGCGCCAGCCCCGGCCAGGCCCCGATCACGGTGCAGGCTGTCTACACGGCCGGCCGGCAGCGCAGTGTCACGTACTCCAGTGTGAGTGTGCTGCGCGCCTACGCCACCCTGGCTGGCGCGTTCAGGCGAAGGGAGTACCGCTGAGCGGCAACGACAGCTGACGCCGCGAGGGAAAAGCAGGCTTAGCCGGGCAGCGGTACGCCACACCGCATTCAGCGCCCCGCGGCGGAAGTCACCGACCCGGCTGAGAGCGGCATACAGCCCAGGACCCGCGCCCGGGATCTT
>Ga0066790_10001038_pt1 | contig 11437 bp, 5 predicted proteins | sample OrgsoiDNA2013050_FD_70963 | JGI IMG/M metagenome (GOLD analysis project Ga0066790, IMG submission 70963) | Permafrost soil microbial communities from the Arctic, to analyse light accelerated degradation of dissolved organic matter (DOM) -... | ecosystem: Environmental > Terrestrial > Soil >...
CCAGCGCGAACTACGGCAAGCCGATTTCGCAGGTCTGCAGCGCTACCGGTACCGGTTGCGCGCAGATCACCAGTCCGTTCGGCCCGATCGGTTCCCCCAGTGCCGATGCGCCGCCGATTCAGTTCAGCGTGCGCGCCCGGTACGAGTGGTCCATCGCGGGCTACAGCCCGTTTGTGCAATTCGGCGCTACGCATAGCGGCCATTCCTACACGCAGGCGGGCTCGAACCCGACGCTCGCACAGGTGGCGTTCACAACTTCGAGGTTGCGCTTCGAGCTGCCGGCCTATTCGACCTACGCCGCGTCATTCGGCGTCTCGAAGGATGCCTGGAACGTGACCGTGTACGGTGAGAACCTCAGCAATTCGAATGCCAGCACGTTCGTCAGTGACGACCAGTTCATCGTCGCGCAGACGCCGATTCGGCCGCGGATCATCGGCCTCGGCGTCGGGTACAAATTTTGAGGACTGACATTCGCCCGCCGGGGAGGGCTTCATCGACCCCCGGGTCGCGACGCTACAGCCGTTCCATGCCGGCCTGGAGTTCCGCCACCACTTCTAGAGTGCCAGCATGGCAATGGCGGCCACGAACATCAGCAGTGTCGTGAGCATGACGACGTAACGTGAAATCGATGAGCTGACCTGGCCTTGCATGACGCGCCGATCGGTGGACACGAGCAGCAGCGCCACCAATAGGAAAGGGGCCAGAAAGCCGTTGATGATCGCCGTCCAGAACAACGCCTTGATCGGATTGATCCTCAGAAAATCGAGCACCACGCCCGCCACCGTGGCCAGAACGAATACCGCGTAGAATTGCGCCGCATTCGCCAGTTTCTCATCCAGCCCGTACGCCCAGTCGAAGGTTTCCGCCACGGCGTAGGCGGCCGAGCCGGCCAGCGTGGGTATGGCCAACAGCCCGGTGCCGACGATGCCGATGGTGTAGAGAAAATACGCGTAGTCGCCGGCCAGCGGGCGCAATGCTTCGGCGGCGTCCTTGGTAGTCGTGATATGCGTGAAGCCGTGCTGATGCAGCGTGACTGCTGTCGTCAAAATGATGAAGAACATGGCCAGATTGGAAAAGAACGTCCCCAGGGCTACATCGATGCGGCGATCGGTCAGTTCGCCCTTCGTGGCACCGAGGCGGCTGATCAGCAGGCGCCGGCCCTTGGCCTTGTCTTCCTCGACCTCCTGGCCGGCTTGCCAGAAGAACAGATAGGGACTGATCGTCGTACCCAGGATGGCGACGAACGTGGCCCAGGCCTCATTGCCGTGCGGCAGACTCGGGATCAGCGCATCGAACAGTACCGACCTCCAATGCGGATGCACCAGGAAGGCCGTGATCACGTAGGCAAATAGTGCCAGGGCCAGCCACTTCAGGATGCTCGCGATCTGGTAATACCGCAGCCACACCGTCAATGCGCAAATCCCCAGACCGAACACCCAGACGTAGAGCCCGCTCGGCCCGGCGCCGAGCATGTGCGCGGCATCGGCCATGCCCGCCAGGTCGGAGGCGATGTTGATGATATTGGCACTGAGCAGCGACAGGGCAACCAGACCGACGACCCAGCGTGGAAACTTCTGTCGCATGGCGCCGGCCAGCCCCATGCCCGTCACCATGCCCACGCGTGCGCACATCATCTGAACGCCTGCCATCAGTGGCCAGATGAACAGCGCCGTCCACAGGAAGGAGGTGCCAAATTGCGCGCCGGCGACGGAGTAGGTGGCCACGCCGGACGGATCATCGTCCGCGGCCCCCGTGGTCACGCCGGGGCCCAGTGCGCGCAGCAGCCGCTTGAATCCGTGTTCTCGAGTGGGCTTGGCGGCTGCGGGCATGGCGAGTCCCGTCATAGCAGAGTGATCGCGGCAGGAAGAAAAGCCACGCATTGTAACGACGCAGGCAATGAGATCAATCGCCTGCGCCGCTTGGCAAGTGCGTTGCGCCTCAACGCGAGCCGGCACCCCGATCGGGTTGATCGAGTTGCCCCGCGCTCCAGCCGCCACCGAGCTGCGCGACCAGATCGACGCTGGAGACCAACTGCTGGCTTTGGATGCTCAGCAGACTGATTTCAGCCGATAGGCGCGTGGTCTGCGCGGTCAGCAGGGTGGTGTAGACGACGATGCCGGCCTTGTATTGATTGAGCGTCAGCGCTTCGGACTTTCGTGCATCCTCGACCGCGGTTGTCTGCAGCGTCGACTGCTGTTCCAGTACGCGCAGACTGGAAAGGTCATCTTCAACCGCCTGGAACGCCGAGAGCACCGTCGCACGGTAGCTCGCCACGGCCTGATCGTAGTTGGCCCGTGCCTGTCGATTCGTGCCCAAGCGCGTGCCGCCGTTGAACACGGTTTCCGCCAGAGCCGGGCCGAACGACCACAGTGAATTGCCGGCGTTGAGCAGTCCCGGCAGCGCGGTCGCGGTAAAGCCGTAGGAAGCCGACAGCGTCAGGCTCGGGTACCACGCTGACTGGGCCACGCCGATCAGCGCATTGGCGCTCGCCACGGTGCGTTCCGCGGCGGCGATGTCGGGGCGCCGCTGCAACAGCTCCGAGGGAATCCCGGCGGGCACCACCGGCACGGTCTTGGTCAGGCCGGCATGGTCGATGGCGAGATCTTCAGGATTTTTGCCGATCAGCACCGCGATCGCGTGCTCGAATTTGGCGCGTGTGAGCTCCACGCTGACGTCCGCGGCCTGCGTGCTTTCGAGCTCGGTCTCGGCCGAGTAGACATCCGCGAGCGTCGTCACGCCGGCTTTGACCTGGTTCTGCGCGATCGTCAGCGAGGTCTGGAATGCCTTGATCGATGTCGCATAGAGCTGCCGCTGTTCGTCAGCCGCACGCAGTTGAAAGTAGTCCTGCGCCAGGGTTACCTGTGCCGAGAGCCGCGCCGCCGCAACGTCGGCAGCGCTCGCCTGCGCCTTGGCGACATCGGATTCCACCGTGCGACGGATACGACCCCACACGTCCAGTTGCCAGCTGGCCTGCGCCCCGGTGCTGTAGATGTTGGCGCGAGAGTTGTTGTTGGTCGTCACCGTGGTGCCGGTCCCGGTCGTGACCCCCTGATTCAACCCGCTGCCGCCGCCGCTGCGAGTGTTGACGCCGGTCACCGTGATATCCGGAAACAGCGGCCCGCGGTCGATCGAGACCGTAGCCTGCGCCGCGCGATACGCGGCCTCCGAGGCGATGAGCGTCTGGTTGGACACAGCCACCTGCCGCTCCAGCGCATCGAGCAACGGATCGTTATAAATCGCCCACCAAGGTTCATCGTTCGGCACCTGCGCGGGCGCCGCCGGCTTCCAACCCTGGTCTTCCTTGTAAGCGCTCGCCACGGGTGTCTCGGGACGACGATAATTCGGTCCGACCTTGCACGCGGCCAGCAGCAGCATGATCAGACCCGGCAGGTAGCGAAGGTTCTTGCGCATCATGTGAACTGTTGTTGCGCGCCGTCCTGAAACTTGTGGCGACGCCGCGAGAGCGTGGACAACCAGGCGCGAAAGCGATCCAGGTAGAGATAAACCACCGGCGTCGTGTAGAGCGTCAGCACCTGGCTGACGATCAGGCCACCGACGATGGAGATGCCGAGTGGTTGGCGCATCTCGGCGCCGCTGCCGGTCGTGACCGCCAACGGCACGGCGCCGAGCAGAGCGGCCATGGTGGTCATCATGATGGGCCGGAAGCGAAGCAGGCAGGCCTCGTAGATCGCCGCCGGCGCAGCGATGTGGCGCGTGCGTTCGGCCTCGAGCGCGACGTCGATCATCATGATGGCGTTTTTCTTGACGATGCCGATCAGCAGAATCACGCCGATCAGCGCGATCAGGCTGAATTCGGTACCGAACAGCAGCAGTGCCAACACCGCGCCGACACCGGCCGAGGGCAGTGTCGAGAGAATCGTGATCGGATGCACATAGCTCTCGTAGAGGACACCGAGCACGATGTAGACCGCGACAATCGCCGCAAGGATCAGCCACGGCTCGCTCGACAGCGACTGCTGGAATATTTGCGCCGTGCCGGCGAAGGAGCCGTGCACCGAGATCGGCACGTGCAGGCTCTGCATGGTACCTCCGATGGCCGCGATCGCCGCGCCCAGCGAGACATTCTCGGGCAGATTGAAGGAAAAAGTCGTGGCCACGAACGGGCCCTGGTGGTTGATCGCGAGCGGCGTGGTTCCGGGGCCATAGTCGGCGAAAGTCGCCAACGGCACCATGGTTTCGGCGCTGGTGCTGATCGAAGCGCCGGTCGAGGCGCTGCCGCGACCACTGTTGGTGAGCTGGTTGAGCGCGAGATTATGTGCGGCAACGGACGTGGCGGTCGGGGCCAGGGTGCTGCTTCCAGAGCTGGCACTCGGCGTCGTGTTGCCGGTCGTGCCCGTGGCGCCCGTGGTAGCAATGGTGCTGATGCTGCCGGGGAGGCTCCCCGGGCTGCTCGCGCCGCCGGCGCTCGTGGTGGACGTGCCGCTGCTGAATGAGCCCACTCCGGCGGCGCTCGTCTGCGTGCCGCTCAGCGCGCCACCGGTGGTGCTGACCCAGACCTCCTTGAGCGTCTCGGGGTTCTGCCAGAAGCTCGGGTCGACCTCCATGACGACGTGATATTGATTCATGTCGTTGTAGATCGTCGACACCTGTCGCTGGCCAAAGGCATCGTAGAGCGTGTTATCGATGTTGGAGAGGTTGATGCCCAGCCGCGCCGCGGTCGTGCGGTCGATCTTGAGGGCCACGGTCAGACCCCTGTCCTGCTGATCGGAATTGATGTCCGCCAGCTCCGGAACGGTCTTGAGCGCATCGGTGATCCTTGGCGTCCATTTTCGAAGATCCTCGAGGCTATCGGCCAGAATCGTGTATTGGTACTGGGAATTGCTCTGCCGCGCACCGGCGCGGATGTCCTGGATCGCCTGCAGATACAGCCGCGCTCCGGTCACCACCGACAGCTTGGCGCGCAGCCGCGCAATCACGCGATCGCTTTTGACTTTTCTCTGCGCGAGCGGCTTGAGACCGACGAAGATGTTTGCGGTATTGGTCGCACCGCCCGGTCCGCCGCCGCCGCCGCCGCCGGTGAAGCCCACCACGTCCTGCACCGCCGGGTCGCTCTGCACGATGGCCATGGCGGTGCGCAGTTTCTGCACCATGGCTTGAAACGATATGCTCTGGTCGGCGCGCAGGTTGCCCATCAGCGTGCCGGTGTCCTGTTGCGGAAAGAAGCCCTTGGGCACGATCGCGAACAGGTAGAAATTCAGGGCCACTGTAGCGGCCAGCACCAGCATGACCGTGCGCGGATGCTCCAGTGCGACCCGCAGCGTGCGCCCGTAGAAATCGCGCATGGCATCGAAGCCGCGTTCCATGGCCGTGAGGAAGCGGCCCTGGCGCCGGCGCTCGCTGCGCAGCACATAGGCGCACATCATCGGTGTCGTGGTCAGCGACACGACCAGCGAGATCGCGATGGCCACCGACAGCGTCAGTGCGAACTCGCGGAAGGTGCGGCCGACCAGGCCGCCCATCAGCAGGATCGGCAGAAACACCGCAACCAGTGACAGGCTCATCGCCAGCACGGTAAATCCGACCTCACGCGCGCCGAGCAGCGCCGCCTGCAGCCGCGGCATGCCCTGCTCGACATGGCGTGCAATGTTCTCGAGCATGACGATGGCGTCGTCGACCACAAACCCGGTGGCGACCGTAAGGGCCATCAGCGACAGGTTGTCGAGGCTGAAGCCAAGCAGATACATCGCGCCGAATGTGCCGATCAATGACAACGGCACGGCGACGCTGGGGACGAGCGCCGCGCGCGCATCGCGCAGCATCAGGAATACGACCAGCACCACCAGTGCAATCGCGATCAGCAGCGTGCGCTCGACGTCGCGCAACGAGGCGCGGATGGTCTCGGTACGGTCATTGGTCTGGATGATGCGGATGCTGGCCGGAATCGAGGCCTGCAGTTCGGGGATCAGCGCGCGCACGCGATCGACGACGTCGATCACGTTGGCCCCGGGTTGCCGGTGCAGCACCACGAGGATGGCCGTCGTGCCGTCGGCCAACCCAAGATTGCGCACGTCCTCGACACCGGTGGAGACGGTGGCCACATCCTGCAATCGAACTGCGGCGTTGTTGCGGTAGGCAACGATGAGTGACTGATAGTCGGCAGCGTGCGTGGCGGTGTCGTTCACATAGATCTGATAGCGCTGATCCCCCTGTTGCAATGCGCCCTTGGGGCTGTTGGCGTTGGCGGCCGACAGCGCGGCACGAACATCCTCGAGCCCGATGCCGTACTGGAATAGCGCGCGCGGATTGAGCTCAACGCGCACCGCCGGTAGCGAACCGCCACCGATCGTGACATCGCCGACGCCCTGCACTTGCAGCAGCTTCTGCTGCATGATGGTCGAGGCGGAGTCGTAGATCTGACCGCCGGTCAAGGTGTCCGACGTGAGCGCCAGGATCAGCACCGGGGCATCGGCCGGATTGATCTTGCGATATGTGGGGTTGCTGCGCAGCGAGGTCGGCAGGTCGACGCGCGCCCCCTGGATCGCGGCTTCGACGTCGCGCGCGGCGCCATCGATGTCGCGGCTGAGTTCGAATTGCAGCACCACGCGCGAGCTGCCCACCGCGCTCTGCGAAGTCATCTCCGTCACGCCGGCTATGGTGCCCAGATGACGCTCGAGCGGGGTCGTGACGCTGGTCGCTACCGTCTCCGGGCTGGCACCGGGCAGCGACGCCGACACCACGATGACGGGGAAGTCGACATTGGGCATCGGTGAGACCGGCAGCAGGAAAAACGCCAGACCGCCGGCCAGGGCCAGACCGATGGTCAGCAGTGTGGTCGCGACCGGGCGGCGGATGAACGGTGCGGAGATGCTCATGCGCCTATCTCGCCCGGCCGTCTGCCTTCGACGCCGTCCTCGTGGCGACGCGGGAAGCGTCGCCGCGCTCGAGCGGCGAGTCGATCAAAGAACAGGTAGATGACCGGTGTGGTGAACAGCGTCAGCAGCTGGCTGAGCAGTAGCCCACCGACGATCGAGATGCCCAATGGCGCGCGCAGCTCGGATCCCGTCCCGGTGCCGAGCATCAACGGCAGGGCGGCAAACAGCGCCGCCACGGTTGTCATCAGGATCGGACGGAAGCGCAGCAGCGCCGCTTCGTGTATCGCCTCGCGCGGCGGCTTGCCTTCTTCACGCTCCGCGTTGAGCGCGAAGTCGATCATCATGATCGCGTTCTTCTTGACGATGCCGATCAGCAGGATGATGCCGATTATCGAGATGATGTTCAGCTCGAGGCCGGCGATCATCAGTGCCAGCAGCGCACCGATGCCGGCCGAGGGCAGCGTCGAGAGAATCGTCAACGGATGAATGTAGCTCTCGTACAGCACGCCCAGCACGATGTAGACCGTGACGATCGCGGCGAGGATCAGCAACACTTCGTTGCGCAACGATGACTGGAAGGCGAGCGCCGCGCCCTCGAAGGTGGTCGAGATGCTGATCGGTAGATTGATCTCACGCTCGGCGGCTCGTATGGCATCGACCGCGTTCTCGAGCGAGGCCGTTGAAGCGACGTCGAATGAAAACAGCGCCGCCGGGAACTGCCCGAGATGATCGATCTCGAGCGGCGCGGATTGCACGCTGACGTGCGAGATCGATCCGAGCGGAACCTGACCGCCGCCGGCTGAGGGCACGTAGATGTCGTTGAGCGAGGAGACCGTGCTCTGCAGTTTTGGGTCGGCCTCCATGATCACGCGGTATTCATTCGACTCGGCGTAGATGGTCGAGATGATGCGCTGGCCAAAGGCGTCGTAGAGCGCGTTGTCGATCGTGGCCGCGGTCACGCCGAATCGCGCGGCGGTGTCGCGATCGATATCAATCTGCACCGTCAGCCCGTTGTCGGTGAAATTGGTCGAGACGTTGGTGAGCTCGGGGGCGCGGGCGAGGCGGTTGACTAGGTTGGGGACCCAGGGTTTGAGGCTCGAGCTGCTGGCGGCCTCGAGTATGAACTGGTACTGCGCGCGACCGACCGTGGAATCGGTCGTCAGATCCTGCACCGGCTGCAGCGACAGCGCGATGCCGCTCACATCTCGCGCCGCCTGTCGCAGGCGAGCCATGGTCTGCGTGATGTTGTCGCTGCGCTCATCCTTAGGCTTCAGGTTGATCAGGAAGCGGCCGGTGTTGAGCGTGGTGTTGGTGCCATCGACGCCGACGAACGACGACAGGCTTGCGACATCGCGATCGTGGCGGATCGCATCGGCCAGCTCCTGCTGCCGCTGTACCATGGCATTGAACGATATCTTGGGATCCGCCTCGGTCATGCCTTGCAGGATGCCGGTATCCTGCAGCGGAAAGAATCCCTTCGGAATCAGCATATACAGCGCCACGGTCAGCACCACCGTGCCGGCCGCCAGCCACAGCACCAGGGTCTGATGGTCAAGGACGCGAGTCAGCAGCCGATCGTAGCGGGCGACGAGTTCGTTGAAAGCGCGCTCGGCCTTGATGGCGATCGCGCTTTGGCGGCGGGCCCGGGTCTGCTCGCGCGGGCGCAGCATCTTCGCGCACAGCATCGGCACCAGCGTCAAGGACACCACGGCCGATATCAGAATCGAGATGGCGAGCGTGATGGCAAATTCGCGGAACAGACGTCCAACCACCTCGCGCATGAACAGCAACGGGATCAGCACCGCGATCAGCGATACGGTCAATGACACGATCGTGAAGCCGATTTCCTCAGATCCCTTGAGCGCTGCGGCCAGGGGCTTCTCGCCCTGCTCGATATAGCGCGAGATGTTCTCGATCATCACGATCGCGTCGTCGACCACGAAGCCCGAGGCGATCGTGAGCGCCATCAACGATAGATTGTTGAGGCTGAAGCCGCACAGATACATCACCGCAAAGGTACCGATCAGCGACAAGGGCACCGACAGGCTTGGGATGATGGTCGCCGGGATGCTGCGCAGGAACAGAAAGATCACCAGCACCACCAGCGCCACTGCGAGCGAGAGCTCGAACTGCACATCGTTGACCGAGGCGCGGATCGTGTTGGTCCGGTCGGTCAGCACCGTGATATCGACGTTCGCCGGCAGCGAACTGCGGATGCTCGGCAAGAGCTTGCGGATCTGATCGACCACCGCGATCACGTTGGCGCCGGGCTGTCGCTGGACGTTGAGCAGGATCGCCGCAGTCGCGTTCATCCAGCTCGCGAGCTTGTTGTTCTCGGCGCTTTGCGTGACGTTCGCGATATCCGACAAACGCACCGGCGCGCCAATCGCGGCGTTGTAGCCGACGATGATGTCGCGGTACTGCTGCGCGTTCGCGATCTGATCGTTGGCATCGATCGAGTAGGCGCGTGCGGTGCCATCGAAGCTGCCCTTGGGCGCATCCGAGTTGGCGTTGCTGATGGTCGTGCGCACATCGTCGACATTCAGTCCATAGGCGGCCAGCGCCTGCAGATTGACCTGGATGCGCACGGCCGGTCGCTGGGCGCCGTTGATGCTGACCAGGCCGACGCCGGCGAGCTGCGAGATCTTCTGCGCAATGCGCGTATCGGCCAGATCTTCGACCTGGGTGATCGGCATCGAGGTCGAGGTCACGGCCAAGGTCAGGATCGGCGCATCAGCCGGATTGACCTTGGCATAGATCGGCGGCGCCGGCAGAGTACTGGGCAGCAGGTTGCCGGCGGCGTTGATGGCGGCCTGTACCTCCTGCTCGGCGATATCGATATTCAGGCTCAGGTCAAATTGCAGCGTCAGGACCGAGGCCCCAGCGGAGCTGCGCGAGGACATCTCCTTGAGGCCCGGCATCTGGCCGAACTGACGCTCGAGTGGTGCAGTCACGGTCGAGGTCATGACCTCGGGGCTCGCCCCCGGCAGGAAGGTCTGCACCTGGATCGTCGGATAATCCACTTCGGGCAGCGCCGATAGCGGCAGAAAAAAGTAGCCGATCGCACCCACGATCAGAATCGCCGCCATCAGTAGTGAGGTGGCAACCGGTCGCAGAATGTACGGTCGTGACGGATTCATGGCTCAGCGCTGCCGGTCTTCTAGGAAGACGGCGACCCACCGCCCGGTGGCGGCCTGGCGCCACCGTCGCCGCCGTTCTGCCGCTGGCGGTGGTGTTGGCCGCCATTGCCGCCACTACCGCTACTACCGCTCGAGCCGGTGCCCGGCGCCTGCGGCAGCATGATCTTGGCGCCATCGCGCAGCTGATCGGCGCCGTCGACGACCACGGTTTGCCCGCTCGTGAGGCCCTTGGTGATCGCGACCAGATCGCCCGCGGAAGGGCCGGCGACCACCGGGCGCATGCTCACGGTATTGTCCGCATTGACCAGATAGACGTAGCTGCCCTGGGAGCCATTTTGCAGAGCGGCACCGGGCACGACAATCTGATGGTGCAGGGTTTCGAGAATCAAATGGGCATTGACGAATTGATTCGGAAACAACTCGAGCTTGGAGTTGTCGAACATCGCGCGCAGCTTCAGCGTGCCGGTGGTGGTGTCGATCTGATTGTCCGAGTTGCTGAGCGTGCCGCTCGCGATCTGGTTGGTGAGGCTGCGATCAAACGCGTCCACCGTGAGCTTCTCGCCGCGGTGCAAATGGTCCAGGATCGTGCTGACGCTGTCTTCCGGCACCGTGAACAGCACCGACATGGGCTGCATCTGTGTCACGATGGCGATCGTGCTGGTATTGGCCTGAAGCAGATTACCGATATCCACCTGGCGCAGACCCACTCGGCCGGCCACCGGTGAAGTGATGCGGCAATAGCCCAAATTGAGCTGCGCTGACTCGACCGCGGCTTGATCGAAGGCGACGGTGGCTTCATCCTGCGCGACGGTCGAGACCTGCGTCGCGTAGGTCTGATCGGAGACTGATTCCTGCGCCAGCAGCGTCTTGTAGCGCGCCAGATCGATCTTCGCGTTCGCCAACAGCGCCTGATCACGCTTGAGCTGACCCTGCGCCTGGTCGAGCGCGGCCTGGAACGGACGCGGATCGATGAGGGCGAGCAATTCGCCGGCCTTGACGATCTGCCCTTCAGTGAAGGCGATCTTGATCAGCGGGCCGTTGATCTGCGGATGCACCGTTACGGTGGCGAGCGGCGTCACGGTACCCAGCGCATTGACCGTAATGGGTACATCGCCGGTGCTGACCTTGGCGACGCCGACCGCGAGCGGTCCGCCGGTCCCGAAGCGGGCGGTCGCGGTTACGGACTGCGCGGCGCGGTAGCGCAACCCAATCACGAGCAGCACCACGAGCGCCACAACGCCGACGATCCACCAGAGTTTCTTCCGGCGCCTGCGTGCGCCAGGACCACCAGCCGCTACCTCGTCGTCAAGAGTTGGGGCGTTCATGCTTTATCCATTCACAAACCAACGATGCGGCGCGCACCTGTCGAGTGCAATCATGCGAGAGCGATTACCCTAACGATCGCCGCGCGCGATAGTTAAGCGTCCCAATCGTTAACCAATGATTAGTTAACAACATTTAATG
>Ga0066790_10001040_pt1 | contig 11434 bp, 8 predicted proteins | sample OrgsoiDNA2013050_FD_70963 | JGI IMG/M metagenome (GOLD analysis project Ga0066790, IMG submission 70963) | Permafrost soil microbial communities from the Arctic, to analyse light accelerated degradation of dissolved organic matter (DOM) -... | ecosystem: Environmental > Terrestrial > Soil >...
CTCACCGGATCCATCTGGGCCAGTTGTAATAATTCATCGACAGCCTTAAACCCGCCATGCTGTTCGCGATAATCGATGATCCGCTTGGCAAGCTGCCAGCGGATATAAGGATGAGACTCCAACACTTCCTGGGTTGCTGAATTCAGATCCATCTGGTGCACGGCCACATTGATTGATCGCAGGTAAGGTTTTATTTTCTGAAAGACAGAATCGGGAAATGCAAATGTTTCACCTACCTGATCCACCTGGTAAAACCCGCCAAGTTTCTCACGGAAGCGAACAATTCGCGAGGCCAGTTTCGCGCCGATACCCGGCAAGCCAGACCATATTTCCGAATCTGACAGATTGATATCGGTCACTTCAAACTTTTTGCCATAGTGGGCAATTGCATATTCAGGATTTGTTCGAACAGGACCTGCCCGGAAAATTGAATCCGCTTTTTTCAAAGCCGGTAGATTGTAAGAAGTCTTTGCATAATATCCCGACCGGGTCCGAAAATTTTCTGTTGCTTGGGTCATTCTCACGTATGGAAAGAGTCGGTCATAATCAGCGTCATGAAGTCCGTACAATTTTTTCAGGTCCTCCGCTCTTCGAAAATGACCGCCCTTTTCAATATAATGCAGAATGGTTTGCGTGAGGTGTTCTGACAGACCCAGCCGGCGCCAGTCTCTTGCGTTTAGCCGGTTCGGATCGAAATAAAACATTTCCGTCCGGACGGGTGGACCTGATTTTCCGGAATAGATTTCCTCTCCAAAGCGTTTGCGATCCGCATAACGGGAAGGCGCAACCTTTTCCAGGGTAGAGTCGGCCAGTCCGGACTCCAGTTTTTGAATGCCTTCTTTCATTTTTTCATAAGCCGCGGGATCCGGTTCGCCAACGGCAGGCCGGAAAAAATAAGGCAGAATAAATAATATGATGATTAAAACAAGCAGAAAAAGAACGCCATAGCGTTCTTTTCTGGTAAAGGTCAAATACCCACGAATCGTTTCCCACATACCTCTTTATGATAAAGATAAAACCCGTACAAGGAGAAGAATATACCCTTAAAGTGGAAAACTCATACTGACAGTTACCGTCCAAAGTCGATTTAGAAGTTAGAAGAAAATATTCGCGTAGTTGACTTTCAGTGGCTCCGGGAAGTATTAGTAGTAATAATATTTACGAGGCTGACGAGGTCCGCGTGGTGCCCTTTGCGCTTTTTGATAAGCGGGAAGTTCCCTGCCCAGTCCGATGATGAATCCGACGTTGAATCCAAATTGCACGATACCCGGTTGGTTGTAATAATAACCACCCGGATCACCCCAGGCTCCGAAATAATATCCTGAACTACTGGGTGCCGTTCCCAGCAGGCGTCCACTGAGCCGGATACCGAACCGGGGATCCACATAAATATTCGTCCCGAACTGCAAGCCATAGGCAAAGCTGGCATTACTCGAAAAGCTGTTGGGCGAAGGAGTAAAAATTGCTGCTCCCAGATCCGCGCCAAAAAATAAGGTAACCGGAGAACCGGGAAGTGGGAAACTGGATACGGGGCCGGCCATGATATAATTAATACCGGCACTGGTCTGATATATCGGTACGTCTCCCGGAAGAGCCCCATAATTATAAAGTTTTGCCGGAACCTGCATCCGGTTATACACCAGTTCGATACCCAGGTGACGGTTGAAATTAAACTGAAATGAACCGCCATAATTGAATCCGGCTTCAATCCGGCCAAATGTATTGGCAAAATTCAGTTTGTCAGCAAAAGTGTATCCACCCATGGGAATAAACTCTATGGATGATTGTGCGAATCCGACGCCAACCAGGCAACACAGGAAACCGGATATGAGGACACATTTTTTCATACAGTATAGTTTAATATTTGTTAAGACGTAATTTTTGTGAATAGGTTTAATGGGTTTCCTCAGGGACATGTTAAATACTTGCTAATAAACGCCTAACGCTTAACGCTTAACGCGGAACGCTTTTAATTATTACTAGCCGGAACTTGGAAAAATGTTCAACAACTCTTTACATCAGTTTAAACCTTACACGTTTGGCGTTAAGCGTTAGGCGTTACGCGTTAGGCGTTAGGCGTTAAGCGTTAGGCCTGAACAGTCAGACCATCAAATGCAAGATGCATGCCTTCAGGAAGTTCGGGTTGCACGTCGGCGTGTTTGCCCAGCTGATGGCTGATATGGGTAAAATAGGCAATAGGAATGTCCAGTTCGCGGGTCATGGCGATGGCTTCTTCCAGATTGAAATGGGAAATATGTTTTTCCTTCCGGAGTGTATTCAGTACAATGAACCGGGAACCACGGATTTTTTGTTTTTCCGCTTCGTCGATCCGGTTGGCATCCGTGATATAGGTAAAATCCCCAAACCGGAAACCGAGTACCGGCATTTTCAGGTGCCATACCTGTATGGGTTCTACCAGAATATCTCCGATCATAAACGGATCCGTGGCGATCGTATTGAGCTGGATCTCCGGCACCCCGGGATAACGGAAATCAGTAAACGCATAAGGGAATTCGCGAATGATTACTTCCTGCGTCATCTCATTAGCAAAAACGAGCATGGGTTTTCCTGAAAAAAAATTGAAGGCCCGTATATCATCCAACCCTGCAATATGATCCTTATGCGGATGCGTAAAAAGAACCGCATCGAGTTTTGTCACATTTGCTCTCAGCATCTGATATCGAAAATCCGGCGTAGTATCAACAACGATCCGTGTAGTGGGTGATTCAACCAGTATACTTGAGCGCAGGCGTTTGTCTTTTTTATCAGCAGAATGACAAACCGGGCACGGACAGGCAATCATCGGTACACCCGCACTGGTACCGGAGCCAAGAAAAGTAATTTTTATAGAAGGGAATTGCACAGTCAAAAATAAATGAAAACCATCGATCAGCTTTGTGGTTTGAGCAAGTTTTCAAGAACCCTGCGGCTTTCGGGTGCCAGGGACTCCGCATCGAAGCTGAGTTGGGGAAGAATATCGATCAATGTATTGATCCGGCCTTCCAGCGCAAGAAATTTATTCAGCACCAGCACTTTTTTTTCTTCCAGAATACAATATCCGCTTTGAAAATTCCCCCTTTCATAACGGATCACATATCCGGTTTCGTGCAGGAGCTTTTCTATTTTTTCCAAAGTAGTAACCGTATATTTCATATTTCAAAGTTGCTAAAAGTGCATCATTTTTTATTAATAGTTATCCACAACTAACGCCTAACGCTTAACGCTTAACGCTAATTTGGAAATTTTGAATTCATTTCATTTACCGTTTTACAATTCATGTTCAAGGCGTTAAGCGTTAAGCGTTAGGCGTTAAGCGTTAAGCGTTAAGCCTTGCCAGTCATTTTTATAACCGGAATAATCATTTCTTCCATACTCACGCCGCCGTGCTGAAAACTGTTGCGGTAATAGTTTGCGAAATAATTATAGTTATTCGGATAACAGAGGAAACCATCTCCTCTGGCGAATATAAAGGAGGAATTGATGGTGGGAACCGGCAGTCCCGCTTCTTTGGGATCGCGGAAAGCCAGCACTTCCTTCGGTTCATAATTCAGATTTCGTCCGTGTTTATATCGCAGATTGGTGGTTGTCTGTTTATCGCCGATTACTTTACAAGGCGTTTTCACCCGCACGCTGCCATGGTCGGTGGCCAGCACAATCGTTATTTTTTTATCACTTATTTTTTTCAGAGCCTGGTGGAGGGGAGAATGTTCAAACCAGCTCGCCGTAATACTCCGGTAACTCGCTTCGTCACTGGCGAGCTCTTTAAGCACTTCCATTTCCGTACGCGCATGACTGAGCATATCCACAAAATTATACACGATCACATTGAGGTCGTTATTCATCAGGTTCAGGATATTATTCACGAGATCCTGGCCGGCCTGGTGATTGAGCACTTTGGTATAAGAAGTTTTCAGGTGATCCATCTTCAACCTTTTCAATTGCGCCCGGAAAAATTCTTCTTCCGCCATGTTTTTGCCGCCCTCCTCATCATCATTTTTCCAAAGGCCGGGAAATTGCGCCTGGATATCCGCCGGCATCAGTCCCGAAAAGATCGCGTTACGGCAATACTGGGTGGCCGTAGGCAGTATACTATAAAAAGTTTCTTCAGACTGAATCCGGAAACTCTGTGCAAAAACAGGCTGGATCGCTTTCCATTGATCAAAACGCAGATTATCAATCAGCACAAAAAATAAGGGCGCCCCTTTTTCCAGGCTCGGAAATACTTTATTCCGTAGCAGGGTATGGCTCATAACGGGTGCGTCTGTCGCTTTTGGCGAAACCCACTTCGAATAATTTTTTGAAATAAATTTAAAGAACTCCGTATTGGCTTCCTGTTTCTGGGTCTGAAATACTTCCTGCATTTCGGGACTGTTACTTTTTTCCATCTCCAGTTCCCAATACACCAGTTTTTTGTACAGGTCCATCCATTCCGTATAATCCGGGTTGCTGTTGAGTGTGGTAAACAATTCGCGGAATTGTTGCTGGTATGCCGTTGTCGTGGTTTCGGCCACCAGTCTTTTATTGTCGATGATTTTCTTAAGGCTAAGCAGCACCTGGTTTGGATTCACCGGTTTAATGAGATAATCTGTAATCTGCCTGCCGATGGCTTCGTCCATCAGGTTCTCCGTTTCATTTTTTGTAATGAGCACAACGGGAATCTGCTGATTGGCCTCTTTTATTTTCGCCAGGGTTTCCAGACCGCTGATACCGGGCATCGATTCATCAAGCAACACCACATCCACCTGATTTTCCTTTACAAAATCAATCGCATCCAGTCCGTTTGTCATGGCATTTACTTCATACCCCTTATTCTGCAGAAAAAGAATATGCGAATGCAGGCTGTCAATTTCATCGTCTACCCAGAGAATCGTTCCTAATGACATAATCATGTATTTCGAATTTCTAAAGATAGTTTATCAGCCAGTCATTCCTAAATTTGGTGACTGTAATGAATTCTTTTAACAAAATCAAAATGGGTGCAGGTTCTCATAAAATCATCAATGATCCGGTTTATGGATTTATAACCATCGATCACCCGCTGATACTGGAACTCATCCGGCATCCCTTCTACCAGCGTTTGCGCCGCATACAGCAGATGGGTTTTGCGAACCTGGTTTATCCCGGCGCCGTGCATACCCGCCTGCACCATTCCCTGGGCGCTTATCACCTGATGTGCAATGCACTGGCCTCGCTCAAAGGAAAGGGAATTCCCATTACGGAAAACGAAGAACTAGGCGCTAAAATGGCCATCCTGCTGCACGATGTAGGTCATGGACCCTTCTCGCACGCCCTCGAAAATAACCTGATCGAAAATCTCGATCATGAATCGGTCTCCCTGCAGATCATGCAATTATTAAACAAGGAAATGTATGGTGAACTCAATACGGCCATTGCCATTTTTACCAATCTGTACCCGAAAAAATTTCTGCACCAGCTCGTATCGGGACAACTTGACGTGGACCGGATGGATTATCTCAACCGGGATAGTTTTTTTACCGGGGTTTCCGAGGGTGTGATCGGTTATGACCGTATCATACATATGCTCACGGTTCATCAGGGTGAACTGATGGTGCAGGAAAAGGCCATTTATTCCATCGAGAAATTTCTCGTTGCCCGGCGTCTCATGTATTGGCAGGTTTATCTGCATAAAACCGTGGTAAGCGCCGAAAGTATGCTGGTAAAAATCATCCAGCGTGCCCGGGAAAAAATCCGCAGCGGGGATGCCCTTTTTTCCGGATCCGAATCACTTGATTTTTTTCTTACCCATTCCCCGCAGGATCCTTCCGAATGGCTCGAAGCATTCAGTCTGATGGACGATAATGATATCCTGAGCGCCTTAAAGAACTGGATGAAAGAAAGCGATCCCGTGTTATCCAACCTGAGCGCCATGCTGATCAACCGGCGATTGCTCAAGGCCAAACTGCAGGCCGAGCCTTTTAGAGAGGACATATTGAAAAAACACCTGCGGGATGCTGCCGTAATTTTAAATCTTCCGGAGCAGGATGCGGCTTTCTTTGTTTTTACCGGTGAACACACGAACACAACGTATAATCCAACCGACGAAAAAATAAATATTCTTTTTAAAGACGGGACCGTTCGGGATATCTCCCAGGTTGACAATGCCCTGATACACCGGAGCCTCTCCTCGGCGGTTAAAAAATTCTATATTTGTTACCTGACGGGAGAATAGTTTAAACGATTTTCATTCCAAATATCTTTCTATGCAATTTTCTGCCGCCCAGATCGCTGCGTTGATCAATGGCAAGCTGGATGGTGATCCGGAAGTGCTGGTGAATAATTTCGGAAAAATTGAAGAAGCACAGGCCGGCCAGTTGTCTTTCCTCGCCAATCCGAAATACGAAGAGTTTTTATATAGTACGAAGGCTTCCATTATCATCATCAATGACAGCCAGGTTCTGAAAGAAAAAATTTCAGCTACTCTCATTCTTGTTCCGGATGCTTACATCGCTTTTGCATCCCTGCTCTCCCAATACCAGGAAATGATGAATCAGCAGCTGACGGGTATCCAGGAGCCCGTATATATTTCCAAATCCGCGAGTTTGGGCGAACAGGTCTATATTGGCAGTTTTGCTTTTATCGGCAACAATGCGAAAATCGGGAACCATGTAAAAATTTATCCGCAGGTATATATCGGGGATGATGTTTTCATAGGGGATCACTCCATCATTTATCCGGGCGTTAAAATATATCACAGCTGCATCATCGGAAAACAGGTTACCATTCATGCAGGTTCCGTCATCGGGGCAGATGGTTTTGGTTTCGCTCCCCAGGCCGACGGCAGTTTCAAAAAGATTCCCCAGATGGGCAATGTGGTGATTGAAGACCTGGTCGAAGTGGGTTCCAACGCCACCATCGACCGGGCGACGATCGGTTCGACACTTATTAAATCCGGGGCGAAACTCGATAACCTGATCCAGATTGCACACAATGTAGAAATCGGCAGCAATACCGTGATTGCCGCCCAGAGCGGTGTTTCTGGCAGTACGAAACTGGGAAAGAATGTGATGGTGGGCGGTCAGGTCGGCATCGTGGGTCATATTCAAATTGCCGATGGAAGCAAGATCAATGCGCAAAGCGGTGTAACCAAGTCCCTGAAAATGCCCAATAGCGCGGTTACCGGGAGTCCGGCGTTTGAGTACACGAGCGCCCTCCGTTCTCAGGCCGCGGCACGCAAACTGCCGGCCTTTGAAAAAAGGATAATGGAATTGGAAAAACTTGTACAGCAGTTGCTGGACGAGAAGCCTAAAGCTCAAAGCTTAAAGCCCAAGGCAATTTAACAGCCATACTAAAAACCAAAAAATCATATTATGGCAGATCAGACTTCTTTTCTCAATGCCGTACAAGCCGGGTATACATTCAAGTCAGAATCCGTTAAGATCGGTATCGGCATGCTGGCCGGGAAAACCGTTCCCGGAGCCGGTATCAACCTTCCGTTAAAAACCATGAACCGGCACGGATTGATCGCCGGAGCCACGGGTACGGGTAAAACCAAAACCCTGCAGATGATCAGTGAGGCCCTGAGTAATGCCAGCGTGCCGGTACTCGTGATGGATATCAAGGGCGATCTCAGCGGAATCGGCGCCGCAGGCACCGCGAACGATAAAATCAAGGACCGATGCATGAGCATCGGGATTAAATACGAACCCCAGGCATTCCCGGTTGAATTCATGACCCTTAGCCAGGAAAAGGGTGTTCGTCTGCGCGCCACCGTTAGTGAATTCGGGCCCATTTTATTGTCCCGCATTCTGGAGCTGAATGATACGCAGGAAGGTCTGGTGGCCATGATCTTTAAATATTGTGACGACAATAAACTGCCGCTCCTGGATCTGAAAGATTTTATCAAAGTGCTTCAATATATTTCCAATGAAGGGAAGGCTGAGATCCAGCAGGCCTATGGGCAGATCGCAACGACTTCTACGGGGACCATACTGCGGAAGGTCATCGGCCTTCAACAACAGGGCGCCGATGTTTTTTTCGGCGAGAAGAGTTTTGAAGTCGCAGATCTTATGCGCATTTCAGACGACGGGCACGGAGTGGTGAACATATTGCGCGTAACCGATCTGCAGGACAAACCGGCGCTCTTTTCAACGTTCATGCTGCAATTGCTCGCAGAATTATATGCTTCCTGTCCGGAAGAAGGCGACGTGGAAAAACCTAAGCTGGTTTTATTTATTGATGAAGCACACCTGGTGTTCCAGGCAGCGAGTGATGCGCTCCTGAAACAAATCGAAACGATTGTAAAACTCATCCGGTCCAAGGGTATCGGAATATTTTTCTGTACGCAGAATCCAACCGACGTCCCTGCCGGAGTACTGGCGCAGCTGGGGTTAAAAGTTCAGCATGCGTTGCGCGCATTTACAGCCAATGACCGGAAAGCAATCAAACAGGCCGCAGAGAATTATCCGACCAGCCCGTTTTATAAAACAGAAGACCTGATAACGGAACTCGGGATCGGTGAAGCCCTGGTGACCATGCTGGATGAAAAAGGCGTTCCCACACCCCTGGTGCATTGTATGATGGCACCACCGCGAAGCCGTATGGATATATTAACAGCCGCAGAGATTGACGCCATTACGGCAAAGTCGAAACTGATTCCAAAATATAACCAGGTAATAGATAGCGTAAGTGCTTATGAAATCCTGACGCAGAAACTTCAGGATGCAGCCGATAAGAACCAACCGAATCCAGCCAAACCGGGAGCCAAACCGGAACCTTCTACCCTGGATAAAATTCTGAACAGCGGAGCCGCCAAACAGGTGGAAAGAACTGCGGCCAGTATGATCACGCGCGGACTGTTGGGCGCTTTAGGACTTGGAGGGCGAAGCAGTTCCAAAAAATCCGGATGGTTTTAGGTTGTCACTTTTAAACTGCATAAATATGAAAATTCCAATTTCGAACCTTAACCGAAGAAAATTCCTTCAAAATTCTGCATTGACAGCCGTTGGCGCCGGGGCGCTGAGTTTGTTTCCACTAGTCGATTTTGCGCAACCTGCTGCTGATCCAAACATCAATATTATCGGACCGAGAGCGGGATATTCTCCGCAGATTGGGATCCTCGTTTCACAAATGGAATGGGTCAGGGAAAGTGTAATCAGTGCAACAAAGGGTTTGACACAACCCCAACTTGATTTTCTGGTCGATTCCCAATCAAATACCATCGGAGCACTGCTCATGCATTTGGCCGCTACGGATGCGGTATACCAGGATCTGACTTTTAATAACCTGCAGGACTTTAGTCCTGAAAATAAAAAGAGATGGGGCGTAGCCATGGAACTGGGCGACGAAGGAAGAAAACAGATTAAAGGTCATGAACTGGATTATTATATTTCTGCCATGACAGAAGTGCGGGAATTCACGCTTAAAGAATTTAAAAAAAGAGATGATAAATGGTTTGCCGAAGTGGACCCTCAATTCTTTGGCGGACCCACAAATAATTTCTGCAAATGGTTCCATGTTTGTGAACATGAAGCTAATCACCGGGGCCAGATGACCGTCATCAGAAAACGTCTTCCTTCTCCTAAAGCTTAAGGTAATTATTAAGGATTAATGATTAACGAAATGTGTCGCGTTAATCATCAATCCTTAATAATAAAAAAGTTTATCTTCTGCCGCGGCCGCCACCGCCACCACCGCCGCCGCCACCACCACCTCCTCCGCCCCATCCACCACCACCACCGCCTCCGGGGCGACTACCACCGCCGCCGCCCCATTGGCTTGCTCCTGCATTTCCGCGCTGACGATCTTTTGCAGCACCCGACATTTCACTGTTGGGCGCCCCGCCGCCACTTGGTTTATTATAGGAGCTTGTTGTTGGATGGCTGGCCGCAGCGGATGAAGTTGTCGGTTTTGCCGCAGATGTTGTCGTTGGTTTTGCTGCAGATGTTGAAGTTGGTTTTGCCGATGATGCAGATGACCATGTTCCGTCTTTATTATACTGATTCCAGCCGTCACCGGTATTTTTATAGACATTGCCGTCTTTTGCCGCATACATGTCCCCGTTAGCTCCCTTCGCTACGCCGCCACTGCCGTTGGGACCACTCGCACCAACGGCTGCTGCGCCGTTTGTATTTCTTGCACCGGCTACCGTCTGGCCGGAATTATTTGTAGCATGAGCGGTTTGGGTTGCCGTTCCGTGTCCGTTATTGTAAACAGAAGTACCCGCCTGTCCATAGGCACCCGATCCCTGGCGGGTTGCGGCCGAGGCGCCGGTATACGGATTATAGGCCTGGCCGGCACTACGTGTACCATAAGGCGTTGAAACCGAAGCGCCCCTGGCCATGGTACCTGTGTTTGGGTTGTATGCCTGCCCTACAGAAGCGGATCCATAAGGACCATAAGCCGTTGCGCTGCGGGCGTAGGTACCGGTATATGGATTATAGGACGCTCGGTAGGTCGCCCCCCCATAATATCCATATGGATGATACGCATAAGCTCCGTAAGGCACGGGGTAAGCATAACATATCGGATATCCCATTGGAGGATAATACATATAGGGCGGATAATAATATCCCGTTCCTGATGCTATGATAACCCCGACACCAACACCTACAACAAACGCACCCATATACCCTGCCGTGTAACTAGCCTCAACTGTTCCGGTGGTTGTAACCGTTTGAGTTACATACGTCACATTATAAACCGGAGAACTGGCCGGAATGGTATAGATGACCTGGGGTACGGAAGTGGCCAGGATCCAGGGGCCCTGGGGCGTTGTAGCAACATACCATAAACCGGAGACACAGGCGTAATACTGATTCTCGCTGACCATGATCACTTTTTCTGTGGTATTCTGAACATATGAAAGGCTGGTTCCGTCAATCACAACAAATTTCGGCTCTCCGTAATAAGTTATGGTAACCGGCGGAGCTGCTTTCGGATCCACTGCGGTTTTTGTCGGGATCTGTGCAATCATAACCGCGTCTGCCGCTTCATCAGTTCCCGGAACGGACGCCAAAATGCGTGAAGCCGGACTGCTGTCGGGAATATTCGCAAAATCTGCTGGCAAATTCGCAGTGGCATATGTCCATGGTCCATTTAAACCGGGTGCACTGAACCATCTGCCGGCAGCGAGATAATAATACTGCGAAGTGCCATTTGAATAGAAAATATTATTGTTCGTGTTCGTGGCATATTTAAGACTGGTACCGGGAATTGAGGTGTAGGAGGGTGTTCCCTTGAAAAGAATAATTTCTGCGGGGCTTTCAGTATAAAATATCTTCGGCATATCGCTTCCTGCCTTGGATGGGGCGGGAATAGCTCCCTTCAAGAGGTTTTTCCAGGTGGAATCCTTTGTCAGGCTTTTCAGGGATGAAGGAAGTTTGGAAGTAAAGGCCCAGGAACCATTTAAGCTGGCCGTCGTCTGCCATTGCTTGTCATCAAAAAGAAAATATTTTGATGTTGTTTTATCGAAAAA
>Ga0066790_10001041_pt1 | contig 11432 bp, 5 predicted proteins | sample OrgsoiDNA2013050_FD_70963 | JGI IMG/M metagenome (GOLD analysis project Ga0066790, IMG submission 70963) | Permafrost soil microbial communities from the Arctic, to analyse light accelerated degradation of dissolved organic matter (DOM) -... | ecosystem: Environmental > Terrestrial > Soil >...
CTATATTATCTAGCAATAATCATGTTTGCGGTAACGTGAATAGCTGTCTCGATAGTAAAAAATTATACAGCTAAGAAATCTCTTATAGCACATAAATATTTAAATCATGGAACACTAGTAGAATTAATCTGAACTATAACTCCTGCCCTAATATTAATATTTATAGCTTTTCCTTCTTTTAAACTATTATATTTAATGGACGAAGTAATAGATCCATCCTTAGTAATATATGGAGAAGGACATCAATGATATTGAAGCTACCAATATCCTGACTTCTATGATGTAAATAATGAATTTATAGAATACGATTCATACATAGTACCAGAATCAGATTTAGAAAAAGGAACTTTAAGAATGTTAGAGGTAGATAATAGAGTAATAATACCGGAATTAACTCATACAAGGTTTGTAGTATCTGCAGCAGATGTTATACATGCTTATGCTTGTCCCTCATTAGGTATAAAATGTGATGCTTATCCTGGAAGATTAAATCAATCGTCTGTTTATTTAAATAGAGAAGGAACATTTTTTGGGCAATGTTCAGAAATATGTGGTGTTTTGCACAGTTCGATGCCAATAGCTATACAGTGTGTGAGTTTGGAAAAATTTTTGTCCTGATTATTCAAACAGTAATCCCAAATTTTAAATATCTACCACTTGATGTTGTATGTAATACAATTGAAGGTATAAATATATAGGATTTTTTTTTAATATTTAATAAAGGATATATTAGGTTGAGATGTAAATATACATAAAAATGTTATTGTTACTTATGGTCTTTTTTACCACGAACTTATATCTTAAATTTAATTATGATACTTAAATCACAGTTTATGAAATTAAATTGATCTTTGGTTAATAAATCTACAATGCAAAATATTATTAGTATATTAACGTTACCTTATGTAACTTTTAATACAATATGCCATATAGATAAAGGTATAGAATTAGCACAAAGTAATATAAATCCCTATGTAATTAAAGCTAAAGGGGATATAAATAATATCTTAAATCAGGGTAAGGATAGTCCAGTTGAGAAATATTTGGATAAAAGGAAGCTAGCTAATAATCGTCGTATAATTGATATGCATTATACGACACTAGTACGATATAGATATATATATAGAGCTTTTTATGATTTAAACAATCCCTCTGGTACCAATTTAAAGGAAGCAATGAACGTAGGTTATGTGAATTGAATGTGAGCATTAGACAGATCGACAATCACACAAAACGGTATAATCTATAAAGGTTATATTAGAGTACAGAAACTGTAATCAAAATGATCTCCTGTTATTCATGGTGAAGCTACTATGAATAATAAACCAGGAATTTTTGAAATAGCTTCTGTCCCCGCTAGATTTGCAAGGTATCAATTAGTACATAGAGGTGAGCTTATTACTAAAGTTAATGCTAGAATTTTTATTCCTGCTGATGTACCTTTTCCAAGTAATAATTATTACTTCATCTGAAGATGAAAATCTTGGGCCTTATACTTAGGAATAAATAGTACTATAATATATTATATAATTTTGTATATTGGAAATGTGATATATAATGAAATAATTGATAGGAAAGTCCAGAGCATGCAAAGTTTAAAAAAGATATAAATTTTGGAAATTAATAGAAACTAAAGGTTATAATATAAGATAAAAATAATAATTTTATATAAATATATAGCTGCGAGCACTACCCCTAAATATTGCTTTGTTTTAGTTAAATTTTCAAAAACAAGAACTGGCTTATATATATCCATAATCAAAAGAAAAAATTTTTTTATCGAGATAAAAAAAAATTCACAGATCTCCTCGCTAAACATATAAACTATATATATATATGAATATATATATTATTTAATTTTAACTTTTCAATTAAGCATTTACATTAATGTACATTTTTTTTTTATTTTTAAATAAATAAGTGAAAACGTACATTTTTATCTATATATGGGTTATCTATACAATAATACATATGAACTGTAAAATTTTCTTTATCATGAAAAATAGTTATATTCTTGTGTTACGTTTTTCCTCTAACAACCTATGAATACTTAATAGTTTTAAAGTAACCTGCGTTTATTTTGTACGTAGAAGTAATATACAAAATATAATAAAGATTCAAATTTTACAATCTAAATAAAAGAAATATAAAAATGAAATATTCTTTAAACCTTATATGAATTAGTATTTAATAAACATTATTTATTTTTTAAGAGTTTAAAAAAGTTATCTTTTTTCTTAATATTAAAGTTAATAAAAAAAAAAATGGAATATGCTACAACAATTATATCTATTATAGAAACTATACTTGTAATAGTACCTACACTGTTAATTGTAGCTTTTGTAACAATAGCAGAAAGAAAAACAATGGCTAGTATGCAAAGGAGATTAGGCCCAAATATAGTAGGGTATTATGGTCTTTTGCAAGCATTTGCAGATGCTTTAAAACTATTGTTGAAAGAGTATGTATCACCTACTCAAGCTAACATAGTATTATTCTTTCTTGGACCTATAATTACTCTAATATTTTCTTTATTAGGTTATGCTGTTATACCTTATGGGCCTGGATTATTTGTATCTGATTTGAGTTTAGGTATATTGTATATATTAGCTGTATCTTCTTTAGCTACATATGGTATTTTATTAGCCGGGTGATCCGCTAATTCAAAATATGCATTTTTAGGTTCGTTAAGAAGTACAGCTCAACTAATTAGTTATGAGTTAATATTAAGTTCTGCTATTTTATTAGTAGTTTTATTAACGGGTAGTTTAAATTTTGGATTAAATATACAAACACAGAAAATTGTTTTTTTTATATTACCTTTATTACCTATATTTATTATATTTTTTATAGGGTCGATAGCAGAAACAAATAGAGCTCCGTTTGATTTAGCCGAAGCTGAATCCGAACTTGTTAGTGGTTTTATGACAGAGCATTCTGCAGTAATTTTTGTTTTCTTTTTTTTAGCAGAATACGCTAGCATTGTGCTTATATGTATATTAACAAGTATTTTATTTCTAGGTGGATATTTATTTAATATAAATATTATATTTGATATAATACAATTTACGATAAATATTACAAATACTGTTGTAGATAATATATATAATATTTATTATACTTCAGGTTCAGATATAAATATAGTTAATTATATATATGAACATGATAAATCAAAAATCTCTTTGCAAGATAGGAATATATATAATTCTATAATAGGAGGAGTATTATTTAGTTTATGATTAGCCTTAAAAACTTGTATAATGATTTTTATTTTTATTTGAGCTAGAGCATCCTTTCCTAGAATACGTTTTGACCAATTAATGTCTTTTTGTTGAACTATCTTATTACCTATAGTAATAGCTTTTATTATTTTAGTTCCTTGTTTAATTTATTCTTTAGAAATAATACCATCCAATACTACATTTTAATTTAAGGCTATTAACCCAAAATTTGCCAAAGTTTTTATTAATTTAACGCTTTTTTTATTTCTAATTTTTATTTTACAGATTTGTAAAGTGTTACAAAATATTGTTGTTATTAACAATACAGAGGAAAATTTATATATATTTTCTTATATGTTATTATTATTACTATTACTTATACCTTTAATAGGTATATTTATCATTTCTACAACTATATCATACGATATGACAGATTCAAATATAAAACGTATTAAATTTATAGGGTTAGCCTCGTCAATTCTAAATTTGTTTATTTCATTAATAATTTATATATTATTTGATTTTAGTAATAAACAATTTCAATTTGTTCAAGAATATCATAATGTTAATTTTTTTGATTTTTATTTAGGTTTGGATGGTTTATCTATATATTTTGTTTTATTAACAACTATAATAATGCCTATATCACTATTATCTAATTGAAGTTCAATAACAGAAAATATAAGATCTTTTATAATAATAATATTATTATTAGAAACTTTATTATTAACTGTTTTTTTAGTATTAGATATCTTATTATTTTATATATTTTTTGAAAGTATATTACCACCTTTATTTATTTTAATAGGATTATATGGATCAAGTAATAAAGTAAGAGCTAGTTTTTATTTATTTTTGTATACACTATTAGGTTCTTTATTTTTATTACTGTCTATTATAACAATGTCTTCAATTATGGGTACAACTGATTTTGATGCATTGTATAAAGTTAATTATAATTATTCTACACAATTATTTTTATTTTATGGAATATTCATAGCTTTTGCTGTTAAAACACCAACAATATTTTTAAATACTTGGTTATTAAAAGCTCATGTTGAATCACCTTTATCCGGTAGTATAATCTTAGCAGGTATTGTATTAAAATTAAGCTTATATGGAGTTTTAAGACTTATATTACCCTTATTACCTAAAGCTTCTATCAATTATACATATATAGTCTATTTAATTGGTGTTATAACTATTATATATGCAAGTCTTAGTACATTAAGAACAATAGATGTCAAAGAACTTATTGCTTATTCTTCTGTATCTCACGCAGCTGTATATCTATTAGGTGTATTTAGTAATACAATACAAGGAATAGAAGGTGGAATTGTATTAGGTTTAGCTCATGGTTTTGTTTCTTCTGGTTTATTTATATGTGCTGGAGGTGTTTTATATGATAGATCTTCTACTAGATTAATTACCTATTATAGAGGTATAGCCCAAATTATGCCTTTATTTTCTATAATATTCTTTATTTTATGTCTTGGAAACTGTGGTGTTCCTCTTACCTTAAATTTTATAGGTGAATTTATGTCTTTATATGGTGTATTTGAAAGATTACCTTTATTAGGTATTATAGGTAGTTCTTCTATAATATTTTCTGCTGGTTATACTATATTTATGTTTAATAGAATAGCTTTTGGGGGTTCATTCTCCAAATATTTTTTATTTAATATACCTGATTTAAACAAACGTGAATTTTATATCCTTCTAACTTTAGTTGTATTTACAATCTTGTTTGGTATATATCCCGCTTTTATTTTAGATGGCCTGCACTATTCTGTATCATCTTTAATATATGCAAGTAATTAATAATTTTTAATTATCTTAGCAAAACGAGCTAAATGATTGTTATATACTTTAGCCCTCTTTATAATTTAACAAATTATAGTGTTCAGAATAAACTATACTATGTTCTTACTTAAAATCTAAAAATATTAAAATAGTATATAAATATAAAGGATATATATATATATATTTATTAATAAAGTTTATATTATTCTATAAATAAATACAATAGTTAAAAACAATTATAATAATTATATATAAGTTGATATATATATATATTTACCTTATATTAATAGTTATAGGTATTAAATATATATTAGTATAAATAAAACACATAATGGTTAGTTAAGCTTATTAAAAATAAGCTATTTCGTCTTAAAAATTTATTTATAATGAACCATTGTATTGGCATTCTATTATTAAGCACTTAATAATAATTATAAAATAATAATACAAATTGTATAAACAAAAAATGTTTAATCCTAAATGCAGAAATGATATGAATATTTAATATATTAGCAATATCAACTTTATTAGGCTTTTAAAAACATAGCTTTAAGTATTAAGTTGGTTATATCTTTATACAATAATATAAATAATAACTTTCAATTAGGTTATACCAAATATATTTATATATATATGTATATAATAACTTAATATACGTGATATTAATATAACAAATCGTATATAAAAAAAAATTGTCAACAAACTAGTAAAGGGCACCTTTCTATACAAAAAATAAATAAATTTATGATACAAGCAGCGAAAATAATAGGTACAGGGTTAGCTACTACAGGTCTAATTGGAGCAGGTGTAGGAATTGGTGTAGTTTTTGGTGCATTAATAATAGGTGTTTCAAGAAATCCTTCATTAAGAGGTCAGTTATTTTCATATGCTATATTAGGTTTTGCATTTGCAGAAGCTACAGGTTTATTCGCTTTAATGATGGCCTTTTTATTATTATATGTTGCTTAAATTTTTAAGCTAATGGCTATAGGTTAATGGTAGACTATTCGTCTTCCAAACGAAGTGTGTCGATTCGAATTCGACTAGCCGTATCAAACATAATTAGAAAATTTATAATAAACAAGTAATAATTAATTAAACATTTAAATCTTTATAATTTAAAACTAAGTTCTATTAATAAACCCTTTAGATGATATTAATAGATAAGATTCTTTAACTTAAATGGTAAAGTGCATTTTTGATAAGGATGTTATTCAAGTTCGATTCTTGAAAGAATCAGATTATTAATTAAAAGATATCTTAATAATTATCCTCTAATAAACTCACACCAATTAGTAATTAATTAAATTAATTCTAAACTAATATTTTAAAAATTCCTATACTACTAAGTATTTCTTATTTATCAATAAAATGCCTAAATATAACCTATTATGTATTGAAGCCTAAAGTATAAATTAGGCTATTGTAGAATTTAATGATAAAAAAGAGAATTGGCTGAGTGGTTTAAAGCGGTAAGCTTGAAACTTATTTGATTTAAAAAATCACATCCGTTCGAATCGGATATTCTCTGAAAAATATTTATATACGGGTTAGAGCCAGGTTGGTTAGGCGTCTCATTTGGGTTGAGGAATTGTTATGTTCAAATCATAATAACCCGAATTAATAACAATAAAAAATTATAATAAAAAAAAATATTAGGGTTAATAACTTAAAAGGTAAAGAACTTCCGTGTCGGGGAAGTAGATATCGGATCGACGCCGATTTAACTCGAAAACATATAGGAAAAGTAGCTAAGGGTAAGGCAAGATATTTGCTAAATATTGTGTATTTAACACTTGGATGTTCAAATCATCTCTTTTCCGAGGACAAAAACACACAAAATTGTGATTCGATTACATAAATAATGACGGATATGTCAATATAGAAGATATGAAATATTATTAATATCTTGATTAAACCAAGAAAAGTATAAAAAGAAACTATTACAGCTAGCTAGCTATATATTAAAGAATGTATGAAATTACATTATTTAAATTCTAGGAGAAATCTCGTGAAAAACAAAGTGAATTGAAATATCTTATTAACTTTAGGAAAATAAATCAAACGAGATTTTACTATTAATATAAATTATAGTAAAAAAGCTTACAAGTAAAATGGATTAATAGTCTGTTTGAATAAAGGGGAACCTTCCTCTAAAGCTAAATATAATATATAAGCAATAAAGATAAGTACCGTGAGGGAAAGCCAGTAAATAGTAGTTTTATAAGCAGCTCGAGTATGATTTAAATAAGAAATAAGAGCGTACCTTTTGCATAATGGGTCAGCAAGTTAATATTAGATGCAAGAATCTATAATACAAGAATATAATATTTAGAATTAACTAAGTATTGGCTTTTTTGTAAAGATAGTCCTAGATAAACCAATTATTTAATAATGATAAGTATCTAAAATTAGACCCGAAGACTAGTGATCTTACCATGACCAGGGTTATAAAAGCCCGAACGGGTTATCGTTGTAAAGATATCCGATGAGTTGTGGTAAGTTAGTGAAAGACAAAACTGACTAGTATAGCTGGTTTTCCGCGAAACCTATATAAGTAGGTAATTCAAATAACATCATAGCAGGTACAGAATTGTGATCTCGAACAAAAACATAACATTGTTTATATCGGGGGATCGTGAAGATTTTACCGGAGAGTATTTGCACTCGGAAGGGCAATGATGAATTTTGAATAATCGGACATAGTACGCTAAGGTTGTATGTCCAAAGGGAAACAGCCCTAAACAAGAGTTAATAAGGTTCCAAAATTATTGTTGAGTGAAATAAAGGATATTTTTATCGAAAACAAACAGGAAATAGGCTTAGAAGCGGCCATTTTTTAAAGATCTCGTAACAGAGCACTGAGTTGGTAAAGGTAAGAACACTGAAAATTTAACGGATCTAAACAATATACCGAGATCTTGTCCATATTTTTATAAATTATATTTTATTTATAGTATGGGGTAGCGGAACATTGGGTACATCTTAGACTTTGTCTTTTTAAGACAAATTAATCAGATATCCCAAGAGATAATGCTGACATGAGTAACGATAAAGGAATTTTTCCTCGCCTTAAGCTTATGATTGATATAAGACGGCCTCTAAATTAATAATCTGAAAAGAAAATATATTTCTATTTTTACGGCTTTATAAGAATTTAAAATAGAATAATGATGAGGACATAGGGCTAGATCTGCGACCGGCGCAATCCCGGCCAAACTTTCTAGTACCGTAATATATACACAAAACCTTTTAAAGTAACAAAGGTTCTGGAAAAATTATATATATATAGATTGGAAAATAGGGTTTTCCAAAGAAAACCCCTTTAAGTACCCAACAACCGTATCTAAATACTATCGCAAGTAAGCAAGTAGAGTATACAAAGGCGTTTGAGTGAACAATCATTAAGGAACTCGGCAAAATAACTACCGTAACTTCGGGATAAGGAGAGCCATTTTTTATTGTTTAAACACACACAAGTTAAAAACATGTTAAAAATAGGAAGCATATAGTAGTGTTGTACGACTGTTTAATTAAAACAAAGCACTCTGCAAAGATTAAATCAAAGTATTGAGTGTGATTTCTGCCCAATGTCAACAGGTTAACTGATAATTCTTAATTGACTAAAATAGATTAGGTTTTGATGGATATCTTGATTAATGGCGGCCTTACCTATGAGGGTCCTAAGGTAGCGGAATACCCTGGCCGTTAAATGCGGTCTTGCATGAATGATTTAACGATACAACAGCTGTCTCAATGATTGGCTCAGTGAAATTGGAATAACTGTGCAGATACAGTTTACCTCTAGATAGACGAGAAGACCCTATGCAGCTTTACTGTTACTAGTTACGTTTATAATATTGTTTATATTTAGTGTATAAGGTAGTTGTGGTAGGCAATATAATTGAAACACCTTTGTCTATATGGTATTATATTCTAATATAACTAGAAGACAGTTTATGCGGGGCACAGATCCCAGAAATAGTAACTGGGTATATCCAAAGTTAAATAAGTAAATTTGTAATTTTTATATTACAGTCTTTGTAATTCTTAAATTACAGTCGAATATTTATACTTGTTTATAAGTATTCATTTAAATTGTAATTAATTATATTAATAATTATCCATCTATATTAGATTTAAATACGAGATTTTTTTTTAAGTAAGATTTTAACTATGTTGTGAATAGTAGCAATATGTTAATTAATTATTTTTAATTAATACATTTGTATTTTTAGTATTAAAAAAACTACGATCAAAAGTAGTTGTATTTATATATGAGCCTTATTTATGATCTGGCATACGAGTAACTAATAGGAGATCTATTAGGATATATAATATTGAGATAATACTAATTATATGATTTTCAACTTTGCTTTAAAAGTTTAATGGCTTAATCTTGCTTTACTGTTTGACCTACACGTCTATCAGTCGCGTAAGCGGGGCATACGATCACAAGATACATAAAGGAAAGATCTTGGATTATTGAAAAAGTTACGCTAGGGATTTACTGTTAGTCCCCCAATATATGTGAATTATTGGTAAAAATTGGGCAAATTTCAAGAAAAACTATAAGATAGAATACTTGAAGCGAAACTTATTATAGTAATATACTTATACATAGTGTAAAAAACAAAATAAGAACGTTCAACGACTTTAACACCCCAACATTTTTATAGACTATATATGTATTATAACATATATAATAATTAGTGAAATAGTCTTTTATAAAGCATAAAACAATTAATAAAATATTAATATAACGTTTTAATTTTAAACATACTAATGTTAAACATATTAAACCTTAAAATAAATAGTGCAAATATTAATGTACCTACACAAAAAGTATTAAATAGGTCAAATAGAATTAAACATTTTTCTCCTGCAATTAAAGAATGAAATAATAGTATATATGTTTATAATAAAAACACTTTAAGTTTAATACCTATAACTAATAAAATAATTATTAAATTAGTTAAAAGTTATTTTAATTTATATAATCGTAAATTAGAAATTAAAAAAAGACGTCAAACAATGCGTATAAATTTAAGAAGACTTTCTTCACATAAAATATACGTAAGTAAAGGGGAATTTAAACATACAAGTGAAAAAGTAGAGATTAATATCTATATATATAATAGACAAAAATATAATTACCTATATAAAATAAAAAAAATATTAAAAAGTTTATTAAAAAGAAAATTTTATTTCAAAAAAATGAAAATTCTAAAAAAAAAAACTTTATTGTTAATTAATAATGAACTAAAAAATGAAGAATTAAAAAAGAACTTAATAGATAAAAATATTTTTTACAAAGAATTGTTGTCATATTGTATAAAAAAACATTTAAAAAAATCTTTTAGAAGACATCTATTGTTTTTATATTATAAAAGACTCTTTATACTCAATAAATTTAAATTTAAATATACTTATCTAAGTACAATAACTAACTTAATAGAAGAAGTATATAATAAAAATGTAGAATTAAATATAATTAATCTTAAATATTTTTATTTAAATAGTGATATATATACAGAATCTATAATTAATAAAATTACAAAAAATAGAAAAAGATTATATAGAATTTTAAAAAGATCTGTCCAAAAAGTAAAAATAGCAGAAAAAAATTGAATGATAAACTATGAAGATCATAGAAATAAAAATAAATTATTTACACAAAATATGAGGGAGACAAATAGAATACAATCTTATTTATATTCAAGAATTCAGATAACAGATCCTATTAATAATTTATTAACAGAAATACATCCTAGCAAAATAAATACAGATGACAATTTTTTAAAAAACACAGTCATAGAATATCTTAAAAATAAGACTATCACAGGTGTTAGATTAGAAGCTACGGGTAGATTATCTAGACGTCATACAGCTTCACGATCTGTGTCTAAATTAAGATACAAAGGTAGTTTAAGAAATATAGATTCTTCATACAAAGGGTTATCATCAAAGATTTTAAGAGGAAATACTAAAACTAATATACAGTATACCAATTTTAATTCTATAGCTAGAATAGGTTCATTTGGTTTAAAAGGTTGAATTAGTAACAATTAACAAAGTATAATTTAATAATAAACACTATTAACACTTTCAGGTTGCTTTATATATAGTAAATAAAAATGAAGACATAGTCTGAACCACTTTGAAAAAAGTGGAATTAAAAAAAAAATATATATTTTTTATAACAATAATAATGAACAGGCTAATTGCGCCAGAGAGTACAAATTGAGTGCGCAGTTTGGCACCTCGATGTCGGCTTAGCTCATCCACATGAATGTAGAAATCATGAAGGGTATGACTGTTCGTCGATTAAAGAGCTACACGAGCTGGGTTTAATACGTCGTGAGACAGTATGGTTTCTATCTTCTAGAGGAAATTAGAGTAAAATAA
>Ga0066790_10001043_pt1 | contig 11421 bp, 9 predicted proteins | sample OrgsoiDNA2013050_FD_70963 | JGI IMG/M metagenome (GOLD analysis project Ga0066790, IMG submission 70963) | Permafrost soil microbial communities from the Arctic, to analyse light accelerated degradation of dissolved organic matter (DOM) -... | ecosystem: Environmental > Terrestrial > Soil >...
TCTCTCTCAATTCTCTAGAAGACTTCTTCTATATACCTATCGTACATCTTGCCAACTTTCTTGCCAAGTTTTATGGGTCTATGGTACTGACAAAAATAATTTGTGCAGTATTAGATATATGTATCCCTATATTTCACCGCGTAGCAAGAGAGACTATGTAGCAATAGGTAAATATGTTGTTAGGGAGGTTTATATAATGGTATCAGGGGGCATTATTGTTCAACCGCGTACGGAAGAAGAAGAGGAGTGAGTATTTGCATGTCACAGAAGAGTCCACAATCTGACGAGGAGGTTCTGCCTTTCCCAGATTTTCACGAGGATATCTTTGCTGAGGAGCCGCCGAAGCCACATCCGCGCCGGAGATTGATTATTCTAGCATCTATTTTATGTGTTCTTCTATTACTGGGCATCGTGCTGATCGTGGTGGTGCAGCATAGGCCGCGCATCGTGTACCAGGTGCAGTCCGTCACGGAGGGAGATCTTCAACTAACGGTCAATGCGAGCGGAAAATTGCAGACTACTATCTATACAGTAAATTTTGTGGGCAATGGGAAACTGGCGGAGGTTGATGTCAATGTTGGACAACAAGTGAAAAAGGATCAAATCTTAGCAAAATTGGATGCAACATCATTACAAAATGCACTAAATGAAGCTCAGAGCAATGTAGACGGTGCTCAGACAACTTTGAATAATGCCAGGGCGAATTACGATGCAATCTCAGCAGCGGCCACCTCAAATGTGACCGCCGCGCAGAATGCTCTTGAAAGCGCGAAAAACTTTTTAAATCGGTCGAACCTACAACCTGGTTCGCTGGCGGCAATTTCCGCCCAGGCCCAGGTTGATGCGGCTACACAGCAGCTATCACGCGTCCTGGGTCAGCAGCAGACGCAGGATACCGCCGCGCAGGGCGCGATCAACGCGGCACAGGCAGCTCTGAACACCGCCCAGGCACAACTGGCGACTGCGAAGTACAACCTGAACAATGCCGTGCTCAAAGCGCCACATGATGGCACAATTTCGGCCATCAATGGTACCATCGGTAGTGCGCCCGGTAGTGCGTTCATCCAGATGCTGGACCTGTCGCAGATGCAGGTGCAGGTCAACGTCGATGCGTCCTCCATCGGCTCGGTTGCCGTTGGTGATGCCGCGAGCTTCTCGTTGGATGTGTACCGTCAACAAGTCTTTAATGGCCGCGTAGCAGCGATCTTGCCGCTGGGCCAGTCCGTCTCGCGTGCCACTACGTACTCCGTGCTTATCACTATTATTGCCAATACTATACCGAATACTACCCACCTCTTTCCGGGAATGGCCGCGCATGCCACTATCACGACAAATGATATACCCAACGCGCTACTGATTCCCAATAGAGCGATAGACTTTGCCCGCGCAGCCGTAAATCCCCGGCCCGAGACGGATGCTCGGAGCCTCATCAGCCACGCCCAGGCCACCGACGCGCTGACGAAGGCCAATGTGATGTTGCAGTACTTACAGCAGGACGTTCCTGAAGAGCGGGCGGCGTACGTGCTGATATTGGGCGCGCGTGGAAAAATTGAGGTCAGGCCGGTAGTGATCGGATTGACGAATGGAAACATGTACGAGGTGCTGAATGGTCTTTCGACGGGTGATGCAGTGCTGGTCGGAGCACGCATGGAGAGCAAGTAGCAGTATGTTTGTTAGAGAAGATAACCAGTCAGGAGGCGGCATGACGGAACACGAAACGCGCCCGCCTTCCGCGCAGGATGCGGGCAACTCCCAGGGAACGCCATCTTCCTGGAACGCCACGGGACAATCTGTGCCGATCGAGGAGCAAGAGACGTGCGGTATGGCTCTCTTGCCGCTGCAGAATACGAAAAGTCCGGCGATCGTCGTGCGCAATCTTAGCAAGGTGTTTCAACACAGAAGCGCCAGAATACCGGCCCTGCGCGATCTCTCGTTCCAGGTGCAACGGGGCGAGTTTGTCGTGCTAACAGGCCCTGCGGGCACGGGCAAGTCAGTGCTGTTGCGTGTGCTGGGCTGCCTGACACAACCCTCGCACGGCGACTACTGGCTGGCGGCCAAAACGATGAGCCGCATGAGCGCCGCTGAACTGGCGGATATACGCAACCAGCATATCGGCTTTGTCTTTGAGGAACCTACCTTGCTGCCGGGCGTCAGCGCGCTTGATAATGTCGCGCTACCCCTGCTCTACGCGGGCTTTGCGCGGGTGGAGCAGGAACGGCGTGCGCAGACTCTTTTGCAGTTTGTTGGATTAGAGACGCGTACGCGGCAGCGTCCCGCTCAGCTCTCCACATGGCAACAACACCGCGTAGCGCTGGCACGCGCACTTGTCAATAATCCTTTCCTGCTGCTGGCCGATGAGCCAGTTGGCAGATTGGATAGGCGCGGTCGCCTGGAGATACTGGCGTTTCTGCAAGCGTTGCAGCAGCGCGGCCTGACTATAGTGCTGGCGACGCGCGAGGCAGAGCTTGCCTGCTACGCGACACGCCAGATCACTTTGCGCGCCGGGAGGATCGAGCATGATGCGCCGGTGCCGACGCGGCGCATCGCCATCAACGAGCTAGCTAGCGCCGGGTTTACAGGATCAGACAATGGAGATGGTAGCCAGCGCGAGACGCTGAGCATACGAATACAGGAGGAATTTCTATGAGGAGACCTGTGGTGTCGCAGCCCATTGGGGTGCGTGAGCAAGAGGCGGTTAGATCCAGCATAGGAAGCAGGCATTCAGGGCATAGATCTGTTGGGCGTCTATCCGCCTCTTTGAGGGGCGCGTTGCAGGCGCTGTATGTGTATCGTATGCGCTCGTTTATGACTGCTTCTGGTTCGTTTTTCGGTACGGTGGTGGCTACGGTCGCTATGATAGGCATTGCAAGCGTACAGGCGCTGTCGAATGAGTCGCGGTCTATACGGCTGGTTATCCTATTGTGTGGATGTTGCGCAGTACTTGCACTGCTCGTAGGAAGTTTTCTCTGCACACGGAGCATGTTGGCTGGCGTGAGCGAGCGCGCCAGCGAGATGAGTATGCGCAGGGGTGTTGGTGCGCGGGGAAGCGACATCGGCTACCAGGTTATGATGGAGGTGTTGCTGCTGAGCGGTCTTGGCACGGCTGTAGGGCTGGTGCCCGGTCTGCTCGTAGGCGCTGGCATGATCGTGCTGCTCCAATTGACGCCTGTTGTGAATCCCGTATTGATACTGGGAGTATGCTGTGGATCGCTAATCGCGGCGGCTAGTGGCGGGATCTATCCGGCGTTGCGCGCGGCACGTATGGAGCCGTGGAAGCGAGGAGTTCGGGCCAGCGCCGGGAGCAATTCGTTGTCTGACCCCTGGCGCTGATATCAGTAGGGATGGGCCTTGCGTCCATCCGGCCCACAACTCTGTGATGGCGAAAGGATGGACGCAAGGCCCATCCCTACTGAGAATTTAGCTATCTTTCCCTGGTAGCGCGAAGATGCCCATTTGCACGCGCTGCATCATCGCATCCAGGAATGGATCGGATTGTAGCTCAGGTTGCTCTGACGGATTGCCCGGCAGGGTGGGCTTTAGATCCACACTCGCTGGTTCGGCCTGGGCAGGAGTAGATGATGGCGGTTGGGGGAAGCTCGTTTCCAGATCCGCAGGCGAGATGCGCTGTGCTGGCAGTGGCGTATGGATCGGGGCAGCATCGTTCTGTCCGATGATCTGAGGGAAATCGAGCTGCAAAGGCCGGAAGTCGCTGCTGGGAAGCGGCGTGGGAGCATCCAGGACAGAGACGTTGGGCGTGCCCAGCAATGGTGAGTACTGCGAGAAACCCTGTAGCGCAAAGGGAATCATAGCACCATTCGCAGCAGGCGCGGCTGCTGAAAACTCGGTTGGTTGTGAATAATAATTGTCGGCAGGAGTCACAGGTTGCACCGGCCAGGGATTCTGTGCTGCCTGAGCGCCTGGCGTCTGCGCTCCTGCTATCTGAGCAAGCGTTGCTTTGCGCCGCCGCCATACCACCAGACCCGTGGTCGAAAGAACGATGAACGCGCTGGCCCCCGCGAGAGAGGCGGTGAGCGGCGTCATTGCAGCATTATGGGAGCCTGTTGTTGAGCCAGGTGTCTGCGCGGTAGGAGTAGCCGACGGGGCTGCACCCTGCGCACTGCCTGTGGGCGTGTTCGTTGGCGAAGGAGAAGGTGTCGGCGTTGGCTTGCCCTTGCGCGGCGTCGGTGTGGCCTGAGTTCCGCCGGGTCCCAGTGCAGCCGCTGTTGGTGTCGTCCCCGCAGTGGGAGCGCTCCCTCCGCCCGCCGCCGGAGCTGGCGTGGGATTATTGGGCGGCGTAGTCGGTGTGCTGGTCGGAGGCGTTTTTGTGGGCACTTTCGTCGGCGTCGGTGCCTGCGTGGGTATCGGTGTCGGCGTCGGTGCCTGCGTAGGTATCGGTGTAGGTGTGTCTGTGGCCGTGGCATCCGGAGAAGGAGAAGGGGTCACATCCGCTGTGTCGCTGGCGATGGAGGCCACCAGGCCATTGGCGTGGGCGGAGGTGAGCAGCGCCACGACACCAAGAACAGAGAACAATAAGAGCGCGAGACTAATGGCTACAACGCCCAGAGTCCGCTGCATCATCCTCGTTGACTTTTTCTGCGACTTCATCAAACCTCCCGCGCAATATCTTTCATAAAATAAGATAGAGTAATACGTATATATCTTCCCCTCGACAGGAGAGATTGGAGAATAATTTGCTAGCTGCGACAAGCATTATTTATTACTGTGCACCCAGTGTAGAGGAACGAGGTAGCAACCGTCAAGGAAACGGCAAAAATGTACTATGATATGTCAACTAGAGTCCTACATTATTAAACATTAACAGCACATAACCCCGCTTCAATCCACCATTCAGTAGCGTAGCCCTTCCACATAACCGCCTTTTGACAGCACTACTGACAGCATCACCAGCTAATGTGAGGGATTTTCCCCCCATAACAGGGTATCTAAGCGCGACGCTATTTCCGCCTGCATAGACTCGGAAACATGCGTATATTTCCACGTCTGTTCGAGATGAGCATGCCCTACCCGATGCTGGATCGCCTTTTGATTGATGCCCATTTCCATCATGAGGGTGATGGCGGTATAGCGCAGATCGTGGATGCGGATCTCTGGAAGTCCTGCCCGTGCTAAGAGGCGATGAAACTTGCGGGTATTGGTGGTCTTCAACAGATATCCCCCTTTGTCATTCGAGAAAACCAGATCGAGGTGTTGCCATTTCTCCCCGGCTCTCTGCTGCATCTCACGTTGTCGTATGCGGTGCTCTTGCAGAACGGCAAGCACAGAAGGGGAAAGCATGATCTCTCGTTCGCTCGTCGCTGTTTTTGGTTCTCCTTCACTAATCCCTTTTCTTAAGTGACTCACGGTTCGATGAATAGAGACCGTCCCTTTCTCGAAGTTGATATCCTCCCAACGAAGCGCCGTGATCTCCCCATGACGCATCCCTGTATCAAGCAAGAGCACAATCATGGCCTCTAATTCGTGCCCTTTGGCAGCCGTCAGCAGGTACCGCGCTTGCGGCACGGTCAGAGACTGAGACGCTCCTTCTGCACCGTGCTTTGGAAGTGTCACATCCTCGCTGACATTGCGCGGGACCAGTCGCCAGCGAACGGCAGTATCGAGGGCTTTATGGATCACTTTATGAAAGTTGATCACAGACTCCGCAGCATACCCCGCTTGCCGCTTGCTGTTATAAAAGCTCTGGATCTGCTGTGCGGTCAGCTTCTGTAGTTCAATGTGACCAAGTGCAGGGAGGATATGCTTATAGATGCAGTTTTCGTAGCGCTCGATGGTACTGTCCCTCAAGTTCGGTTTTTGCATCTCATCAAACCAGCGTACCAGGTAGTCTTTCAATTTCTGTTTTGGGCCAGTGGCAAGGGTGCCTTGTTTCTGTGCCTGCAATGCTTCGCGCAACGCCTCCGCAGCTTCTTTTCGTGTTTCTTTGTAGATGTACTGCCGCTTGCCTGTTTCCTCGACAATGAAGCTTGCAACCCACTTCTTACCACGCTTGTCGTTACGCTGGTAGATGGAACCTTCACCGCGTCCAGCGCGTTTGCCTTTTGCCATGATGATGTATCCTCTCAAACAAGAATGCCGCCCCTGGTGATTCCAGAGAGCGGCATGGACGATGATCAAATGACGACGACCAACGATCAGGATCTTCTACGCGGGGCAGATCTGCATTCACGTCCAGACGCTGCTTCCACCCTGGACAGCGTTTGAGAGGCAGCGCCTCATCCTAGACCTGGTGGGTCAGCTCATGAAGATCTCGCTCAAGCAAGGTGGTAGGCCCATTGCTCTTGCATTGATGGTCAAAAAGCTGTTTCAACCAGCTGGCTCTACAGGCTGACCGAATCCAAACGAACAAAGCAGTACTAGAGCCCCATACCTTCAAGCAGCATCTTAAGTAGTGTTTGATAAAGCACATTATACCTAAATTTGTTGCCTTCATATCGTTATATATCAAATTATAAATATTTTATATTTTACATATTTACATTTATCAAATAAATTTATGTAGTACAATTTATGTAGAAGAAGGAGCCCTGTTCTTTGTTTTCTCTTTACTATTGGATGCTCTCCTGGATCAGATGTCCTTCTGCTTCCTACTTGTTCGATTATCCGGGAGATACTTCATTGCCCCATCTCTGGGAGTGTCACTTTCTTCAGCAGGAGAACTATACTGATGGAAAGATTTTCCAGGTTAAAAAGGAGCCTCGTTCTGACGAGTGCGGTGCTGTTAATACTATTTTGTGCTCTTGTTCTCTCATCAGTTGCTCGCTTACAGGTTCATGCGCATACTGATGCGACCCCACCCCCTCTTGGAACGGCTGGCAATTTCGCCGTGCTTGGTGAAAATACGGTCACCAATACTGGTACGACGGTGGTGACTGGTGATCTTGGAGTGAGTCCAGGGACAGCGGTGACGGGTTTTCCTCCTGGCAGCGTGACCGGGACGATACACGCTGCCGACGCGGCTTCATTGCAAGCGCAGAAAGATGTGGCGGTCGCGTACGTGAATGCTGCTGGGCAACCCTGCGGTGTGAGTTTGACGGGTCAAGATCTCGGCGGCAAAACCCTCACGTCAGGAGTGTACTGTTTCACATCCTCTGCTCAATTGACCGGACAGCTCACCCTCGACGGTCAAGAAAACCCCGCGAGTGTCTTTATCTTCCAGATAGGGAGTTCCCTCACCATGGCGAGCAATGCCAGCGTGCTGCTGACCAATGGTGCTCAAGCGTGCAATATCTTCTGGCAGATTGGCAGTTCTGCGACGGTGGGAACGAACACCCACTTTACAGGAAATATCCTGGCACTCACCTCCATCTCCTTCACGGCAGGCTCCGTATCCAACGGCGGCCTCTATGCCCTCAATGGTGTGGTGACATTAGACACCAACACGATTACCCGATCTCCGTGCACAAGTGGGATCACTCCGACGCCGACTTCGACGCCAACTCCGACGCCAACAAGGGTGCCAACAGGGACACCGACTCCGACGCCGACCTCGACGCCAACTCCGACGCCGACTTCGACGCCAACAAGGGTGCCAACAGGGACACCGACTTCGACGCCAACAAGGGTGCCAACGTATCCTGGCATGCCACGGACGGGAAGCGATCCTGCTGGATCGGTCGCGTTCTGTCAATCAGCCCCTATTGAAAGTGGAAGCAACTTCGCGCCTGGGCAAAAGGGAGCCTCTCCCTTACACCATCCATAACACAGGAGCAATAGCATGCAAACATTACGATGCTACTGGTACGTCTTTACTCTTCTTTTCACCCTCTTATTTGTCCTACTTAGTCTTCTGCTTAGTGGATGGATAGAGGGCCAGTTCTTTCAGACCCCACGATCAGCCAGATCACCAGGAACAAGGGGATCAGTTGCCAGCCCAACTACCTACCGACCAGGTGGGCACCTCATTATTCCCACTATCGGGGTCAATGCCTCTATCGAGCCAGTGGGAGTACTATCAGATGGCGATCTGGCAGTACCTACCCAGGAGCCATGGGATGGAGTGGGTTGGTACCAATATGGCCCATATCCGGGAGCGCGAGGGAGTGCAGTCATTGATGGGCACCTTGATCGTCCAGGAGGGTCGCCCGCAGTCTTCTGGAAACTGCAAAGCCTCCACATTGGAGACAGCATCAAGGTCGTCAATCCCGGGGAAAAGCCATTGCATTTCCGCATTGTGAATATGAAGTACTATACGGCAAATAATGCCCCCTTACAAACAATATTTGGGAACAGGGCGGGCACCTTCCTCAACCTGATTACCTGTGCCGGGCAGTGGATTCCCAAGCAGCATCAAACCACTCTTCGCCTTGTCATCTACACAGCATTGGTATAGTTCAGATTTTGCAGCGAGCATGCCGGTACAGCCCTGGGGTGAGGTGTTGGTATGCTCGTTCTTCATATCGCGTTTCTGTTGCGTCTTTGATGCGCGTACGCCCGTTCTTCCGGCGGTATCAGTCCTGATACATCCACCGGATAACTCATGGAAAAGGCTGCCTGTTGCGGTAGAGCGTGAAGAGACTGTATAGCAGGATCGCCGATCAGCCCGACTCGCCGCCGTGCAACATCAGGTTCTTCTCTACTTCGATCTTACCAGAGGTGCCACATACAACGGCGTCCAGGCCGTAGTCTTGCGGATCAAACCGGATATCTCGGTACCCGCGCTGCGTCTTCCATCACTTGAAATGTCTTTTGATCCATGTTGATTTTCATCCTTTTCAACAGATACCGTTCCAGCTGGCATGGACCAGGGAGAGCGGTGTCTAGAACACACATTGCTTACCGTGCCGAATGATTCGGCGATTGGTGGAATATCCCGACACATGGTCGGAAAAGTCGTTTGCGAGAGGTGGGTGTGATGCCCTCCTTGAGCATCGCCTCTCGCATGGCTCTACAGGCTAGCGGAAGATCGGACATAAGCAGATCGTCGAAATGGCGATCCACCTGCTTGCAGAATGGAACATCTGTCCTCTTCCCCATACACTGCTGCCATTTTCCACGCACACAGGAAAGCCGAGAAAGGGCCTTGCTGACGTTGGACTGGGATTGTACCTCTGACCGTAACGTTATGCTGTCCGTAGGGTAGCCCACAGCTTTTTGCAAAAACGTGCAAGGCTCCGATGGAGCAAGCTATCGCTTTTGGCAGCTTCTCGTGTTATAATGAATTTGTTCTCGCTTGATCGTGCTAGTTATAGTAGTGGTTTTTCAAAAGAATACCAACACCTGATGCTTAACAACTTGCTCCAAGCGAGAAGAGAAAGACACTACACCTAAAGGAGAGAGGACATATGGCGATTACAGTACTCTTTACACCAGCCTCGATGAATGCCAGCCAATACGATGAGATCATCAAGCAACTGGAGAACGCCGGAGCAAGTACTCCACAGGGCAGACTCTACCATATCTGCTTTGGGGCAGCGACCAGTCTGCGCATCATGGATGTCTGGGAATCGCAAGACGCACTTATGGCATTTGGGCAAACCCTCATGCCTATCCTGCAGCAACTAGGCGTTGACCCAGGGCCACCTGAGATTTCCGAAGTTCATCATACTCTTCAGGGCTAAACCTTTCGTCACCCTAACACGTCTTCAGCCATCTGCCTGTCGGCAAAGGATGCCCCACACGTTGCAACAAACGGTGGGGTACCCCTGTCCGTAACGTAACCCCTGGGAGGGTTGTAACTTTGGGGGCATCCTCAAAGTTACAACTTTACCGACGCCGGTAAAGTTACCCGCTCCTGTGCAGGAAGGTGTAAGTACAAGTTCGCCCGGACAAATTGTCGGAGTAAACTTCTGCATCGTGTTGGGAAGTTTGCCTAATATGATGCAGGCCAGGCCATATCATTTTGTTGATATCGGCAAAACGGCCATATTGGTGAGACCAACAAAATGGCATGCTGTGGATATCTTGTGGATAACTCAACTGTGCAGAATGAGCAGTTTGCTACCGTCCGCAAAATGATTCACTGCTTCATGCATACTGCTGCATTCCTTAAAGTACGATAATAAAACGGAGGAGCCTGTAGAGCGCATCGAAGCAAATTTTAGCTCGCTTTTATTGTAACAGCACTTTAAGGAATATAGCAGTAGGTATGGTAGTAATAGGCCAACAGTACTTGGGAACGAAGTGGATCTCTTCTGATCGTCTGGTTACGACGGCTTCTTTCCCCAGATCGTCATCCAGTGCCACATACCACAGAATTCTTCCAGGTTCATCTCGGCGAGCATGCGTTGATACCATTGCTCGACTTCCTTCTGAGTGTCAGGGCTGGTACTCATCTTACTTGACTGGGAGCGGTAGGCGATTTCGTTATTACGATAAAAGTCCGCCCATGCCGGAGTGTCCCTAGAAAATTCCAGGGCATGGGCCGCGTATTGCACCTCCTGATAGCCTGCTTTGCGCAGCAATCGTGGCAAGAGATGCGTTGAATCAAACGTCTTCCCGTTGACGGAAAAGCCATAGCCGCCCTGCCACACGAGGTGGTAGGCCATGGTCTGGAGTTCTTGAAATGCTTGGCTATTGGTTACTCCGATGTCGACGGATTCCGTCAGGCGCAAAATGCCTCCCGGACGCAGCACGCGCAAACACTCGGCGATCAGGGGCTCCCAGCTCTCTCTCTGAAGAGCGACGACAAGGAAGCGCGCATTCACCAGATCAAAGGTATTCTCGGCGAAGTCAAGAGGCTGGGTGATATCCATAGTCCCGAAGGAGGCATTGGCGAGTCCCTGTGAGCGTGCGCGTGCATTGGCGTAGTCGACCATCGTTCGACTGATATCAATGCCAGCCACATCGATATGAGGAAACGTGAAAGCGACATCAAGCACCCATCCGCCCGGGCCACAGGCCAGATCCAGGATGTCATACATGTCTGCGGTCTGGGGAATTCCCGTCAGCGGGCCACCCATCGCCCTGGTCGTGATGGTATCCAGGATGATGAGGCGCGTCATCTCTACAGGACTTTCGGGATCATAGACGTAGGTGTTCCCTGCTGGTGCATCGGTTGACATCGGGCATCTTCCTCCTTAAACAGCGTATCATACCGAAACAGATAGGTATCCTGATACCAGTATAGAGGGATGCCACTGTTTATGCAAGAGGTGTACATCCCAACATTCTGAGACTGATGGCCACTGTGGAGGCTTATAGGTCGCTTTCAGCTTGACTTTGTACATTTCCAACTCACTAACAGACTGCCAAAGATAATCGCTCAAGCGTAGAGCGAGGGACTAAAACCACACCAGGATCAGTGGGTGATGTGGGAAAAGTCTCCTGGCCCCACAGATGCCGCCTGACAACAGCAAGCACGTCACGGAAAGTGGCGGTCTGCTTGCGATACCAGGCCGCTTGAGCGACAGGAATCTGCCCATCAGGGTGTCCCGCTTGCCTGCTGTCCCGCTCTACTGCCGCGCC
>Ga0066790_10001047_pt1 | contig 11407 bp, 12 predicted proteins | sample OrgsoiDNA2013050_FD_70963 | JGI IMG/M metagenome (GOLD analysis project Ga0066790, IMG submission 70963) | Permafrost soil microbial communities from the Arctic, to analyse light accelerated degradation of dissolved organic matter (DOM) -... | ecosystem: Environmental > Terrestrial > Soil >...
TACTTACGGCAGCCCGTCAGAGCAATAAGCCAGGTAATTCAATTCAGATAGACAAACCCGCACGAAGGGCAGTTTAGAACGCAAAGGCGAACACTGAAATGAACCTTGTGACTGAACCTGAAACGGATCCAAATCCCGCACCCGAATCCATGAGTGTCAATCGTGAGAAAGGGGACGATATTGGCAACAAGAATTTGGAACCAGGCCCGACCGCGACCCCCTTCTCTACCTTTTTGCTGGGCAGCCTTAAAGGATGACCGAGCCACCGCTGACGACCAGATCGCTACCTGATCGGTCATCTCGCCTACAGCCAAGCCCCGTCTCTGTCGAAGCGGCACAAGGTAGAGACAAAGAAGGACTCTGCGTCCGCGCAGGAGCTTTTAGCAAAAACAAGTGGGCACTTACGACGAATCGGAGTCATGCAAGCTGCTTCTGGAAATCAGTTTGCTGGATTCGGCACATCAGCGATCCGCTACAACCCGCGACGACGGTTTGATGGGCGCCGCCAAACGCTACCGTGGATACGGAAAAGGTCCAGAAAGCCATTGCCAAGGAATTCGCCGCCAACGAGACCAGAAAGCAGTCGACCCATCTTATTGATCTCTCGGGGAGTGCTAATCTGCACTCCGCCTTTTGCTGTTTGAATGAAGACCTGCCATTCTGGAGCGAGACTCTTCCAAACCAAGGTTGGCTTTGCGTCTGGCGGATGCATAAGGCCGTGACACCGCCGTCACTTAAGGCGATCTTGCGCGAGTGATGTGTATTCGTTTATTGGGTGGCGACACTCGCGGGAAACTCGCGACTGGCATCGAGAGAATTCTCTTCGGCGCCGCGTTTGTCGCGAAACGTCCGGAACCACGTGCGGATGTCCTGAGCGAGTAATTCCGGTTCTTCCATCGCTGCGAAATGCCCACCGCGTGGCATCTCGGTCCAGCGTTGGACATTGAAGAATCGCTCCGCCCATTCACGGGGCGGCTGACTAATATCCTTCAAATGCGCGCCGCCAGGGAAAAGCGCGAAAGCCGCTGGCACTTTGGATGAACCGGTCCACTTCTTTATCCCTTCCTTCATCCAAGTCATGGGGCTGGCATTGGCGAAATCATAGTAAGGCAGAAAGGAGGATCCGATCGACTTGGTTGCCCAGTAGATCATGATCTGAGTTAGAAGTTCGTCCTTGGTGAACCGCGATTCGATGTTGCCGCCGCAATCGCTCCAGTCGCGGTATTTTTCCACGAGCCATGAAGCGAGGCCGACCGGCGAATCGTTCAACCCGTGAGCGAGACTCTGCGGTTTCGTGGACTGGATCAGGGCATAAGCTCCTTCCTTTTGCACCCACTGCTCGCTGTTCTTGAGGAATGTTTGTTCAGCCGAAGAAAGATCATTAGGCTTTTGGAAAATATGCCCGAACGGAACATCGGTGAGATGAATTGCAACGACCGAATCGGAGTGACTGCGCGCGAGATGTTCCGTGACGGTGCTGCCCCAATCTCCGCCATGTGCCCCAAATCGCTCGTAGCCGAGTTTATCCGTCATCAAACGCGCCCAGAGGTCATTGGCGCGAAAGATCGTTCCATTTGTCGTCGGTTTGTCGGAAAAGCCGTAGCCCGGAAGATCAGGTACAACGACGTCGAACGCGTCTTCAGCCCGCCCGCCAAATGACTCGGGATCGGTGAGCATGGGAATTATCTTGGCGAAGCGATAAAACGAATCGGGATAGCCGTGCGTGAGAATAATCGGAAACGGATTCGGGCCTTTGCCGCGCTCGTGAATGAAGTGGATACCGATGCCATCCACCTCGGTTTTGAAATGTGCGAGTTGGTTGAGCTCCGCCTCGTGCTTCCGCCAGTCGTAAGTGTTCTGCCAATAGTCAACGAGCTCCCTGAGGTAATTGAGATCGGTGCCCGCGTCCCAGTTTGTGCCCTCAAGCTGATAAGACCAACGGGTGTTTGTCAGTCGCTGCCGCAGGTCGCTCAACACATCCGCGATCACGTCGATTCTGAATGTGCTGATCTCACCGTTTTTCATAGTGACACCCCTGAATGCACCCGCTGAATTGCTCAGCGCTCAATGAGATTGAGAAACTCGACGACCTAATCAGGCCAATCGTGTCTATGGATTGTTCAACGCGGCAACTGTAGCAGGACTCGCAACGCGGAATAGCGCACACTCTCGGACATCAAGCCACACTAGAATCGACGGCACGGAGAAAGCACAATGAAGATCACCGAATTGTTGCTGGCTGAACCACATGGCTCACCATCGTGGACAGCTCACAGTGTACCTGCGGCTGAACGACGAGAAGGTCCCCGCGATCTATGGTCCATCGGCAGATGAAGGCAAAGGATGACCAATGGTGGCGGTCCGCACGAAAGGCAGTTTCAGAACGCAAAGGCAAACACTGAAATGCATCCCGCGACTGAACCTAAAACGAATCCAAATCCGGCGCCCGAATCCAATCGATCCAGGATTGTTTGCCTCGAAAGAATGAAAAGGAGATGACTGACATGAATCCGGTGACTGAAGTGAAGACGAATCCAAATGCCGCAACGGAAAGCTTCGCCCAGAAGTTCAAAAAGATCTACCTCGGCGACGACCTCGACGGGTTCATGCAGCTCGTCGACAAGGATGCCGTGTGGACCTTCATGGCGACTGGTGAAAAATTCCGAGGAATTGAGCAGATCCGGAAGGCCTCGGAGAAGGCCATGGCCGGCAGGATCCACACAAAGGATCTTCGCATGGAATTAACGAATATGTTCTCCGGCGAAGACCAGGTTTGCATCGAGTACCTACATCGGGGCATTATGCCCGAGCACAGCACGATCACGGGGTCTCCCGCGCCGGGAACGGAATTTGCGGTACCAATATGTATCACCATGCATATCAAGGACGGCAAGTTTGACAGGTTTAACGAATACCTGGATCTCGCGACGGTCAGTGGCGTGAAGCAGCATTTGTTTTCCGACACCAAGCCAAATCCAGTTTCCGAGGGCGACCTTGCGTAGGCAGCTCTGGGCACAGAGTTTGAATTACCCATCCTTGCTGGGAATACGGGCGACTGTTTTGGAGAAACTCCCAAGCCCCACGGTTTGTCGAAAGCACTTGGACTTCAATCGCGGGCTATGGTGCGCGCTGCAAACTGCACGACGATGTTCCATGAATTGTGTACAAAAGAAACAGTTTGGTCGTCAGAGCCCTTCCATATCTCGGCACGCGGGCTATTCCTCTCACAGCGACGACCCGCAGGTACCGCGCGGAATGTGTAAAGCTTTCTAAAGGGAGTTGGGATGAAACTGCTGATACTGGGCGCCACCGGGGGCATCGGTTTAGAGATCGTCAGACAAGCGATTGACGGCGGTCATCAGGTGACCGCATTTGTCCGCACGCCCGAACGGCTCAAAGAATTCGGTGAGCGCATCGCCGTTATTCAAGGAGATGTGCTGAACAGTGGCGAGCTCGAGCGAGCGCTTGAAGGGCAAGACGCTGTCTTATCAAGTTTCGGCGCCCGGGAGCCCAGATCCAAAGCCGACACCGATCTTCTGCGGCGCTTCGCTATCGCGCTGACGAGAGCAATGCTGCACGCCAATATTCGGCGTGTGGTAGTCGTGTCCGTTGCGTTCCTGTTCAAGGATTCGATCTTTCCCCCAACCTACCTTTTCGGCCGGTTGTTCTTCCGGGACCTGGTTATTGATGCTTCTGGTATGGAGGATGTCTTCCGGAAGAGCGAGCTTGATTGGACAATCCTGCGCCCACCCCAAGTTACAGACAAGCCCCGCACGGGAAAATATCGAGTGCGCGAGGGCCACCTGCCTCGTTTCGGTTTCACGATTTCGCGCGCAGATGTGGCCGAGTGTTTCCTCAAGACCGTCAAAGATCGTCCGTCCGTCGGAAAGATCTTAGGGGTTAGCAATTGAGATGAATCCAGGACCATAGGAGTCCCTGCCGCTCGTACCTGAAGGTGGTACCGCGAGCATCCGCTGAGCATGGTTCTACCGGAGATTCGCTCGAGAAAGAAGCAACAACTTAAGCCAACGCGGGGACTGACAAAATACCTGCACGCCGCATAAGACATCATTTTTTGTGCTCGGACTGTGGGTTGGAAATTTGCTGCATCAGGCCTGCCCAGTTCCGGTGGACCACCTTGGCATGCGTGCTGCGCCGCTGGACATCGACAGCCCTATGGCGAGTTTCTCGTTTTCACAACTGTGTCGCCGTTCTCTGACCGACACTGCGACCGCGGAATTGAGTGTGTTATCCCCAGCAACTTGGCGGGTGTCAGTTGTGCATGTTTTTGGCCAGGTGTCTTCGATGCCATAGGGTTTGGTCTGTAAGGCTCCTTCGCCCTTGTCGTACATCGCCGTGTTCACGGTGCCCGCTTCAATGATCACGACTGTTGATGCCAAATAACATCAGTTCTCGTCGCAGCGCGTCCGACATTCCTTCGAGGCCACATTTGGACGAGCTATAAGCACCGATAAGCGGGATAGCAATTTTTGCGCCGCTAGCTAGAGCTGACGTTCACGATTGTGGTTGGACTTCCTACTCACCCTTCTGCGACTTTACCTGTCGCGGCAGACCCATCATCCGGAAGGTGATCGCAACCGTCCAACAGTCGGGAAGGTTGCGCTTCATGAACGCGGCGACGTTCGCGGCCGCCCCGATCAGGTAATGGGCTCGGGGACGTGATGCCGTCACCGCCCGGAGGATCGTCAGAGATGCCTTCTCTGGGGAGATTGAAAATCTGTCGGCCGCGACAGTCGTCTTCGCAAACGCCCGGAGGGCTTCCGCATAGAAGGACTTCATGATTGGTCACATCTCCGCAGAATTACCGAAATACATTTTAGCGAACGCGCGGTGACGCCCTTCTGCTCGATGTGGTTCAGCGCCTACCGGTTCCCAGGTCGTCCGAATACCCGGCGATGAGGCGGGGCCACTGGGAAGTAGGCCGTCCGTTGCTACGCAGCGTGTCCATAATGTCCCCTTGCGGCCAGCCGGCCGGCGAATCCTCCCACTTCTCCTGCCGCCCAAAGACGGTGAGATCGAGCAACTGGTAGTTGTTATCCATCGCCTCGACGCCGCGCATTGTGGTCCAGTAAGTCTCGAAGACCCTGGACCCCTGTCGCAGGTAGCAAACGATGTACATCATGCTCACCCGGCGTCCAGCCAAGAGAGTATCGAGCGAGTCTTGGGCCGAGTACCACGGCATCGCCCAGCCCATGAACTCACGATACCGGGCGCTCTCTTCATAGGGGCCTTTGCAGAACACGGCGAAAGTGACATCGCGGGAATGAATGTAGGACAACTCGCGGACCTGCGACGTAACCCAGGTGCACCCCTCGCATTGCTCCGGCGCAGGTTTACCGGTATTCCACATGAAGGAGTACGAGATGAGCATACGGCGTCCCTCAAATGCGTCCAACAGTGTCACTTTCCCGCTTTCGCCAATGAGCGGTGTTGCGGCATCCACCTCGACCATCGGAAGCCGACGACGAGCTGCCGCGATCGCGTCACCCTCGTGCGTGTGAGCCTTCTCTCGAACCCGCAATTCGTCCAACTGGGCTTGGAAGGTGCTCCGATCGACCACTTTAGGGGCTCCAACTTCATCTCTCATGATGTCTGTCATCGTTCTCTCCGTTAGCGGCTGAGGCCGTGTTTTTACTCGGGGGGAAAAAAGCAATTCTGCTTTCACGCGAATGCGTCCGGCTGAGCTTTACCGGTGGTGATCAGCTTCCGCAAGTTCTCGTTTATGAGCATGCCCCAGGCACCGGACAGTCGCCGTAGCATTGGAAGGCAGGAACCAAGCCGATGTGCATAAATCGGACTTCCGTTTTGCCGTCTTTTTGAGAGATATCAAAGACGACGTCCGTGCCCGTCCACTCATTCTCTTTCCTAAAACCAAGGCGGCTGTCTAACACGTGCCAAACGATTTTCTTGCCAGGAATGAGTTCCATGACCTTCTGTTTGGAACGGTGCACCTCTTTGTACCGGTAGGTGAACTCTGCGCCAAGTTTGTCCGTCTCGCCCTCGATCTCTCCTGACCACCATCCACGAACGTTATTGATGCCATCGAAAGCCTGCTGGGGGGATTGCTCTACCGAAAAGCTGGTGGTGAAATTCTCTATTTTCATGAATTCGTTCTCCCATCCTTTGTGTCGCCACTGACCCGGCCAACGCTCAGTCTTTGCCGGTACGGTTTTTACTGTGGCAAACACCACGCGTCTTTGATCTTGCAAAGCCGCGCAAGCATGTCTGCGTATCCCTTTTTAATTGCGTCCCGTTCTCCTACCCCCTGAAACTGGACCATATATCCGTGAGGCCCATGCAGAATAAGAATTGGATACGGGGTATCCGGCCAGCGCCCATGTTCCTTGAAGTACCGGAACTGCTCAGGCGTTGGAGTTGCGGCGCCGATCTCTTTCGCGGAGACATTCGGCGCGTAGTGCATCACGTGAGGGATATTGGCCGTCGCTACTTCGTCACTTTCATCCGGATTCACGGGTATTGGAGAGCCTTGCAGGAGGCCACCACAGCGACCGGGATCGGTGGACTCGGCACACACAGCTTCAGGCACACGTATCGCTCGTGGCTCGATGCTGTGGGAACCTCAATCACTGTGCAACAGAAACTCATGAGGCATTCCGATATCCGAACAACGCTCAACATCTACGGGGATGTGGTGACTGAAGAGATGGAGCAGGCTGACTCGAAAGTTGCTGCCCTAGCTCTCAAGTCTGATTCCAAAGTGATTCCAGCGGTGGTAAGCCACTGAAAGAATGGCTCCTCAGGTAGGACTCGAACCTACAACCCCCCGGTTAACAGCCGGGTGCTCTGCCATTGAGCTACTGAGGAGTGTTGAGGGGCGCGTCAGAAGACGCGTCGCCTGAGTATCGTTATTTATATTAGCATCCGGGCGGAGTTGCTCAAAACTCTATGGCCCGGTTTTTGATACGCTAGTCCGGGTCCGGTTTCCTGCAAGTCTTGCGAGGTGTTTATGCCGGGAGGTTCACGTTTGCTCTGGATTGTTGCTTGCCTTTCCCTGATGGCCGCCGTGGCGTGGGCGGCGGATGACATTGCTCCCAGCACCAACCCGTCCTCAGGGCCGCCCAAGGCCAAGGTGGATGTTGTCGAAGAGACCATTCATGGGCACAAGATTGCCGATCCCTACCGCTGGTTGGAGGACGCCAGCAGTCCGGACTCCCAAGAATATGTGCGGGCGGAAATGGCGTATACGCGCAGCCTGCTCGATCCCCTGCCGGGACGCGACCGTATTCATCAGCGGCTGGCGCAGTTGCTTTCGATCGGCACCATCGGGACGCCGCAGGTCGCGGGTCCCTACTTCTTTTATATCCGGCGCGAGGGCACGCAGAACCAGCCTGTCCTTCTGGTTCGCGAAGGTCTTCACGGCAAAGACCGCACGCTGGTGGATGCGAACCAGATGTCCGCCGACGGCACCGTCGCGCTCGACTGGTGGTTCCCTTCGGACGACGGCAAGTACGTGGCCTACGGCACCTCGGCCAGCGGCTCGGAAAACAGCACGCTCTACGTGATTGAGACTGCCACCGGCAAGCTGCTGCCGGACAAGATCGGCGACACCCGCATCGCCCAGGTCGCATGGAAGAAAGACAACTCCGGTTTCTACTACGGACGCAATCCGAAGAAGGGCGACGTCCCCGAGGGCGACGACGTCTACTATCTCCACATTTTCTATCACGCGCTGGGGACTGATCCTAACAAGGACCCCCTGATCTGGGGCGAAGGCCGCAAGAAGGAAGAGATACTGGTCTCGCAGTTGCCCGACGACGATGATCGCTGGCTGCTGCTGACCGCCTACCAGGGCTCCGCCGGAAAGAACGAACTTTTTCTTCAGGACCTGAAAGCCGGAACTCCCCCGCTCGAACTCACCAGCGGCAAGGACTTTCACTACAACGCCGAAATTTTCCGCGGCAAGATCTACATCACCACCAACGAAGGCGCTCCTCACTTCCATCTTTTCGTAGTGGACGCCGCCAATCTCGCCCGCGCCAACTGGAAGGAAATCATTCCGGAGAGCGAAGGCATCCTCCAGGGCACCGGCATCGTGGACGGAAAAATCCTGGCCCAGTACGAGCAAAACGCCAGCTCGCAGCTCAAGCTTTTCGATCTCGACGGCAAAGCGCTGGGCAACATCGAGCTTCCGGGAATTGGCTCGGTCGCGGGCATCGGCGGACGATATGACCGCAAGGAAGTCTTCTTCGGATTCCAGTCGTTTACCGTGCCGCCGTCGGTCTATCAGGTAGAAATGGCGTCGCGCAAAACTTCGCTGTGGGACAAGGTTGCCACGCCCGGCATCGATCCCTCGGCCTATGAAGTGGCCCAGCTCTGGTACACGTCGAAGGACGGCACCAAGGTCCCGATGTTCGTCTTCCACAAAAAAGGATTGGCGCTGAATGGCAAGAACCCGACGCTACTCACCGGCTACGGCGGCTTCAACGTCAGCCTCACTCCGACTTTTTCCGGCGGACGCTATCTATGGCTCGAGCATGGCGGCGTCTACGCCGTAGCCAACCTGCGTGGCGGCGCCGAGTTTGGCGAAGACTGGCATCGCGCCGGCATGCTGGACAAAAAACAAAACGTTTTCGACGACTTCATCGCCGCCGGCGAATTTCTGATCGCCCAGAAATATACCGACAAGGATCACCTGGCCATTCAGGGCGGATCGAATGGCGGCCTCCTCATGGGCGCCATGATCACGCAGCGTCCTGACCTGTTTCGCGCCGTGGTCTGCCAGGTCCCGCTGCTCGACATGCTGCGTTACCAGAATTTTCTGATCGCCAAATTCTGGGTTCCGGAGTACGGCTCCGCCGAAGATGCCAAACAATTCGACTGGCTCTACGCCTACTCGCCCTACCATCACGTAAAGCCGGGCGCGGAGTATCCGGCAATCATGTTCATGACCGCGGACAGCGACAGCCGCGTCGATCCCATGCACGCGAAAAAGATGGCAGCGCTGATGCAGGCGGAAGCCGCAAATGGACGGAGCCGCGAGCGCCCAATTCTGCTGCGCATCGACAGCAAAGCCGGCCACGGCCAAGGCAAGCCAATCACCAAGCAGATTGAAGATGGGACGGATGTTTATTCGTTTTTGTTTTGGCAGTTGGGAGTGAGGCCTTGAGGGCGGAGGACCGCCGTTAGTCGTTTGGCTCGGAATCATCCGTGGCTCCCACCCCGAAAACCATGGAGGGAGGAGCAGCCTCACTCCGCCTCGGGTGCATCGATAGTCTCCGTCACCCACCCTTTTCGCAGAGTGCGCGAAAAGGATGGGGCACCCCTTCCCCTCACCCCTTCTACTTTTTCGTCCGGTGGATGGTTTCGGTTAGCGGGCGGGTGGCTTTTTCCTGACTTCTCACCACCGACCTTTGGGGGTGCCCTACCCTTTCGCGTTTGGTGCGAAAGGGTGGGTGCGGGCGTCCACCACTCAAGCCGCTGAAGGCCGAACCTTCAATTCAAGCACCTGGCAGTCGTTGACCCGTACTGGCCCCGCTTCTCCGAAGGCGTAGGCGCGAAAACTGCTCCAAGCCCACTGCTCGGGCTGGATGACCAAACCTCGCTTTACCGGATTTCGGTGCATGTAGCGAAGCTTTTCGATGCGCTTGCGCTCCGTCCAGACATTGAAATCGTAGAAGCGGCGCTGCCAGATTTCTCCCGCCGCCAGGGGCGACGCGGAGCGCTGAACCATTCGCGATTGGCTCAACACCTGGTGGGCAAAGCGCTGCTTCAGCACCTGCATCGCGATAGACGGCGTAGTCTCCTGCGATTCGCTGATGAGCAGATGGAAGTGTTCAGGCATGACCACGTATCCGAGCACAACAAAGCGGTGGCGTTGCCGGACTTCTTCCAGAAGCTCGAGGAGCAGGTCGCGACGGTTGGCGGTGCCCAGCAGCGGGAGCCGCCGGTAGCAACTGCAGGTGATGAAGTGCAGATCGTGGGCACCGTAGTAACGTTTGAGGCCGCGCGGCATGACGGAATTCTGCACAGACGCAGGACCTTTGTCTGTGATGGTTGTCACACACCCACCCTTTCGCACAGAACGCGAAAGGGTAGGGCACCCCCGTCGTGTTCTCCGCGAGAATTATGGGTTCGGTTCTGACGGGCGGGACGCCCGTCCTCCATTTGGAACGGATGCGGGCGATACAATGCTGACTATGAAGCTGGTCTCGGTGAACACCGGACTTCCGCGCGAAGTGATGTGGTACGGGAGAAGCGTGACTACGGGAATTTTCAAGGAACCGGTCCAGGGCCGCGTCGCTTTGCGCACGCTTAATCTGGACGGCGACCGCCAGGCGGATCTTCATGTCCATGGGGGGAAATATAAGGCGGTTTACTGCTATCCGGTCGCGCACTACGACTACTGGCGGAAGGAACTGCCGGGGCGGGAACTGCCGACAGCCATTTTCGGAGAGAACTTTACCGTCGATGCCTCAGAGATCGATGCCCAGCTCGAAGACTCCGTCCATCTGGGCGACCGGTTTTCGGTCGGCTCGGCGGAAGTGATCGTGACCCAGCCCCGTCTTCCCTGCTACAAGCTGGCCGTGAGATTTCAAATGGACGATATGGTGAAGCGGTTTCTGGCAAGCCAGCGGACGGGCTTCTACTTCGCAGTCACCCGCGAGGGAGAAGTCGGCGCCGAGGATGAGCTCAAGGTGATTGCTCGTGATCCGAATGGCGTCCCGGTCTCGGAGATTACGCGGCTGTATATCGCGAAGAGGTACGCCGATGAAGATGTGGCCTCGGTGCGGCGTGCCCTGCGAGTTGAGATGTTGCCGGAAAGTTGGAAAGAGTACTTTCGGGAGCGGCTTGAGAGATTGGGCTTTGCAGCCAGATGACGGAGATTCAGTAGCAAGAAAACTTGCCACCTGGCGTCAGTGATGATCCCCACCCACCCTTCGCAAAAAGCGCGAAGGATGGGGCACCCTACGTCCTAGGTTCTGGGTCAGAACTCGAAGTAGCCTCCGGCGGCGGCGCGGCGAGTGATGCTTTCGGGTTCGGCTGACGGCAGCAGGCCTGCGACTCCGCGCAGGTTTTCCCAGGCGGCCTGGTTTAAGGCAGGGTCGGCGCCGACCAGGTCGCGGATCATATTCCATGCGGCCAGGTTGAGCGCGCCCTCGGGCGGAGGTCCCATCGCTAAAGAGACGGAGCACTGCGGGCAGAAACAGATGCGCTGCGCCGCCGATTTTTGCCGCGGCCTTATCCCCACAGTTTGCGCGAACATGTATACGGCGACGGATTTGTGGCCCACTTCAATCTCCCGGTTGCAGCGCAGACAAAACAAGTTTTCCAAGGCTTCCCTTCCTGGCGGCTGTGTTCGGCCGAAAGAAAATACTGTAGGTATCGCTATGCGGACGCAAGTACGCAGAAGGATTCCCCGAGAGCT
>Ga0066790_10001048_pt1 | contig 11405 bp, 9 predicted proteins | sample OrgsoiDNA2013050_FD_70963 | JGI IMG/M metagenome (GOLD analysis project Ga0066790, IMG submission 70963) | Permafrost soil microbial communities from the Arctic, to analyse light accelerated degradation of dissolved organic matter (DOM) -... | ecosystem: Environmental > Terrestrial > Soil >...
TGGCGGCCGGTGCTCAGGCCAGGCTGGCGGCCGCAGCGGCGGCGAGCTCGGCGACGCGACAGGCCGGATTGCGACAGGCCGGATTGCGACAGGCCGGATTGCGACAGGCCGGAATACGACAGGCAGGAGGACCGCGGTGATCGCGCACCTGGACGGGACGGTCAGCGCAGTGGCGCCGGACGGCGCGGTTATCGACGTCGGCGGCGTCGGGCTGCTCGTGCAGTGCACGCCGGGCACGCTGGCCCGGCTGCGGCTAGGCGAGCGAGCGCGGGTCGCGACCTCGCTCGTGGTCCGAGAGGACGCGCTGACCTTGTACGGGTTCGCGTCCGAGGACGAGAGGGGCACCTTCGAGCTGGTGCAGACCGCCAGCGGCGTCGGGCCTCGGCTGGCGCTGGCCATGCTGGCCGTCTTCACCCCCGACGCGCTGCGCCGCGCGGTGGCCGCCGAGGACCTGGCCGCCCTGACAACGGTGCCCGGCATCGGCCGTAAGGGCGCTCAGCGGATTGTGCTGGAGCTCGCCGGCCGGCTGGGCTCGCCGGGCGACGGCTCGCAGCCGGGCGCCGGGGGACAGGGGAGCGGCGGGCTGGCCGCGGCCAGGCTGGCCCCGTGGCGCGAGCAGGTGCGGGCCGGCCTGGTCAGCCTGGGCTGGCAGGCCAGGGATGCCGACCAGGCGATCACCATGGTCGAGCCGGACCTGCTCGCCGGCGCAGGCGCCGGGCAGGACGGCGAGGTGGGCGGGGCGGCCGAGGTGGACGTCGCGGTCGCGCTGCGAGCGGCCCTGCGGGTGCTGGGGCGCACATGACAGGCCCGGATGCCGAGGCAGAGGCCGAGGCAGAGGCCGAGACCGGTCGCCTGGCAGCCGCCCCGGGCCAGCTAGAGCCGGGCCAGCTAGAGCCGGGCCAGCTAGAGCCGGGCCAGCCGGCGGCCGATTCCGGACGGCTGGTGTCGCCGCTCGCCGATGCGGACGAACGAGACATCGAGGGCGCGCTGCGGCCCAAGCGGCTGGCCGAACTGGTGGGGCAGACCCGGGTCCGCGAGCAGCTTTCGCTGGTGCTGGAGGGCGCCCTGCGGCGCGGCCGCGCTCCCGACCACGTCCTGCTGTCCGGGCCGCCCGGCCTCGGCAAGACCACCATCGCGATGATCATCGCGGCGGAGCTCGGGGCACCGCTGCGCATCACCAGCGGCCCGGCCATCGAGCGGGCCGGCGATCTCGCCGCGGTGCTGTCCACGCTCAGCCAGGGCGAGGTGATGTTCATCGACGAGATCCACCGTGTCGCCCGCCCGGCCGAGGAGATGCTCTACCTGGCCATGGAGGACTTCCGGGTCGACGTCATGATCGGCAAGGGGCCAGGGGCCACTGCCATCCCGCTCGACATCGCCCCGTTCACGCTGGTCGGCGCCACGACTCGGGCGGGCCTGCTGCCGGCCCCGCTCCGCGACAGGTTCGGCTTCACCGCCCACCTGGACTTCTACGAGCCCGAGGAACTGGGGATCATCATCCGCCGGTCGGCGGGCCTGCTCGGGGTGCCGCTGCACGATGACGGCGCCGACGAGATCGCCGGCCGGTCGCGGGGCACCCCGCGAATCGCCAACCGGCTGCTGCGCCGGGTACGCGACTACGCCGAGGTGCGCGGGAACGGCGTTATCACCCTGGACGCGGCCAGGGCGGCGCTCGAGCTGTACGAGGTCGACGAGAGCGGCCTGGACCGCCTTGACCGGGCCGTCCTGGCGGCCCTGGTGCGCCGGTTCGGCGGCGGGCCGGTCGGGCTGTCCACCCTGGCGGTGGCCGTCGGCGAGGAATCGGAGACCGTCGAGGTGGTAGCCGAGCCCTTCCTGGTCCGGTGCGGCCTGATAGCCCGCACCCCGCGCGGGCGGGTGGCTACCCCCGCGGCCTGGGAGCACCTGGGGCTGGTGCCCCCGGCGGATGCGGGCGGCCAGTTCAGGGGGCAGCCGGAGCCCGACAAGCTATTTGGCTGATGCGGCGCGGGCGCGCCCGGCGGAACTCAGCGCCGTAGCCGGCCGTTGTTCCGGGGGGACTTGCTCCGGCCACGCCTGGATTGTCACGGGTGGTCGCGGGCTGGTCACGATCGCCCTACGAAGGTCGTAGCCTGTTGGTGCGTCGCTCGCGCGCCGCTAAGCTTCGGCAGTTAGTCCATGACAAGGCCGCTAGGCGCTGGTGCCGGATGACCGGTCAGGCGCCGGACTGGGTCGCCCGGTCCCGGCAATCAACCGGAAGGATGCCCCGAGATGGGGACCATAATTCTCGCCGCCGCCACCGCGACCAAGTCGAGCAGCAGCAGCTTCCTGCCGCTGCTCGTCATCATCGTGCTGTTCGGCCTGTTCTACGCGACGATCATCCGCCCGCAGCGCAATAAGCAGCGCGCGGCGGCCCAGACGCAGAACCAGGCCGTGCCCGGCCAGCGGGTCCGCACCACCGCCGGAATCTACGGCACGCTCATCTCCGGCGACGACCGGGATGTCGTTGTCGAGATCGCGCCGGGTGTCCAGATCCAGATGCTCCGGCGCGCCATCATGGAAGTGGTCCCCGAGGACGACCAGGCTGGCACGACCACGTACGAGCCGGAGCCGGACACGGGCTCGGAGGAGCACAACACGCCGGCGGATGACCGCGGCGACCTGACCATCTAGCGGCCCGTTCGCTGATCACCTAAGGACTGGCGACACGTGGCTCCATCCACCACTACCTCACGGCCCGGGCGCCTGCTGGCCGTGCTGGCCGTGCTCATCATCGTGATGCTGGCCGGGGTCCTGCGGGGGAACATCGTCCACCCGGCCAAGTGGCACAGCAGCTTCGAGGTCGGCCTGGGCCTGGACCTGTCCAGCGGCACCACGGTCACTCTCAAGGCGGTTCCGGACAAGGGCCACAAGCCGCCGACGTCCGGCGCGATGACCCAGGCCATCTCGATCATGAACGACCGGGTCAACAACGCGGGCTTCAGTGGCGCCAAGGTCCAGCAGCAGGGCAGCCAGAACATCACGGTGTCGGTGCCCGGCCAGACCGCGCAGAAGGTCGTCGGGCTCGTCGGCACCACCGCGCAGCTCCGGTTCCGCCAGGTGCTCCTGTGCTCCGGGGTCAGCACGCAGTGCCTGTCCACCGGCGCTCTCTCCGCCGCGACGCCCTCGTCGAGCCCTTCCGCCTCAGCCAGCGGCGCCGCGTCGTCTAGCGGCGCGGCGTCCCCCACCACGTCGACGAGCGCCACATCGTCGCCCAGCCCGAGCACCGGGTCGACCAGCTCTTCCGCCGGAGCGGGCCAGGCGGCCAAGGCCACGAAGCTCGGGTCGGCGGCAGCGGCACCGCAGCCCGCGAGTTCTGCCTCGAGCACTGCCTCGACCAAGGCCTCCAGCTCGGCGCCGGCCTCGGCCTCCAGCTCCGCCGCCCCGTCGGCGTCCATATCCACGCCGACGGCCGCCTCGGTGACCGGAGACGCGAGCCTGGTGAACAAGGCCACCATGGCCAAGTTCCAGCAGCTCAACTGTGCGGACAAGAACTGGCAGGCGAAGATCTACGGGAACCATTCCAGCCAGTGGGACAATCCCGCCTCGCAGATCGTCGCGTGTGACCCGCAGGGCGTGAAATACGTGCTGGCGACCTCTCCGGTCATCGGCCAGGAGATTACCTCCGCCAGCGCCGCCCTGAACACGAGCAGCCAGTGGGTCATCAACTTCAACCTGAACGGCAAGGGCAGCACGGCGTTCGCCAACCTGACCAGCCAGATGTTCAGCAAGTACTACGCCTCGGGCGCGCCGACGTCGGTGCTGGACCAGTTCGCGATCGTGCTGGACGGCAAGGTCGTGTCGGCCCCGGACATCCAGGGCGCCATCACCGGCGGCTCGGGCCAGATCAGCGGCCCGACCACCGCTCCGTTCTCGCAGGCCGCGTCCACGAAGCTGGCGAATGTCCTCAAGTACGGCGCGCTGCCGCTGACGTTCCACACCCAGGACGTGTCGTCGGTATCGCCCGAACTCGGCTCGGCCCAGCTGCAGGCGGGCCTGGTCGCCGCGGCCATCGGCCTGTTCCTGGTGGTGATCTATTCCTTCCTGTACTACCGCGGGCTCGGGCTCGTCTCGATCTCCAGCCTGGTCATCGCCGCTGCGCTGTCCTACCTGTCGGTGGTCCTGCTGAGCAAGTACGAGGGCTTTACCCTGTCGCTGGACGGCGTCGCCGGGCTCATCGTCGCGATCGGCATCACCGCCGACTCGTTCGTCGTCTACTTCGAGCGGCTGCGGGACGAGGTCCGGGAAGGCAGGTCGCTGCGCGCGGCCGTGGAGCGGGGCTGGACGCGCGCCCGGCGCACGATCCTGGTCTCCGATACGGTGTCGTTCCTGGCCGCCGCCCTGCTCTACATCATCGCCATCGGCGATGTTAAGGGATTCGCGTTCACCCTCGGCATGACCACGCTCGTGGACGTCCTGGTGGTGTTCCTGTTCACCAAGCCGATGGTCACGCTGCTGGCCCGGACCAAGTTCTTCGGCCAGGGCCACAAGTTGTCCGGCCTTGACCCAGCCCGGCTCGGGGCCCGCTCCCCGTGGCGGGGGTCCCGTCGCGTGCCGGCCCGGCCCGCGACGAGCGGGACGACCAGCGCGACGTCGGCCGCACCGGGCCGGACCACCCCCAAGGAGGCGTGATGTCCCGGCTCGGGAATATCGGCGGCCGGCTGTACCGCGGCGAGGTCTCGGTCGACTTTGTCGGCCACCGGAGGATGTTCTACATCATCTCCGGCTGCATCCTGGTGATCAGCATCGCGGCGGTGCTCTTCCGCGGCCTGGACTACAGCGTGGACTTCAAGGGCGGCTCGGTCTTCCAGTTCTCCGCACCGGGGGCCACGGCCACCCAGGTGGACTCCGTGGTCACGGCCGTCGACCCCGGGGCCGCCCCGACCGCGACGAAAACGACCCCGCCGGGCAAGCCGCCGCTGTGGTCGGTTCAGACCTCCCAGACCAGCTTCGCGCAGGGGTCCAAGGTCCAGGACGCCCTCGCCAAGGCCTTCAAGCTTTCCGGCGGGGAGGCAGCGGTCAGCCGGAGCTTTGTCGGCCCGACCTGGGGCAGCCAGATCGAGGGGAAGGCGCTCGAGGGCCTGATCGCCTTCCTGATCGTGATCGTGATCTACCTGTCGATCGCGTTTGAGTGGCGAATGGCCAGCGCCGCCCTGGTCGCGCTGGCGCATGACATCGTGATCACCATCGGCGTGTACGCGCTCACGGGTTTCCAGGTCAGCCCGGCCACGGTCATCGGCCTGCTGACCATCCTGGGTTACTCGCTCTATGACACGGTCGTGGTCTTCGACAAGGTCCGGGAGAACACGGCGGGCCTGATCGGCACCCGCAAGTCGACCTACAGCCAGGCGGCCAACCTCGCCCTGAACCAGACCCTGGTGCGATCCATCAACACCTCGCTGATCGCCCTGCTGCCGGTCGCGTCCATCCTGGTGGTCAGCGTGTTCCTGCTCGGCAACGGCGAGCTCAAGGACCTGTCGCTCGTGCTGTTCGTCGGCATGCTGTCGGGCACCTACTCCTCGATCTGCATCGCCACGCCTGTCCTCACCGACCTCAAGGAACGCGAGCCCCAGTACAAGCAATTGGCCAAGCAGGTCGCGCTCCGGGCCGCCGGCGGCCGGAGCAAGGTGCGCAAGGCCAAGGCGGCAACGGGCGCGGCCGGTACCTCCGGTAGTGGTAACGGGGGCACGGCTGGCGCGGCAGTGCTGGAGGCGCCGGACGACGGCGGGGCGGACGAGACTGACTTCAGCGAGGCTGGCACGCCGGACGTCGACGCGCGGCCCGCGAGCGCGGCCACGGACGAGCCGGTGCCGGCCGGCCGTACGGCCGCCGCCGGGTCGGCGCGCGGGGCAGCCGCCCGGCCGGGGCCGAGGCAGCAGCCCCGGCGCACCACCGGCGCTAAGCGCCGGCCCGCTGGCAAGAAGAAGCGGCGGTAGGAGCGCAGGTGTCCAGCGGAATGGGCCAGGCAGCGGGGCTGCCTGACGCCGCGGTGGCCGGACCGGAGGCCGGGCTGACGGCAGAACCGGCGGCAGAACCGGCGGCAGAACTGGCGGCCGAGTTGGCGGCCGAGGCCGCCCTGGCGAGCCTGATCTCGGCCCGGATCAGGGATGTTGCCGACTATCCGCAGCCAGGGGTCATCTTCAAGGACATCACCCCGCTGCTGGCCGACGCCCCCGCCTTTGCGCAGATCGTGACCGGCCTAGCGGCCGGTCACGCCGGGGTGGACAAGGTGGCGGGCATCGAGGCCCGCGGGTTCATCCTCGCCGCCCCGGTCGCGTGCTCGCTAGGTGCCGGGTTCGTCCCGATTCGCAAGCAGGGCAAGCTGCCCGGCCCGGCCTTCGCCCAGTCCTACGAGCTGGAATACGGCAGCGCCACGATCGAGGTGCACCAGGACGCCTTCGAGCCGGGGGACCGGGTCCTCATCATCGATGACGTCCTGGCGACGGGCGGAACCGCCGCGGCCAGCGCCGAGCTGGTCAGGCGCTGCGGCGCCACGGTCGAGGCCATCGTCGTCCTGCTGGAGCTTGGCTTCCTCGACGGCCGGTCCAAGCTGCCCGGCCTCCCGGTCCGCGCCCTGCTGGCGCTCTGATCGCCCGGCGTCCAGCCCGCCCTCGGCGCTGGCCCCGGCCGGCGGCCATCCGGCACCCGGCTGGCTCCGGATAGCCCCCTGCCGGTGGCTATCCCGACCTATTCGGACACCATACGTCGGCCATCCGGCACGTCCCGAATCGTCCGTCGATAGACTGGGTCTTTGGTGGACGTGGGGAGGGCATGTGGTCGGTGACGTGGCGACGGCCGGGGATGCCGGGACCGAAGTCACTCAGCTAGCCGCGGGGCAAGTAGAAATCGGCGATCCCAGTGGGCCCGCGGCAGGCGAAGGGGTGACCCCAGCCAGCGGCATGCCCCTAGGCGAACCGGAGCCGGCCGCCCAGCCAGAAAAGCCGGCGCGGGCCCGGCGGCCCAGAGCAGGCAAGGCTGCGGGTTCCCGCAAGAATGCCGGGCCGGCCCAGGACGGCGGATCGGGCACGGGCACCGACTCGCCCCAGCAGGGCACATCGCCCCAGCCAACCGACTCCCACCAGCCAACCGACTCCGGGCCGCAAAGCGATTCCCCGCTGGACGGCGACTCGCCCGATGAGGACTCGCGGCAGGACGGCGACTCGCGGCAGGACGGCGGCGCTGACAGGGACGGCGGCGCTGACAGGAACGGCGGCGCTGACAGGAACGGCAGCTCGCGCAAGAGTGGCAGTCTTGGCAAGAACGGCGGCTCGCGCAAGGACGGCGGTACCCGTAAAGACGGCACCTCTCGCAAGGAGACTCCGGCGCGCGAGAGCGGCCAGGGTCGCGCCCCCGCCGCTGACGGGTCCGGCGGGACGGCCGCGGTCCGCCGCAGGCTGGCCAGGCTCGGCACCACTCGCGGCGGCGGGATCAACCCGGTGCTGGAGCCGCTGATCAAGACCGTGCGCCTCACCCACCCCAAGGCCGACATCCGGCCGATCGAGCGGGCCTACGAGTACGCGGCGCGGCTGCACCTCGGCCAGGACCGCAAGAGCGGCGACCCGTACATCACCCATCCGCTCGCCGTGACCACCATCCTCGCCGAGCTCGGCATGAACACCGAGACGCTCTGCGCGGCGCTGCTGCACGACACCATCGAGGACACCGACTACACCCTCGACGAGCTGCGCGCCGACTTCGGGGACGACATCGCGGCCCTGGTCGATGGCGTGACCAAGCTGGACAAGGTCAAGTACGGGGACGCGGCTCAGGCCGAGACCGTGCGCAAGATGGTCGTGGCGATGTCGCGTGACATCCGCGTCCTGGTCATCAAGCTCGCCGACCGGCTGCACAACATGCGGACCCTTCGTTACCTGCCGCGAGCCAAGCAGGAGCAGAAGTCGCGCGAGGTACTGGAGATCTTCGCCCCGCTGGCCCACCGGCTCGGCATGAACACGGTGAAGTGGGAGCTAGAGGACCTCGCGTTCGCGACGCTCTACCCCAAGCGGTACGACGAGATCGCGCGGCTGGTTTCCGAGCGGGCGCCGCGCCGGGAGATGTTCCTGCAGGAAGTGAGCGACGACGTCGCCGCCGACCTGCGCGAGGCGAAGATCAAGGCACGAGTGACGGGCCGACCCAAGCACTACTACTCGGTCTACCAGAAGATGATCGCCAGGAACGTCGGCTTTGACGACATCTACGATCTGATGGGCATCCGGGTCCTCGTCGACTCGCTGCGCGACTGCTACGCGGCTCTCGGGATCATTCACGCGCGGTGGAATCCGGTTCCCGGCCGGTTCAAGGATTACATCGCCATGCCGAAGTTCAACATGTACCAGTCGCTGCACACCACGGTGATCGGCCCCGAGGGCAAGCCGGTCGAGCTGCAGATCAGAACCTGGGGCATGCACCGGCGCGCGGAATACGGCGTCGCGGCCCACTGGAAGTACAAGGAGGAGATGAGCTCCGGCACCGCGGCCGACATGGCCTGGCTGCGGCAGCTCGTCGACTGGCAGCGGGAGACCTCCGACCCCGCCGAGTTCCTTGACTCGCTCCGGTTCGACCTGGGCGCGGCCGAGGTTTACGTGTTTACCCCGCGTGGCGAGGTCATCGCCCTGCCGCAGGGCGCCACGCCGGTGGACTTCGCCTATGCGATCCACACCGAGGTAGGTCACCGCACGATCGGGGCGCGGGTCAACGGTCGCCTGGTGGCGCTGGAAAGCGCGCTGGACAACGGGGACACCGTCGAGATCTTCACGTCCAAGGCGACGGATTCCGGGCCGAGCCGGGACTGGCTCGGCTTCGTGCAGAGCGCCCGCGCGCGGAACAAGATCCGGCACTGGTTCTCCAAGGAGCGCCGGGAGGCGGCCGCTGAGACCGGCAAGGCGGCCATCGCGCGGACGATGCGCAAGCAAGGGCTCCCGCTGCAGCGGCTGGCGACGGCCAGCTCGCTCAACACGATTGCCCAGGAACTGCGCTACGCGGATCTGTCCGCGCTGTACACGGCGGTCGGCGAGGGCCATGTCAGCGCCCAGAATGTGGTCGGCAAGCTGATCAAGTCGGCGGGCGGCATCGCCGGTGCGCAGGAGGACCTGGCCGAGACGACGCTTCCGGCCAAGACGCCCCGGCCACTGCCGGCCGGGGATTCCGGGGTGGTCGTCGAGGACTCGGCCGATGTCTGGGCCAGGCTCTCGAAGTGCTGCACGCCGGTGCCGGGAGACAAGATCACCGGCTTCGTGACCCGGGGCAACGGGGTGTCGGTGCACCGCGAGGACTGCGTCAACCTGCAGCACCTGCTGCAGTCCGAGCCCGAGCGGCTCGTCGGCGTGCGCTGGTCACCGCGGGAGGGCTCGCAGTTCCTGGTCGCCATCCAGGTTGAGGCGCTGGACCGGACCGGGCTGCTGTCCGACGTGACCAGGACGCTGTCGGACCAGCACGTGAACATCCTGTCCGCCACCGTGACGACCACCAGGGACCGGGTCGCGTTCAGTAAGTTCACCTTCGAGATGGGCGACCCCAAGCACCTCGGTCACGTCCTGCGCGCAGTCCGCTCCATAGACGGCGTCTACGACGTCTGCCGCCTCACCAGCTAGTCCGGCTACCTCCCGGGGGAAGGTAAAGGGGGACGCCGTGCAGGTGATCGGCTTCCGCGCGGATCAGGCGATCTTATACCGCCTCTTGTGCTGAATCGGTGGCGGGTGATCGCAGTGAAGCGCTCGCAGCCCAGTCGCCAAGATCGGGCTTCAGCTCAGCTGGATTAGTCCCGCCGGAGCGCAGCCGCTGAAGCAGGACATTGGCATGCCCGTAGCGACGAGATCCAGGCTGATCGCCTGGACGCAGGTGACGGCGCCGAACCTGAGCCAGATCACGAGCGCGCTCACGCCGCAGCGAGACAGCGTGCTTATAGTCACACTGCGATGCACCTACGCGGCGCGCCCGGCGACCGTGATCAGGTAGCCCGTGCGCCACTAACCCGAGAACTCGGCCAGGGTGCGCTCGGCCTCGGCTAGCCAGGACTGCCGGGCCGCCAGGGCTTCTTCTGCTCGCTGCTGAGCCCGAGTGTCGCCGCTGGCCCGGGCCTTGGCGAGCTGGGTCTCCAGTTGCCTGATCGCGGTCCTGATCTGCTCGACGGTGCTCCTGGCCCGGGACAGCGCCTCGGGGTTAGAACGCCGCCACTGCGAGTCGTCCGCCTTGCGCAGGGACTCCTCGATCCGGCGCAGGCCACCCTCCAGCCGGTCCTGCGCATCGCGGGGGACCGCCCCGGCGCGCTCCCAGCGCTCCTCGATGCCGCGCAGCGCCGCCCTGGCGGCCCGCGCGTCGGTAACGGGCACCAGCTTCTCCGCCTCGGCCAGCAGTTGCTCCTTGGCGATCCCGTTTTGCTGCAGCTCGGCGTCCTTGGCCGCCAGTACCGTCGACCGCGCCTGGAAGAAGCCGTCCTGCGCCGTCTTGAACCTGGTCCAGAGCTCGTCCTCGGTGGCCCGATCGGCCCGGCCCGCCTGCTTCCAGGACCGCATCAGCTCGCGGTAGGCGGCGGCCGTCGGCCCCCAGTCGGTCGAGGACGCCAGCGCCTCGGCCTGGCCGGCCAGGTCCTCCTTGCGGGCCCGGACACCCTCCCGCTCCTCCTCCAGGCTGGCGAAGTAGACCTTGCGCCGCTTGGTGAAGGCGTTGCGCGCCGCCGACAGCCGCTTCCACAGCGCGGTCTCCGCGGCCCGGTCCCCCCGGGGCGCGGCCTTCCACTCCTCCAGCAGCTGGCGCATCCGCTCGCCGCTGATCTTCCAGTGAGTGGCCTCCGCGGCGATCCGCTCAGCCTCGGCGACGATCTTTTCCTTGGCATCCAGGGCCTCGCCGCGCGCCTGCTCGCGGGCGGCCCGGTGCTCTTCCTTGCGGTGCTCGGCCACGCCGGTCAGCTTGTCGAGGCGGCCGAGCAGCCCGGCCAGGTCCCCGACCGCGCGGGCCTCCGTGACCGAGGTGACCAGCCGCCCTATCGTCGCCTTGGCCTGCGCGGGGGACAGGTCGGTGCTGGCCAGCCGCTGCTCCAGCAGGCTGACCTCGGTCTCCAGCATGTCGAACTTGCGCGTGAAGAAGGCCAGCGCCTCGTCCGGGCTGCCAGCCTGCCAGGAGCCCACCTGCCGCTCACCATCGGCGGTACGCACGTAGACCGTGCCGTCCTCGGCCACCCGGCCCCACGGATCGCTTGCGGTACTCACCGCGTACCTCCCGGTCGTTACCTTACTGGCGGCGCAGCCGGTCAACTCTTCTTGATGGTCACGCTCTCGATGTCGACCTTGTCCTTAGGGTGGCCGTCACCAGTTGCGTTGGAGTTGTCGCTGCCAGCCTGCGCCACTTTCTGGATGATATTGAGTCCGCTCACTATCGTGCCAAACGGCGTGTAA
>Ga0066790_10001051_pt1 | contig 11379 bp, 10 predicted proteins | sample OrgsoiDNA2013050_FD_70963 | JGI IMG/M metagenome (GOLD analysis project Ga0066790, IMG submission 70963) | Permafrost soil microbial communities from the Arctic, to analyse light accelerated degradation of dissolved organic matter (DOM) -... | ecosystem: Environmental > Terrestrial > Soil >...
GGCGTTGCGCCAGCGCAGGTAGGCCTGCAGCTTGCGGGGCGTGGATCACGTCGCGCACGGTGTCCTCGTGCGCCGCGACCAGCCGCGCGATCCTCTGCCGCCGGGACGCGAAGGACCACTACACTCGGGGCCGTGGCCCATCAGTTCCGTCAGGTGGATGTCTTCACCGAGACTCCGTACTTTGGTAACCCCGTCGCCGTCGTGCTCGGCGCCGACGGCCTGAGCGATGAGCAGATGCAGCTGTTCGCGCGCTGGACGGACCTGTCGGAGACGACGTTCGTGCTGGCGCCGCGGGCACGCGAGGCGGACTACCGGGTCCGGATCTTCACCCCCGCCACGGAGCTGCCGTTCGCCGGACATCCCACCCTGGGCACCTGCCACGCCTGGCTGGAAGCCGGCGGCCGCCCGGCCCGGGCCGGGCAGGCCGTGCAGGAATGCGGCGCCGGGCTGGTCACGGTCAGGCAGACCGAGGCGGGCCTCGCGTTCGCAGCCCCGCCGTTGCGGCGCAGCGGCCCGGTCGAGGACGCGGTCGCCGATCACGTGGCCGGCGCGCTGAACCTGACCCGGGCCGACATCGTGGACATCCAGTGGGCGGACAACGGCCCTGGCTGGGTGGCCGTCCTGCTGGCCAGCGCGGATGCGGTCCTCGCGGTCCGGCCGGGCACGATCGACATGGACATCGGCGTGGCCGGGCCTTACCCCGACGGCTCGCCGGAGGCGCTCGAGGTCCGCGCGTTCACCCCGCTGATCGGGCCGCCGGGCGAGGACCCGGTCACGGGCAGCCTGAACGCCTCGCTCGCGCAGTGGCTGCTCGCCACCGGGCGGGTCACCGCCCCTTACGTGGCCCGCCAGGGCACCGCGCTGGGCCGCCGGGGCCGGGTGCGGATCTCCCTCGACGAGGACGGCCAGGTCTGGGTCGGCGGCGCCACGATCACCTGCGTGAGCGGCACCGTCGAGCTCGGGTAAATGAACAAGGGCAGCGTCACCCGAGACCGTCGGTGATCTGGCGCAGCAGCGAAACGAGACCCTGCGGATCTGGCACGGTCAGATGAGTCTGCTCGGCGATGGGGCCATCGCCGCGGGAACTTACCCCGACGGTCAACGCGGGCCGGCCGCTGCGGTCCGCCCATGCCTTCACCTCGGCGATGGCGGGTAGGTCGCCGAGGTCGTCGCCCGCGTAGAAGGCGGCCATCGTATCGTCGCGAATGAGCTCCTGGATCGCCGTGCCTTTGTCGATGCCAGGAATGCAGATTTCCAGCACTTCCTTGCCTGGCCGCACCCCCAGCCCGGCCGCCGCGGCGGCCTGCTCCACCGGAGCGCGCAGCATCTCAAGCAGCCGCTCCGGCTCGGCGGTGAGGCGGGTGTGGATGACCAGCGACAGCCCTTTGTCTTCGATCCATACGTCCGGATCACCGGCGATGCGCCTCAGCAGTGCGGGCAGGCTCAGGCGCAGCTCGTGCAGGCCAGCCGGGGCCGGCGCAGTGCGCAGTTCACCCGCCTGCCACCTCTCGACGCCGTGAGTGCCGTAGATAACGATGCCTGGGACGGCGCCGAAACCGCTCACCCGCAGCAGCGAAGCCACGCTGCGGCCCGTGACCACGGCGAGAGTTGCCCCGGTGGCGGCTACGTCACGCAGGATCTGGCGGACCCCGGCCAGCGGACGGGCGTCATCAGGGTGTGGTGATATCAGTGCGAGCGTGCCGTCAAAATCGAGGGCCACCAGGGCGGACGACAGGACCGCGCGCAGCGGGTACAGGTCCGTCAGCAAACGGCACCGCCGCCCGGCCCCGGGTGCACCGCGGTCACCGCTCGCCGACCGTGACGAGGACCTTGACGTGATGCCCCGACGACGCCAGCTCGAAGGCCTCGGCGACCTGGTCCAAGGGCCGGGTGGCGGTAACGAAGTCCGCTGTCTTGACGGCTCCGCGGCGCAGCAGATCGGTGGATTCCTGATAGTCCTCCGGGAGATAGGTGGCACTGCCCTGGATGCGGATCTGGTGGTCCTGCACGAGCGGCAGCGGGACGGTCACGTCCCGGGCCGGGACGCCGACCACCATGACCGTTCCGCCCTTGTCAGCGATGGCGATCGCCTGGTCGATCGAGGACTGGATGGCGACGCAGTCGAAGACGATGTCGGCGCTCCCGCCGAGCACCTTTCTCACCTGCCCGGCGACGTCGGGTGTGCTGGCGTCGATCGTCTCATCGGCGCCCAGGGCCGCGGCCCGCGCGCGTTTGGCGGGAAGCGGATCGGTGACGACCACCTGTCCGGCCTGATGCGCACGCAGGACCGCGAGGGTGAACAACCCGATGGTCCCGGCCCCGAGCACGGCGATGGACCGGCCGGCCACGTCGCCCGCCAGCCGCACGGCGTGCACCGGCGTGGACAGCGGCTCGATGAGCGCCGCGGTGTGATCATCGAGCGCCTCTGGCACCGGGTGCAGGCGGTTCGCGGCCAGGGTGAAGTAGTCCGCCATGCCGCCTTGCGGGTAGCCGCAGCCGAAGAACTGCAGGTTTTCGCACAGGTTCTCGCGGCCGGAGGTGCACATCTTGCACGTCCAGCAGGGCAAGTCGGGCTCCACGATGACCCGCTGTCCCGGTGTGCGCTCCTGGACGGCGGAGCCCACCGACTCGATGACCCCGACGACCTCATGGCCCGGCCGGTAGGGCAACCGGACAAAGGGGTGGCGCCCGTGCGAGGCGTGCAGGTCGGATCCGCACACGCCGGTCACGAGGGTGCGAACCAGAGCTTCGTTCGGACCGGGGGCGGGAATGTCCGCTGCCTCGACAGCGATCTGGCCTGGGTAAACGACGACGCGTCGCATGCTGGTCAGGGCGACTTCCTCTCCAGGCCGGCCGGCTCGCGGTCGGCCATCGACGATGTGGCGTAACGGTCAAGGTCAGCGAGGGTCCTGCGGACGCCATGTTCGCGCATGGAGGTCATGATCGAGGTGTACATCCGGGTGAACCTGGAGAACCTTTCAATTCGCCGAAGACCGCGCGGTTGTCCGCCAGGAAGACGGCCGGGTAGCGGCCGAAGGGTCGGGATGGCTTCCTGCGTCATGTGCTCCAGCAGGAACCGCGCGAACAGCGGGTCAGTGGTGACGTCAGAATTGCCGACACCGAGATGCACGATTCCGGTGCTCACGTGGCGGCGATCGTAACGCGGAACAGACACCCCGGCGTTCAGTTGCGGCAGGGTTTTCTCGGTCAAGCTGGTCATGCTGCCCCTGCCTGGAGACCGGAGTGCCCGCCGGCCTCCTCGGCCGATGCCTGGGTGGTTTTGAGGGCCGAGACGATCCGCCGGAACGTGGCGTGGCGTTCGGAATGGAAGGCGGCCATCGCCGTATCCGGTTCGGCGACGAGGTGGGCTGGCGGCGCCAGCGGTCCCTGGATGTCGTCAAAGCTCAGCAGGCCGGCGGCGTGGGCCCCGAGCAGGGCCGCGCCTCGGCCGGACGCCGCGGGCACGTCCACGGCGTACAGCGGCAACCCCAGCACATCCGCGAGCATCTGTCGCCAGCCGGCCGCCAGGGTGCCTCCCCCGGCCAGCCGCAGCCGCGGCGGACGCTGATCTGCGAGCAGGGCATCCAGGGTGTCACGGATGGAGAATGCGGTTCCTTCCAGCGTGCACCGCAGCAGCGACGTCCGGTCATCGGCGAGCGACAGCGCGGTCCAGGAGCCGCGGAGCGTCGGATCGGAATACGGTGTCCGTTCCCCCGACAGGTGCGGGACGAAGATCGGGTCGTGCGCCCGGCCCGGATGATCGGCACTCGCGTACAGCTCCGCCCAGGTGGCGTTCATGATCTCTCGCACCCAGTTCAGGCTGAGCCCGCCGCTGATGCTGGCGCCCATGTGATACCAGCCGTCCGGAGTCGCCGACCGGTAGAGGTTGATCCCGGCGTCCGCCCGGCTGACCGGGGTGGTGAGGGACCGGATGACTTGCGCGCCGGTCCCGATGGTCAGCTGGATGTCACCGCTGCCGGCGATTCCGCTGCCCAGGGCCGCAGCCGCCGTGTCGGCGGCCCCGGCCGCGACGGGGATGCCCGCGGGCAGCCCCAGCTCGGCTGCGGCCTCAGCGGTGAGATGGCCGGCCACCGCCCCGGCCGAGGGCAGCAGGGGCGCCAGCAACCTGGCATCCAGGCCCAGCGCGCTGACCACCTCAAGATCCCAGCGGTCGCCCATCACGTCGTAGAGCAGGCTGGCTGAGGCATCACTGGGCTCGGCATGGACCTCACCGGTGAGGCGGGCCCGGATCCAGTCCTTGGGTTGCAGCGCCCAGCGGGCTTCCCGGTACACTCGCGGTTCGTTCTGGGCGATCCACACAAGCAGCGGTCCTGTCATTCCCGGAGCCAGCGGGTTGGCCAGCCTGGCCAGGGCACGAGAGCCGAGGCGCTGGTAGGCGCGCAGAGATCCGGTGGCGCGGCTGTCGGCCCAGAGCAGGGCGGGACGAAGCGCCCCGCCCGCGGCGGAGGTCAGCACCAGACCGTGCATCTGTCCCGACAACCCGATCGCCGCCGGCCGCGCGCCCGCCGCCTGGATGGCTTCGCGGGCACAAGCGGTCACCGCGCTCCACCAGTGGGCCGGCTCGCTCTCGGCGTAGCCGGCCATCGCCGAGGTCACGGCGTAACCGGCGGACGCCTGAGACAGGACCTTGCCCCCGGTATCGATGACGACCGCCTTGGCCGAGCTGGTCCCGAGGTCCAGACCCAGGGTGCAGACCGGGCTGGCCGCGCCTGGGCGGTCAGCGGTCCTCGCCGGAGGCCGGGAATCAGCGTTCATCTGGTCAGCACTCAATGATGATCTTGTGGACCGTCCGGTCGCTGCGCAGCGCGTCGAGGGCGCGGGCGTAGTCGTCGAGTGCGAACCGGTGGGTAATGAGGCCATCGGTACGCGCCCGCCCGGTCCGCAGCGCCGCGATCGCGGCCGGGAACGAGTCGATCTCGGCGAAGGACCCCTTGATGGTGATCTCGCGACGAAACACGTCGTACGGGCTGACCTGCACGAGGTCTTCAGGCTCGGTCACACCATAAAACATCACGGTCCCGCCGCTCCGGGTCAAGGGCACACATTGCTCCGACACGGCCGCCGACCCGGTGGCATCAACCACGACGTCGAAACCGCCGCCCGATGCCGCCTTCAGCCTGGCGGCATCGCCGGCCAGATCCGCGCGATCCATCAGGAACGTGGTGTCGATCCCGAGGTCCTCGGCTCGCTTGAGCTTGAACGCCGACGATGCCGCCACCGTCACGCTGGTCGCGCCGCCGCGCGCGATGAGCTGGGCCAGCAGCAGACCGGTCGGGCCGGCGCCGAAGACCAGGGCCGAACTCCCCGGCCGGGGGCTTAGCGTCTGCACGCCGTGCATGGCGCACGCCGTGGGCTCGGTGAACACCGACGTGTCGGGGTCGATGCCGTCCACGGAGAAGACCAGGTTGGCGGGAACGGAGACGTACTCGGCGAAGGATCCCGGCCAGTTCGTGCCGAGCCCCTTAAGGTTGGCGCACATCAAGGTGCGCCCGATCCGGCAGTACTCGCAATGCCCGCAGTTCATGTTGGGGTTGACCGAGACGTATTCGCCGACGCGGAATCCCTCGGTGCCCTCGCCCAGCGCGTCCACCGGTCCGACCAGTTCGTGGCCGGGGGTCAGGGGGAACTCGGCGAAGAATTTGCCGTTGTGGATGTGGAGATCAGTCCCGCAGATACCTGTTTGCTGTACTCGTACCCGCACCTCTCCCGGTTTCGGATCCGGGGTGGCGATCTCCGTGATCGTGAAACTGCCCGGGGCATCGTAGACAACGGCTTTCATGCTGCTCCTTAGGCGGCTGAAGCCGCCTGGTCTTAAGGCTCGCAACTGGACGGCCGCTGGACCCGGGACGGAGCGTCCCGGGTCCCCGGGCCACCAAGGTCACTCCCGGGCCGCAACCGTCTGCCTGCTGCTGGTCAGGTGGCTCAGCAGGCTGCTCATAGTCGGCCGGCCGGTGCTGCCTCGCAGGGCGGCGGTGCGTCGCCGCTGGTCAACGTAGACGGCGGCGATGAGCACGGCCCCCACCACGACCTGCTGCCAGAACGGCTGGACGCCTATGATCACGAAGCCGTTCTGCAGCGTAGCCGGGATGAACAAGCCGATGACGCTGCCGAAGATGGACCCGTAGCCGCCGAACAGGCTGGTGCCGCCGATGACAACGCCGGCGATCACGTTGAGGTTGGTCGTACTCTGCCCGCCGATCGTGGTCGACTGGAAGAACGCCAGGTTGAGCCATCCGGCGAACCCGGCCAGCAGGCCGGACAGGGCGTAGACCATGATCAGGTGACGGTTGACGTTCAGGCCGGAACGCCGGCCCGCCTCGGGGTTTGATCCGAGCGCGTAGGTATGCAAGCCGAACCGGGTCCGGTGCAGGATCACGATCCCGATCATCACGATGACCGCGGCGATGACCGCCAGGTCGGGAATCTGCCAGACGATGTTGCCGAATCCTATGGAGTTGACCATCACGGTCGGGACGTCGCGCAGGTCCACGCCCCCGGTGATCACCTCGGCCAGGCCCAGGGCCATCCCCAGGGTGCCGAGGGTGACGATGAGCGGGGGAACCTTCGCCCTGGCGATGAGGAATCCGTTGATCATTCCCCACGCGAGCCCGCAGCCGATGGCCACCAGGGCACCGATGATGGCGGCGCCCCAGCCCTGTCCGCCCATGGCCGCCATCGCCTTGTCGGCGACGACGCCGCTGAAGACCAGGACGCTGCCCACCGACAGGTCGATGCCGCCGGTAATGATGACGAAGGTCATGCCGACACCCAGAACCGCCAGGATGGCGGTGTTCTGCACGATCCCGCGGATGTTGAACACCGTGAGGAAAGCGCTGGGCTTGAGGATCGAGAAGATGACGACGATCACGGCGAGCACGATGATGATCTGCAGCGCCTGCAGCCGGGCCAGCCGTGCGAGCCGGCCGGCCGGTGTTTCTTCGCTCGGCCCCGTATCGGCCGGCGCGGGCGGCGGCACGGTGCCCTGTGCGGTCACGACTGGTTCTCCTGTGTCACGGCGCCGGTCATGGCCCCGACCAACTCCTCCATCGTCGTCTCCTTGGCTCGGTAGGTGGCCACCCGCCGGCCGAGCCGCATGACCTGCACCTCGTCGGCGACGGCGATCACGTGGGGCATCGAGTGGCTGATGAACACCACGCCAAGCCCGCGGTCGCGGACCCGGCGGATCAGGTCCAGGACGCCCTTGGTCTGCACCACCCCCAGGGCGGCCGTGGGCTCATCGAGCAAGATGACGCGCTTCGCCCAGGAGGCGGCGCGCGCGACCGCGACCGCCTGCTTCTGGCCGCCCGACATGGCGCCGATGCTGCCGGAAAAGTTACGCACGGTGGCCCCGAGCTCGTCGAACGCCTTCTTGCTGCCGGCCAGCATGTCCGTGTTGCTCATGAACCCCAGCCGCCCGATGGCCCCTTTGCGCATGACCTCGCGGCCGAGGTACATGTTCTGCACCGGATTGAGATGAGGCGCCAGGGCCAGATCCTGGTAGACGGTCTCGATCCCGAGCTGACGCGCCGCGAGAGGCCCCGCGATGGTCACCAGCTTGCCGTCGACCAGGATCTCACCCGACGTCGGCGACTCGGTGCCAGAAAGGATCTTGACCAGCGTGCTCTTGCCGGCCCCGTTGTCACCGATGAGCGCGACCACCTCGCCGGCCTTGACCTCGAAGTTGGCGCCTGACAACGCACTGACGTGACCGTACAGCTTGGTGATGTCCCGTGCTTCTAGCGCAAGGCTCATCGAACCACTCCTTATTAACCGCAGTAGCAACCGAAGCGGCGAAGCGCCCGAATCCAGGCCGACTCCGCAACGCTGCTGTAACTATGCCGCAATGTTTACGAAGAGAGTGCTCCCTCATGTCACCGATGTCAAGATCTGAATCCGAAACGATACATGCTGCCTAAGCACCCTAATTCGACCCGGAAAAATAACTCGGGAGCAGAGTCTTGACATCGGTGACATGGCCGTTGCAGGATCGACCCGTTATGTTTCCACGAGATTGCCAACAGCTGAACAAGCCGGTCGGCAGAACGGAAGCAGGCCTGGGCGCCGTCCGCTCACACGGCTCGCACTCGGTGTCATCCGGGCCCGGCCACTGAACCTAGTTTCACGCGAAGGAGCAAGTATGAAGCGGTCTTTGGCGGTACCAACCGCGGGTGCGGCGGCAGTCATGCTGCTGGCCCTCACAGTGGGTTGCTCGTCATCCAGCTCGTCCTCGAGCGCGTCCGGTGGATCCACCACAGGCGGATCCACAACCGGCGGCTCGACCAGCGGCAAGTCCTACAAGCTGTCGTTCATCCAGGGCGTGGCCGGTGACGGCTTCTACGTCACGATGGGCTGCGGCATGCAGGCCGAGGCCAAGAAGCTCGGCAACGTCACCGTCAACATCCAGGGGCCAACGCAGTTCGACCCCACGCTGCAGAACCCGATCATCGAATCGGTCACCGCGGCCAAGCCTGACGCGATCATGATCGCTCCCGACGATGTGACGGCGAGCAAGATCCCGATCGACCAGGCCATGAGCGCGGGCATCAAGGTCGTGCTCGTCGACACCACGCTGAACGACCCGGCCGGCGCCGTCTCGCAGATCTCCTCGGACAACCTGGCCGGCGGGGCCGACGCCTTCACCGCGATCAAGCAGCTCGTGCCCGGCGGCGGGCAGGTGCTCGTGGTCAACACCAAGCCCGGCATCAGCACCACCGACCAGCGCACCTCGGGCTTCGCGGCCGCGGCCAAGGCCGACTCGAAGTTCACCTACGTCGGCGTGCAGTACGACAACGACACCGCGTCTCTGGCCGCGCAGGTCACGCTGGCGGCGCTGCAGAAGAACCCGAACATCGTCGGCATCTTCGCGACCAACCTGTTCTCCGCCGAGGGCGCCGCCACCGGCATCCGCCAGGCCGGCAAGTCGGGCAAGGTGAAGGTGGTCGGATTCGACGCCGAACCCAATGAGATCACCGCGCTGCAGCAGGGCACGGTGCAGGCACTCATCGCCCAGTCGCCGTACGTGATCGGGACCGACGCGGTGGACCAGGCCGTCGCGGCCCTGACCGGCAAGACGACGACCCCGAAGATCGGCACCAAGTTCACCATCATCACGAGCGCCAACCTGAGCTCGGCGGCCAGCCAGGCCGCGATCTACAAGACCAAATGCTGATATAGGGCCGCCGGTATAATCCCGGTGGATGGTCCCCCGGTGTGAACCGGGGGACCATCGCCGCCACAGCGGCGCCGCTCGAAGCAGCCGAGCACGCCCAAGAAGTCGCCAGAGCAGGCGCCCAGTCTGGAGGCGATCCCCGATGACCACCATGCGCGATGTCGCTCGCGTCGCCGGCGTCAGCGCGAAGACGGTATCCCGGGTCTTCAACGATGATCCCCACGTCACCGAGGAGACCCGCGAGCGGGTTCGCTGGGCGATGCAGAAACTGAACTACGTGCCGAACATGCTGGCCCGCAGTTTCCGCGCCGGCGCGGACGCAGCGGTCGGCCTGGCCGTTCCCGACATCGGCGATCCGTTCTTCGCGGAGATGACGAGCAGCATCGAGGTCGACCTGGTCGGGCGCGGCATGGCGGTCGTGGTGACCAGCCTGGGCCGGGGCGTGGACAGCGAGCGCTCGGCGCTCGAGGCCCTGCTGAGGCGTCAGATCAGCGGCCTGATCGTGGCCTGCGTGAGCGCGGACCAGGCGTACCTGGCCCCCTGGCAGGAGCGGACCCCGATGGTGTTCGTCGACCGGGCCCCGAGAGGGCTCTCCGGGGTATACGTGATCGAGGACGACCTGGGGGGTGCCCGTCAGGCGGTCGCGCATCTGGCCAGTCACGGTCACCGGCGCGTCGCCTTCTTCGGTGTCTCCACCCTGGTCACGACCACCCACCGCCGGCTGAAGGGCTACCGGTCGGCGGTGGCCGAGAACGGGCTGGACGACAGTCCCGATCTCGTCTGCATTCCCGCCGAGTCAGCCGACGAAGCCGCCGCTGAGATGGTGAAGCGGCTGGAGGCGCCGGACGCTCCCACGGCCGTCTTCTCCTCGACCATCCTGTGCACGATGTCGCTCGTGCTGGCCTTGCAGCGGGCCGGACGCACCGATGTCGCCCTGGTCGGGTTCGGTGACATTCCCATGGCCGCGGCCCTCGCGCCCGCGGTGACGGTCATCGACCAGAACCCGGCCTGGCTCGGGCGCGTCGCCGTCGAACGGCTCGTCCAGCGCATCGAAGACCCCGGCGCACCGCTCCGCCGCCGGACCGTGCTCCCGGTTCACCTGATCCCGCGCGGATCGGGCGAGCTACCCCCCTCGCGACCTTATCGAGCCGACGAAAACTCCTGATCAGCAGGTGTTGCCATCGATGGCAACACTATGGCAGACTTCAACTATGCCATCGATGGCAACAGTGGCGCCTGAGGGTGCCCCGCAGGCGGGCGGACGACCGGGCGCGACCAGGCTGCTCGATGTCGCCAACGCGGCCGGGGTGAGCCTGCGCACCGCTTCGCGGGTGCTGAACGAGGATCCGCGGGTCGCGGCGGTCACCCGGCAGCGTGTCCGGGAAGCGATGCTCGACCTGAGTTTCCAGCCCGACGCGATGGCCAGGTCGCTACGAGCGGGAACCGACACCGCGATCGGGTTCGTGGTGGAATCCATCGCTGATCCGTTCTTCGCTGAGGTCATCGACGCGGTGGAACTGGAGATGTCCCGCCATGGCCGGTCCGTGCTCGTCACGAGTACCCGGCGTGACGGGGGCTGGGAACGCGATGTCATCGGGCGGATGTTGCAGCGGCGGGTCGCCGGGCTGCTGCTCTGCCCGACCGGCGACACCCATACCTGGCTCGACCCGGGCCGCGTGCCTATCGTGCTCGTCGACCGGCCGGCACCCGGCCTGGCCGCGGACCTGGTCGAGATCGATGACCACCGCGCCGCGTTCGACGCCGTGGCTCATCTCATCGCCCACGGGCACCAGCGCATCGCCTACGTCGGCGACACCCCTGCCATCCCGACATCAGCCGCCCGGCTGCGCGGTTACCGCGACGCCCTGGCTCATCACCAGCTCGAGGTGGACGAGCACCTGGTCCACTGCGACGGCGCGACCAGCCAGGCCGCCGCGCACGCGGTGTCCGCCTTGATCGGCGGGCGGCGTCCGCCGACCGCGATCCTGAGCGCCACCACCCGGGCGTCGCTGGGCGTGGTGCCGGCCCTGCACGCCGCCCGGCGCACCGACATCGCCGTCGTCGCGTTCGGCGACTTCCCCATGGCCGATGCCCTGCAGCCTGCCGTCACCGTCGTGGACCATCCCGGTCACGAAATCGGGCGGGTGGCCGCAGCCCGGCTCTTGGCGCGGCTGGCCCAGCCCGGCCTT
>Ga0066790_10001052_pt1 | contig 11377 bp, 10 predicted proteins | sample OrgsoiDNA2013050_FD_70963 | JGI IMG/M metagenome (GOLD analysis project Ga0066790, IMG submission 70963) | Permafrost soil microbial communities from the Arctic, to analyse light accelerated degradation of dissolved organic matter (DOM) -... | ecosystem: Environmental > Terrestrial > Soil >...
CATCCGGCCAGCAGGCCGCCCGCCCCGCAGACCGGCGGGACCGGCGGGACCAGCGGACTGGCCGGGCTCGCGGGGCGAAACTCACGCCCGGCAGTTAAGCGACAGCCTCATACCGCTGAAAAACGGTGGTGATCACCCGCGGCCCGGTTCCGGCTCAGCCCTCAGCCGTGCCCGGGGGCGACCGCAAGTCCCGGGCGGCGCCCCGGCGAGCGGGAAACCGCCGGCCCTGGCCGCACCGCCGCCCGCCAGCCCCGCCAGTAACGCGACAGCCTCGCGCTGACTGAAAACTCCCCGTGATCATGAACGCGGCAGTGGCCGTAACTCCGCCGCCCGTGCTCACGGAGGTCTGCCTGCGGCGGCAGATCCAGGTCCGCTGCCTGCGGCTATCGCCGCCCGACGGCCGTGGCGCCGGACTCGTCCTGTTTGACCTGACGAATGCCGGGCAGTTCAACGGCTCGTCAACTTATAGCAGGAGGTTCCCATGTCAACCGGAACCATTGTGGCGATCATCGTCGTGGTCATTGTCGTGGCCGCGCTGATCGCTGTTGCCTCGCTCGGCGCGCGGCGGCGCCGGCTGCGGGAACGGTTCGGCCCCGAGTATGACCGGGCCGTCGAGGGCAGCGACAGCAAGCTCAAGGCCGAGTCGGAGCTCGCCGGGCGGGAGAAGCGGGCCAAGCACCTTGACATCCGCCCGCTCGACGCGGCCGCGCAGGACCGCTACGCCAGGCAGTGGACAGCGATCCAGGAGCAGTTCGTCGATGACCCGGTGCGCGCGGTGACCGATGCGCACAGCCTGATCACCAGCGTCATGAACGACCGTGGCTACCCCACTGAGAACGCGGCCCAGATCATGGCCGACCTCTCGGTCAAGCACGCCAGCACGCTCGAAAACTACCGGACCGCGAAGGACTTCAGCAGCCGTGCCGCCGACGGCATGGCCAGCACGGAGGATCTGCGGCAGGCCATGGTCCATTACCGGACCCTGTTCCGCGACCTGCTCGGCGACCCGGCAGGCATGGCTGACGCGGGCGTGCCCGCCACTGAGGAGCCGGTTGGCGGCTACGTCAACAGCGCGGGCCCGGTGGACGCGACCGAGGCGTCCGCGACCCAGCAGCGAGTGGCCGAGCCCATCGTCGCTCAGCCCACCGTGGCTGACCCCGCCGTCCCACCCGGTGCGGCCGAGCCGGAGCTCAGCTACCCCGATCCGGGTCCCCGGGATGCGGCTGAGCTGCCCGCGGCGTCTGATCGCCCAGCCAGCTCGGTAGCGGCCAGCATGGGACGAACCGACACCATGCCAGTCGACGCGGTGCCGGCGGACAGCGCTCCGGCGCACTCCTACCCGGCCAGCACAGCAGAGTCCGAGGCTGAGCAGGCCGGCGAAACTAGCGCGGCAGCCGCCGCGCGCCTGCAGCAGAGAAGGTGAGCCGCGTGACATCGGCCAGCGAACGCACAGACGACGACGTCATTGTCATTACCGAAGACGACCTGGTAGACCAGCCGGGCGGCGCGCACGCGGCACCGGAGCCAGGTGACCGGGAGCTGGATGACCGGGATGCCGTCGATGAGCCTGCCGATGACCTGACGGCCTCGCCGTACGGTACCTCGGCGCGCGAGACCCCGGCGCGCGTTACCTCGGATGGCGGGCGGGGCGAGGAGTCCATGGCCACGGAAGACCCCGTATCCGGCGGCCGGCCCGCTGCCGATCCGTCCGCTCAGCTCCGCTCGGGCCCCTTCGCCATGCCGGGCGGCAGCCCGGTGGACCAGCCAGACGGGGGCCCGTCGGCTGCGGCCGACCCCATCGACCGGCCAGAGGTCGCCTCGCCAGCGGTCGTCTCCAGCCAGCCCGGCTTCAGTCAGCCCGGCTCCAGCGAGCTCGGCTCGGGCCAGCTCGGCTCCAGCGAGCTCGGCTCGGACCAGATCGGCTCGGACCAGATCGGCTCGGGCCAGCTCGGCTCGGGCCCGATCACGCCCGGCTCCGGCCCGATCTCGCAGCCGGCCGCCAGCGCCAGCGCCTCCGCCGCGGCCGGTATCACCGTGCGGCCGGACGAGAACTGGTCCGAGATCCAGTCCATGTTCGTGGACGACCCGCGCAGCGCGGTCGAGCGGGCGGCCGAGGTGACCAGGAGCGCCCTTAATGCCCTCGTGGCCGCCGCCAAGGACCGCGAGCAAGCGCTGAGCCAGAACTGGCAGGCCGACGGGACAGGCACGGAAGAACTGCGGACCTCGCTGCAGCACTACCGTGACCTGGCTAATCGTCTGTCCCGGCTGTCCGGGGAGCTGTAGCAAGATCTGCTCCCGGCCGGCCCTCCCGGCCGGGAGCAGACAGTCGCCTTCGCGTCTCCGTTTTGTATTACGGCGGTCTCTGACCCGGGGGTCGGTCGTGACCGCATTCCCCGGCCCGGCATGATCGATGCTGTGAGGCACGTAAAGCCGGAGCGGGAGTGAGCTAATTGGTCCAGTCCGTACTGCGCCGAAGGCGACGCAGAGCCGGTGAGCGGACCGCGGTGGCGGCCGTGCGGTACGCGGCCCTGGGCTGGCCCGTGTGCGCGGGCGCCTATCCGCCCGGCCGGGCGCAGCGTTCCGCTGAGACCGAACGGGCGTGTTCCTGCGACCGGATCGGCTGTCCGGCACCGGGCGCACACCCGATGTCGCCGGCCTGGCAGATGCAGGCGAGCGACAAGCCCGAGCAGATCCGCAAGGTCTGGCAGGCTACGCCGGAGGCAAACGTCATCCTCGTGACCGGCCGGGTGTTCGACGTGCTCGACGTGCCGGCGCCGGTAGGGACCGCGGCCCTGGCCCGGATGGAGAAGGCTGGCGTGCGGCCCGGCCCGGTGGCGATCAGTGCCGGGAACCGGGCGCATTTCTTCGTGCTCACCAGGGGCGCCCCGGCCGATGAGGATGAGTGGTGGTCATGCCATCTCGACTGCGAGCCCGAGATCGTCGCCGACGTGGCCGGGCTGCGCTGGCACTGCCGGGATAGTTTTGTGCTCGCGCCGCCGTCCCGTCACGGCAGCGGCCTCGCCGCGCGCTGGGTCCGCGATCCGGCCGGGAGCCCGCTGCCGGACGGACTGCGCCTGCTGGAAGTGCTTGCTGATGTGTGCGAGGAGGTTCCCTCATGAGTAGGTCGGCTGAGTTGTTTGGCCGCGCCCTCGCGGTCGTGCCCGGCGGCGTCAACTCGCCCGTCCGCGCCTTCGGCGCCGTCGGCGGAACGCCCGTCTTCATGGCGTCCGGCAGCGGTCCGTACCTTACCGACGCCGACGGCAAGACCTACGTCGACCTGGTCTGCTCGTGGGGTCCGATGATCCTCGGGCACGCCTGTCCGCCGGTGGTGGAGGCGGTCCGGTCGGCGGCGCTGGCCGGGACCTCGTTCGGCACCGCCACCGAGGGCGAGGTGGACCTGGCCGAGGAGCTAGTGGCCAGGGCCCCCGTGCAGAAGGTCCGGCTGGTCAGCTCAGGTACCGAGGCCACCATGTCCGCGCTTCGGCTGGCCAGGGGCTATACGGGGCGGCGCCTGGTGGTGAAGTTCGCCGGCTGCTACCACGGCCACGTGGACGCGCTGCTGGCCGCCGCGGGCTCGGGGGTAGCCACCTTCGGGCTGCCCGACTCACCGGGCGTCACGGGTGCGGTGGCCGCCGACACGCTGGTCCTCCCGTACAACGACGCGGCGGCGGTTCGCCAGGCGTTCGCCGCCCGGGGCGGCGATATCGCCTGCGTCATCACCGAGGCGTGCCCGGCCAACATGGGCATCGTGCCGCCGGCCGACGGGTTCAACGAGCTGCTGGCGGTGCTGTGCCGCGAGCACGGCGCGCTGCTCGTCATGGACGAGGTGCTGACCGGCTTCCGGGTCACCCGGTCCGGCTGGTACGGCCGCGAGCCGGTGGCGGGCGATCTGACGACCTTCGGCAAGGTCATGGGCGGCGGGCTGCCGGCCGCGGCGTTCGGCGGCCGCGCCGAGATCATGGATCGCCTCGCGCCGGTCGGGCCGGTCTACCAGGCCGGGACGCTGTCGGGTAACCCCCTCGCCACCGCCGCCGGGCTGGCCACGCTGCGGGCCTGTACCCCCGAGGTGTACGCGACCGTGGACCAGGCGGCCGCGGCCGTGGCCAAGCTCGCGAGCGACGCGCTGACCGCGGCGAGCGTCCCGTTCCGCCTGCAGGAGGCCGGCAGCCTCTTTTCGTTCTTTATCGGGGTGGCGGGGCCGGTGCGCGACTTCGACGCCGCCCGCGGCCAGTCCGGGCCCGCCTACGCTGCCTTCTTCCACGCCATGCTCGATCGCGGCGTGTACCTGCCGCCGTCGCCGTTCGAGGCATGGTTCCTGTCGGCGGCCCACGACGACTCGGCCATCGGCCGCATCGCCGAGGCGCTGCCCGCGGCCGCGCGGGCGGCCGCCGCGGCAGCGGGCTGAGCCGGTGGAGGCCCGGCTGCGCAAGATCCGCGCGGTGATCAGCGACCGGCAGCGCTACATCGAGATCTCCTGACCGCCCCGCCCCGCCCCGCCCCGCCGAGCTGAGCTGAGCTAGCCAGTCCGCCGCCCGCCAGTCCGCCGCCCGCCAGTCAGCCGACCGCCACCGCGACGATGCCCGCCACGATGGCGGCGGCTGCGGCCAGCTTTCGCGGCAGGCCGCCCTCGCCAAGCAGCCGCCGGCCCAGCAGGACACCGAACAGGACGCTGACCTCACGGGCCGGCGCGACCGCGCTGACGGCGGTGAAGCTGAGGGCGGCCAGCACCAGCATGTAGGCCAGCGGCGCCAGTATGGCGGCCCCGATGACCTGGACCCGGAACGGTTGCCACACCGGGCTCAGACGCTCCCGCGAGCGGCGGGCGTAGGGCGCCAGCACGACCACCATCACGGGGAACGCGGCGTAGCCCTGCAGGATCGCGGGCGTCTGCAAGGTCGTGACCGCGTACTTGTCCCACAGCGTGTAGGACGCGATGAATGCGCCGGTCGCCAGCGCGAAGGCGATGGCCCGGAACCGGGGCGGCGCGGCGGGCGGTGTCGCGGCGGGCGGTGTCGCGGCCGGCCGGGTCGGCAGGCCGATCAGCACGATCCCGGCGATGATCGCCAGGATGCCGGCGATGGAGACCGGGCCCGGCCGCTCGCCCAGCACCAGGATGCCGGCCAGGGTGGCCAGCAGCGCGCCCGTGCCACGCCCGATCGGGTACACCAGCGACAGGTCACCGATCCGGTAACCGCTTTGCAGGAACAGGAAGTAACCGGCCTGCAAGGCGCCGGTCCCCACCATGAACACCCAGCTCATGGTGGTCAGATGCGGGCGCTCCAGGATGACGGCGGCGGCGACGACCGGGGCGTAGGCCACCGTCCCCACGACCGCGACGAGCCAGATGAAGACGCTTCCCCCGGCGGCCGATGCCTGCTTGCTGAGCAGGTTCCAGCTGGCGTGCGCCAGGGCGGCGACGAAGATAAGTACGAGGGCGGCGACACTCACGTGACGGCTCCTGCCTGGTCAGGCCGGTCCGGTACCGCTTGCCGGCACGGCGAACAGAGCCCTCGAGGCTTTTCTCCCGTGAGGTGTTGGCCCGCCGCGACCCGCGGCTGCTCGCCGGGGGCCGATCGCGGGTTCATGGCGCCGCTCGGTCCAGTCCGCCCGGCCCTCATTGTGGTGGCTCAAAAAGCGGGCCGGGCGCGGAACCCTAGGCGCAGCCGCATGCTCCCGCCAGGCTACCCCGGCGCGGGCCGCGGCCGGTAAGGCTGCCGGTAGGCTAATCGCGCCATGACTGCTGATCAAGTGCCCGCCGACGCGCTGTCCGAAGATGCGCCCGAAAGCCGGACGGTCGTTCACCTGGTGCGCCACGGTGAGGTCGACAACCCGCGCGGAGTGATCTACGGGCGGCTCCCCGGCTATCACCTGTCATCGGACGGCGACCTGATGGCGAAGGCCGCGGCTGATTTCCTGGCGCCCAGGGATGTGACGGTGCTGCGCTGCTCGCCGCTGGATCGCGCCGTGCAGACGGCGGCGCCGATCGCGCAGGAGTTCGGCCTGGAGGCAGTCACCGACGACCGGCTGATCGAGTCGGCGAACCACTTCGAGGGAATGCGCTTCGCTGTGGGTGACGGAGCGCTGGCCCGGCCGCGGTACTGGATGTACCTCCGCAATCCGTTCAAGCCCTCCTGGGGCGAGCCATATACGCAGGTCGCCGCCAGGGTGCTGGCCGCCGCGACGGATGCGGCCCGCGCCGCGCGCGGCCATGAGGCGGTGTGCGTGAGCCACCAGTTGCCCATCTGGGTGACCAGGCGGGCCGTCGAGGGCCGCAGGCTCTGGCATGACCCCCGGCGTCGTCAGTGCGCGCTCGGCAGCGTGACCAGCCTGACCTTTGCGGGCGACCGCGTCGTTGGCGTCTCCTACGCCGAGCCGTCCGGCCACCGCGGCAGCCGCGTGTCCGGCGCCTGAACGGGCGGGCAGGCATGCGCGAGCATCCGCTCTGGCCGGCCCGCCGTCAGCGGCTACGGCGTGGTCGGGCACAATGGGCCGCGGTACTACCCCTTGTAGGAGATCACCTTGTAGGAGATCACGCCGTGTCCCGCCTGCCGCGCCCTGCGCCTCCAGCGGACCTAGCGGTTCGCGCTGGCACGGCGGCCCGGCAGGGCCGCCGCGCCGTCGGCGGTATCGCGCTGGCGGCCGCCGTCGTGTTCGCCGTCGCCGGCTGTGCGGGCGGCCCGATCGGTCAGGACACCCCGCAGAGCAGTGGCCAGAGTTTCGTCAGCGGCAGCGGCACTAGTCTCTACAAGCCGGGCTCGCGCCCCGTCGCCCCCGTTATCTCCGGAAAGACGCTGACCGGCCAGCACCTGAGCCTTGCGTCGTACCGCGGGTCCGTGGTCATCCTCAACTTCTGGGGATCGTGGTGCGGTCCCTGCCGGGCCGAGGCCCCGGACCTCGCCGCGCTCGCCACCCACTTCCGCTCGCGCGCAGTCCGGTTCCTCGGCATCGACATCAGGGACGACCCGACCGGCGCCGATGCGTTCGAGCGCACCTTCCAGATCACCTATCCGAGCCTGAACGATCCCGGCGACGAGCTCGCGCTCGCCTTTCGCGGAACGGTGCCGCCGACCGGAATCCCGACCACGCTGGTGATCGACCGCAGGGGGCGGATCGCGGCGCGAATCGTCGGCAGCGTCAGTTACAACGGCCTGAAGGCGCTGATCACGCCCGTTGCCGCGGAGCACCCGGTCACGACCGCCGGAGCGGCCCGATGACCGGGACGCCGCCCGGCGGCGGCAGCCGGGGGACCAGGGGCGGGGTTGCGGGTCTCGACGACGCCGCCATCCCTGCCGACCGGGCGATCCCCGACGACGCCGCCGTTACTGTCTTTGCCGACGGAGCTGTCCCCGCCGAGACAGCGCCGGGACGGGGCACTTCGCGCCTGGGGCCGGTTGGCTGGCTGCGCTGGGGGTGGCGTCAGCTCACGTCGATGCGCACCGCGCTGGTCCTGCTGTTCCTGCTGGCCATCGCGAGCGTCCCGGGCTCGGTACTCCCGCAGGAGGGCGTCGACCCCGCCGCGGTCAGCCAGTACTACGCGGCGCATCCCGCGCTGGCCCCGATCCTGAACCGGCTGTCGCTGTTCAGCGTGTTCGCGGCGCCCTGGTTCGCGGCCATTTACCTGCTGCTGTTCCTCTCGCTGGCCGGCTGCGTCCTGCCCCGGACGTTCCGCCTGGTTGGCGCCGCCCGCCAGCAGCCGCCCCGGGCCCCGCGCCGGCTGGCCAGGCTGCCGATGGCGGCGAGCTACGTCACCCCGCTGCCGCCGGACGAGGCGCTGTCATCGGCCGGCCGCCTGCTGGGCGGCAAGCGGTTCCGGCTCCGCACTGGCGACGGCTGGGTCTCAGCGGAGAAGGGCTATCTGCGCGAGGTCGGCAACCTGCTCTTCCATATCGCGCTGCTCGCGCTGCTCGTCTCCGTTGGTCTCGGCGGCATCTACGGCTACAAGGCCAACCGGCTGCTCGTCACCGGGCAGTCCTTCGCGAACACGCCGACCGCGCTGGATGTGTTCCGGCCGGGCCGCCTGGTGTCGCCGTCGAACCTGCAGCCGTTCTCCGTCGCGCTGCAGAGGTTCAGCGCGACGTACGTCAGTTCCGGCCCGCAGGCGGATGAGCCGGAGACCTTCGACGCCGCGGTGCGCTACTCGGCGGCGCCGAACTCGCCGACCCGCAGCTTCGAACTCCGGGTGAACCATCCGCTGACCGTCGATGGCGTCAGCGTCTACCTGATCGGCCACGGATACGCGCCGGAGTTCAAGGTCACCGACGGTGCCGGGAACGTCGTGTTCAACGGGGCGGTGCCCTTCATCCCGGTCGAGCAGTCCGGGCTGACCTCCGAGGGCGTCGTGAAGGTGCCGGACGCCGCGCCGTCGCAGCTCGGCTTCGCCGGCGTCTTCCTCCCGACGGCGGTGGACGAGAACGGGCAGCTGGTGTCGGACTTCCCCGCGCCCCAGAACCCGCGGGTCAGCCTGGTCTCCTACGCGGGCAACCTCGGGCTGAACAGCGGCCAGTCGCAGTCGGTCTATCAGCTTGACCTTTCCGGCATGCACCGGCTCTCGATCGCGCCGCGGCCGCTGGCCGTCGGCCAGTCGATGACCCTGCCGAACGGCGCCGGCAAGATCACCTTCACCGGCTATCGACCGTGGATCAGCCTCGCCATCACCTACGACCCGGGCCAGTTGCCGGCGCTGCTCTCGGGGATCCTGGCGCTGGCCGGGCTGATCCTGTCGTTCATGGTCAGGCGCCGGCGGGTGTTCGTGCGGGCCACGGCCGGTCCCGGCGGACACACGGTCGTGGCGGTCGGCGGCCTGGCGAGGTCCGACGCCGCCGGCGGGTTCGAGGCGGAGTTCACCGAGCTCGCGCGGGAACTGCGCACGGCACAGGACGGCAGCCCGAGCGCCGCCAGCCCGCCCGCGGCCGCTGGGTCCGGGTCCGGCGAGGCCGGGCAGCCCGAGCACGGAACTACCGAATCAGTCAGCAGCGATAACGACCAGTCCCTCAGCATCCGAGAGGGAGAGTGAGGCTCTCGTGCCTATCACCATCAATCACGGGCTGGCCGCTGCCAGCAACGGCTTCCTGCTCAGCACTGTCGTCTTGTATGCGCTCGGCATGCTCGCCTACGCCTGCGACTTCGCGTTCCGCAAGGAGCGCCTAGTAGCCCCCGAGTCCGCGCAGGTGTCCGAGCTGGTGAGCGTGGGGCCGGCGGCGGCTGCGGCCGGGTCGGCTGCGGCCGGGCCTGGCGATCCCGGCCAGTCCGACCGCAGCAGCGCGGCCGGCGCCTCGGCCGGGGCGGGGTTGTGGCCGACTGGCTTCTGGATGCGCACGGCCTTCGGACTCACCTGCGCGGGCCTGGCTGCGCACCTCGTGGCGATCGTGACCCGCGGTCTCGCCGAGCACCGGGTGCCGTGGGGCAACATGTACGAGTTCATCGCGGCCATCTCCTGTATGGCGGTGCTGGTCCTCGTCGCAGTCTCGATCCGGTTGGGCGCCTACTACATCGGCCTGTTCGTGCTGATCCCCGTGGTATTCGGCCTAGCGCTCGACGTCACGGTGGTCTACACCCCGGCGGGCAGCCTGGTGCCCGCGCTGAACTCCTACTGGATCGCCATCCATGTCACGGCGATGATCGTCGCCGGCGGCCTCTACATCGTGGGCGCCGTGGTTACGGTGATCTACCTGATCGCTGACCGGAACGAGCGACGGGCCCTGGCGGGGCTGTCGTCCCGGACCGAGGGCCTGATGATGCACCTGCCCGGCACGACCGTGCTGGACCGGCTGTCCTACCGCACCATCCTGTTCGCGTTCCCGGTCTGGACCTTCGGGATCATGGCGGGCGCCATCTGGGCCGATCACGCCTGGGGCCGGTACTGGGGCTGGGACCCGAAGGAGACCTGGTCGTTCATCACCTGGGTCGTCTATGCCGGCTTCCTGCACGCTCGCGCCACGGCGGGCTGGCGTGGCCGCCGCGCGGCTTACATCCAGCTAGCAGGCTTCAGCTGCCTGATGTTCAACCTGATCGGCATCAACCTCTGGGTCACCGGCCTGCACTCTTACGCCGGCCTCAGCGGCTGATCCAGGCGCCGAAATCCGGTGTGGGCGGCGACGGTGCCGACGCGAAAGGGGCCGGCGCGCCGCGCTGGCCGCTGGGGTCGGTGGCGCGCTGCCTAGCGATCGTCGCGTGACTCGCGGATCCTGCGCTCCAGTTCCATCAGGAACTCGGGGTCATCGTCTGGGCCGAGCACGCGGGCCTGCCGCAGGCCTTGGCTGGCGGCCTCCAGCGTCGCCTCAAGGTCCAGGCCGATCGCGCGGCCGGCCGGGTGCCGCCGGAATGCCTCGGCCGGCCCCATGCCAAGGCCCGCCGGCGCGCGGCGCGGCCGCAGCGGCATTCGCCGCGGCCGCCCGGCGAGCAGCCACGCCGCGCAGCCGAAGACCGAGAACACGATGATGATCAGGAGCCATATCCGCCGTGACGCGGTACGGATCGCCCAGGGCGGCGACGTCGCGACGTCGATGACACACGGCACGACGATGCCCACCGTAAATAGGGCAAAAAGTACACAAGCCAGCACCATGGCGGCAGCTTAGCCGCTAGTCAGGCACGTTCGTGGTGGATTGCGGCAGTCCGTCTTGCGCGTGATGGCTGACCATAATTACCGCCTGCCTGTGACGGCAGATGACGAACGGGATTATCCGGCATACCCTGGCGGCTTCGGCGATCCCAGGGAGTGCGTGCGATGCGGCTCAGGTTATTCGGCCGGAAGCGGCGCGCTCGCAGGCGTGCCGCAGCAGGCGGCGGGATGCCGGCCCGGACTGATCTGGGCCTGCGTCCGCCGGTACCGGCCGGTAGTCACCGGCGGACCGGCCAGTCCCGCGCGCCCGGCCGCGACTGGCCGCATCTCGGTGAGCGACCTGGCTCCGGTGGCCGCATGGGCCCCGCCGTCGGCGCGGGCCCCGACCCGATTCCTGCTGCCGGCCCGAATTCCAGCCCGCGGCTGGCTCCCGATGCCCGTCCCGCTTCCGGCCGCGGCCCTGGCCCTGGCCCCGAGACCCAGCCCGCTAGCGGCAGGAACGGGGCGCCTGCGCGGGGCGCCCGGCAGACCTGGGCGGATAACCCGGCCCGGTCGGCCATCGGCCGGCCGGCCTCTCCGGGCGCTGGCCGGGATTATCCGCCTGGCTCGGCGCCCCCCGGCCGCCGGGCCAGTGCACAGCCCAGGCCGGGCGGGCTAATTCCGCCGCAGCGGTCCGGCGGCAGCAGATCCGAGCAGACAGGTAACGGCGGCGCGGTCGCCTCATCAAGTGCGCCCAGGCCGAGTGCGAACCGGCCGGGGCCAAATGCGAACCGGCCGGGGCCGAACGCGGACCGGCCGGGGCCGAACGCGGACCGG
>Ga0066790_10001053_pt1 | contig 11369 bp, 10 predicted proteins | sample OrgsoiDNA2013050_FD_70963 | JGI IMG/M metagenome (GOLD analysis project Ga0066790, IMG submission 70963) | Permafrost soil microbial communities from the Arctic, to analyse light accelerated degradation of dissolved organic matter (DOM) -... | ecosystem: Environmental > Terrestrial > Soil >...
GAGCAGCAGGTGAGCGCCATCGTCGTGTCCTACTACTGGCACTTCGTCGATGTCGTCTGGATTGGCCTGTTCACGACCATCTACCTGATCCACTGACCCGGACTTGAGGAACGCTGTGAGCTGGATCACCGCGAGGCGGCGGCACCCGGCGGCGGGTTACGCCATCCTGCTGCTCGGACTTCTCCTGGTGGGCGCGGTCTACGCGGCTGTCGTCGGAGGCGGGACCGCCGCCTCGGCGGCGCCGCCCACGGCGGCCAACCAGGCACAGGTCACCGCCGGGCGGACCGTATTCCTCCAGGACTGCACGACCTGCCACGGCTTCGCCGCCCAGGGCACGGGCGCGGCGCCCAGCCTGATCGGCGTCGGCTCGGCCGCCGTCGATTTCCAGGTGAGCACCGGCCGGATGCCGCTGAAGGAAAGCGATGCCGAGGCCGGGCGGAAGCCGCCCCAGCTCAACACCGCGCAGACCCATGCAGTCGCGGCCTACATCGCCTCGCTGGGCGGCGGCCCGGCCATCCCGTCCGCAGCCGAGGTCAACACCTCCGGCGCGAACGTGGGAGTGGGCCAGAAGCTGTTCGTCACCAACTGCGCTCAGTGCCACAACTTCGTCGGCGCGGGCGGCGCGCTGACCTACGGCAAGTACGCGCCTCCGCTGACCAAGTCCACGTCGACCCAGATGTACGAGGCGATGCTGACGGGACCGGAGGCGATGCCGGTGTTCAACGACACCACCATCACCCCGGACCAGAAGCGCGACGTCATCGCCTACGTCACCACGACGCGGGTGCAGGCCAATCCGGGCGGATTCAGCCTGGGCCGTATCGGGCCGGTGACCGAGGGCCTGGTGGCCTTCCTCGGCCTGCTGCTGTTCATGGTGCTGGCGGCCCTCTGGATCACTGCGAAGCACGGGAAGACATCTCATGAGTGACACGAACGCCCACGGGCGGCCTGGTGAGTCCGCGCGAGGCGATGACCTGATGGCCGATCTGGCGGCGGCGGGCGAGCCCGGCCAGGGCGCCGGGCGGCCCGACGGGCCCCAGGCTCCGCACCGGGTCATCGGGACGCCGGCGCCCGCGGCGAGCCGCACGATGCTGGCCGGCGAGCCCGAGGTCGCCGCCGCCCCGCGGGAACTCCCGGCGGATCCGGAGGACATGGACTCGGCCAGGCGGGCCGAGCGGGTCGTCGCGGCGTGCTTCATCATCGCCATGCTCGCGGGCCTGGGATTCATCGCGGCCTACGTGATCTTCCAGGTCCACACGGTCAATAACACCCTGCACTCCAACCTCGCCCTCGGCGTCACCATGGCGGTCACGTTCATCGCCATGGGCGTGGGCGCCACCATCTGGGTCCGCCGCCTCATGCCGGACGTGGAGCTGACTGAGGAACGCCACCCCCTGGCCTCCACGCCGGAGAACAAGGCGGCGTTCGCCGAGACGTTCGAGGAAGGCGCCGAGGCTAGCCAGTTCGTTAAGCGCCCGCTGATCCGCCGTACCCTGATCGCCGCGACGGTGCCGGTGGCCCTCGCCCCGATCGTGCTGCTGCGCGACCTCGGCCCGCTGCCGGAAAAGAGCCTGGACCACACGGTCTGGAAGAAGGGCACCCGGCTGGTCGTCTACGGCACCAACCGGCCGCTGACGCCGGCGGACTTCAGTTCGCCCGGCGGCTCGCTCAGCGTTATCCCCGAGGGCTTCGCCGACAACGACGACGCGCTGGCCAAGGCGGCCACCACGCTCATCAAGTTCCGCCCCGGCGAGCTGCAGGCGCCCACGGTGATGAACTGGACGGTCGATGGTATCGTGGCATATTCGAAGATATGTACGCACCTTGGCTGCCCGGCTGCCCTGTACGAGCAGACTACGCACCACATCCTCTGCCCGTGCCACCAGTCGACCTTCGATGCCGCACGCGGCGCGCAGGTGCTCTTCGGGCCGGCCACGCGGCCGCTGCCGCAGTTGCCCCTGACCACTAACGCACAGGGTTTCCTGGTCGCCCAGAGCGACTACCATGAGCCAGTCGGGCCAAGCTTCTGGGAGCGGTCATGAGCACCAACCGAGCGTTGGAAGGCGTCGGCACCTGGCTGGACGACCGACTGCACGGCGCCCGCGGAGTCCGCGTCCTGCTGCGGAAGGTGTTCCCGGACCACTGGACGTTCCTGCTGGGCGAGATCGCGCTCTACTCGTTCATCATCCTGCTGCTGACCGGCACGTTCCTGACGCTGTTCTTCGAGCCCAGCATGAGCAAGGTCATTTATCACGGCTCCTACACCAACCTCGACGGCGTCTCGATGAGCCGTGCGTACGCCTCGACCCTGAACATCAGCTTTGACGTGCGCGGCGGCCTGCTCATGCGGCAGATCCACCACTGGGCAGCGGACCTGTTCATGGCCGCGATCATGGCGCACATGATCCGCATCTTCTTCACCGGCGCCTACCGCAAGCCGCGCGAGGTGAACTGGCTGATCGGGATCATCCTGTTTACCCTGGGCCTGCTCGAGGGACTGTTCGGCTACTCGCTACCCGACGACCTGCTGTCGGGCGCCGGCCTGCGGATCCTCGAGGGCGTCCTGCAGTCCATCCCGATTGTCGGGACCTACCTGGCGTTCTTCCTGTTCGGCGGGCCGTTCCCCGGCAATGACATCGTCCCGCGGATGTACATGCTGCACATCCTGCTCATCCCCGGCCTGATCCTGGCGCTGGTGACCGCGCACCTGTTCATCATGGTCTTCCAGAAGCACACCCAGATGCCGGGCAAGGGCCGCACCAACACCAACGTCGTCGGCCAGCCGATGTATCCGTACTTCATGGCCAAGACGGGCGCGTTCTTCTTCTTCACGTTCGGCATTCTCGCGCTGGCCGGAGCCTTCGCGCAGATCAACCCGGTCTGGCTGTACGGGCCGTATAACCCAGTGGCGATGGCGGCGGGCTCGCAGCCCGACTTCTACATGGGCATGCTGGAGGGCGCGCTGCGGGTCTTCCCGGCCTGGCAGTGGGTGGTCTTCGGGCATACGTTTGCCTTCAACGTGTTCATCCCGGCGCTGCTGCCGCTGGGCGCGCTGTTCACCGGCGCGGCGTTCTGGCCGTTCATCGAGCAGTGGGTCACCGGTGACCGGCTGGAGCACCACGTCAACGACCGGCCCAGGAACGCGCCGACCAGGACCGCGATCGGCATTGCGGTGATCACCTTCTATGGCGTCCTGTGGGCCGAGGGCGCCAACGACATCCTCGCCGAGCACTTCGATATCTCGCTCTACCTGACGACCGAGATCGCCCGGATAGCGTGGATCGTGGGCCCGGTCATCGCCTACATCGTCACCAAGCGAATCTGCCTCGGACTGCAGCTCAAGGACGTGCACCTGCTGGAGCACGGCGTGGAGACCGGCATCATCCGGCAGCTGCCCAGCGGCGAGTTCATCGAGGAGACCAGGCCGGTCGATGAGGAGTCGCGGGCCGTCCTGGAGTCCAGGCCGCACTACGAGAGCCTGCCGCGTGGCGCCGGCGCGGACCCGGAAGTGCCGGCTCCCGGCATGCGGGGCGCGATCGGCAAGGCGCGGGAACGGCTGTACAACGTCATCACCGAGAGCGTGCCGCTGCCCGCCAGCGGGCATGCGAACGGACACGGGAATGGCCATGCCATCGAGGGCAACGGCCACTCCGTGGAGGACAATGGCCACGGTGAGCAGGCCCCGGCCGCAGTGCCGTCCGGCTCCGGCCAGTCCGGGGATGCCCCCGACGACGAGCGGCCCGATCAGCCGTAGAGGGCGTCTATCTCAGCCGAGAAGTCCTTCGTAACGACGGCACGCCGGACCTTCAGCGATGGCGTCAGGCGGCCGGTTTCCTCGGTGAAGTCGACGTCCAGCACGCGGAACCGGCGGATTGACTCGGCTCGGGATACCGCCTTGTTCGCGTCGTCCACGGCGTCCTGGATCTCCGCGATCAGGTCGGGGTCGTCGGCCAGGTCCGCGGCCGTGGCGGTGGCCGGCTTGCCGTGCTGCCGCTTCCAGTAGTCCAGCGCCTCCGGGTCCAGGGTCACCAGGCAGGCGATATACGGGCGGCCGTCACCGACGACCATGCACTGGCTGATGAGCGGATGGGCACGGAGCCGGTCCTCCAGGACCGCCGGCGCGACGTTCTTGCCGGCGGCCGTGACGATGATCTCCTTCTTCCTGCCGGTCACCCGCAGGAATCCCGCCTCGTCCAGGTCGCCGAGATCGCCGGTGTGCAGCCAGCCGTCGCTGTCGAGCACCTCGGCCGTCGCGGCCGTGTTGCGCCAGTAACCGGGAAACACGTTCGGGCCCTGGATGAGGATCTCGCCGTCGACGGCGATCCGGATGCGCACGCCGGGCAGCGGCTGTCCGACAGTGCCGATCTTGTTGCGCGCTGGCTTGTTCACCGTGGCGGCCGCCGATGTCTCGGTCAGGCCGTAGCCCTCCAGGACGGTCAGGCCGGCGCCGCGGAAGAAATGGCCGAGGCGCTCGCCGAGCGGGGCGCCCCCCGAGACCGCGTACTGGACCTTGCCGCCGACGGCGGCCCGCAGCTTGCCGTAGACGAGCTGGTCATACAGGCCGTGCCGCAGCCGCAGGCCCAGGGGAGTTCGTCCGGCATCGTCACGGGCCTGGCTCCAGGCGATCGCCGCGGCGACCGAGGCCTCGAAGATCCGCTTCTTGGCGGCGCTCTGCGACGCCTGCTGCTGCGCGGCGTTGAAGACCTTCTCGAACACCCGCGGCACCGCGAGCAGGAAGGTGGGCCGGAACTCGGGCAGCCCTTCGGCCACGGTCCTGGCATCGGGCCAGTGCGCGAGGATGGCCCCCGACTCCAGGCAGCCCACCTGGATGATGCGCGCGAAGGAATGCGCGAGCGGCAGGAACAGCAGCGTCGAGCCACCCTCGATCTCGAAGATCTCGGGGAGCGCCCCGGCGACCGCGTTGCGGACGTCGGCCAGCATGTTGCGGTGGCTCAGCTCGCAGCCCTTGGGCCGGCCCGTCGTCCCCGACGTGTAGATGATCGTGGCCAGGTCGTCGGCCGTCCGCGCGGCCCGGCGCTCGGCTAGCTGCTGGTCACTGACCCGCGTCCCGCCGGCGGCCACCGTGTCGAGATGCTCGACCGGCCAGACCTCGCGGAGATCCGCGAGACGGCTGCGCGCGGCCTCGATGAGTCCGGCATGCTGATCGTTTTCGGCGAAGACCGCCCGGGCCGCCGAGTCGCCGAGCATCCACTCGACTTGCTCAGCCGAGGATGTCTCGTAGATGGGCACCGTGACGGCGCCGGCGGTCCAGATCGCGTAGTCGATCAGCGTCCACTCATAACGGGTCGCCGACATCAGCCCGACCCGGTCACCCGGCTCGATTCCGGCCGCGACCAGGCCCTTGGCCAGGCCGGTGACCTCGGTCTGAAAGGTCGCGGCGGTGACGTCACGCCAGCTGCCATCGGGAGAGCGCCTGCGCATCACCACGCTCTGCGGCTGGCTCGCGGCCCGTCCGAAGACAACGTCAGCGAGGCTGGCGTTGTCCGTGATTTCCGCCAGCGCCGGAACGCTGTAGTCGCGCACGTAACCTCCCTGGTCCTGCGGCATCGACGCCTGATCTTCCTGGACCGTACAACGCCGGGCCCGTGCTCGCCCAGTGCGGGTCAGGCCAGGCGGAATGAGCTAAGCGGGCGCCGCCCCTTGGGCGGCGGCGCGCGGCTGCCTAAGGTGTGGCCATGCGGGTCAACGTGGTGAGCGACGTGCATGGCCGGATCGACGCGCTGCGGGCGGCGGGCAGCGATGCCGAGGCGCTCCTATGCCTCGGCGACCTGCTGCTGTTCGTGGACTACGCGGACTACGGCCAGGGGATCTTTCCCGAGCTTTTCGGTGCCGAGGCGGCCCGTGAGCTGATCACGCTGCGCACCGCGCAGCGGTTCGATGAGGCCCGCGCCATGTCCGCGCGGCTGTGGGCCGGACTTGACGGCGACCCTCGCCAGCACATCGACGCCGCGGTCTCGCGGCAGTACGCCGAGCTGTTCGCGGCCATGCCGACGCCGGCCTACCTGACGTACGGCAACGTCGATGTCCCGCGGCTGTGGGACGACAACCTGCGGCCGGGCCAGCAGGTACTGGACGGCGAGCGCATCGACCTCGGCGGCTGGTCGTTCGGGTTCGTCGGGGGCGGGCTGCGCTCGATCTACCGGACGCCCAACGAGCTCGATGACGATGTCTTCGCGGCCAAGGTGGCGGCGGTCGGTGCGGTCGACGTGCTTTGCGCGCACATCCCGCCGGACGTGCCCGAGCTGCTCTACGACACCGTCGCGCGCCGGATGGAGCGGGGGAGCGAGGCGCTGCTGGCCGCGATCCGGCAGACGCAGCCGCGGTACGCGCTCTTTGGCCACGTGCACCAGCCGCAGGCCAGCCGGATCCGGATCGGCGTCACCGAGTGCGTCAACGTCGGTCATTTCCGCGCGACGGGCCAGCCGTTCGTCCTGGAGTGGTAGCCAGCCGGTCTCGCGCCGCAGCCGGAGTCCCGCCGCGCTGGAGGTACGCTCCGAGTCATGGCGGATAAGACGAGCTCCAGCATCACCGTGGGGGCACCCCAGGCGATCGTGATGAGCGTGATCGCTGACTTCGCTGCCTATCCGCGGTGGGCCACCGGGGTCCGTTCTGCCGAGGTCGTGGAGCCCGGCGCGGATGGCCGCGCCAGTCAGGTGCGGTTCGTGCTCGATGCCGGGATCATTAAGGACAGCTACGTGCTCGCTTATCAATGGGACGCCGACGCCGCGGTCCACTGGGGTCTTGCCCAGCCGGGCGCGATGATTTCCGAAATGTCGGGCGGGTACCAGCTGGCCGATGAGGGCGGAGGGACGAGGGTGACGTACGAGCTTGCCGTAGGCCTGCGGGTGCCGATGCTCGGGATGCTCAAGCGCAGGGCGGAGAAGACCATCATCGACACGGCGCTCAAGGGGCTCCGGGCGCGGGCGGAGAGCCTGCCCGCGCCGGGCGGCGCCGGTGCCGGCCTGGCGAGTGGCGGCGGCCATGACTGACGCCGCCGCCAACGGCCACGCACCCGCCGAGGGGCGCGGCACCGGTCATCCGGGTGCCTGGAGCGCCGCTACCGACCCCGTGGGTCAGCGGCCCGCCAGCGCGCTGGCGGACGGGGAGCCGGCCGGCGGAAAGCCGGCTGTCCGGGAGCCGGCCGGCCAGGAGCCGGCTGGCCGGGAGCCGGCTGGCCGGGAATCCGGCCCTGGCCGCGAGGCCAGCCGCCCCGCGAGCCGGCCCGCCCGATCCCGGCGTCCGGACTCCTCCGGCGGCGACCTGCTGACCGACCTGCAGCGCTGGCTGATCCGCTCCAGCGCTAAGAGCATGCGGCGCGAGATCGAGGGTCAGGTCCGCCGGACGCTCGGCGGCGGCCGCGGGCAGCCGGAGGACGTCTGGGGAACGGCGACGACTGAGCCGCCCCCCGGCGCCGGTGAGTCGCCGGAATGCGCCTGGTGCCCGATCTGCCGCGCCGCGCGCCGCATGCGTGAGTCCGGGCCAGGGCTCAGTTCGCAGATCTCCGGTGCCTCAGATGTGGTCGCCTCGGCGGTTCAGGATGCGATCGTGGCCTTCGACGCGGTACTGTCACGGCCCGCGGCGGCTCCTGGACAGGGGCCGCAAGCGGATAGGTCCCCACGTTCCGGTCGTGCCGACTCCGCGGGCGACGAGGCGGAGAGGGCACGGGATGAGCCTGGCGATCGGAGTTGATGTCGGCGGTACGAAAGTGGCCGCCGGCGTGGTGGATGACCGCGGGAGGATTGTCGAGAAGCTCAAGCGGCTGACTCCGGCGGCCAGCCCCGCCGGGACTGAGCAGGTGATCGTCGAGGTCGTCACCGAGTTGCTGGGGCGGCATGACATCGACGCGGTGGGAATCGGCGCGGCTGGCTTCGTCGACGAGGCCCGGTCGACAGTGCTTTTCGCGCCCAACCTCGCCTGGCGCGACGAGCCGGTCAAGAAGCAGGTCGAGGAGCGGCTCGGCTGCAGCGTCCTGGTCGAGAACGACGCCAACGCGGCCGCCTGGGCCGAGGCCAAGTTCGGCGCCGCCCGGGATCACGATCATGTAGTGCTCATCGCGGTTGGCACCGGGATCGGGGCCGGCCTGATGCTCGATGGCCGCCTGTACCGCGGCCGGTGGGGATCGGCGGGTGAGCCTGGCCACTACCGGGTCGTGCCGGACGGCAGGCTTTGCGGCTGTGGCAACAGGGGCTGCTGGGAGCAGTACGTCAGCGGTAACGCCCTGGTCTCGGAGGCGCGAGAGTTCGCGAGGCGCTCGCCGGGTGCCGCCGTGCGGCTCCTGCAGCTGGCCGGCGGCAGCGCCGAGGGCATCGACGGGCCGGCCGTGACTCAGGCCGCCCTCGAGGGCGACGCCGTGGCGCTGCGCTGCTTTGCGATCATCGGGCACTGGCTGGGAACCGGCCTGGCCGACCTGGCCGCGATCCTCGACCCAGGCTGCTTCGTGATCGGCGGCGGGGTGTCCGAGGCCGGCGACCTGCTGATCCGCCCCGCTCGCCTGGCGTTCGAGAGCGGCCTGACCGGCGGCGTCTACCGCCCGTTCGCCGAGATCAAGCCAGCCCAGCTCGGCGCCGACGCGGGCCTGATTGGCGCCGCGGACCTGGCCCGGGGCGGCTGATCCAGCCCGGCCGGAGCACCGGGTCGGCCGACTGGCCAGACGACGGCTTGGCCAGACGACGGCTTGGCCAGACGACGGCTTGGCTAGACGACGGCTTGGTCAGACGACGGCGCCGTCATCGTCGTCGTCGCGTGGCCGGTCGCTCAGCCGCAGGACCAGGATGGAAAACCCGGCGATGAACGCGATGATGGCCACCAGGGCGGCCCAGTCCGAGACCTGCCAGCCGACCAGCGTCGCTATCAGCAGGTAGCCGGGTCCGCCGAGCAGGGCCACCCAGGCACCCTTGGCGACCGAGTCCAGCTGCGGTAGCGGCGCTGGCGGCGGAGGCACATACCGGTCTTCGTCGTCCGCGTCGTCGCCCGCGGGCGCGGGGCGCGGAATCGGCTCCGCCCGCCGGACAATATGCGCCCTGCCTCCGGAGAAGCCGTTTGCGGCGGCGCGGCCGCCACGATCCGCTCCTGCCGTCGGCTGGGCGGCTCCCGAGGTCGCACCGTTCCGGGCGGGCCCCGCGGCGGTGTCCGCCTCTCCGGCGGCCCCGTGCCCGGCCTGTCCGTGCCCGGCCTGTCCGTGCCCGGCCTGTCCGTGCCCGGCCTGTCCGTCAGTTGCCCCGGCTGGCCAGGCCCCGGCGTCCTGCGCGCCGGTCTCCCCGGTACGGACCTGGCCGACCCTGCCCTGGCCGGCGCCGCCCTGGCCGGTGCTGCCCCGGTCAACGCCATCGTCGCTGATCTCGTCCTGGCCGGCGCTGCTCTGGCCGGCGCTGCTCTGGCCGGCGCTGCTCTGGCCGGTGCCCTCGCGGCTAGCGCTGTCCTGGCCGGAACCGCCGGGGCTGTCCTGGCTAGGGCGGCTCGGTGGTCCGGGGAGACCTGCCCCGGGCAGTCGTACGGGGCCGGGGATGCCGGCGGGTCCGGGAAGGCTCGCGGGCCCGGCGCGGCTGACGGGGCCGCCGGGGCCGCCCTGTTCCCGGCCAACGGCCGGGTCCCGCTCCGGCAGCTGCCGGTCGCTGGACGTCTCCGCCAGGTCCTCGCGGGCCGGCCAGGGTGCCTGCCGGGTCGTGGTGTCCACGGGCAGGTCGAAGCGCGCGATCAAATCACGCCAGGCTGCCTCTTCGCCGCTGACGTCCCCGTCCCCGTTTCCGCCCACTACCCGCTCACTAACTCATTCCCTGCCCGTTTCCCGGCTGGCGCGGCTGTGCGCCCGGACGAACCCCAGGCTCCCAGTGAAGATGACCTCGGCGTCGTTGTCCAGGGTCGCGACGTGATAGCTATCCGCCAGCTCGCGGACTTCCAGCTGACCGGCCGGCAGTGCCTCGCGCAGCAGCGCGAGGCTGGCCGGCCCGACCACGTGATCGGTCGCGCTCCGGTAGGCCAGCACCGGCTGAGTCAGGTCACCGAGGTGCTCGCGGGTGATCCGCCACAGGCCCGGCAGCGTGGCCGCGGCCTTGACCGGGACCCTGTCGTAACCTAGCTCGCTGGCCTGCTCCTTCTTGATGTCACTGGCAATTCCCTTGAGCGAGGGCACGAGGAACTTGAGCATGGGCGCGAGCATGAACAGCCGGGTATCGGCGGTGACCGAGGGATTGACCAGGACCAGCCCGCTGACGGCTGTGGCGTGCAGCTCGGCCAGGCGCAGGGCCAGGCAGCCGCCCATGGACAGGCCCATGACGAAGATTTCATCGGAGCGGGCGCGCAGCTCCTCGAACGCGCGGTTGACCTCGGCGAACCAGTCCTCCCAGCGGGTCCGCGCCATCTCCTGCCAGGTCGTTCCGTGGCCGGGCAGCCGCGGCAGGGAAACGCTCAGCCCGGCGTCGGCGAGGTACTGCGCCCACGGCCGCAGAGACTGCGGGCTGCCGGTGAATCCGTGGCAGAGCAGCACGCCAGTGGCGCCGCCCTCGTGGGTGAAGGCTTCCGCACCGGGTATCAGCGGCATGTCAGGGGTCCTTTCGGGGCATGCTGCGGCTCACTCCCCGATCGTCCCACGCCGGGCGCCGACACGGCAGCCGTTGGCGGGCTGAAAGCCCGTGCGCAGGAGATCGCTGGCCAGTCGGCGACCCTGAAGCATCGGACCGTGTTGTTAACGCCAGATGACGTGCGAACATATGACCGTGTTCTACTGGGTGGTCAAGGCGGTACTCGGGCCCTTCCTTCGGCTCATCTTCCGGCCGTGGGCCGAGGGCGCCGAGAATGTGCCGCGTGCGGGCCCGGTGATCCTGGCCAGCAATCACCTGTCGTTCTCCGACCACTTCTTCGCGCCGCTGCCCATCCCGCGCAAGGTGGTGTTCCTCGCCAAGTCAGAATATTTCACCGGTCGCGGCCTGAAAGGCCTGGCCAGCAAGGCGTTTTTCCGCGGCGTCGGCCAGATTCCGGTGGACCGGTCCGGGGGCGCGGCCAGCGAGCGGGCGCTGCGTACCGGGCTGCGCGTGCTCGCCCAGGGCGAGATTCTCGGCATTTACCCGGAGGGCACCCGGACGCCCGATGGTCGGCTGTACCGGGGCAAGACCGGCGTGGCCCGGCTGGCGCTGGAGGCCCGCGCCCCCGTGGTCCCTACCGCGATGATCGGGGGCTTCGAGTTCCAGCCGTCAGGGAAGATCGCTCCCCAGCTGCGGATCCGGCCGGGGGTGCGCTTCGGAAAGCCGCTCGACTTCTCCCGCTACTACGGTCTGGAGGAGGACCGGATCGTCTTGCGGGCGATGACGGACGAGATCATGTACGAGCTCATGAAGCTGTCCGGCCAGGAGTAC
>Ga0066790_10001054_pt1 | contig 11367 bp, 12 predicted proteins | sample OrgsoiDNA2013050_FD_70963 | JGI IMG/M metagenome (GOLD analysis project Ga0066790, IMG submission 70963) | Permafrost soil microbial communities from the Arctic, to analyse light accelerated degradation of dissolved organic matter (DOM) -... | ecosystem: Environmental > Terrestrial > Soil >...
GGCGTGGGGGAGTGGCAGCAGGCGGTCACCACCCGCCGACGTCAGCTGCTCAATGCGGTCGCCGAAACCACATTGGGCCGCGGCCTGTACCCGGCCGAACGCACCGCCTTGGACGTCGCGCTCGAACACGCCGGCATCGCGACGGAGCAGGTGTGCCTGCCGGCCGTCGTCGACGCGCTGCCCGCCCCGCCGCCAGATCTGGCGCGGCGCGAACGCAGCACCGTCGCCGAGCTAGCCGCCGCCGGGAGCGACGTCCACCACGGGCTGCGCCGCCTTGTCCGCGGCGACCTCGCCGGGCTGTTCGACGGGCCGTCCACGACCCAGCTCGACACCTCCGCGCCAATGGTCGTCCTCGACTTGTCCCAGCTCGCCTCCGCCGGGATGGCCACCGACCTGGTCGGCCTGGTGATGACCTGCGCCTCGGCGTGGCTTGAATCGGCGATCGCCGACCCCATGGGAGGTCGGCGGTGGGTGATCTACGACGAAGCGTGGCGGCTGTTGCACATTCTGCCGCTGGTGCGCCGCATGCAGGCCCAATGGAAACTCGCCCGCGCCTACGGCATCGCGAACCTGATGGTCATCCACCGGCTGTCCGACCTCGACGCCGCCGGCGCCGGCGACTCCGAGGCCCGAGCGATCGCCGAAGGCCTGATGAGCGACTGCTCCACCCGCATCATCTACCGGCAAGAAACCGACCAGCTCGGCCGCGTCGGCTCCAAACTCGGCCTGACCCGCCCCGAACGCGAACTGCTGCCGCACCTGGCGCGCGGGTCCGGGCTGTGGAAGATCGGCGCGTCGTCGCATGTGATTCACCACCAACTGCACCGCTGCGCCACCCACGCCAACCCCGACAACGAACACCTGCGCGCGCCGTGCAAACCGCGGCTGTGTGAGCGGTTCGTCTACAGCACCGACGACGCGATGACCGGAGGAAACCCATGACCAACCAGCACGACGGCCGCCGCCGTCGTCCCACCTCGTACGGGATCGAGGAGATGCTGCGGCTTCGCGGCGACGGCACCGCGACCGCGCTACTACCCGACGCGACCTCCCCGGTCCTGGTGGCCGGCAGCTGGTGGGCGGTGCACGAAACCGACCCGACCGGCCGCTACCGGCCGGTGCAGATGCCCGCCGCCACCGAACAGCTCAACGAGATGGCCGGTCGGCTCGTCGCCGCGTCCGCGGCGCTGGCCGCACTGGACACCGAGGGCGCCGGGTTTCTGCCCGAACACCCCGAGGTGCTCGAATGAACCCGACGACGCTGGCCGAACAAGCCACCCTCGGGACGCTCATGGTCGACCCGGCGCAAATCGCTACCGTGCAAGGGTTTCTGCGGCCCGCGGACTTCCTCGACACCTGGCACCGCACCATCTACGCCACCATGCTCACCCGAGCGATCGCCGGCCACCCGATTACGCCGCAAGACATCCACGCCGACCTGGTCGCCGACGCCCACCCCGATGAACGCACCCGTGTCGTGCGGCTCACCGCACTGATGGAAGTCCCGCCGGCCCGACCGATTGCCGCCCGCTACGCCGCCATGGTGCTCGAGGCGTCACTGCGACGACAGGTCCGCGACCTCGGCCTGCTGCTACGCGCCGGCGCCGTCGTTGCGGCCGCGGACACCGCCGGCCCGCACGCCGCCCTCGGCGGCCCGTTCACCGAAATCGACACCCAACTCCGCGATGCCCGCGACCGGTGGGACGCCGCGGCCGCCGGCACGTTCGACACCCCACCCGCGCTGGACGCGACCGCGCTGGCGGCCACCGACGCGCACCGGCTCGAGGTGGCGATGGCGGCGGCCCGGCTCGTCGACGCCGCCCCACCTCCGCACCTCCAACAGATCGCCCGCGCCGAACTTGACGTGCTTGCCGCTGTCCTTGCGTACCCGTCCCAGCTCGGTGCGGTACGGATGCGCATCACGCCGTCGCTGTTCACCGACGACACCCACCTGGCCACCTACGCGGCGATCTGCGACCTGGCCGACCTTGGCGAACCGATCGACGCGGTCACCGTCTGCTGGCAGGCCCAACGCGAACAAACCCTGCGCGGTAAAGGAATTGACGCCGCCACGGTGCTGCGGTTGTCGGTGAACCCACCGGCCGGCGACCCTGCGCATGCCGCCGCGACGATGGCCGCGTTGGCGACCCGCACCGTCGCCGACCGCTCCGCCGAGCAGTTGGCCGCCGCCGCCGGCCACCCCGGTATCGACGTCAACGATCTGCTCGACACCGCCGGCACCCACATGGCCGCGGTGCAGCGGGCGATCGCGGGCCCTACCCAGCCTCGGCCGGGTAGCTGGTCGCGGCCCAGGCATCTGCAGCTCGTCGGCTCACTCGAAACCGGCGCGAGTACGTCCGCGAGCAGGTCCGTGTGAGTCGGCCCAGCAGCGGCCACGGCCGCGACGGCACCGACCTCGGTCTGCTTGCCCTGTTCGCGCTGTTCGGTGTCGCCGGGCTGGCCTGGGTCGGCGGCGCCGCCGCGATCAGCCTGGCCGGCGGGCGGCCGCGCGGCTCGATCGGCGCCGGCCTGGCCGCGTTCGCGCACGCCAACCATCCCGGGCTCGCCTGGCCGCTGGCCACCAGGGTCCCGTCGCCGTGGCTGTACTGGCCGGTCGTGGCCCTCGTAATCGCCGCGGCGGTCGCGGCCGCGCTGCTCGGGCGCCGGCTCGTTTCAACACTGGGTGCCGGGTCGGCCGCCGGGCGGGTCCGCAACCTGCCCGGGATGGCGTCTCGGGCCGAGCTGGCCGCCGCGTCCGGCAAACGTGCGCTGCTCAAGCGGGCGCCGGTGATCCGCCCGTCGCTGACCGCCGGTGGCGACCCCAGGCAGGTCGGCTACCGGATCGGCAAATCCCGCGGCGCGGAGTTGTGGTTCGCGATCGAAGACTCCGCGCTGCTCGTCGGCCCGCCACGGTCCGGCAAAGGCGTGCACTGCGTCATCCCGTGGATCCTGGACGCACCCGGCGCGGTCGTCACCACTTCCACCCGGCCGGACAACCTCGCCGTCACCATGACCGCCCGCAGCACCCGAGGCCCGGTCGCCGTGTTCGACCCGCAACGCCTCGCCGGCCTGCCGAACGGGTTGCGCTGGTCACCGGTGCGCGGCTGCGAACGCCCGCACACCGCGATGGCCCGCGCCCGTGGCCTGGGTGCTGGCGCCGGCTGGTCCGGCGGTGGGGTGTCCGACGGCGCGTTTTGGGCCGGCCAAACCGAAACCGTGCTCCGCTGCCTGCTGCACGCCGCGGCACTGGACGGACGCGGCGCCGCCGAGCTGTACCGGTGGTCGCTGTCACCGGCGGCCGCGATGGAAGCCGTCCGCGTCCTCGACAACACCGGCGGCGCAGCACCCGGCTGGGCGACCGCACTCGGCGCCCTCGTCGACAACGACCCGCGCAGCCGCGACTCCATCTGGCTCGGCGTCCGCCAATCACTGGCCGGCCTGGCCGACCCCGACGTGCTCGCCGCCGTCACCCCCAGCCCCGGTGAAACCTTCGACCCCGAAGCGTTCCTGCGCGACGCCGGCACCCTGTACCTGCTCGGATCCTCCGTCGGCGCGGCGTCGTGTGCGTCGCTGATCGCCAGCTTCGTCGAAGACATCACCGAAACCGCCCGCGCGATGGCCGCCCGCGCCCCACACGGCCGACTCGACCCGCCACTACTGCTAGCCCTCGACGAGATCGCGAACCTCACCCCGCTGCCATCACTGCCGAACCTGATGGCCGAAGGCGGCGGCCGCGGCGTCACCACCCTCGTCGTGCTGCAATCCCTCGCGCAGGCAAGAGAAAAGTGGGGCGAACACGCCGCTGATGCGATCTGGGACGCGTCCACCGTCAAACTCATCCTCGGCGGCCTCGGGAAAGTCCGCGACCTCGACGACCTGTCCCGCCTGATCGGTGAACGCGACGAAATCACCACCAGCATCTCCCGCGGCGGCGGCTCCGGCCAGTCGACATCGACCTCACTACGCCGGGTCCCGGTGATGCCACCCGAACTGCTGCGCACCCTCCCGGACGGGCTCGGCACGTTGCTGCTGCGCCGCACCAAACCCGCCGTCGTCGACCTCACCCACTGGCACCAACGCGACGACGCCACCCAGCTGCGCGCCGACCAGCACGCGTTCGACACCGCCAGCCAACACGCCGCCCGCGCCGCCGCCGCCCTAGACACCATCGGGAGCACCCATGCCTGACCCACTCATCAACCTGCACCACCACGGCGCGACCGGCTGGACCTGGTCCGTGCACCGCCCCGGCCGAGTCACCGTCTGGCGCACCGACGAAACCGGCCACGGCCTGCACCAACACGTCCCCACCGCCGGCACCGACACCACCGGGCGGCCCAGCTACACATGGGTGACCCGCGAAACCGCCGACCGGTTCACGCTGCCCGCCGACCGCGCCGCCGCGCTAGCCACCCTGCGGGCCACGTTCCGCCCGCCAGCGCCTCGACCAGCGACCATCGACCTGCGCCAACCTGCCCCTGTAGTTGCGGCGGTGCGGTGATGGCCGGCCGACGCCGCAGCAGTGGTGACGGAGCTGACGCCGCGGACCGGCTCGCCGAAACCCATCAGCAACTCACCGCCGCCGTGCAGGCACTGACCGCTGATGGCCAATGGGCCAGGATGCTCGCCACCGCCGCGAAATTCCCGCGCTACAGCGCCTCCAACGTGCTGCTGATCATGATGCAAAAACCGGAAGCGACGAAAGTCGCCGGCCTACGCACCTGGAACTCGTTGGGTCGGCGTGTCATCAAAGGCGAGAAGTCGATCGCCATCCTCGGCCCGTGCAGCTACCCGGCCACCGACCCCGACAAAACCCAGCCACACACGGGAAAGCAGGCGTCGGAAAGCCACCAGACCGCGCCGTCGGATACTGCGGCGGCTGCCGGTGAAGTGAAGAAACCCAAAGAAGTCAGGGGTTTTCGGGTCGTGCGGGTGTTCGACGTCGCCCAAACCGAAGGCGCAGAGCTACCCGAGCCGCCGGCCGAACTGCGGCTCGCCGGTGCCGCGCCGCCCGGCATGTGGGACGCACTCGCGCAACTCACCGCCACCGACGGCTACACCCTGCAACGCGCCGACACCGGCCCGGCCGACGGCTGGACCAACTACTCCACCCACACCGTCCGGATCCCCGCCGGCGTCGACGAAGCACACGCCACCTTGACGCTGTCCCACGAACTCGGACACATCCGCGCCGACCACGAGAACCGGTTCGCCGGCCTGTATGCGACATCGGCGAAATGCCGCGGACTCGCCGAAGTCGAAGCCGAATCGATCGGCTACCTCGTGGCATCCGTCGCCGGCCTGCCCGCTGGCGCATCGTCTGTTCCCTACGTCGCGACCTGGGCGGGTGGCGACCTCGACCTGTTGCGCTCAACCGCCGCGAGGGTCATCACCACCTCCCGCGCCATCCTCAACGACGCCGGGCTGATGCCCGCCGGGCTCGAAACCCTCGCCTCCGATCCGTCCGCCACCGCGGAACGCGCCGCCCAGCGGGGGAGTGCCGGCCGGTGGGCGCCGACCACCGCCCAGCAGACGTCGATGAACGCGGCGACCGCAGCGCTGCGCCTGATCGGCCGCTGAGATGACCGCCTCGTCGACGTCCGCTGGCCTGCCGGCCCGCCTCGAGCACGTGGTTGCCCGCAACACCGCCCAACTACGGCGCAACCGCGGCTGGACCCAACTCGACCTCGCCCGCGAAATGGCCAAAGTCGGCCTCGGCTGGACCCCAGGCCGAGCCCAGCAAGTCGAATCCCTCGCCGGCACCCTCACCCTGCCCGAGGTCCTCGGCCTGTGCTGGGTCCTGCACGTCCCGATCGCCGACCTCCTCGACGGCGACGACCAAGTCGGCGTGCCCGGCTCCGCCCGGACCTTCCCGCTCCATCAGTTCCGCGACGCGCTGACCGGCCACGGTGCGATCCGCCAACCCGACCGCCGCGCCGAGAACGCTGCTGCTGTTGAGGAAGTTCGCGCCAAAGCGGCCAAACTTGGCCTGTCCACCGACGTGTTCATCGAGTTGTGTCAGCAACGCTTCGGTCACTCCTTTCGGACCGAACGCGACCAGCGGGCCGGTGACCTGTCGAAGCTGAGCCCGCGAGCAGCCCAAGTCAAACGAGGACACGTCGCGCGGGCAGTTCTCGCCGACCTTCGCGAGCACATCGCGACCCGCGTCGGACAGGCCCAGGCGCCACCTGTTGGCGGCGGCGACGCCACCTCCCGGCAACACCCGCTGCCTGATCCCTGGCGATTGAGGTGACGGCCACCCTGCACGTCGCGGTCCCCGCCGCGGTCGACGACGCAGGCGTGCTGCACCGCGGCCAGCCACTCGCCGAGCAAGTGTCCGGTGTCTTGCACTGCGCCGGCTGCCGATCCCTAGTGGAGGCCGTGCAGCCACACGAGCGCACGATCGGTGATCTTCACGTCGAGGTCCGCGGGCATTTTCGGCTCGCACCCGGCCACGCACACGCGGTGGCCTGCCCATTCGACTTCCCCCGCGCGGCCGCCCGCATCGCCCGCGCCGCACCAGCAATCATCCGGCCGCTGCCGGCCGGCTACGCAGTGAAAGTGCCCGATGCCCCAGCCCGAACCTTCGGCCCGCCGGCCTGGGCCTGGCGCCCCGGCCGAGCCGGCTCGCCGTCGACGTTCGTGGCCGGTGAGGCCGTCGCAGTCACCGGCAAGGTCGCCGCGCTACTCCATCGCTTCGGTGGCCAACACGTCGCACCCGGCGCGTTCACCGCGGGGTGGGGCCGCCAAGCCATCGACTGGCCGGAGTTCTGTTTCGATCACGCCAGCTACGTCGAGCTCGTCGAGCGACTACACGCCGGCACCTGGCCGTGGCCGTTCGCTGTGCTGTTCACCGCCGAACGGGCCGGCCAGTCCAAGGCCGGCACCAGCTGGTGGACCGGGCAGATCACCGACCAGCACACCGGCCTCGACGGGCAGCAAGTCGCGATCCGCGTCACCGTCCGATCCCGCACCCCGGCCCCGATCCGCGCGCTCGAACTCGGCGGGCCGGCGCTCGGCTTCGGCAGCTGGCAGCTGTACCGGCCACCTACCCAACCGCAACGACGCGGGCCGGCGATCGTGGAAGCCGTGCTGTGGATCAACCAGCCATGGCAACTGCTGGCGGTGGCGCCGTGACCGCCGGCACGTCGCTGCTGGTCGAAGCGGCCGTGATCGCGGAGCAGTTGCTGGCTTGCTTGCCTTACCGGCTGCGTCACGTTCGTGCGGTGGTCGGGATCGCGACGCTTGCGGAAGGTTGATGGCAGGCCCGCCCGACCAGCACGAACCTCGATGATCATCTTATGCGTCATGTCGTGGCAGACGTCTGCCACGGACTCGGATTTCTACGGGGTGTCGATCGGCGGGCGGACGCCGGTCCAGTTCTCGCGTGCGGAACTCACCGCAGGTACGTCAGAAGGGGTCATCGACGGCGGCCAGGGGGAGCTGACCTGACGGGGTTGGCGCACATCGTGCGGTGGCGCGCGCCCTGTTGACGGGGTTGGTTAGCAAGAGAGTTTGTGTTGCACCAGGGACGAGGCCGCCGGCGAGCGGTAGCTTGCGAGGCTCAACCGTCGAACATCACTGGCTAGCAGGCCCGCGGCACCACAGCCCGGACACTGCCAAGCTTCGGCCGCCGATCGAGATGCCGCCTCGTCCACATGCGAGCCACTGCCGACCGAAACCCGTTCTCCGCAGTGCGGACAAGTGGACTGGCCGCCCGCCACTACCAAGGATGCCTGCACGCCGGCGGGGATGCCGCCGGCCTCGGCGTGCGCCAAGGCGATAGCGCGATCGACATTGTCTAGCCAGTCCTGGACCTGTGCCGGTCGAAGCGTGGCGGGATCATCATCCAGCCACCCCACCGTGCCCTCAACAGCGGCGTCGGCCGCGAATCGTTCTCGGACCGCCGCGCGATGGGCAGCGCAATAGCCGCGAACGGATGACCTGATCCGCGTCGTCTCGCCGTCGGGCAGCCGAATTTCGGCGAGGAAGCCAAGCAGTCGCGACGTTGGCTTCTCGCATACGTCGCACGCGTACGAGGGACTACGTTGTCGTCGGCTCACCGAAACAGCATCCCAGTCTGCGGCTCCCGCCGGCACCGGGCGGTCGTCGGCGCGTCGCGGGTAGTCGCCGGATGGCGCGCACTCTGTCGGCATGTTTGACTCCGCCGACTACGTGCTGGCGTGGCCACGTGAGATCCTCGCCGCCGAGGCCACCCGGTTGGGTGGCTACTTGGGCGCGGACTGGCTGGTGCGCGCCGAGCTGTTGCTCGAGGAAGCTTTCGCCGGCGCGGCCCCTTTGCTGCACTGCGTCACCCCAAGCGAGGACCGTTCGCTGACTGCAAACCCACCAGGCACGCCGCGGGCAACGTCACCGAAGTTCTTGCCGATCGAAACCGTCTCCGACGGCTGGTGGAATGGCTACACCCGACCTCCCCAATCTGCAGCCGACGAAGCTCTCCGCTCCGTCGGATAACGCCTGTGCAAGAGGTCGGCTCGGCGAGACGATCCAGCGTCGCCGCGACTCTGCCGTTGCCTGTCGACGCAACGCGACGTCGTGCGCCTGTACGGTTGGAGCGTGAATGCCGAGCAGGCGGTCGAGGAGCTGGGCAAGCTGCGCGCACAGGCTGATGAAGCAGCGGTGCGGCGAGATGGGCCTGATCACGTGTCGTGGAAGGCGAAGGTCGACGCGGTCATGCGGAGCGCGCTCGGGGAGGACTCGGCGACCCTGCGCGAGTATCGCGACGTTCGGTACAGCGTCGGCGTTTGGACCGGAGCGCCCGGCGAGGATCAGCGCGATGCTCAGTATTTCGCGGCTCGCGTCGGCGATGCGGTCGGCCTGATTGACGCGGCGATTTATGAGCTTGGGCTTACGGAGGGGTCGGTGGGTGAGATCGCAGACCCGCATGTAATCGATGGCCCGATCTTTGTCGTCCACGGACGTGACGACGCCCGCAAGTACGAGCTAGTGCGCTTGCTGGAGCGGGCTATTCAGCGCGACGCCGTAGTCCTGCATGAGCAGAGCAATCGGGGAGACACGATTCTCGAAAAGCTTGAGCGACACGCGCAGGCCGCCAGTTTCGCGATCGTGCTGCTCACTGGCGACGATGAAGGCCGTCTGGCTGGGAGCGCGGCAACGCCTCTTACGCCGCGCGGCCGCCAGAACGTCATTCTTGAGCTGGGTATCTTTATAGGTCGTATCGGACGGTCCCGCGTCGTCGTCCTAAAGGAGCCGAACGTGGAGGTGCCGTCGGACCTCAGCGGACTTGTATACATTGCGCTCGATCCGTCTGGCGCCTGGCGGCAGGAGCTCCTCAAGGAGCTTACTGCAGCGGGTATCGGTGTCGACTTCGACCGAGTTCCCTGAGCGGGTCGAGCGCGCGGTAGAACAGACTCGGGCGGTATCGCGCGCGTCCTGGTTGATGCGCTGACCGCCGGTCGCAAGTTCGTCCGTCACGATCATGGCAGCAACGAACCCGGTTACTCGTACACGTACGGACGTGTCATGGGGTCGCGTTCCACATTGCGCTTGAGGGTCGCGACGGGTACGCCGATACGACCGGCGACCCATAGCCGGAAGATGAGCTGATTCTCTCGTAGCGTGTTGGCGGCAGTCAGAACATCGGGGAGGTCGCGGTCGGCGTGCTTGACACCGTTGTACGCGTCGGATGATCGGGTAGCCCATTCGCTTTCGTCGAATGGCGGCGGCACCGTGAGTTCCGCGGCTATTCGGCACAACCGATCTCTGTGCGTCTCGTCCTTGGCTTTCCCCTTGGACACGCGTCCATCGAGTGCAAGTTGGTAGCCGATGGCGTCGAGGCCGATACCTGACTGGGCCAGTGTTGCCTCGATCGAGGTCCGAGTCTGTTCTACGGTCGAGAGGATCGGGTTAACGCCGCGGGCGAAGTGGCTGCGCAGACGAGTCCATCGTCCGAAGCCGGCTGTGCCGATGTCATCGAAGACATAGAGAAACCGTGGCCGCGACGATCGCGGCTCATCCCGGCGCGACAGATAGCTGCGTACCTCGGACCAGCGAACGCCAACAACACTTCCGTCCAGCACTCGCTCTGGATCATCGGTGCGGCTCGCCCATTGAGCGGAGTATCCGAACGGCAACCACGCGGCGACGTTGACGAGTTCCCGCACGGTGTTGTGCGCGCTTAGGTGGTCAAACCAATCTCGAGGCCGCTTAACCATGGTCTCGATCTGCAGCGACTCCCGAATCGTGGAGGTGTCCGGTGTTGCCGGCAGGTTGAAACTGAAGTTGGGCCGGATGCGCAGATTCATCGCTCGTGAGAACAGCACCGGCTCGGGGGACTCCAAGCGCAGATCCAACGCCTTGAGTCTCCCCTGTGCGTCGTTGGTCACTTGATGTGTAAGGCTCCTGAGGCTCATCCACTCGCTCAGGCCGGGCATCTCGGAGCGGAGTCCGTTGACCTTCCGATAGTCCGGCTCGCCATCACCGCCCATGACGGCGAAGCCAACGTGTGCGCGCCCTTCTCCCGGTACCGGTCCGGTTGCCTCGACGCCACGACAACCCACGAGGGTCACTTGTCCCCGCACGTCCCAGAACCACAGCAGGTCGGGCACCGAGTACCGGTGCTTCGTCTTGTCAGGGTCATCCGCCCAATTGACGCCGCGACCGAAGAACCAGCGCTCATACGGACTCTCTGACTCACTCCAAGGGATCGTCAGATGGATGTGGGTACCGTCGTCCACCAACATCGCGGCAGTCAGGGGAGTGTTCGGGTCGCCGTCGGCGAACCAACCAAGCCGCGGCACTCCCACCTGCAGCACATTTCCGGCCACCCCGCGACCCCTCTCGTCGAGCACAGTCAGCGTCCCGCCGTAGCAATTTTGACGCATCTGCTGGCTGCACAGTACGGGCGAGCAGCCGCCCGGACCGAGAAGCGATCCGCATGCCACGCGCATCTGCGCGCCCGGGTCGAGGTAGCTGCCGAAGACGACCAGTTCGACTTGTCGGCGCTAAAACAGTTCCCTCGCGTTGAGGTGGGCTGCCGCTCACGTAATTCTGCACGTTTGCGCTCGCGTAAATCCCTACCGGGAACGCTGGATGCCCATGACGTGTCGTAGGTTGCTCGGTCCGCCACCAGCTTTGCCGGCGGCGCAGCGGTTCGCTCTGTAGATCGCACAGGCGTCTTTGCAGTTGCGGCATCCGCATCCTCCAGCGCCGTACCCCGAGAGTGTGCCGAATCCAGCGCCTTGCATCACCATGTCGTATAACGTGCGCTCAGCCCCAGCTGCAGGCGGTGTCTGGGACATGGAGCGGCCCCGGGACACAGGCAACGGGGGAGTGACCTGCGCTAGCCGGGGCCAACATCCCAAAGCGTACGGGGCGACGCCCAAC
>Ga0066790_10001059_pt1 | contig 11343 bp, 6 predicted proteins | sample OrgsoiDNA2013050_FD_70963 | JGI IMG/M metagenome (GOLD analysis project Ga0066790, IMG submission 70963) | Permafrost soil microbial communities from the Arctic, to analyse light accelerated degradation of dissolved organic matter (DOM) -... | ecosystem: Environmental > Terrestrial > Soil >...
CTACGAAACAGGTGACCGGCCGCGTATACGAATACAGAGTTTTTAGGCGCGCGACAACTCCAGTCAGTTTCGAGGTCGGCACACGTTTAACTACCGGACGCTCGACGCCGCTGCGCCCGCAACGGCCGCGTCCCTCGGCGGCCGCGGACGACGATGGCGCGGGCTGCCGCCGTACTGCATCGTGCTTGAGGTCGTGCTGCTCGGCGCCGTGTTCTGGGGATTGATTGTGTTGAGTCCGCCCCGCCAAAGCCTCGTCGTGGCCTCTGTGCCTTACTGGAACATCGACTACGGCACGACGTCGGTGCTCTCGAACCGGCATACGTTTAGCGAGATGTCGCCATGGATGTACGGGCTGAACAGCAGCGGCCAGATCGTACCGCAGTACGGTCCCGCGCAAGCCGCCACGCTAGACGCGCAGCTCGCGCGCCTGCGCGCGGCGCGGATCCCGGTGGTGCCCACGCTCGCCAATGTCGTACAGGGCCAGTGGGCTTACCAGCCGGTCATTACCAGCATCTTGTATATCCCCAGGGTGAGGGCACAGCACGTGGCCGCGATCGTCGCCCTCGTGGAGCGGCAGCACTACGCGGGGATCGACATCGACTACGAGGACCTGCGCGCCAGCGACCGGAGTGCCTTCACTGCCTTCATCACCCAGCTGGCCGGCGCGCTGCACGCCAAGGGCAAGGTGCTGTCCGTCGACCTTTTCGCGAAGCCCGACAATCGCGGCTACGACCAGCGGAATGTCGCACAGGACTATCAGGCCATCGGCCAGGTGGCCGACCAGGTGCGGCTGATGGGTTATGACTATCACTGGACTAGTTCGGCGCCCGGGCCGGTCGCGCCCATCGGCTGGATCCGGGCCGTGCTCCGCTACGCCAAGACCCAGATACCCGCCAGCAAGATCATTCTAGGCGTCCCCCTCTTCGGCTACGACTGGACCGGCGGGGACGGCACGCCAGTGAGCTGGCTGCAGGCCTTCCAGCTGTCCGAGCAGTACGGGGTACAGCCGCATTTCGACGCCGCCAGCCAGTCGCCGTGGTTTGCGTACACCGATCCATCCGGCCGCCGGCACGTGGTCTGGTTCGAGAACGGGCCAAGCACCCAGGCGAAGTTCGAGGCGGCGGAAAGTGCCGGGATCGGCGGCGTCTATGTCTGGATGTACGGGCTTGAGGACACGAGCATCTGGACCGCGCTGCGGCAGAGCTTGCCGCACCGCCTGTCCGCGGCCACCCTGTGGCGGGCCGGGACTTAATGCCGCAAGCGCTCAGATACCTGAGCGCCCTATCCTCGCCGGAGCCCTTTTCATCTCACCACCGGCAGGTAGCGTAACTAACGCTAATTACTTCGATTTCACATTAGGCGGGGGTGGAAAACCTGTGCTCGGATCTGTTTCGCCTGCACTGCATTGGCGCAAACGCGGCCCGCGATTGGCGGTGGCGGTAATCGCCACGGCCCTGCTCATGGCAGGGTTTATCGCGGGGCCCCTCACGCAGGCCAAGGCGGCAACTTCACCTGTGACGGTGTCGCTTACGTTCGACGACTCAAATGCTGATCAGCTGCCGGCTGAACAGACGATAAAATCCCTCGGCCTGCACGGCACCTTTTACACGGTGTCGGGATGGGTTAATCAGCCCGGCTATCTGACGCTGGCCCAGGTGCAGCAGATCGCTGCGGGCGGCAACGAGATCGCCGGGCACACGATCGAGCATCCAGATCTGCCTACTCTGGCCGCCGGAGAACAGCAGCGGGAGATCTGCAACGACCGGGTCAACCTGATCAACTGGGGCTTCCAGCCGACTGACTTCGCCTACCCGTTCGCCGACGCTGACACGAACGAGACGGACGCAAAGGCCTGCGGGTACAACAGCGCCCGGGGTCTTGGCGACGTGGTCGACCCCCAGGGCGACTGCAACGGCTGCGTCTACGCCGAGACGACGCCACCGCCGGATCCGTACTACCTGCGCGCTCCGGACGAGGTCGACTCGACCGTGACTCTGGCCCAGATGGAAAAGCAGGTGACTCAGGCTCAGTCACACGGCGGCGGCTGGGTCATCCTCACCTACCACCACATCTGCACCCCCATTGGGGCTGCGAACTGCCCGGCCGATCTGTCCACCACGCCGACCATCTTCAACGCGTTCGTGACCTGGCTCGCCGGCCAGGGCTCCCACGGCGTCACGGTGAAGACCGTTCAGCAGGTGATCGGCGGCACGTTCAACCCAGGGGTGCACGCCAGCCCGCCGGCTCCGGCCGCCCCGGGCGTCAACGCCCTGGTAGACCCGGCGCTGACGAGCATCGACTCCACCACGGGGTTCCCGGCGTGCTATCAGCCTGGCGGCTGGGGCACCAACACGGTGGCCTGGGCGAGCAGTACCAGCGTCCCACCAGGATCGCCTACCGGATCGACGTCACAGAACGTCACGATAACCAGCTACAGCTCGGGCGACGCCAAGCTGTTGCCCACCTTGGACCAGGGGGCCTGCACACCAACCGTGGTCCCGGGTGACACCTACAACCTGAGCGTCAAGTACGAATCCACGGCGGTCAGCCAGTTCGCTCTGTACTACAGAACGACCTTCGGTAGCTGGGTCTACTGGACGTCGAGCCCGTGGTTTGCCGCGGCATCGACGTGGGCGCAGGCCACCTTCACCACGCCGGCGGTGCCGGCCGGGGCCAACGGCGTCAGTTTCGGACTGGCCCTGATCGCCAATGGGACCCTGACGACCGACGACTACAGCTTCGTCCTCCCCGCCTCGGGAGGTGCGGCCATCCAGGCCGCCCTGACTGAGCCCCCGGGACCCATCATCTCGATCGCCAATGAGCGGGTGCGCGTGCACTCGCACCTCCGGCTGCTGATTCCCGGCCGGGGCAACATCAGGCCGGGCCGGAGCTTCCCGATGCCGGAGAATCCCGGACCTCACGCCAAGTCGCCCACCTAAGCGCTCGGAGACCGGCTTAACGCCGCCGGTCACGTCACAAGAGCGTGACCGGCGGCGCTGGGCAGTGCGGATAAGCGGACAGGACGTCGATTTCCCGATCCGGGATCGGCCGCTCATGTTCCGTCGTCGCTGTCACAACCCGAAACCCCTGGGGGTATCCGTGAATGTTTTCCGGCATGATCGCGCGGCCGAGCGCAGGCCTCGTGATGGACAGACCGCGTTGGTATCTACCGACCTGCTGGTGATCGGCCTCGGGTACGTCGGGCTGCCGCTGGCTCGCGAAGCGGCGTTCTCCGGGCTCACCGTGGTCGGCTACGACCTGAACACCGAGATGGTGGCCGCGCTGAACGCCGGCCGCTCGCACGTGGGCGACGTGCCGGGCTGCGATGTGGCCGAGATGCTGAGGAAGGGCTTCCGGGCGACATCGGACGAAGCCGACGCCGGGGACCCCGATACGGTGGTGATCTGCGTGCCCACGCCATTGTCGGCTGATACCGGGCCTGACCTATCCGCGGTCCGCGGAGCGGTCGAGGTGACCGGGCGGATGCTCCGGCCCGGCATGCTCGTCGTGCTCGAGTCAACCACGTATCCCGGCACGACCGATGAAGTCGTGCGGCCGCTGCTGGAGAAGGCTTCCGGGCTCATGGCCGGCGTCGACTTCTCGCTGGCGTTCTCGCCCGAGCGGATCGATCCAGGTAATCCCCGCTATTCCATCCGGAACACCCCCAAGGTCGTCGGCGGGCAGACATCGTCCTGCGCCGACGCGGCCGAGCGGTTCTACGGCCAGCTCTGCGATCAGGTGGTCCGGGCCAGGTCCGCGCGCGAAGCGGAGATGACCAAGCTCCTGGAGAACACCTACCGGCACGTCAACATCGCGCTGGTGAACGAAATGGCGATCTTCTGCCATGAACTCGGGGTGGACTTGCGGGACGCCATCCGGTGCGCGGCCACGAAGCCCTTCGGCTTCCAGGCCTTCCACCCCGGGCCCGGCGTAGGAGGCCACTGCATACCGATCGATCCGAACTACTTGTCCTACAAGGTCCGGACGCTCGGCTACCCGTTCCGGTTTGTCGAGCTCGCCCAGGAGATTAACGGCCGGATGCCGGTGTACACCGCCGACCGGGCCGCCGAGCTGCTCAACAGCAACGCGAAGCCGCTGAAGGGCGCGCATGTGCTGCTGCTCGGTGTTACCTATAAGCCGAACGTGGCCGATCAGCGTGAGTCCCCGGTCCAGCTGGTGGGGCGGAAGCTCCGCTCCCGCGGTGCGGTGCTGACGTACCACGACCCCTACGTGGACGAGTGGCGGCTCAGCGGAGAGCCGGTCCGGCGGGCCACCGACCTCGACGAAGAAGTCGCGCAGGCCGACCTGGTGATCCTGCTGCAAGACCACTCCTCGTACGACCTGGACCGTATCTCACGTGACGCCCGCCTCGTCCTGGACACGCGCGGCCGCATCGAGGGACCCAACGTAGAAATACTGTGACACGGTCCGGTGCCTTACTCCTCGAACCGGCCGCCTAGGTACCTGGCCAGGAAACGCTCGGCCGCGGCGTAGAACTTCAGCCGGTTCTCCGGCTTGGCGAAGCCGTGGCCCTCGTCGGGGAAGAGCATGTACTCGTGCTCGATCCCGGCCTGCTCAAGCGCGGCCACGATCTGCTCGGACTCGGCCTGCTTGACCCGCGGGTCGTTGGCGCCCTGGGCGATCAGCAGCGGGATCCGGATGTCACGGGCCCGGGACAGCGGCGAGCGTGACCACAGGAACTCCTGGTCCGTTTCCGGGTTGCCGACCCGCTTGTACAGCTGCGCCGCCATCGGCTTCCAGTACGGCGGGATCGTCTCAAGCAGCGTCTGCAGGTTCGACGGGCCGACGATATCCACCGCGCAGCAGAACACGTCCGGCGTGAACGCCGCGCCGACCAGCGCCGCGTACCCGCCGTAGGAGCCGCCGTAGATCGCGACCTTCGCCGGATCGGCCCAGCCCTGGTCCACCGCGTAGGCGACCGCGTCCAGCAGGTCGTCATGCATCTTGGCGCCCCACTCGCGGTCACCGGCGGTCACGAACGACTTGCCGTAGCCGGTCGAGCCGCGGTAGTTCACCTGCACGGCGAGGTAACCCCGGTTGGCCAGCCACTGCGCCTCGGGGTTCCAGCCCCAGGTGTCGCGCACCTGCGGGCCGCCGTGCACGTCGAGCACCGTCGGCAGGCCGGCCCGGCCGCCGTCCGGCGGGAAGGTGACGTACCCGTGGATGGTCAGCCCGTCCCGCGCCTTGAACGAGAACGGCTCCATCCGGGCCAGGGTGTACCGCGACAGCTCGGGACGGCTGTCGAACAGGAAGCTGCCGGTGCGGCTGGGCCGGTCGTAGGAGAAATACTGGACCGGCCCGGCGTCGTCGGTGAACGCGATCAGCCAGGTCTTGTCGGCCTCGTCCCGGCCGACCGGCTGCGGGTCGCCGTGGTGCAGCGCCCGGATCGCCTTGAAGTCGGGCTCCACCGCCGGGTCGAGCACGTGGTACTCGATACGGTCCTTGAGCACCTCGACGATCTGCGGTTCCCGCGTGTCCGGATGCAGCATCGCGCCCGCGACGTCCGCTTCGGGATCTTCCAGGAGCACCTGGGTGGCGCCGGTGGCGAGGTCGACCCTGGTGAGCCTGCCGGTGTCCACGCCGATCGAGCTGATGGCCAGCAACGAGGTCCCGTCGGCGCTGAACGACAGCGCGTCGCTGGCCGGGGCGTCGTCGGCCGGGATGGTCATCAGCGTCCGCCAGCTGTCCTCCGCGCTGTCCCGGACGAGCAGGTCGAACCCGCCGTCGGGCAGTGGCGAGACCGCGGCCCTGACCACCATGTCCTCGTCCGCCAGCCATCCGGCGTACCCGGGGTTCTCGATCAGCTTGACCAGTTCCCCGGTTGTCAGGTTGAGCCGGAAGACGTCATGCAGCTGCGGGTTCTCACGGTTCATCCCGACGAGCACCTCGTTGCGGTGCCGCTTGCTGGTAGCGATGATCCGCGCCTGGATGCCGTCGAACGGCGTCAGGTCGCGCCGCGCCATCGTCTCCATGTCGACGTCGTACAGCCGCCAGTTCTCGTCCCCGCCGGTGTCCTGCACGTACAGCAGGTGCCTGCCGTCATGCGCCCAGGCGAACGCCCGGATGCCACGGTCGCTGTCGTCGGTGACCACGGTCGCGGCGTCCCAGTCGACACCGGAAGGGCCCGAGGCGCCGATCGGTGCCACCCAGACGTTGAGCACGCCGTCGCGCGGCGCGATCCAGGCCAGCCGGGTGCCGTCGGGCGAGATGTGCGGACTGACGCGCTCCGGATTGCCGAAGAGCACGTTGCGGGGGATGAGATCGGCCATGACCTCATGCCTACCACACCGGGCTGAGCGTCCGGCCCGCCGCCGGCCGGGGTTCGCCTGGGGCGTAGGGACCCGTGGCCAGGAAGCTCAGCCGGAGAACCAGCGCGCGGGCGCGGGGCTGGTGTTGTGGTAGATGTGCTTCTTCTCCTGGTACTCCTCCAGGCCGGAGGGCCCGAGCTCGCGGCCGATGCCTGACTGGCCGAAGCCGCCCCACTCCGCCTGCGGCAGGTAGGGGTGGTAGTCGTTGATCCACACCGTGCCGTGCCGCAGCGCGCCTGCCACCCGTTCGGCCTGACCCGCGTCCGACGTCCACACCGCTCCGGCCAGACCGTAACTCGTGTCGTTCCCGAGCCGGATGGCCTCGTCCTCGGTGCTGAACCGCTCGACCGTCACCACCGGCCCGAACACCTCCTCCCGTACCACCGTCATGTCCCGGTGGCAGTCGCCGAACACCGTCGGCCGCAGGAAGAAACCCTGCGCCAGCGCGGGCTGGGCCGGCCGGGTGCCCCCGGCCAGCAGCTCCGCGCCCTGCGCTCGGGCCAGCGAGATGTACCCCTCCACCTTGGCCCGGTGCGCGGCGGAGATCAGCGGGCCGCATTCGGTTTCCGGGTCAAGTCCGCTGCCCAGCCGGATCCGGTCCGCGCGGGCGGCCAGCTCCGCGACGAAGCTGTCGTGCAGCGAGTCCTGCACGATCAGCCGGGCGCCCGCCGAACACACCTGCCCGGAGTGCAGGAACGCGGCCGTCAGCGCGTTATCGACGACGGTGTCGAAGTCGGTGCCGCCGAAGACGATGTTCGGGTTCTTGCCGCCGAGCTCCAGCGCGACCCGGCGTACCCCGCGCGCTGCCGCGGCCATGATCGCCTCGCCGGCGGCCAGCCCGCCGGTGAACGAGATCAGGTCCACGCCACGGTGCGCGACCAGGGCCTGGCCGACCGTGGCACCCTGGCCGAGCAGCAGGTTCACCACGCCCGGCGGCACATCGGCTTCCTCGAACAGCCCGACCAGCGCCACCGTGGACAGCGGGGTCAGCTCGCTGGGCTTGATCACCGCGGTGTTGCCCGCCGCCAGCGCCGGCGCGAGCTTCCAGGAGATCTGCAGCAGCGGGTAGTTCCAGGGCGCGATGAGCGCGCAGACACCGACCGGCTCGTGCGTGATACGGCTGGTCACGTGGAGCCGGCCGGGGTCGACTACCCGTCCCGCGTGCGAACCGGCGATGCCCGCGTAGTAGCGGAAGACGGCGGTCGTGTCATCCACGTCGGCGCGCGCCTCGTTCAGCGTCTTGCCGGTGTCGAGGCTTTCCGTGCGGGCCAGCTGCTCGCGGTCCCGCTGCAGCAGGTCGGCGATCTTGCCGAGCAGGGCCGCCCGGTCGGTCACCGTCGACTGGCGCCACGGGCCGTCATCGAACGCCTCGCGGGCGGCTGTGACCGCCGCGTCCACGTCCGCCGCGGACGCCTCGGCCACGGTGTCCAGCGGGGTGGCGTCGAACGGGTTGATGGTCTGTGAGGTGCCGTCATCGGCAGCCGGGGCCCACTTTCCCGCGATGAAGAGATATTTCACGCCCGGCTCCCAGGGATCAGTGTGACCTCGCCACTATAGACGCGCCCGGCCCTGGCGGTTAGCGTCACAAGGGAGCCGCAGGTCCCGCCGCGACCTGCAGCTCCAGCCGGTGGAGCAACGCCGCCGGATATCAACTAGTTTTGCTGAGGTGAGTGGTTCGCGAACCACGCTGGCAGGGTGGCTGGCGCGGATAGGTTTCGCCGATGCCGCGCGGGCCGAACGCCTTTTGCTTACCGATCTCGGTATCACCGAGGCCGAGCTGAGGACCGACACGGTCGTGACGGCCCTGGCCGTCGTGGCCGACCCCGACCTGGCCCTGATCGGGCTGGCTCGGATCTTCGACGCCGCGGATCACCCGCACGCCCTGCGCGCGGCGCTCCGCAGCGAGCAGGATTTCCGTGACCGGCTGACCGCGGTGCTCGGCGTCAGCGCGGGCCTGGCCGATCATCTGGCCAGGCACCCGGAAGACTGCCAGGTGCTGCGCGGTGCCGTCAGCCCCCCCACTGCGGCGCAGCTGCGCGAGGAGATGCTGCACGCGGTCGGTGTGCCCCCTGGTGACCTGGCCGGTCCCGACGCCCCCGACGATCCGGTGGCCTGCGAGAAGGAGCCCACGGCCGCGCTGGCCGCGGCGTACCGCCGTCGTCTGCTGCACCTCGCGGCCCGGGACATGACCGGGGTCGCGACCGTCGACGCGGTGGCCGAGGAGCTGGCCGACATCGCGGCGGCGGTGCTGGAGGCGGCCCTGGCCATCGCCCGGGCCGAGCTGCCCCCCAAGTCCGTGCCGGTCCGGCTCGCCGTGCTCGCCATGGGCAAGTGCGGCGGCCGTGAGCTGAACTACGCCAGCGACGTCGACGTGATCTTCGTGGCCGAGCCGGTCAAGGGCGAGGAGGACGAGACCGCCGCGCTCGCCACCGCCAGCCGGCTCGCCGCGGGCCTGATCGGCGTGTGCGCGCGGTCCACCCCGGAGGGCAGCATCTTCCCGGTCGACCCGAACCTCCGGCCGGAAGGCCGGTCCGGCCCGCTGGTCCGCACGCTGGCCAGCCACCAGGCCTACTACCAGCGCTGGGCGAAGACCTGGGAGTTCCAGGCCCTGCTGAAGGCCCGGCCGGTGGCGGGCGATATCGCCCTGGGCCAGGCCTACGCGGACACGCTCGGCCCGCTGGTCTGGCAGGCGGCCCGCCGCGAGCATTTCGTCGAGGACGTGCAGGCCATGCGCCGGCGCGTGGAGCACTCGCTGCCCGCCAGCCAGGCCGGGCGTGAGCTCAAGCTCGGCCCGGGCGGGCTGCGGGACATCGAGTTCGCCGTCCAGCTGCTGCAGCTGGTGCACGGCCGGATCGATGAGACGCTGCGCGTGCCCGCGACGCTGCCCGCCCTGGCCGCCCTGGCCGCCGGCGGGTACGTCGGCCGGGCCGACGCGGAGGAACTGGCCGCCGCCTACCGCTTCCTGCGCCGCACCGAGCATCTGCTGCAGCTGCACCGGCTGAGCCGCACGCACACCCTGCCGGAGGATCCCGCCGTACTTCGCCGGCTCGGGCGGGCGATGCGGTTCATCGACCGGCCGAACGAACCGTGGTGGCAGTCCGCGGAAACCGTGATCCGCCCCGATCCGGCGGTCGAGTTCGATGAGTTGTGGCGCCGCCACGCCCGGCAGGTCAGGCGCCTTCACGAGAAGCTGTTCTACCGGCCGCTGCTCGAAGCGGTGGCCCGGCTGCCGTCGGAAGCGGCCAGGCTGACGCCGTTCGAGGCCCGGGCGCGGCTGGAGGCGCTCGGCTACCAGGACCCGGCCGGGGCGCTGCGCCACATCGACGCGCTGACCGCCGGGGTCTCGCGCCGCGCGGCGATTCAGCGCACGCTGTTGCCCGTGCTGCTCGGCTGGTTCGCTGACGCCGCCGAGCCGGACGCGGGCCTGCTGGCGTTCCGCCAGGTCAGCGAGGAGCTGGGCTCGTCTCCTTGGTACCTGAGGCTGCTGCGGGACGAGACCAAGGCGGCCGAGCGGATGGCCCGCGTGCTCGCGTCGAGCCGGTACGCGGCGAGCCTGCTGCTGCGCGCGCCCGAAGCGGTCGCGATCTTCGGCGACGATGCCGAGCTCGCTCCCCGCAGCCTGGCGGCGCTACGTTCGGAGATGATGGCGGCGGCCCAGCGCTACGAAGACGATGCCGAGGGCGCGGTGACCGCCGTCCGGTCGGTCCGCCGCCGCGAGCTGCTGCGGACTGCTAGCGGGGACATTTTGTGTGCCCCCGGGGGGGAGAGCCACCCGGGGGGGGAGAGCCACCCGGGGGGGGACGACCCCCCCCAGACCCCCCCCGATCATGGGGGGGCTACCCGCGCCCCCATACCCCCCGGGGCCCCCTCTTCCGAGGGGGCGCTCCGGCCCCCTGGGGCCCGCTGGCCGTCGGCGGAGTTGGCGGCGACGGGGGAGGCGCTGACTGGCATTACCCGGGCGTCGGTCGAGACGGCGCTGGCGGTGGCCACGCGGAAGGTCTCGGAGGAACTGCGCGAGCCGTTGCCGACCAGGTTCGCGGTGATCGCGATGGGCCGCTTCGGCGGGCATGAGTGTGGTTACGGCAGCGACGCGGACGTGCTTTTCTTGCACGACCCGCTGCCCGGTTATCCCGAGCGACAGGCCGCGGACGCCGCCCACGCGGTGGCGGTGGAACTGCGGCGGCTGCTCGCGCTGCCGGTGCCCGATCCTCCCCTGATCGTGGACTCCGACTTGCGGCCAGAGGGGCGCCAGGGGCCGCTGACCCGTACCCTGGCCGCGTACCGCGGCTACTACCGGCGCTGGTCCGCGCCGTGGGAGGCACAGGCGCTGCTGCGCGCCGAGGCCGCCGCCGGCGACGCCGCCCTTGGCGCGGAGTTCATCGCCCTGATTGCCGAATTCCGTTACCCGGAAGGTGCCGGCCCGGGCGAGGACGGGATTAGCCCCGCGGCCGTCCGCGAGATCCGCCGCATCAAGGCGCGGATGGAGGCCGAGCGGATTCCGCGCGGCGCGGACCGGGCGCTGCACGTCAAGCTGGGCCCGGGCGGCTTGTCCGATGTGGAATGGACCGTCCAGCTGCTGCAGCTGCGACATGCCCATGCGCTGCCCGGACTGCGCACCACCCGGACCGGCGCGGCGATGGCGGCCGCCGTCCAGGCGGGCTTGCTGCCCGCCCGTGACGCCGGCGCGCTGATGACCGCGTGGGAGCTGGCCGCGCGGATCAGGAACGCGATCGTCCTGGTCGGCGGCCGGCCCGCGGATACCCTGCCGGCCCGGCACACCGAGCTGACCGCGGTCGCCCGCCTGCTCGGCTACCCGCCAGGCGACGCCGCGCAGGCGCTCGAGCAGGACTACCGGCGCGCCGCCCGCCGTGCCCGCACGGTGATGGAGCCGCTCTTCTACGGATGACGGTGGCCGGGCTGACTCCGGCCGCCCTGGTCCGGCAGCGGGGATCCTAGCCGGGGCCCCGGCGAGACGGGCGCGAACGCAAGACCGGCATGAGCGCTGCGCCGAGCG
>Ga0066790_10001061_pt1 | contig 11337 bp, 8 predicted proteins | sample OrgsoiDNA2013050_FD_70963 | JGI IMG/M metagenome (GOLD analysis project Ga0066790, IMG submission 70963) | Permafrost soil microbial communities from the Arctic, to analyse light accelerated degradation of dissolved organic matter (DOM) -... | ecosystem: Environmental > Terrestrial > Soil >...
GCAGACTCCCGTCAATGTGGTCGAGGCCTATAACCCTACGACTAACACATGGTCGACCAAGGCCCCGCTGCCGACGGCCGACGATAGCGTGAATGCCGTCGTGGAAGGTGGACTGATCTACGTGGTCGGCGGGTATACGGGCACGCGGACGGCGATTGTGCAGCGCTACAACCCGGGGAACAATACGTGGACGACCGAAGCGTCGATGGCAATTGGCAAGTCGAGTTCCGTGCTGGGGCTGCTCGGCTCGACCGTCGTTTCCACCGGCGGACTGGACAACACGAGCGATCCGACCGGAGACACGGAGGGCTACAACGCCGGGACGAACAAGTGGAGCACGCTGAAAGCCGACGCTACGCCGCGGAACGCCGGTTGCGGGGCGGCGGTTGCGGGCAAGCTCTATGTGACCGGAGGAAGTACATCATCGCTGGCCGGAAGCGCGACCACGGCAACGGAATCCTATAGCCTGACCACGAATAGCTGGACGACCTTGTTGCCCGCGCCACTGGCGGTGATCGGCGGATTGCCGGCAGTTTCGGGAAATCAGCTGTATTGCTTTGGAGGAACGGACAACGGGTCTTTGTTCCAGGGGAACATCTACAACAACGTGCAGATTTATCAGCCATAGAAATTCGCGGATTCCACAAGTGAAACCGAATTCAACGACTTCCTGGGAGATTTGTAAATGAGGTTGGGCCTTCTGAAACCGTCTCGAATGGGTACTGCGGCTTGCAGTGCAATGCTTTTTGTGATCACTTCCGCGGTAGCTGTCCCCGTGACGGCGCAAACGTACAAAGTAGTTGTGGATTTTACGAGCCAGAGCCCTTCTCTTCTGGCAGTCGGGCCGGCAGCCGCGCAGGGGCGGGATGGCAATTTCTACGGCACCTCGGTGACCGGAGGAACGAATGACCTGGGCACTGTCTTCAAAATCACGCCGTCCGGCACATTGGCGACACTCTACAGTTTTGACGGCACCGTCGGCGAGTATCCCTATGGAGGTCTGACCTTGGGCGCGGACGGCAATTTCTACGGGGCGGCTAATCGCGGCGGACCGTCGGGATTCGGATCGATCTTCAAGATCACTCCGACCGGAGTCGTTACCGCGCTGCATTCGTTCACCAATTCCGGCGATGGTACCAACCCGTCAAGCGCTCCAGTGCAGGGCGCGGACGGCAATTTCTACGGCAGCACCTCCGGTGTAGATGTGAGCACGACCGAGGCCAGCAGCACGATCTACAAATTGACTCCGGCGGGAGTATTCACGGTCCTGCACACGCTGGCTCCGGGCACTGACGGCAGTTCGGCCGGACCGGTGATCCTAGGCGCAGACGGAAGCTTCTATGGCGGGACGGCAAGCGGAGGAACCAATGGCTGGGGCACGCTATTTAAAGTCACGCCCGGCGGGGCGTTTACGTTATTGCATACGTTCTCGAATTCTGCTGACGGGCGTCAGGGAGCCACGTTAGCGCAAGCAGCCAATGGCACTTTCTATGGCGCTACTTATCTGGGGGGCGCCAACGGCGTTGGTGTGGTGATCAAAATCACTTCCACCGGAACCTTCACCAAGCTTCACGATCTGAACGGCACGACGGACGGCAGCAACGTGACCGGAAATATGTTTTTGGGAACGGATGGAAACTTTTACAACGTCGCCGCCTCCAATGGGGCCAATAGCGGCGGAACAATCTTTAAGGTCAGCCCTGCCGGCGTGTTCACCAAAGTCCTGGACTTTGGTGGCGCGAACCTGGGGGTTACACCTGGCACTGGTCTGATTCAGGCCACCAGTGGCCTCTTCTACGGAAGCACGCAAAACGGCGGCACGGGCAACGCCTCGGTTTTTTACAGCTTGAACGAAAGCCTTTCGGCCTTCGCCTCATTGGTATCCACCTCAGGCAGAGTCGGATCGAAGATTGGGATTCTGGGGCAGGGATTCAGCGCGTCGTCGGTGGTGAAGTTTAATGGAGTGAAGGCGACCACGGTCACGCGCACCGGGACGACCTTTCTGCTGGCGACGGTGCCCGCTGGGGCGACCAATGGATTCGTCACGGTCACGACCGGCGCGACCACGCTGACCAGTTCGAGGAAGTTCGTGGTGCATAACTCGTGGGGCAAGGGCGCGGTTCTGCCCGTAGCGGTACAGTTCCCGGCCACGGGGACCATCGGCAGCAAAATTTACGTCGTCGGGGGCGCGACTGCCACGGCTCTGGTCAACGACAATCAGGTCTACACCACAGGGACCAACACCTGGTCGACAGCAGCCCCGATTCCGACGACCGTCTATGGCCCGGCCAGTGCCGTCGTGAATGGCATCCTCTATGTGATTGGAGGCTACACCGGTGGCACTGGCCCAGCGACCGGCATCGTGCAAGCCTACAATCCCACCACCAATACCTGGACGACGAAAACCGCCATGCCGACCGCGCGCGGCAGTACTGCGGCGGTAGTAAACAACGGGATCATCTACGTCATCGGAGGAAACGGAGCGACGCCCAGACTTAACACCGTGGAAAAATTCGATCCCGCCACCGATATCTGGACCGAAGAAGCCACATTGCTGGTTGGAAAGTCCGAGCCATCTGCCGGTCTGCTGGGAACCATCATCGTATCCCCCGATGGATTCACGACCTCCCAGAACACCGGCGACAATGAATCCTACGACGTCTCCACCAACAAGTGGAGCGCGCTGACGCCCGACCCAACGCCGCGGAATGCCAGTTGCTATGGAACCTTGCTAGGCCAGCTATACATGGCCGGAGGATCGAACGATAGCAGCCCTCTAGCCCTCACGGAGTCCTTCAGTGTCACAGCCAACAAGTGGACCACTCAGGCCGCCGTGCCGCAGGCCGTGATCGCGCCCGGATCAGCCCTGGCCGGCGGACTGCTTTATTGCTTCGGCGGTTCGAACACCGGCGTAGCGTTTTCGGGCAGCGTCTACAACAACGTGCAGATTTATCAGCCGTAGGCGTTGTATTCACGGGGAGTCGTCCGCCGTTCGTTCGCTTGGGCGGCGGTTGGCTTCAAAGAATCGGTGACAGGTCGAAAGCGTTCGAGGAGATTCTGATGAGTTTTACAAGCCTGAAGTCCTTGCCTGTATTCGCGGCGCTAACAACTGTGATGGTAGCCCTCATTTTTGGCGGATTAACGGTCCCCGCCCAAGCGCAGATCTACACGATTCTCCACAACTTTCTGACGGGCGGCCCGGGCCCGCAGTGGCCGGGAGGGCCGTTGCTGCAGGGGCGGGACGGTGACCTTTACGGTGACTCCTACCTTGGCGGCGCCACCAATAACGGCTCCATCTGGAAAACCAGCCCTGCGGGGACGGTCAGCGTCGTCCACAGCTTTGCCTCCGGCAACGACTGCCAGAGCGGCTTGACCCTGGGTACTGATGGCAACTTCTACGGCAGCGGCTTGTCGAATTGCGCGGCGCCTGGATACATCTTCAAGATGACTACCGCCGGAGTCATCACCATTCTGCACACGTTTACCGGCCAGCCGGACGGATCCGGACCCAGCGGACTGGTCCAGTACACCGACGGAAATTTCTATGGAACCACGAGCAAAGGCGGCGCGAACAATTTTGGCTCGGTGTTCAAGATCACGCCCGCAGGCGTCTTGACGACAATTTATTCGTTCGACAATACGAACAATTTTTCCAGCCCAACTTCCGCCTTGACGGTGGGCAACGACGCCGATTTCTATGGGACGCAGGTTGGCGGCGACGGGCTCGGCGGCATCTTCAAGATCACACCCGCCGGCGTGCTTACGCTGCTCCACCACTTTACCGGCAATCCCGACGGAGCCGGCCCGGCGAGCGGGGTGATCCTCGGCAAGGACGGAAATTTCTATGGAGTAACCCAGTTCGGCGGCACGGTCGGGGACGGACGAGTGGATCAGGGGACGTTCTTTAAGATGACGCCCTCCGGCGTGGTGACCATCCTTCACAGCTTTGATCCGGCGAAGGACTACGCGGTCTTTCCGACGTCACCCTTGATTCAGGCGACGGATGGCAATTTCTACAGCACGAGCAACGCCTGCAATGAATTTTCCAGCTGCGGTTCCTTCGTTGACATCTACAAGCTGACGCCGACTGGCACGTTAACCGTGGTGGAGAAGCTGACCGGCGCCAATGGCGCGGGTGCCTATTGGACGTTGACCCAGCACACGAACGGAACTCTTTACGGCATCACGCAGCAGGGCGGGACGGTAAACGGAGGCGTGTACTTCAGCCTGAACATCGGGGCGAAGGCGTTTATCAGCCTGGTTTCCACTGCGGGCAGAGTCGGATCCAAGATCGGGATTCTGGGGCAGGGATTCAGCGCGTCGTCGGTGGTGAAATTCAATGGCGTTGCGGCGACCACGGTCACGCGCACCGGTTCGACGTTCCTCCTGGCAACGGTGCCCGCGGGAGCCTCCAACGGTTATGTGACGGTGACGACCGGTACGAATACACTCACGAGTTCGCATAAATTTATCGTGCATAACTCGTGGGGCACGGGCGCTGCGATGCCGACTGCCGTGTATGTCCCAGCCGGCGCCGTCCTCAATGGCCAGATCTATGTGATCGGAGGATCCACCACGGCGCCGGTCGCAAACCTCCAAATCTATAATCCGGTTACCAATACCTGGAGCACCGGCACCCCGCTCCCCGTCGCCACCACTACCGCGAGTGCCGCGACCGTCAATGGCATCCTGTATGTCTTCGGCGGGTCCACCTCGACGACCTTCACCACCGCGGTGTGGGCCTATAACCCGGCTACGAAGACATGGTCTTCGAAAGCAGCCGCGCCGACGGCAAGAAACGGAGCCGTCGCCGTGGTGGAGAAGAACATCGTTTATGTAATGGGTGGGAACATCACGAGCGGGGGCGATTTCGTTTCCACTGTCGAAAGCTACAATCCAGCCACCAACACCTGGAAAACTGAATCCCCGATGCTGGGCACGAAAGACACGGCTGCCGCGGGTCTGATCGGAACCACCGTCGTAGTCGCCGACGGCTCGGTTCAACCCGGCTCGGTCACGGGAGACACGGAAGGTTACGACGCCACAACGAATACATGGTCAAGCCTGACGGCCGATCCGACATCGCGTACCGGTTCCTGCAGTGGCGTCATCAACGGCCTGTTCCATGACGCGGGCGGCTATAACAATTCGTCGGCGACAACCAACAATGAATCGTTCAGCTTGTCGGCCAACAAATGGACGACTACGCTCGCTCCCATGCCGTTGGGCACCCTGTTCGGAGGCTCAGCCGTGGTGAGTGGACAACTTTATTGCCTTGGCGGTGAAGCCCAAATCAACAACAGCCCCATTAGCGCCGTGCAGATTTATCAACCGTAAATTCTCACCGCCGTTCGGCAGTGGCCGCGCAGGCCACTTCTGAGGGCGGGAACTTGGTCCAGAAGATTATCACTATCGAGGTTTCCATGAAAAACACTTCGCCGTTGTCAAAACGCACGATCACTGTCGCACTGACCAATCTCGTCTTCTTCGCCGCCGGAGTCGCCGTTCCGTCGCGGGCCCAGACCCCGACTGTGCTTTACAACTTCTTGAACGGTAAGTCCGACGCCGCCTTTCCGATGGGTAATATTGTGCAGGGGCGAGACGGCTTTATGTATGGCGTCGGGGCCGGATTGGCCCGCGGCGCCAATGGCACGGGCGCGGTCTACAAGATTTCACCGGCGGGCGTAGAAAAGGTCTTCTTCAATTTTCCGGCCAACTTCCCAAACTGTATCTCAGGACTGACCTTAGGGACCGACGGAAATTTTTATGGAACCTGCGAAAATCCCGATGGCGCGACCCCGGGATTTATCTACCGGTTGACCCCGGCGGGTGTCTTTACCGACATCCATGACTTCGCCAGCGGCGGGGCCATATTCCCTCCGATCCAGGCCAGCGACGGCAACTTTTATGGAGTGATCCCGGCGGGCGTTTACAAAATGACGCTGGCGGGAGTCTTCACCATGATTCACACGTTCGCATCGCCGGACGTGCAGCCCGTCTCAAACGTGACGCAGGCCAGTGACGGCAACCTTTATGGCACGCTTACCTTATGCTCGAACGGCAACCGCGGATGCGTGTACAAGGTCAGCACGGCAGGCGTTTTCGCCGAAGTTAAGCTCTTCGACGACACGACCGGTTCCTTTCCCTGTAATGGGGTAATTCAAGGCACCGATGGGAAGCTCTATGGCACCACAGGCTTTGGCGGCGCGAATAACAGCGGCGACCTCTACAGTGTGACCACGGCTGGCGTGGAGGAAAACTTACACGACATCAACAGCACAACCGATGGCGGCTGTAACTCGGGCAGCTTTCCGGTTGTGAACATGCTGCAAGTCAATGACGGAAATTTCTACGGGGCCAACTCCGGCGGAGCGATCGCGAATAACGGCAGCATTTTCAAGCTGACTTCTGCGCATGTATTCTCAGCCTTCCTTTTCCCCGGCAGCAACGTCGACGGGGGCCAACCCTACTCGACGCTGATCCAGAATACGAATGGCAAGATCTATGGATCGACCAGCGGCGGCGGGACGAATAGCACTGGCACGTTCTTCAGCGTGAGCACGGGCGATCCGGCGTTTGTGCTTCTGCAAGAGACGTCAGGGAAAGTGGAATCGAAGATCGGCATTCTCGGGCAGGGATTCGGCCCGTCATCCGTGATCAAGTTCAATGGGGTGACGGTGAACGCCTTTGCGCGAACCGGGGCGACATTCCTGCTGGCGACGGTGCCGGTGGGTGCAACCGACGGATTTGTGACCGTCACCACCGGCACGACCACGCTGACCAGTTCGAAGAAATTCGTCGTGCACAATTCATGGTCGAGCGGAGCGGCGATTCCGACCGCGGTGTTCGGGTCTGCCTCGGGCACTATCGGCACGAAGATTTATGTGGTGAGCGGAGACACGACCCAAGGCGGCGCTCCCGTGAGCAGTAACCAGGTCTACAACCCGACTTCCAATTCGTGGACGACAGCTGCGGCGATTCCGACCCCGGTTTTCGCGCCAGCCAGCGCTGTGGTTGGTGGGCTGCTATACGTGGTTGGAGGCTATGAAGGATCTGGCCAGACACCCACGAACCTGGTCCAAATCTATACCCCGGCCACCAATAAGTGGACGACCGGAGCGGCGATGCCGACGGCACGTGGCAGCATCGCGGCGGCGGTGGAGAGCAATGCGATCTACGTGATCGGGGGGAACGGATCTACCAACCGGCTCAATAACGTAGAGAAGTATGTCCCATCCACGAATACCTGGACCGAAGAAGCGCCTTTGCTGGTGGGCAAATCGGAGCCATCCGCCGGTCTGCTGGGAACGACCATCGTCGCGGCGGACGGCTTCACCACCTCGGCGGATACGGGAGACAACGAGGGCTACAAAGTCACGACCAACAAGTGGAGCGCACAGACTGCGGATCCAACGCCCCGAAATGCAAGTTGCTACGGGTCGCTTTTAGGACAGCTCTATGTGGCAGGAGGGATCAACACTTCTACCCAGTCCGTTACCCTGAACGAATCGTTCAGCGTGAGCACGAACAAATGGACCACACAACTGCCGATGCCGACCGCGGCGTTATGGCAGGCATCGACCGTTGCTAGCGGCCAGTTGTACTGCATTGGTGGCCAAAACAACTTCCAGGGAACGGCGATTAAGAACGTGCAGGTTTATCAACCGTAGGAAGGAAACCGGCCGCGGCTGGTTGAACTGGTCCGTGTGTGGCTCGCGGCCAACGTTCTTTGACTGCGTGGCGTCGAAGGTCAGAAAAATCCGTCTCAAGACACCACAAAGCCGGGCTGGTTGGCCCGGCTGTTCTTTCTGTGGAACTGGTTCCGTCGGTCTTGTTTCGACGGAGGAACCAGAATGTCAAAATCTTGTCGCTTGCCCGTCTTCGACCCTGGCTTGGTTGCCGCAGGTCTCACGTCTCATTTCGCGATGCGGGTTCACCGGGCCCGCAGGGCGAAGGACTACATCACCATCGCAAGGTTTTCCAGTTCGAACTGCAGAACCGGCAGGGCGCACCCGGCCATCTCGACGCGGCCCGCCGCGTCCAGCGCTGCCTTAGGGGATACTCCGTAGCCACGGCCCATCAGAAACACCTGGAGCAGTTCGGCCGCTTCATAGGAATCGATCATGCCGCCTTGCAGCAAGTCGCTCCGTAGCGCCGCCAGCTCCGTCACGGTGAATCTGTCTTTGTCGTTCATCACTTTATCCATCATCATTTTCGTGTCCGTCATGGCCGTCATCACCTCCGACTCCGACCTGGTTACCATCTGCCACATTAGACTCATCGGCAGCTATGGAAGTTGCATGCAATTAAATTGCCGCAACCGTACCCTATTTCATGTACGTTCCGAAAGTCCCACTGGATTCTTCTAACCCCTATGGATATCGAAAGTTGCGAATGGTGCCTTGCCAGGACCGGGGCTCTGGGGGTTCCCTTCGTACCCAAAAAGTAATCTCAAAACTGACACAATGTGTCGTTCTGGAACATTGGGGGAACAAAGAACGTCGTGCGGCAGGCGGTTGAGGAGTTGCGGTCTCGCTGGCTTTCGAGCGAGGCGCCTACATTTTGAATAGTGACGAATACTCTGCCGGCGTTACGTCGTAGGAAGAAAATATCTCGTCACGGATGGGCAAGACCTGTCGGCGGCCTGCAGAAACTGGGACGCCTCCGTCAGGGTTTCGGGGCCGCGACTTGCGCGGCGTTAACGGTGTCATAGAACTTGAAGAATTGTTCCACCCGGGTTACCTGCATCGTGTTGCGTACGCGCTGCGTGACGCCAACCAGGGCCAGACTGCGGCCTTCCTTTTGATGCGTAACGTAAGCGCCGACCAGGGCTCCGATTCCGGCGGAATCAATGTAAGGAACCTGGGTCAGGTCGAGAATCAGGTTGGGCGAAGTGCTGCCGCGCACCAGGGACTGAAACTGGAAGAAATTCGAGAGCAGGACAGGCCCGCTCAGGCGGATAATGCGCGGACCGCCGTGCGCGTCCGCCACGTCTTCGATTTGCAAGGGCTCCTGAGGCATTGCGACATCGTATTACGGGATTGTGAATGGAGTGTTAAAGGACGCTACATTTGGGTGCGAATTTTCACAAGGTCAGCGGGAGTGGGGTCGTGGACAGAGTCGCGGGCAGGAGTGCCCGTGCCACACGTGCTATCGCAACTAGACCCGGCGCTTGGAAAGTGAACGTGCTTGGAAACTCAGTTTTGTCGTGTGCCGTGCCGATAAATCCGGACTGAGGTAGCGGAGGCGATGAAAGGCTGGGCGGAGAACTCGCCGTGGATGCCCTAGGAAGAAGGTTAGGGCTCGACGGTGGCTTCGTCGATCAGCATGATGGGAATGTCGTCCTTCACCAGATAGACGCGATGGCATTGCGTGCACTTCAGGTTCTCGGGGCTTTCGCGGTAATCGAGCGCCTGCTTGCAGGCGGGGCAGACCAGAATCTGCAGAAGCTCTTTGGAAAGCATAACGAGTGAATTGTACGACAAGCTCTGTAGCGCCGGCATCCCTTCGACTTCGCTCAGGGCCGCCACGACAGCCGCCGGGACGGCGGCGCTATGATTGTTTCCGCCTCGGCAGTGTAAGATTTTAGAGCATGCCTGCCACCCTTCTTGATGGAACCCGGATCGCGCAAGAGATTCGCAGTGAAGTTGCTGCGGAAGTCAGGACCATGGCCGCGGCCGGACTGCGGCCCGGACTCGCGGTGGTGCTCGTCGGGCACAATCCTGCGTCAGAGATCTATGTTCGCGGCAAGGTCAAGGCGTGTGAAGAAGTTGGCCTGTACAGCGAGAAGCTCACGCCGTCCGACGCCAGTACGACCGCGGAACTGCTCGCGCTGATTGAGGAACTGAACCGGCGTGACGACATCGACGGCATCCTGGTACAACTTCCGCTGCCGCCGCAGGTCGACTCCAAAAAAGTGCTGATGGCTGTTGATCCGGCGAAGGATGTCGACGGCTTCCATCCGGCGAACGTCGGATTTCTTTCCACGCAGCGGCCCGGGCTGGTGCCCTGCACTCCCGGTGGCGTCATGGAAATTTTGAAGCGGAGCGGCATCGCGGTCGCGGGGCGTGAAGCCGTGGTGGTGGGGCGCAGCGACATCGTAGGAAAGCCAGCCGCCATGCTTCTGCTCAACGCCAATGCCACGGTCACTGTTTGTCATTCGAAGACGCATGATCTGCCCGGAGTTTGTCGTCGGGCTGACATCCTAGTCGCAGCCATCGGACGCGCGGGGATGATTACGCGCGACTTCGTCAGGCCGGGTGCGACGGTGATCGATGTCGGAATGAATACCGTCACCGATCCGGCAGAATTCCGCCGATTCTTTGGCGGAAATGTAAAGCGCGAAGAAGGCTTCCGCAAGAAGGGCTCCACGCTGATGGGCGACGTGCATCCCAAAGTCGCCGAGGTTGCAGGTGCGCTCACGCCCGTCCCCGGCGGTGTGGGGCCGCTGACCATTGCCATGCTGATGTTCAATGCCGTTAAGGCGGCGAGGATGCGGCGTGGGAATCGCGTATCGGAACTTTCGCGTGCGTAATTTCAACCACAGGGGACACAGGGAAACACAGTGCGACCCCGTGTCCCCTGTGGTTAAGCTGTTTCTGGGACTGCCATGCTGAAAGTCGGCCTGACCGGAGGCATCGCCTCCGGAAAAACTGTGGCGGGCGAGATGTTCGTTGCCCTCGGCGCGCGCCTGGTGCAGGCGGACCGAATCTCTCACTCGCTTATGTTGCCCGGTGAACCGGTCTACAACGAAGTAGTGTGCCATTTCGGGCGCGAAATTCTGAATCCTGATGGCAGCGTCAATCGCGGCAAGCTGGCCGAGTTGGCATTCGGCGCGCCCAACGCGCCCGCTGGCGCACAGCCTTCCCGCATCGAAGAGCTCAATCGCATCGTTCATCCTGCAGTGATCCGCAGACAGGATGAGTGGATGGAAGAGATGGGGCGCCGGGATCTGAACGTGGTCGCGATCGTTGAGGCGGCGCTGATTCTCGAAGCCGGTGCTGCGGAGCGCTTCGACCGGCTAATCGTTGTGACCTGTACTGAAGAGCAGCGCGTGGTGCGGTTCGCAGCGCGGCAAGAGATTGGTCTGGAGTCGGCGCGAAAGGAAGTGACGCGCCGCATGGCCGCGCAACTTCCTGACGAGGAGAAGGTCAAAGCTGCCGATTATGTCATCAACAATTCGGGCTCGCTGCAGACGACGCGCCAGCAGGCCGAACAGATTTGGCAGACGTTGCGACACGATGCGCAACAGTCGTCCCCAAGAGCGTTGTCATCCTGAGCGGCGGCTTTTGCCGCGAAGGACCTGTGTACTCCCCGACTGGTTACATAGATCCTTCG
>Ga0066790_10001062_pt1 | contig 11335 bp, 8 predicted proteins | sample OrgsoiDNA2013050_FD_70963 | JGI IMG/M metagenome (GOLD analysis project Ga0066790, IMG submission 70963) | Permafrost soil microbial communities from the Arctic, to analyse light accelerated degradation of dissolved organic matter (DOM) -... | ecosystem: Environmental > Terrestrial > Soil >...
ACGACGAGGTGGTCGGTAGTGGTCCGCTGCCTTTGGGGGTCCTGCATTCCCAGGTTGAGAGCTGGATCAACGCGCAGCAAGCGCGGCCTTGATCCCTCCCTGATCTCAAGCGATGTTGCGCTTGAGTCTGGCAGCGCGCGGAGCGGTGGAAAGCTCGACCCGATTGCGTCCCGACTGTTTGGCCCGGTACAAGGCCTGATCGGCGGCTTGAATCACGTGTTCCACCGAACGAAAACGGGCATTCGGTTCGGCGGCGCCTATGCTGACCGTGACCGAGATTTGCTGGTTCACCGGCTCCGCGAGGGCGGAGTGGGCCCTCTTTCGTGGCGCATGTGGCCGGCGAGGCCGGGCCCGGCGTTCGGAGTTCCGCCGGTCGTTATTGCGAAAATTCTGGGCCTGCGCTTCCTGACTGCGGGAATCCTGACTTTGAGCACTCAACGGGCGCAACCGCCGGGCGCCAGCCGTGCCCCGGCGCTCCTCGCCGCCACGGACGCGGAAAGTGGCGACTTCGATTACAGTGCGCAGCAGTTCCAGATGAGGCATGACGTCTTTGGCTGATTTACCAGGAAACAGGATGGAGAATTCCTCCCCGCCCACCCGATAGGCGCGGCCGCCGCCGGTCACGCCGGCAAGTTTGCCCGCTACCAGGCGCAAAACCTGATCGCCGGTTTCGTGGCCGTAGGTGTCGTTGAAATTCTTGAAGTGATCGATGTCCACCACCGCAACGGCGTATGGTTCTTCGAGACGCAACAGCGCGTCATTGAAAGCGCGGCGAGCCGGAAGACAAGTCAGCTCGTCGTGGTAAGCCAGAAAATACGAATTCTCGATAATGGAACTGATCAGGATCAGCCCCGCGGTGGCCAGATACGCAGTAGCGGCCGGGCCCACCGCTCCCACCTGGAACGCAAGAAAAGTCGCCAGCAGGGCCCATAGCAATCCGCTCTCCGTGGGCTTGCGATAAAGCACCAGGCGCACCAGCAAGACCGCCAAACCCGCGACAAAGGCCAGCAGGCCCAGGGACGGCAAAGGCGTCCAGGCCAGGCGGCCCAGAAAACGGGAGTGGAGAAGGGCGGGACCAACGATTTCCCCGGGCCGACAGATGATGGCGACGAACACCGATTCGAAGAACAGAAGCGCCATGCGGGGAAGAATGGCGGGAAAAACCAGTCCTCGTTCGCGAAACACCGAGAATGCAATAAAGTTCAGCGGGAGGAGAAAAGCCACGGCTTCAAGAGCAATCCTGCCCGGCCCGGCGGGAGTGCTCCGGCCTGAAGAAAAGAATTCCAGGGCGCGCTGGGCAAGAAACACGGTGCAGAGCGCGAACAGGATGCGGCTGGAATGGAAGCGCCAGGCCAGCAGGATGCCGGCGGCGAAGACAGAATAAAAGTAGAAGTGGACGGCGGCCGAAGGAATGGAACCAAACGCCCCCTGGAAAACCACGCAGGCGGCCACCAGGAACAGTGCTCCCGGCAGGACCAGGGACTTGAACGTTTTTGGCGTCCAGAAATTCACTCTTGAGCGAATCCTTTCGGCGAACTCCTGATTGTGGAAGTTCCCCTCATTATCTCCGAAGCTGGATGTGCACGTCAGTGACCGTACAGATTCCAGGGGAAGGGCCGATTCCCCGGTCAGGCTGGTTCGCCGCAGGTTCCCACTTCTGCACCGGGTTCCCTTTGCGGAAACCGAGACCTTTGATTAGTAGTGAATCTCTTGTCCCAACCCGCTTTCTGACTAAGAATCAGAATAGTTCAAATTAGATTGATCTTATGCGAATTCTAGTCGCGGAAGACGATGCTGCGCTGGCCAGCTTCGTAAAAAAAGGGTTGGAGTCCGAGCACTACGCGGTGGACGTTTCAACCGATGGGGAACAGGCGCGCGCCATGGCAGGGGAATTGGATTTCGACCTGGTGGTGCTCGATCTCAACCTGCCGCGGCTGGACGGCGTGACCATCCTGCGCTTCCTGCGCACCCGGAAACCGAGTATGCCGATTCTGGTGCTGACCGGGCGTACCCGGGTGGAAGACCGGGTCTTGTGCCTGGATTTGGGCGCGGACGACTATTTGGGAAAGCCGTTTTCCTTTGCCGAGCTGTCGGCACGCATCCGGGCGCTGATGCGGCGCAGCCACTTGCCCGTGGAATCGGTGCTGGCGGTCGATGACCTGAAGTTGGACCGGGTGGAGCGCCGGGTAGAGCGGGCGGGACGGCGGATCGAACTGACCTCCAAAGAGTTCTGCCTGCTGGAATATCTCATGCGCAATGCCGGACGGCGCATCACCCGGGCCATGATCATCGAACACGTATGGAATCTATCCTTCGACACCTGCACCAATGTCGTGGATGTATACGTCAACTACCTGCGCCGCAAAGTGGACGACGGATACGGCAAGCATCTGATTCATACCATACGGGGAGTGGGTTATGAACTGAGTGCCCGCTCGCAAGGCGGGCCAGCCCCGGGAGCGGTCCCATGAAATCAATCACGATGAGAGATCCCGCGCGGACGGCGGAATGCGAGTCTCGCGAATTGGCTTCCGATCTGTTTCACCAGTTGAGCCAGCCCCTGACCACCTTGTGTTGCTCGCTCGAACTGGCACTGCTCCAGACTCCCACGGCCGAACAATATGGCGAGATCTTGCGCCACGCCCTGGGTCAGGCGGAGAAAGCCTCCTCGCTGATCACAGCCATCCGGGAGTTGTTTGACGCGAGCCAGCCGGGCGAGGGCGGCGAAGTCCTGGAACTGCGAAGGGCGGTTGCAGACACGGTTGGCGATCTGCTGCCGGTGGCGGAGTCGGCAGGGGTGCAGGTTTGCTACACGCCCGGACCCGCGTGCCCAGTGTGGTTCGCCGCGCCGCGGCTGCGCCGGGGATTATTTCACCTGATTGGATTTGTGATTGGCTCGGGAGGCGCCACAGTCGAGATCGAACTGGCAGAGCGCGGAGCGGAAGCCGTGCTGACGCTGACGATTTCGAGGGTAGGCGTCTACCCTGGACTATCCCCCGTCAATCCAGATGACGAACTCTTGCGACGGTTGGGACTGGGGATTGCGCGCGCCATCTTTGAGGCAGCAGGCGGAAGCCTAACGGTGAGACGCGAAGCTGCCCTTCTACGTGTAGAGGTAAGGTTCTTGCAGAATGCGGTTGAATGATACGACTTTCCTTCTGGACGTGTGCGATGTTGGATCGTCCCGCCTTCGGTACTCAATGCCGGACAGAGTTTTCCCACTCCAGCACTCTTCCTTGATAAGGAAAAGGATTGCCGACAACACGCATCCTTAATCTCCTACTAATCTCGTTCTTAACTCGCGGGCATTCAATCGGTACATGTCCGGTTTGCTCGAACTTCCTGCCCCACAGCGTTTGACGCGGTTCCGCTCGGAGCGCTCATGACCGACGCGGGCAATCGTGCTGATACTAATTGGCAGGACGATGCTGAGCGCGAGCGCTTGCTGGTGGAGCAGTTGCCGCAAGTGCGTTACATTGCGCGCCGCATTCACGAGCGGCTGCCGCGCCATGTGCTGCTCGAAGATATGGTCCATGCCGGCGTGGTTGGACTGATTGACGCCCTCCAAAAGTTCGACGGCAGCAAGCACGTGCAGTTTGGTTCTTATGCCAAGTTCCGCATCCGCGGGGCGATTCTCGACAGTCTGCGAGAAATGGACTGGAGCCCGCGCGATCTGCGGCGCAAAGCGCGACGGTTGGAAGAGGCCCACAATACCCTGCGTTCCAGCCTGGGACGCGATCCCAGCGAAGCTGAACTGGCCGTCGAACTGGGCATCACATTGCGCGGTTTTCAGTTGTTGCTGGGAGAAATCTCCGGCCTCGAAGTGGGAAGCCTGCGCGTGGAATCGCCACTCGACGGCCGGGAACAGGATTTGTGTGAGTATCTGCCCGACGGAAGCGAGGAGACCCCGCTCTTTCTCTGTTTACGTTCCGAGATGACACAGTTGCTGGCGCGAGCCATCGCGGGCTTGCCGGAGAGGGAGCGTCGGGTCCTGGCTCTTTATTACTACGAAGAACTGACCATGAAGGAGGCAGGAATCATCCTGGGACTGGGGGAGTCGCGGGTTTCGCAAATCCACTCCATGGCGGTGATCCGGTTGCGCGCTCGCCTTGCCGAACTGAGCGATAGACATCGCGGTCCCGAGATTGCGCGCGGCACCGCGAGCGGAGCGCAATGAGGGCAGAGAGGGAGAGATCGAGACAGAGATCGAAGATCGAGACAAAGATCAAAGACAGACACTGTTCGCTCAGAGAAGTCTCAGCCCGCCTGCATCGGCAACTCGTCCAGGACTTCCTTGATTTTGCGCAGTAGAGACCCGGCGGAAAACGGCTTAGGCAAGTAAGACCAGCCGGCATGCTGAATGCCTCTTCTGGTTATAGAATTTTCCGGATATCCGGAGATAAAAATGGCCCTTACGCTGCCGCTGATAGCCGCCAGCTCGAGGGCCAGATCGCAGCCATTCCGGTCGGGCAGGACTACGTCAGCAATCAACAGTTGCACCTCGCCGGTATGATCACGAAAGGCCCGCACCGCGTCTGCCGCGTTTCGTGCCGACAGCACCCGGTACCCCGCCGAGCAGAGGACTTCGTAAGCCACGTTACGAACAAAAGCTTCGTCTTCCACCAGCAGGATGGTTGGAACTCGGGGATCGGATGGTTGCGCGGAAGAAACGCGATTGGGACCTGCGGGGGCCTCGTGGTCTGGATTTGCCAGATGCAAGGTTCACCTCCGCATTGGCATTGTGCATTTGTGCTTCCACGGTATGGGGAGGCCGTCTATCACAGCGGGGGTTGACGGGGCTGGAGTTAAGCGCCGGAGATCGTCGCTGAGAAATTGTGTTTGGTCACGGAATGAAGAGGGAGCCGCCTCTTTCGGGACGGCCTGAGCGTTTTCGGGAACAAGTTTGGAACGTTGGCTGGCACGAGCGTGGGCGCTCGCGCCTATAGCTAACCATCATGGTCGAGTCAGTAGCGTCTGATAGGGATCGAGTACGATCTTTCGTGTGCCCGGAGGAGCGGACAGGTGGAAGCTGGTTTCCGCGCCGTCGGCGAATACCTGGCCTAAGAGCACGCTCTTTCCGGCGAGCACGGCGTAGATCGGAACCAGGGTCACCAACTCTTGGGGCGCGTCCTTTTGAACAATCGTACCGGTGACCGCCGAGCTGCCAGGCTTTTGCGTGTACTTGACCGACTGCAATTCCAGATGGGGAAGGGCTGTGCCATTCACCCATCCTTCAATGAACCAGTCCAGCGATTTGCGTCCCTCATAGCGGAGAGACGGAGGCAATTCCTCTTCGAAGACCTGGAAAAACTCGCGCGTGTTGATCGCTCTTTCCTGAAAACGCTCCCGGGCCCGGCTGAGGGCGTGCAAAAAAGGTGCGTCCAACTGAGCGTCTGACAGGTTTGCGGCACGCCCGCTGCGGTTCTGTTCGGCATCACGCAGCATGGTTCGCAGCATATGGAAAAGCCATGTGCCGCGGCCGTAGCTGATGGCCTCGTATCCCGCGGGGAAATGAGAACAGTTGAGCCTGGTTCCGAACGTGACCGGACCGGCGTCCGCCAGTGGCGATCCCTCCTTGTTTTTCACGAGCAGGTCATGGCGGTATGTCTCCATGACCACGCGAAACTGCGGCGGAGATTCAGACTCCAGCAGCAGCAGTGCGCTGTAATTCGCCAGAGCCTCGAAGAGCCATTGGTCGCGGTAGCTTTTCCACGACAACAGATCTCCCCACCATTGGTGGGCCGTCTCGTGAGCGATGACGTTTTCGCTCAGGATGTTTGCCACCGGGCTCATGTGCATCAGGGACTTTTGATCGGGCGTCAGGAAGGAAAAGCTGGAGAGAAATATGAGCGATGGCCAACCCTGGCTGACTGCGCCGGGCATTTGAGTTAGTGCCAGACTGGAATAGGGATATGGGCCAAAGCGGTGGGCGAAAAACTCGACCGCGCGCGCCGACGAATTTGCCACCGCTTGCGCATTGTGCGCTGGAGAAGGCGGAGGCGCGGCCACGGTAATCTGATCGGGCCGGCGCCGCATGGGAAAGGGTAGAGCGGGCGGTGGTGCCATGACTTGCGACGAGCCTTGCGGGAAAGAGCGTTCCACGCCGGAACTGGCGTACGCTTCCACCGAAACCTCGCCGGCCTTTGCGGCTACCCGCGAGTACTTGCCCAGGTTGAATCCTGCAAGCGGCATGAGACGATCAGAAATCCAATGACTGGATTGTTCGCCGGGTGGCAAATCGGAGGACGTACCCTCGATTCGCTTGCCGGTCGCGAGAAGTGTCCAATCCGGGGGATAACGGAACTGCAAATCGAAGCGGGCCATCTCCAGTCCGCGGTTGGGATACCAGGTCCCACGGGCGCCGACATAGAGCAACCCGGCTCCGGCTTCGGAGAGAACATCGCCCCCGTAGACGAAGTGCAAACTGATTTGCTGACCGGCGCGCAGTGGATGAGGAAAAATGACAGCGACCAGATCGTTGCCACGGCGTGCCAACTGAGTGCCCTCGAGCGCCTGATTGTGAATAAACTCCAGCGGGAGGCCGTCCGCTTCTACTTTGCTGACCTGGAGAAAGCGGGACAATTCGAACAACACGGCTCGCTGGCCGGCCTGTCGAACTTCAAGTTGCAGGCTTGCGTCGGCATCGAGCCGGGTTGGCGGCGCAACTTTTGCCTGGATCTTGTACTGCGAAACACTGACCGCTTCCGGTTTTGCTTCTTCTCCCATGACTCCGGCTGCGTCGCCGGAACGGCCGCCGGGTTTACCCAGGGCGAATGCGCTCCAAACGTCGTAGTAAGGTTCCCCTTCGGCCGTCTTCTGCTGACCCGCCCAGATTTGCTCCGCGGCGAGCGAATCGAAGTAGAGATCGAAGGTCCCGAGATTTCGTCCCTGAAGGCGCGCATGCAACATGCGATCGTCGTCCGCGCGGCCTTTGGACGAAGCCGGACCGGCGGTTTCTTGCTGGCCTGAAGTAGGTAGAGAATTGCTGAAGCTGAGAAGCAGCCGCAGGGCGTCGAATTGAGCCAGGTTGCGGGCGGTCGAGTCCCACTTGGTAACAAACTCCTGAGAGTTTGCGGCGGCCCGGAGCGAAGGCTGCAATTCGGTAAAGGTATCGTCGTTAAAGCGAAAATATGCGGTAACGAATTTTTCTTCCAGAATGGCGGCCCCGGTGAAAAGCATCATCGAGGCCCGCTCCGCCTGGTCGTTGGGGATCAGCAACACTTCGCCCTCGCCTTCAAAAAAGGCTCCGGTGACGTGGCCGGCGACATCTTCGGTGAACGCGATGGTGCCATCGTCGAACGTGATATGGAAGGCCGCGCGCTCGATAGTAACTTCACGGATGTTATAGACCCGCGATTTGTCCAGCCCCACGCCTTGCAGTTGCGAATACAAAGTTTCCGCGGACTGGTCCGGCGGAGTCGAGGCCCCGATGGTGGAGGACGGCGCAGTCGTGACCGGCGCCTGTGCGCTGCTGGGCGGCGCTGTAAACAATACGAGTGCCAGCAAGAACAGCGCCAGCGTAGTGGCGGGAATAATTCTGATTACCTTGGTCACGTAGGCTCGGTGTCACCCCTGTTGCTAGAATGCGCCATAGTGCGGGCATCTGTCATCTTCCTCTTATTATCGGGCCTATTCCTGGACGCACACTTCGCTCCCGCGGAAGTGATCCATCTGAAAAATGGTCGCACCATCTACGCCGACCAGGTTCACGAAAATGGCTCCCACCTCGAGTATGAAGTCGGAGAAGATTCTTACGCAATTCCGCAATCAGTGGTGGACCGGATTGAGGCGGGCGGCGTTCGTCCCGAGCGAGCTTCGGCCGCGGGCGGCAAGGACTCCCGGGACGTCCCCTCATTCACTCCGACGGATGAAATGAGGAGTCAGCCAGAACTCAGCGACAAGATTATCCGCGACGGAAAGGTGGATGCCGATGCGCTGGCAGCGATCGAACAGCAAGGCAGTGCCCGCGTAAGCGCTGCCGGATATTTCATCGCCGGCAAGCACGAAATGGAACAGACGAATTTCAGCAAGGCCCGAACTTATTTTGAGACCGCGCTCAGGTTTGACGGGCAGAATCCCACCATTCTGAACTATTACGTCGCGCTGCTGCTGCGTACCGGGAATGCGGTTGAGGCCCTGCCCTATGCGGAGCGTGCCGTGCGAATTGCGCCCGATTCGCCCGACACGCTGGCTATCCTGGGTTATGCCCAATACGCCGGCGACCGAAATAAGGACGCGATCCGCAGCTGGAAACGATCTTTGCAACTTCGCTCCGATGCCCAGGTGCAGAAATATCTGGAGAAGGCGGAGCGCGATGCCAGTGCGGAGTCGGACTTCACGCAAAACGAAAGCAGCCACTTCACCCTGAAATATGAGGGCAGGCAAACGCCGGAGTCATTGCGCCGCGATCTGGTCTCCACCCTTGAGTCGCACTATGACGATTTGGTGCGCAATCTCGGCGTGGCGCCCCGCGGAAGCATCGCGGTGGTCCTCTATACCGATCAGGCCTTCTTCGACGTCACCCAGTCGCCCTCCTGGGCGGGCGCGGTCAATGACGGCAAACTGCGTATCCCGGTAAACGGCATGAGTTCGGTTACGCCTGAGCTGTCGCGCGTACTCAAGCACGAACTCGCGCATTCGTTCATCAACCAACTTTCAGGTGGACGCTGTCCCCAGTGGCTGAATGAGGGCATCGCACAGGCCATGGAACCGAAATCGCTGTCTTCGCGCGGACGCCGCCTGGCCGACCTCTTCAAGGCGCAACAGGAAATTCCCTTCAACGCGCTGGAAGGCAGCTTCATGCGTTTTTCGCCGATGGAAGCGCTCCTGGCCTACGACGAGTCTTTGGCAGCCGTGCAATTCATCATCGACACCCAGGGCTCAAGCGATCTGCAGCGCATCCTGCAGCGCCTGGCCGAGGGAAATTCCACCGAGACAGCTCTGCGGTCGACCATCCACGATGACTACGGGCAGTTACAGGGCGAAGTAGGCAAATACCTGAGCGGCAAGTACGGCAACTAGCAGCGACGCGACAAACTTTACTATGTCATCCTGAGCGCAGGTAGGCCATTCGCTTGCGAATGGGCTGGCGAAGTCGAAGGCCCCCCTACCATCTTAGCGGGAGCAGCGCGGGAAGGCATTGCCTCTGAAGTCCCTCATCCCCCATAAATATTTGTGTTCAGAAACTCGTTGCGGAATTTGCCGCGCGGATCGTAGTGCTTCAAGAGTTCCTGATAATCCGGCAATCTGGCATACAACGCCTTCAATCGTGAAGGTTGCATGGTGAAAAGCTTTGCCCAGTGCGGTCGCGCATCAAAGGGCGCAAGCTGTTCTTCAATGATGGGCAATAGTTGTTTGACCGCGGGCCATTCCGGTTTCCAGGTAAAGTGGATCGTCATGGATGGCCGTTGATAACAAGTACTCATCCAAAGATTGTCCGCGTCGATCGTACGCAACTCCGAGATAAAAAGATGAGGCCCGACTTTGTCGCGAAGCTTTTCGACCGCGAGAATGGCTTCATATCCCCGGTCGCGGGGAACAAAATATTCGGCTTGCAGCTCGGCGCCGCTGCTGGGCGTGAAGTTCATGCGGAAATGCGGTAACCGCTCGTACCAGGGGCCGGGGATACCCATCTGCTCGGTACAATTTTCCGCTGAATGCCCGGCCAGCGGATGAAGCTTCTGAGTCGCAAGCTTCGCTCCATAAAACTCAGGCGCGAATTCGAACGCGGCTCCGGACTCCACGCGGCGCTTGATCCACACCTGAGTCGCCCGGTGATTCTGCCAATCGGTGAATAGACTGACGCTATAGCCACTCGCGAAGATATCGTCGAGGTGATTTTCCAGTTGCGCCAGCGACAGATTCTCATAGACGACTTGTCTAACCTGAAATGTCGGCTGCACGTCCAGCGTGACCTTGGTGACCACGCCAAGTCCGCCCAGAGCAACCACCGCGCCGGGAAACCGCTCGCCGTCTTTTTGCCGTGAAAGAGTTACGACCTCGCCGTCTGCTGTAACAATTTCCAGGGCGGAAACAGCCGTCGACAGGTTGCCATTCTTGCTGCCCGAACCATGCGTGGCAGTGGCGCATGCGCCGGCGACAGAGACATGCGGCAGTGAGGCCAGGTTGTGCACTGCAAAACCCTTTTCGTCGATGTACGGAGCCAGTTGTCCATAGGTGACACCCGCTCCCACGGTGACGGTGCGTGCCTTCTGGTCCAATACCATCTGATCGAGAAGCTTCAGCGAAATCTGGGTGTCTGTGCTGTCGGCGATCCCGTTGAAAGAATGGCGCGCGCCCAGCGCTCGCATCTTGCCGCCGCTCTTCACCATCTGTTGAACTTCCTCGATGGATTTAGGAAACAGCAACCGGTCCGTGCTGTATTGGTAGTTGCCGGCCCAGTTTGTCCGCGCGCTTGATTGCTGCTCCCCCGCCACCAGGCGCGACAGCACGCTCCCGGTAAGGAGAACGCCAGAAGTCTTCAGGAACTGTCGCTTGTTCATATTGTCCGATCGGTTCGCAACAATATATAGAGAATCGGAGGGTTCAAAGCAAGAGATTCGAACAGATGATTGAGGCACAGCGGGAACTGCACCAACGGTAGTTCACCCAATCTGTATCAGGTCGTTACTCTGCTGAGCCACCGAGGCCGGCGGGGCAAACTGCGGCGCGCGCCACGAGTCGAAGACGGACACCTGGTGCACACAGGAGACGGTGCAATTGGGAGCACAGGTTTTCTCCGACAGATATTCGCGGCGAATGTCTTCAATCGTATATTTCTCCAGCGGGATCGCGGGATAGCCGCGCTGCTGGGAACAATAGTGCACCAGGCCATCTTCGCAAATGTAGAGATAGCGGGCGCCGGCACGGCAGCGCCACTGGTTAGGTCGGCCTTGCGCAATATTGTCCTGGAAGCCGTTAATCCGAGTGAAGCTGCTCTTCTCCATCGCCTTCATCTCGTTGTAGATTCCGCGTTCTTCGTCATTCAGCGGCTGTAACTGGCCGGAGCCATCGTGAATGATGCCAATCGTGGAACTGAAACCCAGGCCCAGCGCCCGTTTTCCGATGGTCAGCGCGTCTTGCGGATTTTTTACGCCGCCGCCCACCACCGAGTTGATGTTCACGTGGAAATCGGCATGCTCGGCCAGCAACTCCAGTTTCTTGTCTAGCACCTTCAGGCTTTTTTTCGAGACCTCGTCCGGCGTGACGTTGTCGATCGAAATTTGCAGCCACTCGAGTCCGGCGCGATTGAGGCGCTCGATGCGTTCCGCCACCAGAAGATAGCCGTTGGTGATCAGACCGGCAATCATCCCACGTTTTCGAATGCGGTGAATAA
>Ga0066790_10001065_pt1 | contig 11320 bp, 9 predicted proteins | sample OrgsoiDNA2013050_FD_70963 | JGI IMG/M metagenome (GOLD analysis project Ga0066790, IMG submission 70963) | Permafrost soil microbial communities from the Arctic, to analyse light accelerated degradation of dissolved organic matter (DOM) -... | ecosystem: Environmental > Terrestrial > Soil >...
GCCGCAACTGGGCGAGGTGTATACCGACATCGACATGCGCTTGGACGATGCGGCGTGGGTGGGCCATCGCTTCGCGGAGATTCTGCCAATCCCTTTGTACGAGAAGCAAAGCCTTCTCGAGATCGACGATCCCGTTCAGCGGCTCGATGTGCTGGCGCCCCTGACCACGGAGCCTGTCTGAATATTCCGCGTGAGCCGCGTTGGTTGGGAGAGGGAGCGGATGCAAGGCGCGCGGCGCAGGCCGTAGTGGGTACTACGGACCAGCCGCGCAACGCCGCAGACGCCCCTCTCCCAGCCAACCCGAAGGGACCGGGCAGATTTTCCCTCATTCGTCGTTGTCGCCTCCTCATTGGGTCCTGACCCAACCACGTCGGCTCCGCCTCATCTGAGGGAAAATCTGCCTTAGGTAAGGCCACGGGGAATACTCAGACAGGCTCCTAGCCGGCGCGGTTGGCGTAGAAGCGGCGCAAGCCGAAGCCCAGCGGGATCGTCCACGCCAACACCAGCCACCCGACGAATCCGTCGAAGCGGCTGAGTAAAAAATTCCAGGGTGCCGAGCGCAGCGGCTGCGCCATCTCGTGCACCGTCAGCATCACCCATACCCAGCCCGCGTGCAGTCCGATGCACGCTGCAATATTGCCGGTGGCGACGCGGACGGTAGCGAGTACGATGCCGACGGCGAACAGACACAAGAATGCGTCCGCAATGCCGAACGGATGTGCAAGCAAGTGCAGCGTACCGCCCAGGAGATCGAGACCGCTCCATGCAGTCACCTGGTCGGGAGATATTTTGAAGCTGGCAAAGAAATGCGTGGCCGCGTAGACGACGGCGGTCAATAGCACCGCGGCTCCGGCACCCGACTCGCGCTCGATCCCGGTATGCATGGCGCCGCGGAGGAAGGTCTCTTCGATGAATGCCACGGCAAGCCCGCTCACTAGCCTGCCAACGACGAGTTTGCTGAAGGCGGTCGCGGTGTATCCCGCGGCTGCCGTCCAATCGAGCAGCCCCAGCGCGGTCATGATGGCGACCACCATCACCATGGTCGCAGCCCCGACGCATAAGCCGATCAGCATTTCCCTGAGGAACAAACGCCGTGGAATCCCGTATCCGAGGCTGACCTTATCGGCGAGCCGCAAGCGCCCAGCCGAGAGCCCAAAGCCCACCAGCAAGGCCAGCATGCCGATACGCTCGCCGATGCGATGGAACGGAACATTGAAATGCGGATGCAACAGCAACCACAGCGGATAGGTGAACACCGCTATCGCGACAAGACCCAAGAGGATCAGTCCCAGAAACCAAGCGAACGCGCGCATCCTTGGAGCCCTCGCGGCCACGCAGAATACTCAGACAGGCTCCTCGGCGGCGTGCAGTCCGGGGAATATTCTCTGCGCCGCCGCGATGGTGGCATCGATGTCCAGGGCGGAATGCGCCGCCGACAAGAATCCGGCCTCGAAGGCCGACGGTGCGAAGTAGACGCGTGCATCCAGCATGGAGTGGAAAAACCGCCTGAAACGCTCCACATCGGAGGCCATGACCTTGGCGAACGTGTCCACGTGTTTCTCACCGGTGAAAAAAAATCCGAACATGCCGCAGACATGATTGGTTGCAAGCGGAATGTCGGCACGCTCCGCGGCCGCGGCAAGCCGCTGCATCAAGGTATCGGTGGTGACCTTGAGGCGTTGATGGAATTCGGGAGCGGCAACCAATTCCAGGGTGGTGAGTCCGGCGATCATTGCTACCGGATTGCCGGACAAGGTTCCCGCTTGATAGACGGGCCCCAGCGGCGCGAGCCGCTCCATGATGTCGCGGCGTCCGCCGAATGCGCCCACCGGCATGCCGCCGCCGATGATCTTGCCCAGAGTCGTAAGATCGGGACGCACGCCATACAATTCCTGTGCGCCACCGAGCGCGACGCGAAAGCCCGTCATCACTTCGTCGAAGATCAGCACGGCGCCCACGCGGTCGCATTCCTGACGCAAGGTTTGCAGAAAGCCGGGAGCCGGCAATACGCAGTTCATGTTGCCGGCCACCGGTTCAACGATGATGCATGCGATTCGATCACCGATCCGGCTGAACACGTCGCGGACCTGGGCGGCGTCATTGTAGTTGAGCGTCACGGTGTGAGCGGCCAGTGCCTTAGGCACGCCCGGCGAGGTGGGAACGCCGCAGGTGAGCGCGCCCGACCCGGCCTTGATCAACAGCGAATCGGAGTGCCCGTGATAGCAGCCTTCGAACTTCACGATGGTATCGCGGCCGGTGAAACCGCGGGCCAAGCGAATGGCGCTCATGGTGGCCTCGGTACCGGAGCTGACGAAACGAATCAACTCGATGGAGGGCATGAGTTCGATCACGCGCCGCGCAAGCGCCGTCTCGAGTTCGGTGGGTGCGCCGAAGGAGAGGCCGTCCACAGCCACGGCCTGTACGGCCGCGATCACCTGGGGATGTGCGTGGCCCAGAATCATCGGGCCCCAGGAGCCCACATAATCGATGAAGCGCCGTCCGTCGGCGGCAATGGTATGAGCCCCGGCCGCCTTTTTGAAGAAAATGGGTTCACCGCCGACGCTGCGAAAGGCGCGAACCGGCGAATTGACGCCGCCCGGAATGTACTTACAGGCCTCTTGGTACAGGCTCACCACATCGATCTCCCACGTTGAGCAGCAGTCGCTGCCCCGTTAAGCAGCAAGCGCTGCGCTCGGCAAGCTCAAGCTGACTTCGAGGCCGCCGTCCGTATGATTGTTCGCCATGGCCGAACCGCCATGAGCTTTCATGACCTGGCATGTTATCGCCAGGCCGATACCCTCGCCGCCGGTGTCGCGGTCGCGCGATTCCGCCACCCTATAGAACGGTTCGAATATACGCTCCAATTCGCCCGCGGGCACGCCCGGACCATGATCGCGGATGACGATCGACAAGCCCGCAGCCTCGCGACGTGCGATGGATACTTCGACCGGCGCGCCTTGGGGACTATAGTGCAGCGCGTTGCGCAACACGTTCTCGATGGCGCTCGACAGCAGCTCGCGGTTGCCATGCAGCGTGGCGCGCGCCGCGCCGGCGAGCGTCACATGGCAACCCTTGACGGCGCCTTCGTAGTTTGCGTCGCGCACGACCTGTTCGAGCACTTCGTCGAGATCGAATTCCTCGCGCTCGAAGGGTGCATCGGCGCCGTGCAACCGCGCCAGTTTGAGAACTTGACTGATGAGACCGTCGAGACGCTCGATCTCACGCTCCAATCGGTCCAACTGGCGCTGCAAATCGCCGCCCGGATGACGCGCGAGTCCGAGCGCGACGCGCATTCGCGCCAATGGCGAACGCAATTCGTGCGAGATGTCGCGCAGCAGCTGCGTGATGGCATCACGGTTGGCACGCAGCTGATCCGCCATGGCGTCGAAGTCGCGTGCCAGCACCGCCAGTTCATCCTTGCGGTCCTCGAGCCCCGCGCTCACGCGCAGGTGGCCCACGCGCATGTCGAGCTTTTCGGCGGCGAGCGCCCGCGCGCCTTCCTGAATGCGGCGGATCGGCGCGGAGAGGTGCTGGGCGAGCCACCAGCTGGCAAACGCGCTTACCGCCAGTGCGATGCTCAGAATGGTCAGCGAGATGCCCGGCAGGCTCAGGGCGCCGAAGATACTGGGACGCCGCGGCACCAGCAACACGGTGTACGTCGAGCCGTCCGGGCCGACGATCTGCGGCGCGAAACGCGGCGCGCGAAAATTCCCGGGCGGTGGGCGACCCTGCGGCCGCGGCTCGGGGCCGCCCATGATGTCGCGGTTGAAATACTCCAGACGTCGAACGGCATTCTCGGAAAGGCGCCGTCCGAGAATATCTTTACCGTCCGGCCCGACGATGAAGATATCTCGGTCGCTCATCGAATTCTTGTTCGCGTCGAGCCAGTCCTTCAGCGCTGACATTCCGCCTTTGCCGAGGACTTCCGACGCCTGAATCGCCACGTTCGGCCGTCGCTGCTGCTCGGGCGATTCGTATTCGCGGGCGGCCACCGTAAAGGTGATGGCGATGCTGCCGCCGACGATGAGCGCCATCGCGATCCAGAACAAGACGAAGATGCGGACGAACAGGCTATGCATTTCAACGCTCTAACCTCGCCCACGTGAGCGTGTAGCCCGACCCGCGCAGGTTCTTGATCTCGGGGTTCTTGCCCATCTCGAGCTCGAGTTTACGTCGTAGATTGCTGATGTGCGTATCGATGCTGCGGTCGTACGGCACGAGCTTGCGGCCGAGCGCTTGTTCGGTCATCGCTTCGCGCGAGATCACCTGCCCGGCGGACCGCATCAACAGTTCCAAGACACGGAATTCCGCGCCGGTGAGACCCACGGGTACGCCTGCGACCCGCACCTGATGCGTCCCGGTGTTGAGCACGATGCGTCCCACCGTGAGCTCATCGGGTATGCCGCCGCGCGCAGCCCGATGGCTGGCGCGGCGCAGGATGGCGCGCATCCGCGCGACCAACTCGCGCGGATTGAACGGCTTACTGAGATAATCGTCCGCGCCGAGTTCCAGACCGACGATGCGGTCGACATCGTCGCCACGGGCGGTGAGCATCAAGATCGGCGTCTCGTGGGACGCCCCGAGCGTGCGCAGCACGTCGAAGCCGCCAAGAGTCGGCAGCATCACGTCCAGTATCAAGATTTGGAATTCATTGACCTTGAGCTCGGCGAGTGCGTCGCCGCCGTCGTGCACGCTGGTCACGTCGAAATGCTCGGCCTCCAGATACTCCGCCAGCATTTGACAAAGTTCACGGTCGTCATCCACCAGCAACACGCGCGCCTCGTGCGTGGCGGGTATTGCCGATGATGGTGCGGGAGGGTTCGCCATGCTGTGACGCTACTCTCGCACAACCTCCCGGCGATCGATGCGTCAATTGACAATTCTTGACAGAAGCGGGGGTGCAGTGTCCACAAAACTTTGCACGGTCTTGCGTCCTCTCTGACACATGTTGGCCCGTTGACGGCTTAGGATGAAGAGGTGGATTAACTCTTAAGCGTATTGGAGCAACGAACATGACATCGATTCGTAATGTGCTGGCTGGAACTCTACTGGCGGGTGGAGCGCTGCTCACCGCCGCTACGAGTTATTCGATCGCGAGTGCCGCGGATGAAGCAACGAGCCCCGACGCCGCGACAACGCCGTCCGGTCCGCATTGGCACCGCCATGGTGGGGGCCCCTGGCACATGTACGGCAAGCTGGGGCTGACGACTGATCAACAGGTATCCATCAAGGCCATCATGACGGCGGCGAAGCCGCAGATGAAGAGCTTGCATCAACAAATGCAGGCCAATCACCTGAAGCTGATGCAGACCAAGCCCGATGATCCGAACTATGCCAACGTGGTTGCCGAGGTGGCGCAGTCGAACGCGTCGCTAACCTCGCAGCGCACCAGTCAGGCGTCGGAACTGCGAGCTCAGATGTATGCCGTGCTGACGCCGGCGCAAAAGACGCAGCTCGCGACGCTGGAGGCGCAGTGGGCGGCCAAAGCGGCGGCGAGAACTGAGGCTAAGTAAGTGAGGTGGGGGTCGGTTCCGCTCAACGTTGAGTGGCGCCGACCCCGTCTTTTTTGAGTAGATCGATGACGCTGTTGCGGCCCATGAGGTGGCCGGTCCCGACGATCACGAGATAATTCTTATCGTCGTTCAAAAGCGCCTCGATCTTGGGAATCCATTTGCGATTGCGCGCCGCGAGCACCGCTTGATAAAGCGCGGGCTCGCGCCCCAACTCGGACTGCAGCTGGCTCTCGAACCAGGCCGTATCGCCGCGCTGCCACGCGCGCACCATGTCATCGACTTCTTTCGGCAGTTCGTGCGCTTGCTCTAGGCTCGATACCAGATACTCGGACTGTTCATTCATCGACAGACCTTCGAACAGCGCGATCTGGTCATGCACCGTCTCCAGACCGGCGATGCTCTTGCCGTCGCTGCGCGCACGTTCCAGGAAGTACATTTCGACGCCGGATTGCGGTTGAAAGCCGAGTTCCATGAGCTGCAGCTGAGAAATCGCCTCGGCCACGAACCAGGGTGCGAATTGGTCGAAGGTCGAAAGATCGACGCCGACTTCGTGCGCCAAGCTCGCGGCGCGCAGATAGCGTTGCGGTCCCAATATCTGGGACAGGGAGCTGCCTTCCGGCAGAACGGCGCTGGCCAGCATCTCCGATTGCGCTTCCGCGGAATCGATCTCCTCGAGATTGATCTCCATCAGTAGCGCTTTGGCGTCCGCGTATGCCTTCAGCACCGCCGGCGCGAGCGGATAGTCCTGCGCCCGCAGCACATGAATGGAGCCGAGCAAGTACACCGTGTTGTGCTTGCCATGCAGTTCCCACAGCGAGTGCAGCGCCGTATCGGCACGGCCGGGCAGTGCGAACGCACAGAGGACCAGCGCCAGGCTTAGGCACCGCAACTTCAACGCGCCGCGGCCTGCCGCTTGGTCACGGGCTCCACCCAGCGCACCTCGGAGCGGACGCCGCCATCGTCAAGCAGGTCGAAACGACGGTACGCCGGCGGACTCGAGTCGATGGCATAGCGGTCGCTCTTCGGCAGGAATTGAGCGCACGTCGACGGCGTCCCTAACAGGCGCACGCCCTTGCGTTCGCCGTCGTAGGCCTGATGAACGTGACCCCACGCGATCCCCCGAACGTGGGCATGTGCATCGATGACCCGCCAGAAATCCTCGGCATTCGCGAGTCCGATGCCATCCAGCCAACGACTACCCATGTCGACCGGGTGATGGTGCAAACACACCAGCGCATGAGCGGGTGAATTCGCCAGAGCGGCATCGAGTCGGGTGAGTTCGTCGAACGAGAGCCGTCCGCCGACGTGTCCCGGATCGTAACTATCCAGCATGATGAATTGCCACATGCCGAGCCTGTGCGTACCGCAATATTGGAATGGCGGTTGCGCCAGACTATGCCGCATGGCGTCGGGTTCGTCATGGTTGCCGGGAACGCACAGCACCGGCCTTTGTAAACTGCCGAAGATGCTCTGGAAGCGCAAGTAGCCCGACGGGTCGTCCTGAACGAGATCGCCGGTCACCAAGATGGCCGCATAGTCGGCCACTTGCGCGAATGCGTCATCCAGCACATTTCGCAGGCTCGAATCGGTTTCCACGCCGCGCAAACTGCCGCCGGCATGGCCATATAGATGCGGGTCGGTGATTTGTAGAATTTCCATCATTTAGACTGTAGCAAAGCACCCGGATCGCTTCGGTGAACTAGGTCAGATAGTGTGACAGGCGGGTGACTGTCGCGTTCCCGCGCGAATTAGGCCAGTGTCGGTTGCTGGCGACGCCCGCATCGGGGATAATAGCCAGCCGAAATCCTACAAGAAGCGTGCCCCATGCCTAGCCGTCGTCAACTTGCCAATGCCATCCGTGCTTTAGCCATGGATGCCGTTCAAAAGGCCAATTCCGGCCATCCTGGCGCTCCGATGGGGATGGCCGACATCGCCGAAGTCCTCTGGCGGGACGTGCTTAAATTCAACCCGGGAAACCCTACCTGGTTCGATCGTGACCGCTTCGTCCTGTCGAACGGGCACGCCTCCATGTTGCTGTATGCCGTGCTCCATTTAACAGGCTATCCCTTGTCGATGGAGGAGATTAAGCATTTCCGCCAGTTCGGTTCCAAGACGGCCGGCCATCCGGAGCGCGAAACTCATCTCGGCATCGAAACCACCACGGGCCCGCTGGGCCAGGGCGTCGCCAATGCCGTTGGCATGGCGCTTGCCGAGCGCGCACTCGCGGCGACCTTCAATCGCCCGGGTCACACGATCGTCGATCATCACACCTACGTTTTTCTGGGCGACGGCTGCATGATGGAGGGGGTGTCGCATGAAGTCGCGTCATTCGCCGGCACGCAGAAGCTCGGCAAGCTCATTTTGATCTACGACGACAATGGCATTTCCATCGACGGTAAGGTGGTGGGTTGGTTCTGCGATGACACCGCACTGCGCTTCGAGGCGTATGGATGGCAGGTGCTGCGCAATGTCGACGGTCAGAATAGCGATGCCATCGCAGCCGCACTCGCCACGGCGCGTGCGGAAACCAAGCGGCCGTCGCTGATTTGCGCCAAGACGGTGATCGGTTGGGGTGCTCCCAACAAGCAGGGCAGCGCCTCCATGCATGGCGAAGCCATGGGGAACGAAGAAATCGCCGCGACTCGGGTTCACCTGGGCTGGACTTCGCCGCCGTTCGAAATACCGGCCGACGTAGCCGCGGCGTGGGACATGCGCGCCAAGGGCGCGCGCGTGGAACAGGAATGGCGCGCGCGATTCGCGGCCTACAAGAGCGAATTTCCGGCCTTGGCGGCGGAACTTACGCGCCGCATGGCGGGCGACTTGCCGACCGGCTTCGGCGATCTCATCAACGCCTATGTCGGACGCACCCAGTCCGAGGGCAAGGCGCTGGCGAGTCGCCAGTCGTCGCAAGCGACGTTGAATGCCGTCGGGCCGTCGCTGCCCGAGTTGCTGGGCGGATCGGCCGATCTCACGCCATCGAACGGCACGTTGCGCAAGGATTCGGTGGTGCTGACGCCGGAGTCTCCGGGCGGCAATTATCTGCATTACGGCGTGCGCGAATTCGGTATGTCGGCCATCATGAACGGGGTGGCCGGGCATGGCGGGTTCATTCCGTACGGCGGGACTTTTCTGACCTTCTCGGACTACGCTCGCAATGCGGTGCGTATGGCCGCACTGATGCGCGTGCGCGTCATTTTCGTGTACACGCACGATTCCATCGGCTTAGGCGAAGACGGTCCCACCCACCAGCCCATCGAGCACGTTGCCAGCCTGCGAATCATCCCGCAGATGGATCTGTGGCGTCCTTGCGACGGGGTCGAGACCGCAACCGCCTGGGGCGTTGCGCTCGAAAATCGCGACGGTCCCACCTGTTTGATATTCACCAGGCAACAGCTCGTGCATGAGGCGCGCTCCGCCTCGCAGGTCGCAGCGATCAAACGCGGCGGCTACGTGTTGATCGACTCCGACGGACCGCCGGAGGCCATCGTCATTGCCACGGGATCGGAGGTCGGCATCGCGGCGCAGGCGGTCCGCACCATGGCCGCGAAGGGCAAGAAAGTGCGACTGGTGTCGATGCCGAGCAGCAACACGTTCGCGCGACAGGACGACGCGTACAAGCAGAGCGTGCTGCCGCCCTCCGTTGCGCGGCGCGTGGCGGTGGAGGCCGGTTCCACCGAGCCCTGGTGGCAATACGTCGGGCTGCAGGGCGAGATCGTGGGAATCGATCACTACGGCGCATCGGCGCCGGCGAAAGAGTTGTTCAAGGCGTACGGTTTCACGCCGGATCGAGTGGTCGAAGCCATCGAAAAAGTATTGGCGAAATAGTTCAAAAAGGACAAGATGATGACAATCAAAGTCGGCATCAATGGGTATGGGCGGATCGGCCGGAACGTGCTGCGCGCGTTGTATGAGGGGAAGCACAAAGCTGGGATGAAAATCATCGCGATCAACGACCTGGGGGATGCGAATACCAACGCTCATTTGACGCGTTACGATACCGTGCATGGCAAATTCCATGGCGATGTGCACGTCGACGGCGATTCGATGGTCGTGGAGGGCGACCGCATTCGTGTGATTGCGCAGCGCGATCCGTCGAAATTGCCGTGGGGCGAACTCGGCGTGGAATTCGTCTTGGAGTGCACGGGCCTGTTCAACAGCAAGGCCAAGGCAGCCGCGCATCTGACCGCCGGCGCCAAGAAAGTCGTGCTTTCGGCGCCCGGCGGCGAGGACGTCGACGCCACTATCGTCTATGGCGTGAACCATAAAATCTTGAAGTCGAGCTTCAGCGTCATTTCGAATGCGTCCTGCACCACGAATTGCCTGGCGCCTCTCGCGAAAGTGCTGCATGACGAAATCGGCATCCTGGCCGGCGTCATGACCACCATCCACTCGTACACCAACGACCAGGTATTGACCGATGTGTACCACTCCGATCTGCGGCGCGCGCGCTCGGCGACCATGTCGATGATTCCGACCAAAACGGGAGCCGCCGCTGCGGTCGGCCTGGTGCTGCCGGAATTGAAAGGGAAATTCGACGGGTTCGCGATTCGGGTGCCGACCATCAATGTTTCCTTGGTGGATTTGAGCTTCAACGCCGCACGCAAGACCACCGTGGAAGAGATCAATGCCGCCGTCAAGAAAGCGGCCAACGGTGACTTGAAGGGCATCCTCGCCTACAACGATGGGCCTCTCGTGTCCGTAGACTTCAATCATGACCCGGCCTCGTCCACCTACGATGCGACGCTCACCAAGGTGATCCAAGGCAACCTGGTCAAAGTCTGCGCGTGGTACGACAACGAATGGGGGTTTTCCAATCGAATGCTGGATACCACGCTGGCGTGGTCGAAGGCGACTTGACGGCGGGGGCTACCCTAACTTCTGGCGGGCGGGGTGAACGATGAAAATCACAAAAATGTTGAACGTGGATATGTCGGGAAAACGCGTGCTGATTCGCGAAGATCTGAACGTCCCGATCAAGGATGGTCTCGTGACCAGCGATGCGCGGATCCGGGCGGCGATTCCCACCATCCAGGCGGCATTGGCGGCGAAAGCCCATGTGCTGGTCATGTCGCACCTGGGACGGCCGGAAGAGGGAAAATTCGCGGAGGAGTTTTCGCTCGCGCCCGTGGCCAAACGAATGACCCAATTGCTGGGCGTTCCCGTGGCGTTGAAGCGGGATTGGTTGGACGGCGTCGCCGTCGGCGCCGGCGAAGTGGTACTGCTGGAAAACGTGCGTTTCAACAAGGGTGAGAAAAAGGATTCGGACGAGCTGGCGAAGAAAATGGCCGCGCTCTGCGACATCTACGTCATGGACGCCTTCGGGACGGCGCATCGCGCCGAAGCGAGCACCCATGGAGTTGCTAAATATGCGAAGGTGGCGTGTGCCGGTCCGCTCCTGGTGAGCGAGTTGTCGGCGTTGGAAACGGCTCTGGAAAAGCCGGCACGACCGCTGCTGGCGATCGTCGCCGGATCGAAAGTATCGACCAAGCTCACCGTGCTCGAATCGCTGATGAGCAAGTGCGATCAGCTCATCGTGGGCGGCGGCATCACCAATACGTTTCTGGCGGCGCTCGGCTTCAACGTCGGCAAGTCGCTGCACGAGCCTGACATGTTGGACATTTGCAAACGCTTGTTGGACCAGGCGAAAAAGCGCGGCATCGAGATTCCCATGCCCACCGACGTGGTAGTTGCCACGGAATTCTCCGCCAAGGCCGAGGCCGATGTGAAACCGGTGGGCAAGGTCGCTGCCAACGAGATGATTTTGGACATCGGTCCTGATTCCGCGGAAGTGATGGCCAAACTCATCG
>Ga0066790_10001066_pt1 | contig 11318 bp, 10 predicted proteins | sample OrgsoiDNA2013050_FD_70963 | JGI IMG/M metagenome (GOLD analysis project Ga0066790, IMG submission 70963) | Permafrost soil microbial communities from the Arctic, to analyse light accelerated degradation of dissolved organic matter (DOM) -... | ecosystem: Environmental > Terrestrial > Soil >...
TGATTACGCCGTGCGGTGGCTCCAGGCCGAACTCCCGCGCCGAATCTTCCCAGGCGCCGCGGCGCTTGCCGAGCCACTGCTTCAGATTCTCCAGCCCGCCCACGCCCGCCATGTTGTCGGACGCTTCCACGAACTCCAGCATCTCGGAGCGCTTGAGCAGGGACTTCTTCATCTCAAGCACGTCGGTAGCGATCTCAGGGCACAGGGCATACCTCGTGACCAGCGCTTGCGAAATAGCGCGCTCCGCTTCTTCTTCCGTCAGGCCGCGAAGATTTTCGGTTACCGTGTCGAGGCCGGCGGCATCGAGTTTGCGCTGCAGCGTGTGTGTCTTCGAAATACAGACTACGGTTTCGTCGATGATCTGGCGCAAACGCTGGCGATCCGGTAGGGGCAGTTCGAAGAATTCCACGAGCCCGCGGAGTTCTGCTGGTATGTCAATCTTCGGAGAGGTTAGCACGATCGTCTTGCGGTTGGTGGCGAAGCGCTGGCCTACGTCGCGCAGGCGGCGCACCACGATGGGGTCGTCCATGTGGCGATGCAGGTCTTTCAGAATGAAGGCGGCTTCGACGGTGATGCCTTCCAGGTTTCCCAGCATCTGCGCCGGTTCGCGGCTGTTGTAGAGAGCCTTGGCATTCTGCTCGATCGAATCCATATCCGCATGCGGAGGTGCGTAATGCGGTCCGTGATCCGTCCCCATGATTACGTCGCCCACGGTGCTTCCGCAGCGCATCAGTCCGCTGGCCACGCTCCATTCGAAGGTCGCGAGATTCAGCGCCGCGCAGGCGCTTCGGACCATACGCACGGCCCGCATTTCCTCGACGGTCTCCATTACGACGATGGGGGTGGAGGAGTCGATCAGCGTTTTCAGGCGCTGTAAGGCGTCGGCAATGGACGGTATCGCCATGTGTTTGACCGGTCAGGACTTGCTCCCATATAATAAGGAATTCGGACCCACCCGAATATCCTGCTGTACACACGAAGGTAACGAACCAGACATGGCAAATCATCTCTCGGCGCTGAAGCGTGCGCGCCAAACCGAACGCCGCACCGCCCGCAACCGGGCCAACACCTCCACCCTGCGTAGCCAGTTGCGCGACCTGCGCGAGACCATCGAAAAGGGCGACAAAGCCGCGGCCGAGCAGGCTTACCGCAAGACCGTTTCTGCTCTCGACAAGGGCATTCAGAAAGGCTTACTGCACGAGAATACGGCCTCGCGGTATAAGTCGAGGTTGGGCAAGCGCGTGACGGCGATCAAGTAGGAAAGCTTTCGGCGATCCGCCGTCAGCGATCAGAGAAATTTGGGCAGACCTTTGCGGTCTGCCCTTTCTTTTGCGACGCGGGCTATTTCTTGGCGGGTGGGGCGGAGTAGTCCTGCCACAGGTACTGCAGCGCCTCAGGGAGTGTCTGTTGTTTCACCGCGCGGTCCACATGTCCGGCGTTGCGGGCAAAAACGAATTGGTAGTGATAGCCCTTGGCCGCGAGGACTTTGGCCATCTGCTCGTTGGCCAGAACCCAGTCGTGCATTCCATCGCGCATCACGTTGGGATTGAACAAATCCCGGTCGCCCACCTCCATCCAGATTCGTATCGGCTTGACCGGACTCTCCGGAATAAGGTGCTCAGGAAATCCCCACGCTCCGTGCGGGGTCTGCGGATTCGAAGGCCACTGCTGGTTGATGAACGTCCCCGAATAAGCGAGCACGCGGTGATAAAGCTCAGGGTGATACCACGCCATGATCAACGCGCAAGAGCCGCCTGAACTGCCACCCATCGTTGCTCGACCGTCCGGGTTATGCGTGAGTTTCACGTGCGCTTTGGATTCGACCAGAGGCAAGACTTCCTTCTCCACAAACTCGGTATAGAGGCCGGACATGGTGTCGTACTCCAGACCACGTTCACTTCCCTGCGCATCCCCGCTACCGTTGCCGATGGAGATGGCAATCATGGGTGGAACTTTGTGGTGGGCGATCACGGTGTCGAGGGCGGAGAAGAGCAGCGGGTCAGGCCCGTCGGCGCCTACGATGAAAGGCGCGACGCTCCCAGGCACATATTGCTTGGGAACATAGACGGCCACCTTCCGCGTGTAGGGAGCGGGATGGCTGGTGGTGACGATGAGCTTCGCGGGATCGTTCGGATCCATGGTTCCGAATGTATTCGCGTCACGCGCAATCCCGGGATAAATCTTGCTGTCGGCCGAGCTCATGGTGAACTCGATCACGTCGCCCTTGGGAATCCTGGAGCCGCGGACGCCTTCGTCCGCCGGAGCGGTGTAAGTGGGGCCGATGATGAAGTTCCCATCTACTTTCGCCGGAGGGAGAGGACCGTCGGGTAGGTCCTTCGCCGCAACATAGCCCGGGGTGTGCGGGTCGCGAGTCGGCGGAGTCGGACGCTCGGTATGCTGGGGCTGAGGCAGAGACTGGCAGGAGGCTGCAACCGAGATCACGCTCGTGAGAAAAAGGGTGTGGAGGAATCGCGAGGTTGGAATCATTTTGATCTAAACCGGTAACTGCTCCTGCATCCACCCCGGCGTTTCGCTCTTGGGTTCGGTGGTCAAATCCATTACCAGCCGTTCCAGCACCATGCGCTTGCTCACTGGGTTCGATCGCAGCGCTAGGTCCGCCTTGGCCACGAGACGGATTGCTCGCGTGAGTTCGCGGCGGTTTTTGTAACGGCGGGCCTGCTTGATGATGTCGTCGGCGGCGAACGGAGGCACGCGGAATCCCTGCCACAGCGCGGCCCACAGCATGCGCTGGTCGCGGACGTTGCGTTCGAGGATCACCAGCATCTGGCGGAAAGTTTTGGCCAGCATGTAGATGTGTCCGATGGCGGCTTCCTCGCCCTCGCCGGAGCTCAGAATCGCATCGAGTACTTCGAGCGAGCGCACGCGGTCTTTGCTGGAGATGGCGTCGGTAAGCTCGTATAAAGATCGCTGCTTGGCGGCCAGCACCATGGTCTCCACGTCGCCCAGAGTGACGCGCTTCTTCTCGCCAACATAGAGAATCAGCTTCTCCAGTTCGTTGGAGATCATCATCATGTCCCCGCCGAGGGCGTCGACTAGTTCGCGGGCGCCGTCCGGCTCGATCTTGACCTCGCGGCTGGCGCAGTATTCGCCGATCCAGCGGACGGCTTCGCCTTCTTCCACGCGCGCCAGTTCGACGATGCCGCAGTACGATCCCATGGTCTCGCGGATGCGCTGGTAGCGCTCCTTGTCCTGCATCTCCATCTTGCGGACGTCGGCGGGAATGCTGATGTGGTCGGCGACAAACACGATCAGCGCATCGGGATTCGGATTCTTGCAATACTCTTCGATGGCAGCAAGCTTCTCGTCATTCGATCCACGGCCAAAAAGATTCTTCACCCCACGCACGAAGAAAACCTGGAACGGAGCCATCAGCGAAGGAGTTCGGGCACGGTCGAGAACCTCGGCAAGATCGTTCTCGCCAAGATCGAATTCGAACAGGCTGAAATCCCGCAAGTCGACGGGAACTAGATGCTCCAGAATCGCATCGCGAAACCGCTTGCGGAAGAAGGCCTCATCACCCACGAACACGTAGGCCGCGCGCAGCTTGCGCGATTCTAGTTCGTTGACAAAGCGGTCGGCTTGGGCAAAGGCTCGCATAGTGCGTCAGGCGTCAGGCGTTGATCGGGGATCGGAACTTCTTCACAGGGATCGTTCTTCGCTAACGACTGGCGACCAGCGACTGTTTGCACTTTAGCACTAGAATCCCTCCAAAATGTTAGAGACCAGGGTTCGGGCGAAATCCTGCGACAGGCGGCGGAGTGCCGGTGAATCTTCTTCGAAAAAGCTCTGCAGATCCTGCGACACTTCGTACTGCTCGCGAAACAGGTACGCCGGATTCTGATAGAGCACCTTGCCGCTGCGGTCTGCCAGCGTGACCCGCATGCTGACCACTACCATGACGCTGGCCGCGCGTCCCGTAGCCGTGTCATAAGCGAGAGGCGACGTCGAGGTGGAGAGTACGGTGCCTACCAGCGTCGCATCGGCGTCGTTGCCGGTGTCGCTCAAGATGCGGTAGTGAGTGCGCGTCGTAAACTCACGCACGACCGATGAAGTCAGCATCTGCTCGATGCGGTAGGTGGTCGTCTCGTTTTTGAAGGCTGGCACAGCGATGGTCTTCACGCTTTCAGGAAGCTGCGCCACATGGCCCGCAGTGTGGTATCCGCAACTGGCGCCAAGCAGGAGCACGGGAACCAGCGCCAGCCAACGCAGCGTCCTCACTGGATCTTTCCCGTCGGCCGGGCCGCGCCCAGGCTCTCCGCGCATTCGACCGCGGTGAGAGCGGAGATGCGCAGGTTGTCCAGGGTCGCCCACAGCCAGACGCCGTTGGGCTGCACGGCGTCCCCTCTCACCAATAACTTGAGGTCCTGCTGACCCGCCGCGCTGACGTTGCTGGGTGGGTCTTCGTCCGCGCCCGGGATGGTCACATGATCTCCGGCTAGAACTTGCGACAATGCCGGCAAGTCCGCAGCACCGTCCAATTCCAGAAAAACTGCCAGCGCATGCGCATGGAAGATTGGTGCCTGCAGCAAAAAGAGTGCGGGCTGCGCCGCATCGTCGCCCGCAATCTTGCGATAGTGCCGGAGCAAGCGGGCCTCAATCGAATCGAGCGGCGGTTGTGCCTGCTGGCCGTAGCGGGCCAGAAGATTGAACGCGACCTGCGCGTCAAAAACGTCTTTGGGCAGTGGCTGAAACGACAGCACATTCACGGTCTGCTGGTGTAATTCATCCATGCCGCGCTGACCGTGCTCTGAGGCTGGCTCAAAAATTGTGGCTACTACACGCCGGATCGTGACCGTCTTTCGTGCGCGCAACAACAACAGTGCCAGCGCTACAGCAATTGGATGAGCGGTGATGCATGGGCCCGGCTGCAATTCCGGGGGCGCGAGCTGGCCTCGTTCGCGCTCGATCCATAGCGAACGTACCTTGGCGCCGGGTTCATTTTCGAGAGCCGAAGATAGATCGATGATGGTGCTGCCGGCGTCGCGCGCATCCTTCCAGTTCTTGCGGGTAGAATCCTGATCCGAAGCGAAGAAGGTAAAGTCGACGTGCTCAAATTGTTCGGCACGCACGCGCTGGATAAAACTCACCTCATCGCCCATCGCCTCCAGCTTGCCCATAGACTCCTCGTCGTCGAGCAGGCGGACATCGGCGGCGGGGAAGTTGCGCGCGTTAAGCATCTCGGCGACTTCCTTGCCCTTGAGCGAGGCGGCGCCGACGATCGCGGCGCGATAGAGACTTCCGCGGGCGGCGAGCGGATGGCTGGGAGACGTTTTCACTGTCTCACTCATGACGTCTGGGAAACCTCCTTGTCGGACGGAGGCGGCGGATCACTCTTGCGGCGAAAGATCCACTGCACGCGCCAGAACACGCCGGAGATTGTGTACAGCAACGCGATAAAAAAGAGCATCTGGCGGGAAAAGAACCAGATGGATCCGAACATAGCTGCCAGAAAAAGAATCAGGCGAAAGGGATGCCGGGAACGGAAATCAATGTCCTTGAAACTATAGAAGCGCCACGTGCTTACCATCAAATAGCCGATAGTAATCACCATCGCGAACCACGTCAGTGCGGTGTACCAGCTGGCGACCGGGTCGCCGCCTCCGAAATGAACCACGGCCGCGACCACGCCGGCACCCGCTGGAATCGGCATGCCGACAAAATATTTCTTTCCCGGGCGGCCTGGGTTCGAAGGCTGGGGATTGTTCGTGATGTTGAACCGCGCCAGGCGGCTCGCTCCGGCCATCAGGAACAGAAAGCTGGCGATCGCGCCCAGTTGAGTCAACTTGATATGCCACTCCGTCAGCAGGACGGTGGGCATCAGGTTGAATCCCCACATAAACGCTAGCATCGCGGGGGCGATGCCGAAGGTGATCACGTCGGCTAGCGAATCGAGTTCCTTGCCGAAGTCACTGCTGGTGCCGGTCATGCGCGCGATGCGGCCATCGAGGCCGTCGAACAACACGGCAAACCCGATCGCCTTGGCAGCGTTGTCGAGATGCCAGTACTCACTGGCAGTGGCGTGCATGACCTGCAGGATCGCGTAATAGCCCAGCGCCATGTTGGCCGTGGTGAACAGGGAGGGAAGGATGTACATTCCCTTGCTGAGACGGCGGCGCGGCGGTCTGGGAGTGGGCTGATCCATTCAGTGCGCCTTCGCGAAGGAGGAACTCGCAGCCCCCACCAAGGCAATCTGCGACGGCAGGAAAGCAAGCACGCTGGCGCCGCCTTTCACGCGGTCACCGATGTTCACGTTAATACGTGCGGACGAATCCAACACGACGTCGACGCGCGAACCAAATTTGATCAGCCCCACGCGCTGGCCGCGCTCCAGACGGTCACCAATTTTCGGATGGAACACGATGCGCCGCGCCAGCAGGCCGGCGATCTGCTTGAATACGACCGCCTGTCCGTCACCTTCGACGGTGACAACGTTCTGTTCGTTCAACTCGGCGGACGCCTTATTCATCGCATTCAGATATTTTCCACGCTGGTAGCGCACATCGCGGATTGTGCCCGCGATCGGCGAGCGGTTCACGTGAACGTTAAATACGCTCAGGAAAATGCTGATTCGCGTCTGCTGGCGGCCTGCCACAGTGACCGCAGAGACGTCTGTGACCTTGCCGTCGCCGGGAGACACCACTGCGCCGGCCTCCTGCGGAATCACCCGCTCGGGATCGCGAAAGAACCACAGGAAGAAGAATGCCAGTAGGCAAGGAATCACGGCCCACGCCGGATTCGTCAGCCACCCGAGAAGAATGGCGGCAGCGATTAGAGGCGCGGCGTAAAGGTAGCCATCACGGACCATGGAAGTTTTCAATTATAGAGCAGGCCGCCGACGACGATTCGATGATCGCGTTCTTTTTCGCATGCCACAGTCGCCTTGACAAACAAATCCGATCAGCCGACAACGCCAGTTAGCCCGCGACGGGGCATCGGATCGAAAGCGGCGAGGCGGAAAAATTGCGCCCAGATTGTAACGATTCGTAAACCAGGTTCACCATCCAACCGAGAACCAGGCGTGCAACACTTTTGCAGAGAGTCCGCCGAATGAAAAGAGAAGGGACAGTTGGAGTGGTAACGACGTTCCTCGCCATCGCGGCGGTAGTGGGGGTTTCTCTGCACAATGGTCCCAAGCCTGAGGGAAACGGCAGTGCGGATCAGACCAGTGCGATTCGACAGTCAAAACCGTCCAAGTCCAAGTCCAAAAAGATAACTCATCCGGTCGGTTCAGCTTGCAGCAACCTGGAAGAACAGATGGAAGACTTCCTCGATATCGCCGAGTTGGCGGCTCCAGATCTGTGCTATGAACCTGGGTCTCCGCCCGATTTCAGCAAGAAAAACGCCTATCTGTCCGACTTGGGGCAGAGAACGTCGCACTTGAAATTCGTCATCGCCACGCTGCCGGACCCGGTCCACACGCACCTGCCGGTGGTTTTCGACCAGTTCACGGTTGCCATTCAAGAAGGCGGCCAAGACGAGAAGTACGACTTCGACGGTTCCTGGTTTCCTTGGGACGAGGAAGAAACGTCCTACTCCCGTCTCGACGACGAAAAAATCTCCGACGCGGAAAACGAACTGAAGGAAATGCAGCCCGGGATTATCCTCTTTCGAAGGTCGGGAAACTGCAACGGCCCGAAAGAGGACCAGCCTGGCGACTGCGAAGACTCGAACACAGAAGCGAAGAAAGACAAAGTACTCACCAGGCCTTATCGCGAAGGCCTGGTGGTTTTTGTGGTTGGGGAAGAGCCCACCCACGGAATCCACCGGGACCAGTTCCGAAACGCGGTGGCCTGGATTACGGCTCTAAAACCAAAGCCGGATGCCAAAATTGGCCGGGTCGCCGTGCTCGGCCCCACGTTCTCAGGGTCGTTTCCCTCCTTGGCGCAAGTGTTGTCCGAATACGAAGTAAGAAAGAGATTGGGGTTGCCCGCGCCGCCTGGCGGCCAGCCCCTTGCGATGTTCAGCGGCAGCGTAAGCGGCAAGGAAGCAGCGGATGGGTTTCAAGCGCAGCACAAGTCCCAAGGGACGTTTCACAGTTTTGTGCAGGATGACGATGAGATCCTGCACGGTTTTGCAACTACATCGTACGGGAGCAGCATGGGTTTGAAGTCGGCAGAATCGCGATCATCTCCGAAGACGAAACCGCGTATGGAAGCTCTGGAGTGAACAAAGCCCCAGAGGACAGCTCCGGACACAAGTCAGAAGGTGAAGACGCAGATTGTTTCAGCAAAGCACTAAAACTCTATTATCCGCGAGACATCTCGGCTCTCCGCAGCGCATATCAAAACAAATCGTTGTTCGACACTGGCACGTCCCCACAGCCCGCGGAAACCCAAAGAAGAAATCTTCCCACCGATCTGGCCGACCCGTCCGGCAAAGTGCACGACTCGATTCGAAGTTATGGAGGCAATCAGGCGCCTCTTGCTCAAGAGGCAGTTTTATTGCAGATCGTGGCTGCTTTGCACGAACTCAACGTTCGCTACATTTTTTTACGCGGAAGCAACGCTCTGGATCACATATTCCTGGCAAATTTTCTTCGCCGTGGCTATCCCGACGGGCGCATTGTGATTTTCAGTTCCGACCTGATGTTCATCCGCGAACGTGGTGCAACCGGACTGGGCGGCGCCATGACCCTCAGCACCTACCCCCTGTTTCCCTTGGAGCGCGATTGGACGGAGCATCAATCTCTGCCTGCCGCCGACCGGGTTTTTAGCTCCGATACCGCAGAGGGCACTTATGTTGCTTTCCGGTTGCTCCTCAATGACAAGAGCATGAACGACCTGAAGCAGAAGCCTGCCGGATGTCACGTGCTCGACGGGGACAAGTCGCTTTTTCTGCCGTCCATCGCCTGCGCGGCGGACCCGCCTATTCCCGACTATTCACCGCCCTTTTGGACGCTGACGAATCAGTGCGGTGAGATGACTGAAGCGAACGCAGACCAGATACCGAACAGGGGCGAAGGCTTTGCTTACCCTGGACCGGCGACATGGTTATCGGTAATTGGCGTCAACCGGCTGTGGCCCATGGCGTCTCTCACAGGCGCCCCGACCATCACGCCCTCCGTAGTTCGGATCGCCCTTCCGAGTAAAAAGGATCGTGCGGACCAGAGGGCAACCGACCCCGGCGGACGGCCAGAGATGCCGCTGGGAATGAAAGTATTCCTGGCGGTGTTGGCAGGTTTCTCGTTGTTTCATGCGGCCTGCTGCTGGTCTGGGTCCTACACCGCCAAGCCTGCGTTTCGGGCCCACTTCGCCAGCACCGGAGACCCGCGACATCTCTTGTTGGTTTTCAGCGGGAGTTGTTGCGTCGCAGGTTTGGCGATTGTCACCGCATGGGGATGCGGAGTGTTTTCCCCTCCTACTCCCCGGATTGGATTATCCCCGGTTCGCCTTCTCTTGCACAGCACTGGCTTGTGGGATGGCGTGGATCGCCATCCTCGCGCACATTCGCACCGCCTGGAAACTGTCCCAGGACGTTTCCTTCAGTCCGAAAGTCCCGAGAATGACGGAAATGCAGTTTGTGGCCTGGGCTTTTGGGGCCTCCGCTCTTTTCTTCGTAGCGGTGGTTTTGTTCCTTCGTGCGCTGGTTTCTCCTTTGAACACGGGCTGTTATCCGAAAATCGAGTTTTGACCTATTGGCGAGCGATGCATCTGACCAGCGGTGTTTCGCCCATCGTGCCGATCCTATTGGTCTTCACTGGGATGTATGCGGCGTTTTGGTTAACGTTGCATGGGCTGGCGCTCTTCGGTCCGGATCGGCCTTGCCTTCCCAAGAAAGGACGACTGGTGTTGCACGACGCCAAGGGAAACAACCTGCACGTTCTGAGAATGTTCAGCCAGGAGGAAGCTGGCGCGAGAATTGAACGCGCGGCCATGCCTTTGACATGGAAGATCATTGCCATGGTGGGAAGTCTCTTTGTGCTGTTTTACGCGGCTGCCTATGGAGTTGTAGAACGAGTGCCGGTACGCAGCCTGGGCGCCGAGAACTACGCGATCATCTTCCTGCTATCGCTCGATATTTGTTGCACTCTGGCGATTGTCGAGACCTGTCGGCTATGCGGGCTGTGGGGGAGTTGAAACGGCTTTTAGCCTTTCTCGATCGTTTGCCATTGCGGCGAACTATGGCTGCGTTACGCGGCTTTTCCTGGGGCGGGGTTTGGAGAATGAGCGGGAATGTGCTGGAAGTGCGCTACAAGGTAATTTCCCGGCAAATGGAGTGCATGAACCACACGATCGCCAGTTTGGAAGAGCTTGCGTCTGGTGACCCGGAGATCCAGAGTTCGCTGAAAGCCCTTACCGATATGCGCGCGGCGGGGTTGAAATTTGCGGAATGGTATTCCTCTCACTACGCAAAGGCGCACGCGGGTGACTTGACCAGCTTCCGGAAATTCCAGAAAAGCATTGCATCGGCAAGTGGCACTCTACTGGCGAAAGTGCTGGTGCCGGCCTGGAGGAGCGAGGAAGAGTCTCTGGTAATCGAAACTGCAAGGGATGAGAAAGACACGGCGAGCCCGAATCCGCCGCCGCTCGCCAAGGACAAGCATATTCAGAATGCCGAGGAATTCGTGTGCTTGAACTACCTGGGGTTTGTCCAGAATATCCTGGGCCGATTGCGGACGATGACCCTGACCATCATGTTGCTCTTGATCATATCTACGGCGGCAACGTCCGCGTATCCGTTCGATCCGCAACAAGCGTTGAGCGCCGTCTTGATCGTCCTTTTTGCGATCGTTGGCGCGGTGATTGTGAAGGTGTATGCCGATATGCATCGCGACTCCACGCTAAGTCACGTGACCAATACGAAGCCGGGTGAGCTGGGATCCGAATTCTGGTTCAAGATCCTCGGCTTCGGATTTGCGCCCTTGGCGGGATTACTGACCCGTATATTCCCTGGCATCACTGACTTTATCTTCACCTGGCTGCAGCCCGGTGCGTCATCACTGAAGTAAGTGGAGCTGTATTCGGCGATTGGGCTGGGCGGGGCTCCGACCAATAAAGGGGCGCGTTCGTTCGCGCTCCTCTTCGAGATACTTTTCTCCCTTGGCGGGGAGGCCGCAGGGGATTGGCCAGATTTTTACGCTACGTTGACGCCGTACTGCATGCGAAACTCGCGCTCAATGGACTCCATCTGGTCCTTCAAGCGCAGTTTCAGCTTCTTCAGACGGACCTCTTCCAGCTTCTCGTCTTCGCTGAGATAACGTTTTTGGGTGAGTGAATCGAGACGTTGCGAGTACTGCGAATGTTCCTGGGCCAACCTGCGGAATTCTTCGTGGTTGGTCAGGAGTTCGTCCTTCGAAG
>Ga0066790_10001068_pt1 | contig 11313 bp, 13 predicted proteins | sample OrgsoiDNA2013050_FD_70963 | JGI IMG/M metagenome (GOLD analysis project Ga0066790, IMG submission 70963) | Permafrost soil microbial communities from the Arctic, to analyse light accelerated degradation of dissolved organic matter (DOM) -... | ecosystem: Environmental > Terrestrial > Soil >...
CGCGGCAAGGGAGGGGATTCTCCGGGAGGCGGGTCACGTCAGTCTCTCCAGGGAGAGCTGTTCGGGCGGAGAGCCGGGGTGCATGCGGCGGCGTTCCAGTTCCATCAGGGCGATCACGGTGGTGTGGTAGCGAGCTTCGATGGCCTCGTCGGAGTAGGGGTTGCGGGCCGGGTCGGGGGTGCCGCCCTTGGCGTGCCGGGCGGCGTTGGCGCCGAGCAGCCGGTACAGCTCCGGGGTGACCGACGGCGCGACCGAGTACAGTTCCAGGTTCGCCAGCGGGGCCAGGTCACGGCGGTGGATCAGCGCCGTCCCCTTGCCCTGCAGCCCGATGCCGATCCCCGATCCGGACAGCCGGGCCGCGGCCAGGCCGATCCGGCCCAGGTCGACGCTGTCGTTGAACCGGACGACCCGGCCGACACAGCCTTCCTCCTCCAGCCCGGCCAGCATCTCGCGCAGCACGTCCGTCACGGCCATCCCGGACAGGCACCGCCACACGTCCCGGCCGACGGCCGGCGACACGCCGATGACGACATCGCGCGGGTCCTGACCCGGCTGGGCTGGGCCCGCCGCAGCGAGCAAGGGTACCGACCCGGCGACGAAACGCGCCTGCGACGCCCGCAGGTCAGCCACCCCGCGCGCCTGCCGGATCGCGTCGATCTCCCGCTGCCGTCCGGGCGAGGGCTCATATCCGGTGCCGGGGCCGGCGTAGTCGTTCGGGTCGGTGACGAGCGAGAGCACTGCGAGGTGCTCGTCGAAGATGGCGGACGTCTGCAGATAGTCCCCTGACAGCCTGGTGCGGGCAAAAGCCACGGTCCGTTCGGCCTCATGAAAATAGCGCATTCGTCCAGCGCGGCCACGATGTCTACCACCGTCAGCCGGCGCTGGCGGATGGCGTGCGCCGCGCCCAGGACAGCCAGGGTGTCGGTCTCCCCCAGGTCCTTGGACCCGGCCGCGTCTACCGCCAGGTCCACGTGCTCGTCGGTGAAGTCGGCCAGGCCCAGGTGGGCGTACACGGCGCGGCAGGCCTGGGCGGCCTGGCGGCGCAACTCGCCGAGCCGGGCCGGGGCTACGGTGCGCAGTCCGCCGTCGATACCCCAGTCCCGCAGCGCCACGCAGCGCGCCTCCAGGTAGAGCATCGACTTGCCTTGGGCGCCGGCCATCAGGACCTCGGCGCCGGCCCCGGAAGACACCCGCATCTTCATCCCGCGGGAGGCGTACGCCGAGGTCAGGAAGGCCTTGGACCACGGCGTGTCGTCGCCGTCCGTGAAGACCTGCTCGGTGCCGTACAGCGACACGGTCTCGGCGTAGGAGGTGAGGCCGCGCATGCCGAGCTCGAGCTCAAGCGCCTCCTCGACCGAGCACTGGATGAGCACCCCGTCGGCCCCGAACGCGGCCCCGATCAGGCACGCCACCGCGTTGCTCGGCGCGTCGTCCAGCACTGGGACGGTGGTCTCGATCTCGCGGAACCCGAACGCCGCCGCGGTGGCCGCGTCCGCCGCGAGCAGCAGCGGATCATCCAGCCGGTTGGTGACGTGGGCCTGGTTGCCCGGTGTGCGCCTGGCCCGCAGCTTGGTCATGGCCAGGCCGAGCTCGGGCGGCCGGAGCAGGGCCAGCACGCGGGCCAGCTTGGCCGGGGTGGCGCCTGCGCTCAGCTTGATGATCTCCGGCCGCGGGACGGCCGGGTCGACCAGCAGCCGGGCGAACGCGACATCGGCCAGCGCCATCACCTCCTCCGCGACGCTCAGGTCCAGGCCGTGCCGGGCGATGTAAATGTCGATCGAGTCGAACTCCGCCTCAGGCACGCCGTCGAGCTCGGTCACCCGTCCGCCGGTCACGACCAGGCTGGGCTCCGGGTCGTGCGGCGAGCCGAACGCGGTCAGCCCGAGTTCGGGGTCCTCGATGGCGAACCCGTCCAGGTTGACCCGCTGCCGGTCCATGAACCTAATCCGGCCGACGGGCCTCTCGGCGGTCATACCGCCGCCTGGGCACGGAGCTCGATGACCCGGGGGCGGCCGGTCACGGCGCGCCCGCTGCTGCCGTCGGTGCGGACGACGATGCGGGTTCGGTCGGCGCGGAACAGGTCGCGGGAGAACTCGATCGGCTCACCGTCAGCGTCGGTGGTGGTCCTGGTGATCGCCATCAGCGGCGCCCCCGGTTCGATGTCCAGGATGGCGGCCTCGTCGGAGGAGGCCAGGACAACCTCGATTCGTTCGGTGGCTCCGGCGGGCTTGGTGCCGAAGTGCTCCTCGAGAAGCTCGTACACCGACCCGCCGAGCGGCAGCTCGAGCAGCCCGGGAAAACGCTGGGCGGGCAGCTTGGCGTGCTCGATCGAGAACGGGCTCCCATCCGCGAGCCTGATCCGCACCAGATCCACGACCAGCTCGCCGGGGCGGGCGCGCAGCGCCTGCGCGGCGACCTCATCGGCCTCGGCCAGCCGCGCGCTCAGCACCCGCGTGCCGGCCACCACGCCCTGGCTGCGCAGCAGCCCGGGCACCCCGACGATGCGGGACATATCCCGCTCGATCTTGCCCTTGGCCACGAACGTGCCCCCGCCGCGGCCGGGGACCCGGCGGACCACGCCACCTTCCTCGAGCACCGCGAGCGCCTGGCGGAGGGTGGCCCGGCTGACCCCGAGCTCGGCCGCGAGCGCGCGCTCGGCGCCCAGCCGCTGGCCCGGGCGCAGCTGCCCGCTGCCGATCAGCTCGGTCAGCGCGCGCCTGACCTCCTCCGGCGTCCGGCCGGCCGCCGCGGGTCCTGTGGTCATTCCGCGATCGCCGCCATGGCATCGGGCGACTCGGGGAGCACCTGACCGCCGTCCACCACGATCGACTGCCCGGTGATGTAGGCCGCCTCGTCGGTGGCGAAGAACAGCGCCGCGTAGCCGATCTCGTCAACGGTACCCAGCCGGCCCAGCGGTATCACGGCGGTCATCCCGCTCGCGTACTCCTTACCCAGGTCGGCGAGCCCTTCGGTGACGACGTTGCCGGGCAGCACCGCGTTGACCGTGATGCCTTTGGGCGCCAGCTCGATCGCCGCGGTTCGCATGAAGCCCAGCTGGCCGGCCTTGCTCGCCCCGTAGTGCGTCCAGCCGGGGAAGCCGGTGATCGGCCCGGTGATGGACGACGTGATGATGACCCGGCCGTGGCCTGAGCGACTCAAGGCCGGCAGGCACGCCTGGACCGAGAGGATCGTGCCCTTCAGGTTGGTCCCGAGCACCTGGTCCAGATCGGACTCGGCCAGGTCCTCCAGCCGGGCATCGGGGAAAATCCCGGCGTTGGCGCAGAGCACGTCGATGCCGCCCAGCCGCTCCTGCGCGATCGCCGCCATCCGCCGGCAATCTTCGGTGCTGGCCACGTCGGCCAGCACGAACGAGACCTCCCCGCCCTGCCCGCCGGAGGCGGCCCGGCGGCTGAGCTCGTCCGCGGCGGTCCGGGCGGCCTGCGAATCCCGGCCAGTGATCAGCACCCGCGCGCCGTTGCGGGCGAACACGCTGGCGATCCCCTTGCCGATCCCCCGGGTGCCGCCGGTCACCACCACGGCCCGGCCGGCGATCGATGTGAACATGACGCCCTTCCTTCAGTGTGCTCAGGAGTGACTGCCGAGATAGGATTCGGCCAGGTCACAGCTGCCGCGGGTGTACCCGGCACCGAGCTCGGCGGCGATGTCGACGCCCCGGTGCGAGCCGATCCAGGCGACCAGGAGCAGCCGCCGGAACATGATGAACGTCCAGATTTCCGCCTGGTCAGCCGCGGACAGTTCACCGGCCCGGTGGTACCCGTCGAGCCAGCTGTCCACCAGCACGGGTACCTCCGGCGCATGCTCGAAGAAGCTGACCGAGGTGCCCAGGTCGTACAGGTACCAGCTGAACCCCGAGTCGTCGAAGTCGATGACGCTCACCGCTCCGTCGTGCACCAGCAGGTTGGCCAGCCGGGTGTCCGCGTGGACCAGCCCGTAACGTTCCGGCCCGGTGCCGAACGCGGCCAGGCGGGAGCGGAGCACGCTGTCCAGCCGGGTGAGCACCTGGCGTTCGGAAGGCCCGACGCCGATGCCGTCCTGCCAGCGCCCCCACCGGGCCCCCGGGCCGAACGCCGCCCGGTAATCCCAGTGGAACCGGGTGAACCAGGCCGGCCGGGGCCATCGCCTGGCGTGCTGGTGCATCCGCGCGGTGATCTCGCCGAGCTCGGCGAAGTGCCCGCCGCTCAGCACGCCACCGGACTCCCCCGCGGGCTCGCGGCCGGGCAGGAACTCAAAGCGCACGCAGTGCCGGGCCGTAGACGGGTCCGCGCCGCCGCGTTCGGTCACCGTGACGACCCGCCGCCCGTCGGTGGCGGGCAGTACCCGCGGCGTGCGCACCCCGGCCTCGGCACGCAGCGCGTCCATCCAGGCCAGCTCGGACGCGATCTCCTGCTCGCTGTGGTAGCCGAGCCGGTGCACGCGCAGCACGGACGGCCCGGCGTCGGGATCGGACACCAGGAAGGTGGCGTTCTCGGAGACGTTGAGCAGCTCGATGGCCGCGTCCGGATGCCCGCCGTAGGCGCGCAGCGCGTCCCGCGCGCAGCCCAGGACCCGGTCCAGGACATCCCCGCCACCCGACAGGTCGTGGTCCGCCGAAAGGTTAACCGTTTCGGTGACCGGAAACTCGGGCGCGGGCTCACCGCAGGCCTCGTCCAGCTCAGCCTCAGCCTCAGCCTCAGCCTCAGCCTCAGCCACCGGCACCTCCATTCCGGCCGCACCTCCAGACGCCAGAACCATAGGACGCCTTCGGCTAAACCAAATCAATATCTAACCGACCGTTTAATGTCAAGAGGTTGTGTTTCGTGCAGATTAACTAAACCAGAACTCTTGATCATGAATCCGGACGGCTGTTACGCTCCCGCAAATGCGCCGGAGGTGTACTCATGCCCCAGGTCCCCGAAGTTCCTCCCGTCACCGACGCTACTACCCCGGCTGAGGACTACGGCGTCTCCCAGCGCCAGGATGTCGCCAAGCTTCGCAAGCACGCCGTCGGACTCGGCGGCGTGCTGTTCCTGACCGTGACCGGGTCGGCCCCGATCTCGGCCATGCTCTTCAACGTCCCGATCATGGTGGGCTCACCTACTTCGACGGCTTCCTGTTCGCCCGCGGGCACGTCACCGCCAGCCCGCTCAACCTGGTGAACGCCTTCAAGGGCTTCCCCGCCCAGGGCAGGCTGGCCGCGGGCGCGATAGGCATCGGCCTGTTCTTCGCCTTCTGGTCCTGGGTCGGCTTCGAGACGGCGCCGAACTACGGCGAGGAATCCCGCGACCCCAAGCGGATCATCCCACGCGCCCTGTACATCTCGGTGATCGGGCTCGGCATCTTCTACGCGATGACCTCCTGGGCTTCGCTCGCCGGTTACCCAAGCACGCACGCCGCGATCGCGGCGTCGCAGACCAACGCGGCCAGCTACTTCCTCACCCCGGCCACCCGGTACGCCGGGCACTGGGTGTCCTCGGTGATGAGCTACCTGATCATCACCGGCTCGTTCGCCTGCGGCATGGCCTTCCACAACACCACCGCGCGGTACCTGTACTCGCTCGGCCGGGAGGGGCTGGCGCCGAAGGCGCTCGGAAGGACCCACCCGAAGTGGAAGAGCCCGCACATCGCGTCGGTCACCCAGTCGGTCATCGCCGCCGTCACACGCCGACGAGGTGCACTGGTGGAAGACCCGGCTAGCCCCGCTGATCTCGTTCTGCTCCCAGGCCTACGTGGTGTACCTGCTGTTCACCAACATCTCGTTCCTCGGCGGCGGGTACAACTACGCGAACTGGCTGGGACCGATTGACGCCGTGGTCGTCGTGGGCTCAGCCTTCTACTTCAGGCGCCGGGTGCCTGCCAAGTACGAGCAGGCGGGACGCCTGATCAACGAAGGCCTCTGACCCCGGGACGGCCCGGGACGCCCTAGACAGGACGACCGTGGGCCGCTCCCCCATCAGGGAGGTAGCGGCCCACGGTCGTTGAGATCAGGTTCAGGCCCCGCGGAGGCGGGCGAGCGCCTCGGCCAGGATGGCCTCGCCGTCGGAGTTGCTGCGGCGCTCTTTCACGTAGGCGAGATGGGTCTTGTACGGCTCGACCCTGGGCGGATTCGGCGGCGCCTGCTCATTCTGGCCCGCGGGGTTGCCGCACCGAGGGCACTCCCAGGTGTCCGGGATCGCGGCATCGGTCGCGAAGCTCGGGCGTGTCTCGTGCTTGTTCGCGCACCAGAACGATATCCAGACACGGGGCGCGGCCTCGCCGCGCTCGGCCTCGCCCATCGGCCCCGCGCCAACCCTGCTGCCGCGGATGGCGTTGCCACTACTCACAGATCACCCCTTGAAGGCCATAGTGCTATGAAGCCAGAACGTCGGTGCGGGATAGATGTACAGATTAGTGGTTGATCAGCCAGCTGAGGGCAATAACGCAGATGAACCACAGGACCCCGAAGAAGACCGTGATCCGGTCCAGGTTCCGCTCGACGACGGAAGAGGAACCGAGGGTGGAGGACACCCCGCCGCCGAACAAGTCAGATAGTCCGCCGCCCTTGCCTTTGTGCAGCAGGACGAGCAGGATCATCACGAAACTGGTGATGATCAGGATAACGGAAATCCCGACGGTCATCGCTGTTATCCATCTCCCGCTGCGGACATTCGCGCTGTTGATACCGGCGCTGCTGATACCTGCACTTCTGACATCGGCACTGTCGACATCGGCGCCGCTGATACGAGCGCCACTGACTCCAGCCTACGCTGCCAGTTCACGATACCGGCAGATCTGAGCGAACTGCCCGGCGTCGAGGCTGGCCCCGCCGACAAGGGCGCCGTCCACGTCCGGCTCCGCCATAATCGGCGCGATGCTGCCGGGCTTAACGGACCCGCCATACAGGATACGCACACGGCCCGCCGTTTCGGCGTCATGAACATCGGAAAGTCGCGACCGAATGGCCGCGGCCGCCTCCTGCGCGTCCTCCGGGGTGGCCACCTCGCCGGTCCCGATGGCCCACACCGGCTCGTAGGCCACCACCATCCCGGCGACCGCGGCGGCCGGGATGCCCTTGAGGGACCGGTCGAGCTGGCCCAAGATGAACCCGACATGCTGCCCGGCCTGGCGGACCTCAAGCGACTCCCCCACGCACAGGATCGGCGTCAGTTCCGATCGCAGCGCCGCCTGCACCTTGGCGTTGACCAACTCGTCGGACTCCGCGTGGTACTGCCGGCGCTCCGAATGCCCGGCCAGCACGTAGTCGCAGCCCAGCTTGGCGAGCATCGGCCCGGAAATGTCGCCGGTGTAGGCGCCCGAGTCGTGCCCGGACAGGTCCTGGGCGCCGTAGAGGATCCGCAGCTTGTCCCCGTCGATCAGCGTCTGCACGCTGCGCAGCGCGGTGAACGGCGGCAGCACGGCCACGTCGACCGCGTCGAAGTCCTTATCGGTAAGCGTGAACGCGAGCTTCTGGACGAGCGCGATCGCCTCGAGGTGATTCCCGTGCATCTTCCAGTTGCCCGCCATCAACGGGAATCGTCCGCCCGCGCCGCGGGCCTTCACGAACCATCCTCCAGTGCGGTCAGCCCGGGCAGCGTCTTGCCTTCGAGGTACTCCAGGCTCGCACCGCCGCCGGTCGAGATGTGCCCGAACGACTTCTCGGGGATGCCGAGCGCCCTGACCGCCGCGGCGGAGTCGCCGCCGCCCACCACGGTCAGGCCGTCGACCGCGGCCACGGCTTCGGCGACCGCGCGGGTGCCGGCGGCGAACGCCGGGAACTCGAAGACCCCGACCGGGCCGTTCCAGAAAACCGTCCGGGCGTCGGCGAGCTTTTCCGCGAACAGGGCCCGGGTCTTCGGCCCGGCGTCCACCCCTTCCCGGTCGGCGGGGAAGTCGGTCACCGGCACCACCGAATGCTCGGCGTCGGGCGCGAAGTGCGTCGCGGCGACCAGGTCCACCGGGATGACGAGTTCCACCCCGCGCCGCTGCGCCTCGGCCATGACGGCCTGCACGGCGGGAATCTGGTCGGCCTCGAGCACCGAGTTCCCGACCTCGTAGCCTTGCGCGGCCAGGAACGTGTAGCCCATGCCACCGCCGATGAGGATGCGGTCGGCCAGGCCCAGCAGGTTGCCGATCACGGCGAGCTTGTCCGACGGCTTCTTGCCGCCCAGCACCACCACGAAGGGCCGGGCCGGGTCCGAGGTCAGCTGGCGGAGCACCGCGACCTCGGCCAGGACCAGGTCACCAGCGGCGTGCGGGAGCAGCCCGGGGAGGTCGTAGACCGACGCGTGCTTGCGGTGCACGGCGCCGAACCCGTCGCCCACGTACACTTCGCCGAAACGGGCGAGCCGCTGCGCGAACGCGGCCCGCTCCCCGTCATCCTTGCTGGTCTCGGCGGGCTCGAAGCGCACGTTCTCCAGCACCGCGACATCCTCGTCCCCGAGGCTGAACACGGTCTCCTCGGCCGAGGGACCGGCCACATCGGTCGCGAACGACACGGGCCGGCCGAGCAGTTCACCTAGCCGCGCCGCCACCGGCCGCAGCGAGGGGCCGCCCGCCGCCCGCTCGTCGAACGTGACGCCCTTGGGGCGGCCGAGGTGCGCGAGGATGATGACCCGCGCACCACGGTCGGACAGCTTGCTGATCACCGGCAGGCTGGCCCGGATCCGGCCGTCATCGGTGATCTCCCCGGTGCCGGTCAGGTCGAGCGGGACGTTCAGGTCCGACCGGAGCAGGACGCGGCGGCCGAGGACCTCCAGGTCGTCGATGGATCGCATTACCGCAGCCGCGAAGCGACGAGCACGGTCAGGTCGACGAGCCGGCTGGCGTAGCCCCACTCGTTGTCGTACCAGCCGATGACCTTGACCGTGCTGCCGAACGTCATCGTCAGCGAGGCGTCGAACGTGCACGACGCGGGCGAGCCCACGATGTCCGAGGACACGATCTGGTCCTCGGTGTAGTACAGGTAGCCCTTGAGCGGACCCTCGGCGGCGGCGCGGAACGCGGCGTTGACCTCGTCCTTGGTCACCTCGCGGCTCAGCTCGACCACCAGGTCGGTCACCGAGCCGTCCGGCACCGGCACCCGCATGGCCATCCCGTCCAGCTTGCCCTTGAGCTCGGGCAGCACCAGCGCGGTCGCCTTCGCCGCCCCGGTCGTGGTCGGGATGATGTTCTGCGCCGCGGCCCGCGCCCGGCGCAGGTCCTTGTGCGGGAAGTCCAGGATGACCTGGTCGTTGGTGTAGGCGTGGATCGTGGTCATCAGGCCCTTGACGATCCCGAAGTTGTCGAGCAGCACCTTGGCCATCGGCGCCACGCAGTTGGTGGTGCAGGACGCGTTGGACAGGACGTGGTGCGTCGCGGGGTCGTACGCGTCGTCGTTGACCCCCATCACGATCGTGAGGTCCTCTTCCTTGGCCGGCGCGGAGATGATGACCTTCTTCGCACCCGCCTCCAGGTGCGCGCCCGCCGTCGGCCCGGTGGTGAACCGGCCGGTGGACTCGATCACCACGTCCACGCCGAGGTCGCGCCACGGCAGCTTGGCCGGGTCGCGCTCGGCCAGGATCTTGATCTGCTTGTCGCCCACCGCGATGATGTCACCGGACACCGAGACCTCGGCCGGCAAGGTGCCGAGCACGGTGTCGTATTTGAGCAGGTGCGCCATCGTGGCGATGTCACCGAGGTCGTTAGCGGCCACGATCTCGATGCCACGGTCGCCGTCCGAGGCGTTAGCCGCCCGCCAGAAGTTACGGCCGATGCGGCCGAACCCATTGATTCCCACGCGAATTGTCACAGTACCAAATCTCCTCGTCGATCCCCGTGATCGCCAGCGCTCCGAGACTATCGGACGCCGCCTGAAGGATGGTCAGGATCCGGCGCCAGACCCGCGCGGCGGAGCCGCTCAGGCCCCGGGTACCGGGCAGGCAGGCACAGGCTCCTAAGGTCTAGACCTTATCAAGAGAACGACATATTTCCCGAACGGACTGTGGTGCGTGTCCCCGATCCACCGGACCGCGGGCTCGGGTGTTCCGAGCGGTGTCGATTCGCGCCCGGCGGATTCGTGTAGAGGGCGACAAGGAGCCCGGGTCCGGCCCGACGGCCCGGCGTAGCGTCAGAGCGGAAAGGGATGACCGAGATGAAGCATTACCTGCTCAGCATCTACCAGCCGGACGGGGATCCGCCGCCGCCCGAGGTCCTCGAGCCGATCATGCGAGACGTCACGGCCGTCGGCGAGGAACTGCGGGCCGCGGGCGCCTGGGTGTTCACCGGCGGGCTGCACCCGCCGGACACGGCCACCGTGGTCCGGGCCACCGACGGCGACCTGCTTGTCACCGACGGGCCGTTCGCCGAGGGCAAGGAGCACATCGGCGGGTTCTGGATCATCCGCGCCGCCGACCTGGATGAGGCGCTGGGCTGGGCACGTAGGGCCACCGTGGCGTGCCGCCTGCCGGTCGAGGTGCGGCCGATGGTGGACATGGCCTAGGACTACCTTGCCGCCTCCCGCGCCAGCTGACATCGAGCGTATCTTCCGGGCGGAATACGGCCGGGCGGTGGCCGTCCTGACCCGCGTCTTCGGCGACATCGACACCGCCGAAGACGCGGTGCAGGACGCGTTCGCCGAGGCGGTCAGGCGGTGGCCGGAGGCCGGGCTACCGCCGAGTCCGGCCGGATGGATCATCACCACCGCGCGCAACCGGGCCATCGACCGGCTGCGCCGCGAGGCGGCTCGTGCGGACAAGCACGCCCAGGCCGCGCTGCTGCACGCCCAGGACGATCAGCTGGCGGACGACGGGAGGGGCGCCGTGCGCGACGACCGGCTCCGGCTTATCTTCACCTGCTGCCACCCGGCTCTGGGCCCCGGAGCTCAGGTGGCGCTCACCCTCCGGCTGCTCGGCGGGCTCACCACCACCGAGATCGCGCACGCGTTCCTGGTGCCTGAGCCGACCATGGCCCAGCGGCTGGTCCGGGCCAAGGGCAAGATCAGGGACGCCGGTATCCCGTATCGCGTCCCCGCGGCGGCCGATCTGCCTGACCGCCTAGCCGCGGTGCTCGCCGTCATCTACCTGATCTTCAACGAGGGATACACGGCGAGTTCGGGTGAGGCGCTGGCCCGGGCGGACCTGTGCGCCGAGGCGATCAGGCTCAGCCGGCTGCTGGCCCAGCTCATGCCGGACGAACCCGAGGTGATGGGCCTGCTCGCGCTGATGCTGCTCACCGAGTCTCGGCGAGCCGCCAGGACCGGACCGGACGGCGCCCTCGTCCTGCTGGCTGACCAGGACCGGACCCGCTGGGACCACGCGCTCATCGCCGAGGGCCAGGCCATCGTGCGCCGCTGCCTGCGCC
>Ga0066790_10001069_pt1 | contig 11309 bp, 8 predicted proteins | sample OrgsoiDNA2013050_FD_70963 | JGI IMG/M metagenome (GOLD analysis project Ga0066790, IMG submission 70963) | Permafrost soil microbial communities from the Arctic, to analyse light accelerated degradation of dissolved organic matter (DOM) -... | ecosystem: Environmental > Terrestrial > Soil >...
GGCGATCAGCGGGACTCGCCGTTCCGGGCAGTCCGCGGGGAACTCGATCTCGCCGGCGTCCGTCCGCGCGTAGTACTCGTGGTCGGCCGTGACGATCGCGACCCAGCCGGTGCCGGCAGCCGGGGGCGCCCCGGGTGCGGGCGAGGGGGGCGCCCCGGGTGCGGAAAGGGGGGCGCCCCGGGTGCGGGCGGGTGGGGCCGCCCCGGGCGCGGGCAGGGGGGCCGCCCCCGGCGCGGGCAGGGGGGCCGCCCCCGGCGCGGGCAGGGGGGCCGCCCCGGGTGCGGGCAGGGGGGTGCCCGGGGTACGGGCGGGGAGGGCGGCGAAGTTCAACCCGCAGCCTTCGCAGAACTTGTCGGACTGGGTGTTGACCGTGCCGCAGCGGGGGCACGGCAGGCTTCCGGGCGGGCTCGTCGCTGCCTCGGCGCTCGGCGACGGTGAGGGCGCCTCGGGCTGCATGCTGAGCCCGGCCGCCGGCTCGATCCGGGCTCCGCAGACGTCGCAGTAGTCGCTTTGGCCGGAGAGGTGCCCGTTGGGGCAGCGGGTCTCGGTCATCGCCCGATGCGCTTGGTCTTCGTGGAGCGCGTGTCGAGGGTCATCTCGTCGGCCTCGGCGACCGCCGCCTTCAGCTTCACCCGGCCGGTGGCGGGGTCCTGCACGTCGACGACCTTGGCCAGGAGCTCGGCGGTCTCGGTGTTGCCGGCCGCCGCGGCGAGCTGCACGGCACGCCCGAGCTTAGCCGTAGCGGTATCGATGTCCCCGCTCTTGCGGGCCTCCAGGCCGGCCTGGATCGCGTCGGCGAGCTCAGCTTGCCCGGTGTAATGGGCGACCTGGCGGTTGATCTTGGTCGAGCGGGCGGTGTCGTCGGTCCAGATCGCCTTGACCAGCCCCTGGCCACTGGGCTGGCCGTCGACGATCAGCGTCACCCGGCCGGCGAGCATCTCATCGCCGACCGCACCGGGGTTCACCCGGATTGCCAGGTGGTAGTCGCGTGACTCCGCTCCCCATGCCCCCGTGGCGTAGTCGCCGGTCAGGGGGTTGACGCTCACGCGGGTGGGCGTGAGGTCGCTCACCTCGGGGGCGACCTGTTTGAGGAAGCTGATCTGACTGCCATGCGGGCTCCACAGCCGAAGGTTCACCTCCGCGACCTGCTTGCCCATCGCGGCCTCGATCACCGCGGTGAAATCCGCGGTCAGGCCGGCAGGGTCGGCGACGATGTCGACGCTGCCCAGTAGCCCGGTGGCGACCTTACGCAGCTCCGCCACGGTCCAGTCGACGCCGACGCCGCGGCAGTCGCATTGAAACACGCCGGTGGCGGCGGAGATGGCCCGCTCGAGATCGGCGGGCTGTTCGTGCTCGTCCTTGCCGTCGGTGAGCAGGATCGCGTGGTTGATTCCCGCGACGCCGGCGAGCAGTTCCGTGGCGCACTGCAGCCAGGCGCCGATCGCTGTCCCTCCCGCAGCCTCGAGCGCGCGCACCGCCCGGTCGGCCTCGAACCGGGTATCCGCGTTGGCCTCGGTCAGCCCCGGCGAGGCGGGGTAGATCACATGAGCGGCGTGGTCGCCGGCGATCACGGCGAACTGCGCCCCGTCGCGGATGCAGTCGATCGCGGCGGACGTGGCCTGCTTGGCCTGCCGGAGCTTTGCGCCGCCCATCGATCCGGAAGTGTCGATGATGATCACCTCGGCCGCCCCGCCGGGCGCGGCCCGAGCCTCGTCGCCCTCGGCGGCGGCGGCGGTGACCGTGAGGACCGCGTTGACCTCGCTGGCGCCTACGGGGAGGAACTCGTTCTGAAAGCACTCAAGGGTGAAGGTCGGCATGCGTGAACTCCTGTGGCTCGGGGCTCGGGTGGGGGCGCAACGGGGCCGGGATCACGATCACGGTGATGTTGTCCTCGCCCCCCGCCGACACGGCCGCGGCGACCATCCGGCGGGCGGCGGCGATCGGTCGCTCGGGGCCATCTCCGGCGAGCAGGTCCAGCAGCTGGTCGGCCTCCGGGAAGTGGTTCCACAGCCCGTCGCTGCATAGTAGGACGGTGCCGGGCGGCGGGTTCTCCAGGACGCTGATCGGTGGCGCGATCTCCCCGGCGTCAGCGCCCAGCCACCGGGTGAGGGTGTGCGCGTCCTGTGCCGCGTAGGCCTGCTCCGGCTCGACGCCCGCGACGATCGCGTCCTGGGCGCAGGAGTCATCGACCGTCAACGGCCGGCTGATCTCGCTCGGATCCTCGGCGAGCCAGTAGGCGCGGCTGTCCCCGACGTTGGCCAGAGCGATCACGCCCTCGGCGACGATCGCCGCTACCACTGTCGTGGCCGGGGTCTGCGGGCCGTCGCCCTGGCCGAGGCCGGCGACCGCGCGCTGGGCATCGGCGATCGCGTCGTTCAGCAGGGCGCGGGCTGTGTCGTGATCTGGGCAGGGGCCTTCGAGCGCAGGCGACAACGCCTGCAGCGCGGCCGCCGCGGCCGCGGCCGAGGCCAGTTCGGGCGTGGCACTGCTGGACACGCCGTCGCAGAGCACGGCGACGATCCGATCGTCGGTGCATGCGATCTCGTACGTGTCCTCGTTGCGGTGGTGGCGCAGACCTCGGTCGGTGGCGGCCGCGGCGAGCGCCCCGAGGTCGCTCTCGCGATGATCGCTGTGACGGGGTTGGCGCATACCGCAGCGACCGCAGTACTGATCCTCGGTGATCTCCTCCGCGGGCGCGCCGCAGCGCGCACAGGCCTGGCTTCCCCCGTCCCCGGGCGGCGCAGCGACCGGGTCGGTGGCGGTGAGCGGGTCGCTCTGCATCAGCGGCGACGCGAGGCGGTGTCCGCAAGCCTCGCAGAACAGCTCTCCCTCCCTCACGCTCGCCCCGCACTCCGGGCAGGAGGTGAGGATCATGTGAGGGTACGGGGCCGGTAGCGATTGGCCTGATCGACGAGCGAGATCCTCGCCTCGTGGCTCGGCGCGTGCTTGGCCAGCTCGCGGAAGCTTTCCTCCAGCCCGGTGCGCACACCCTGCAAGCTCAGGGGCACCCCGGCGAGCTGGCTGCTCGGGTCAGCCCGCGTTCCGTCGCGCTCGAGAACCGCCAGTGCGGCGATCAGCAGATCGCGCCGCAATGAAGCGCGCGCTTGCGGATCGCCGCGCACGCCGGACAGCGCCACCGCGCCGGCGCGCAGGTCATCGACGGCCGGCGGCTGTCCGGGGAGCTCGCCGCACATCGCGCGGCAGAGCGCGATCTGCGCCGCGGCATAGGCGCTCGAGGCGGCCGGGATCCTCCGCAACGCGGCGCCGGCGCCGGTGCGGTCGCCGAGCGCGAGCCGGACTCGGGCCAGGCCGAAGCTCGCGCTGGCGTAGCTCGGGTCGGTCGTGGCGACGATCTCATAGTCGCGCGCCACCGCGCGAAGGCGCTCGTCGCCGTCCTGTCCGTCCTGTCCGCCCTGCCTCGCTGCCAGTTCGCCGGCGACCGCCAGTGCCAGGCGCGGGGCGAGCTCTCCTGGGAGATCCAGGGTCAGCGCTTTGAGCTGCTCCTGGGCGCTGCGCGGGCTGTCCTGCGCGAGCGCGAGCACCGCAAGCCACCACTGCACCCTCCAGTCATCGCTTTCCTCCGCCGGCACGCCGGCGAGCACTTGCTGGGCCGCTGGATAGTCGCCCTCGTCGATCAGCGTCCGAGCCAGCCGAAAGGTGACCTCGACGGTCTGAGGTGCGGCCTGCAGCGCGTGCTTGAGCTGCTCAGGGTCGGTAGCGGTGAGGTTCGCCAGCGCTCCGGCGGCGGGGTCGGCGGTGTCGACCGCGGGGACGGGCAGATCCCGCCAGCTCGCCGCACTGCCGTCGGTCAGCCCCTCACCGGTGAACAGCCGGCTCGGGACGCTCGGCGGTCGACCCCCGTCGATCGCGATCACCTGGCGCAGGACTCCCAGGAGCTGCTCGGCCATTTCCGCCGCGGACCCGAACCGCCGCTGCGGATCGGTGGCGGTGGCCTTGAGCAGCAGGTCGTGAACGCACTCGTAGCGCGCCAGCAGCGGGATCTCCGTGGCCGGGGGAAGGCTCACGGCATAGCGCTGCTCGTCCCGAAAGCCGGGGAAGTCGAAGCTCAGCACCGCCAGCGTGCGAGCGACGGTGTAGAGGTCGGAGGCGACCGACGCGCCCACCGCGGCGACCTCAGGGGCCTGGTAGCCGACGGTGCCGTACAGGTCGCTGTCCTGGTCCTCGGCACGGCGCACGCCGCCGAGGTCGATCAGCCGCAACTGCTCCTCGGACTGAATCGCGTTCTCGGGCTTGAAGTCGCAGTAGAGCAGCCCTCGAGCGTGCAGGTAGCCCAGGGCCGGGAGGATCTCCAGCATGTAGGCGATCGCCTCGGCGACCGGGATCGCCTCCCCCGTCTGCGCTCGGCGGCTGGCCCTGACCTCCTTCAACGACTCCCCGCCGACGTACTCCATCACGATGTACCCGGCGCCGTCGTGCTCGACGAAATTGTAGATCCGCACGATGTTCGGATGCTCGACCTCGGCCAGGAAGCGCCGCTCGGCGATCGCCGCGGCCATCGCCGACTGATCGCCGGAGTCCAGCAGGCCCTTGAGCACCACCCAGCGATCCGAGACGTTCTGGTCGCGGGCGAGATAGATCCAACCCAGCCCGCCGTGAGCGACGCAGCCGACGACGCGATACTGGCCGGCGATCAGATCACCTCCGGCCAGCTTGGGCGCGAACGAGAAGCTGTTGCCGCAGGACGCACAGAACCCCTCCGAGCGGCCGGGGCGCCCGTCGCGGCTTCGACCGACCGGGCGGTCACACACCGCGCAGAAGCGCTTGCCCTCCGGCACCTCGGGGTTGGCCAGCACCACCGAGGAGGGATCGCGGTAGGGGACCGGGGGCACCTCGACCAGGCCCGCGCCCAGGTTGCCGCGGATCGAGGTCGACCGGCTGCCCCGGGTGCCGCGTGACCCGGTCCTCCCGGTAGCGCCGCTGCCCACTGTTCCGCTGCCCACTGTTCCGCTGCCCACCGTCCCCCCGACCGCCGAGGACCGACCCCCCGTGGAAGCCGCGGCGAGCCCAGCGGCAGACGGCGCGCTTGCCGGGGCCGCCATCCCGCACACGTTGCAGTAGCCGTCCTCGATCTCCCCGTCGCACCCCTCGCGGGTGCAGCGCTCCGGGGCGACGCTCATCGCCCGTTCCCTGCTGACCCGGGAGCGAGCGCTCGTTGGTAGGCCACCACCAGCGCGGAGCAGCGCGACAGGTCACACGGCGCGCTGTACAGCTCGCCGATCGCCTGCTGGTAGAGCTCCTCCAGCTGCAGGTCCTCTGCGCGCCCGATCGCGCGGGCCTTGGCGCGGTAGGCGTCGAGGCGACCGCGCAGCTCATCGCGGGTCGCCAGGTCGCCGCCGGCGTTCGCGGTCAGGCTCCGCGCCCGCTCGAGCACTGCCGCCGAGCGCTGACGGACGGCCGCCAGCGATCGCGCAGCGCCGTCACGGTCGCCGCCGGCCGCCTGCGCGGCGGCGTCGCGCAGCGACTCGAGCAGCGCCTGCAGCTCGCCCGCGGCGCCGTCGATGCCGGCGAGCGCTAGCTCGCCGCCGCTGACCTTCTGTGCGCTCTCGCTCTGACGACCGCGGGCGCGCTCGAGCTCCTCGATGGCCTGCTGCAGGTCGGCGAGCCAGGAAGCGATCTCACCGTCCAGCTCGCTCCGAGCGCGCAGCGCCTCCTCCACGCCGGCCTGGGCGCGCTCGACGCCCTCCGAGATGGCGACCACGGGATCGCCGTGGATGGAGAGCGGGTCAGCGGTGCATTGCCGGCGAAGCTCGCCGATCGACCGGCGCGCGACGGTCAGGTCGTTCGGGGTTCGCACCCCGCCATCCAGCGCCGCGCGCTCCACGGCGGCGGCTGAGGCCTCGATCTCGGCCAGGCGGGGAACCAGCCGATCCCAGGCTTGCTCGGTGTCCCGGACCACCCGTTCGATCTCCTGGGCCGATCTGGTCATCGCCGCGAGCAGGGCGGCCAGCGACACAGGCCGTCCCGATGCCCGCAGGCCTTCGGGGAGCGGAGTGTCGCTCAGCACCTCCGCGGCGGGGCGACTCAACTCCGCCGCCAATGACTGGAGCTGCGCCGGCGGGAGCGACGACTTTGAGCCTCGTCGCTGCGTCGCGCCCGCGAGCAGATCGGTGACGGCCAGAAACCACTTCCACAGCAACCGAAACTCCTGATCGGCGCGCCGCCAGCGCTCCTCGGTCTCGCCCGACAACGCGGTGGCCGCCAGCAGCTCGCGCGTGGGGTCGCCGTCCAGCGCCACCAGCGCCTCCTCGACCTCCGCCAGCGCGGAGCGAAGGTCGGAAACCCCGGCGTCCAGCTGCTCGATGCTCGTGAACGGGCTCACGTGCGGCTTTCGTTCAGGGTCCCGAGGTGTAGGTCGCCACCGGCGGCGCCGGCGCCTGGCCGCCGTTGAGGCGTCCCAGCCAGCGCTTGTAGATCGATGCCCATGTTCCGTTGGCGCGCTCGCGGGCGAGCACCGCGTTCACGAACGCCACGAGGTCCGGGTGGGCCTTGCTGATCGCCATCCCGTAGGGCTCGCGGGTGAACGCCGGGCCGACGAGGCGAACGCTCGGATCCTGGGCCGCCAGGCCCTGCAGGATCGTGTCGTCGGTGCTGATCGCGTCGACCTGACGCTGCTGGAGCAGCACCAGGCAGTCGCTTTGATTGGTCACCGCGACCGTCTTCACCGGTGGCTTGAGCGAGAGGGCCATCAGGTTCTGCAGCGAGGTCGAGCCGGCGGTAGCGCACACGCGCTTACCGCCGAGATCCCGCGATCCGGTGATCGCCGAGTTCGCCGGGGCGAGAATCCGCTGCCCCGCGTTGTAATAGACGGTGGAGAAGTCGATCAGCATCTTCCGCTCGCAGTTGATCGTCATGGTCTCGGCGACGATGTCCACTTTGCCGGACTGGACCGCGGACACCCGCTGACTGTTGGGCACCACGACGAAGCGGACGCGGCTAGGATTCCCGAAGATGGCGCGGCTGACCTCCCGCAGCATGTCGATGTCGAACCCGCCGAGCTGGCCGGTCGCCGGATCGCGGTATCCCCACAGATAGGTGTTCTGATCCACCCCGGCGATCAGATATCCCCGTTTCGCGATCTTCGCCATGTCCGACCCAGCGGGCATGTGACCGGCGGGCGGTAACGGGCCAGTCGGACGCAAGCTCGCGGTCGCGTTGCAGCGGGCGCCGGCGGCGGTCGGTCCCGCCGCCGCCGTCGTGCCGGCCACGGACGCGCCGGCGGGCAGCACCACCGGAGCCCCCGCCAGCGGACTGCTCGGGGGGGCGCCGGCACCGCAGCCGGCGAGTAGCACGGCCAAGAGCACGACCACCTCCGACAGCCGGACGATCGGTGTGCGTCGGAGCTGTGTGCGAGGAGGCAATCGAATCCTGATTCTCAGCGATATTCGGCCAGCCGGGGGCGGACGGCGAGCAGCACGAGCACAGCCATCAGGAGGGACAGGATGATGACGCCGACCAGTAACCCGCTGACGGCATCGCTCGCGCCTTTCGATGCGCTGTCAAAGCGTCCCTGCCCATCAGCGATTCCGCCGAGCAGCACACGGTCCAGTCGGGTCGCGGTGGCGGGCAGGTCGGCGGAGCTCGGTCCCGAGGCCGCGGCGATCGCCGCGCTCAGGTTCCCGTTCTCGTCGTCGCGACGGATCGCCTGGTGAACTCTCTGAACGCGGGCGAAGGCGGCCGCCGCCGCGGTCAGGGACGACCGGCCGGCTCGGTCTGCCGGAGGTGCGGCGAGGAGCGCGGTTAGCTGCTGAGCGACCCGCGCGTAGTCGGCCTGGTAATTGGGTACCGAGTCACGGGTGACCAGTGTCAGCTCGTCGTCCGCGCGAGCTTGCAGGGCGAGGATGCGCGCCTGGGTGAGCTTCGTAATCGGGGCGGCGCCTTGATTCTCGCCGCGGTCGATGTTCCTGGTCTGCGCGGACAGAGCCACCGCGAGCCACGCGAGCAGCGCCACCATGACCACCAGAGCGAGCAGCAACGGCGGGCTGACCGAGCGATTGAACCGCCCCCGCAGCCAACGCTGCAGGCCGATGCCGGCCACCAGCACCAGGATGATCAGGGCCCCGGCCAACACGAGGGCGATAACCGCGGCCGCCCCGCCCTGATCATCGCGCAGCCGCCGACTCTCGGTCTGGTACAGGTCGCTGGCCGCCGGCAGCAGCGCGATCCGCATCAGGTTGCTCGCCTCGCCGAGGTAGGCGGCGCCGACCGGGAACCCCTGAAGGTTGTTCGCTCGCGCCGTCTCAACCAGACCGCTGTAGATCGGAAGGTCGACCGAGAGAGTCTGGATCGAGCGACTGAGCTGACCGCTCCCACGGGCCTGCTGTGCCGCCCGGACCAGGCTCCCGGCCGCGGCTGCGAGATCCGTCTGGTAGCGATCGCTCAGCTCCCGCGGCGCCGACGTGCCGGCGAGAAAGGCGCCCGCCGCGGTACTGTCGGCATCCGAGAGCGACGTGTAGACGCTCTGGGCGTCGACGAGCAACGGCTCGCTCGTCTCACGCGCGCGGTCGGCCGCCGATCCCCGCGCCGACACCGCGACCGCCGCCACCGCTCCGAAGGCGGCGATCGACAGCACCATGCACACGGACCAGCTCGCCAGCAGCGCCGGAGTGGTGGCCGGTCTCGTGGCGCTCGGCCGGCGAATCGCGGGCCGCCTGCGGGCGCTGGTCAGCGTCGACACGGGCGCAGATCGAATCACTTCAGGGATGGTGCCGTATCGCGCGACAAAGCGTACCGCCCTGTCCCCGACCGTTTGCCACACTCTTGATCAATGCGAGATCGGCGTCAGCCAATTCGCAATTCTCCATCCCAGCGTCTGCTGGTAGGCGGGTTTCTCGGTCTCGGCGCTCGGCCCGGACACAGCTCTCTCGACGCCCGCGACAAGCGTGATCAGGGAGCCGCTTGGCACGTCTCCCACTACGGCGGTGCCGAGCGTGACCGTCGTCGAACCCACACTCTCCACTGTTGTTCCCGGTGGGATGTTCGCGCAGACCGACGTTCCGGCACTGATTCCGCTTCGTCGGCAGCGAGGTCGGGATCGGGTCATTCCTCAGCGCACTCTGGACGGCTGCGTACAGCGCGTCAAACGGCGGGGGCGAGCCGTCGCTCGTGGTGTCGGCAAACTGCAGGACATCAAGCTGCCCGTCAGTGAATGTCGCCGGCAGCTTAGTCTGCAGCGAGAGACCGGTGGAGCGGTCGCCGGATCACCACTGGGTGGCTGTTGAGAAAGGACACGACCGTACCCGCGGAGACATAGCTGCTCAGGCTGCGACTCAGTTGCACCATAGCCGGCGTGCCCCGCTCGCGCTGGTTACCTTTGTCACCTGGAGGCCTGAGCTTGGCAGGATCGTTGCGGCGCCCGAGGGCGTCGTCCCCTGATCGGGCGCCATGCCCTCGACGTCGGCCGGACCGGCCGCCTTTGGCGCGTCAGTAATTCAGTCTTGAGCCCTGAGGGAGATCCTCGTTGTCATTGCCTCCGGTGGGCGTCAGCCCCCTGGTCTGCAGCCAACGCTCGAACATGGGGTCGGTCAGTCGTGGCTTTGCACGCTCGTGGATCACGTCCGCGTTGGCGACGAGGCTCTCGAGAGCCTTCCCGATGCTCGAGCGCTTGATACCCACGGATGCGGCAGTCTCCTCACTGTGGAGGGGAGTGGTCGCTACCGCCAGTGCCCGCGCGACACGACGCTCGTTCGGCGTCAGGGCCTTCCACATGGCTCGCATCAGCGGGGCCGTGTCGCTGGCGGCTTGGTCAAGCGCCGACAGCCAAGTTCCCTCGTCGGCTGCGGTGCCACGGGTGCTGCGTTGCCAGAGATAGTGCGCGAGCATCATGCTTCGTTGGGGGTGCCCTCGGGTGAACTCCAGCAACGGGGTGAGTGCCGCCCCCGCGTCTCGACCGGTCTGCTGGAAGTGAAGCGCCACGTAGTCGCCCACGTCCGCGAGCGGGAGGGGTGCAAGGTGCTTCGGAACCGCCTGATCGAGCAGAGGGCGTCTTGGATCAGCGAACAGCTGCTGCATAACGCCCGGGGCAGAGCCGGCGAACGCATATGTCGCAGCCTCTCCCTGGTGTTGAATCACGCTTCGGATCTTTCCGTCGGCTCCGCGAACGGCGAGAACATCTTGGATTTCGTCAAACACGATCAGGCTGCTCGTGCCGTCGCGGTCGAACAGGGCGATCGGCAGCTCAAGCAGGCGAAGCAGCACCGACTCCGCGTCAACGTTCGGGTTTCGCTGCAGCGTCGCGGTAAATCCGCCACCGCCCAACGACAGACCGATGTTCCAGGTTCGGAACAGGTTCTCCACGTGTCGTCTCACTGGTCCCTTCAGCCGTTCGTACCCTCGCTCGACGCGAACCACGATCTCGGCAATCGAGAGGACATCCTGGAGGTCCACGAGCATGGTCGCCGTGCCCTTACGTTCTGCGGCCTCGAGGACCCTACGCAGCAAGGTCGTCTTTCCGTAGCGACGCGGGCCCACCAGGCGGAAGGAGTGACCCCCGTCGGCCAGCGCTATCAGGTCGTCGGCCTCCTGGTCGCGATCGATCATCTGCTCTGGCGCCAGGGGGCCCGAGAAGCGGAAGGGATTGAGATCTCGAGCCGCCGCCATCAGTCCCGAGGATAGCAGAATGCGTAGAGGTAAAGTATGCTGGACCGTAGAGTTTGCGCATACCAGATAGCATGCTGATAGAATGCACGTTGTCTTCAATGGCTTCGGCGCTGCCAGTGCAGGGCGGATTTGCCGGGCGCCGGTCCCAAGACACTGCTGGCCCTCACCGAGGGATAGCGGTCCCTCGGGTTGCCGCCTGCAGGGGACAGCCGCAGCGTGGTATCAATCATCTCGCGAGGTGTGGTCGATCGCAAACCGCGAGGTGAACGGCTTTGTTGAGCTCGGAACGGAGGTCGACGCCTGACGCGCGCAGGGGCCCAGCGCTGGCCGTCGATTGCCTGACCAAGCGCTTCGGAGACCGCGTCGCCTTCCGGGAGGTCTCCTTCGAGGTCGGCTACGGCGAGGTGTTCGGGTTCCTCGGGCCCAACGGCGCCGGGAAGACGACCACGGTGCGAACGCTCGGCACCCTGATCGCTCCGACCTCCGGCTCGGCGACCGTCGCCGGCGTGGCGCTCACGCCGGAGAACGGCGTGGAGATCCGCCGGCGGCTCGCGATCATGCCCGAGTCGCCGGGCCTGTACCTCAGGCTGAGCGTGGCCGAGAACCTTGAGTGCTTCGCTGGCTTGTACGAGTCCCCCGTCCCGCACGAGCGCATCGAGTGGGCACTGCGGGCCGTCAACCTCGCCGACCGG
>Ga0066790_10001070_pt1 | contig 11297 bp, 13 predicted proteins | sample OrgsoiDNA2013050_FD_70963 | JGI IMG/M metagenome (GOLD analysis project Ga0066790, IMG submission 70963) | Permafrost soil microbial communities from the Arctic, to analyse light accelerated degradation of dissolved organic matter (DOM) -... | ecosystem: Environmental > Terrestrial > Soil >...
GAGGAGGACGAGGAAGACGAGGAGGAAGAAATCGTGGTGGTGACCGCACTGCTTTCGCCCCCCTTGCCCGCTGAAGCCGGATCGGTGCCGGAGGCGCCCGCCGCTGACGCGCCCAAGAAACCGGCCAAAAAGGCCACGCAGGCGGCTTCCAAACCTCCAGCGAAGGCAGTTGCGGTGAAGGCGCCGGCTAAGACCGCCGCTAAAGCTGCTGCTCCGGCTCAGAAGGCCGCGGCTAAAAAGGCGCCCGCCTCGAAAGCTCCCGCCAAGAAGGCTACTCCGGCCAAGAAGGCGCCGGTGAAAAAGGTGCCGGCCAAAAAGGCTTCAGCCAAGAAAGCCCCCGCTAAAAAGGCCCCGGCCAAGAAGGCGCCGGTGAAGAAGGTAGCAGCCAAGAAAGCGCCCGCCAAAGCAGTTCCTAAGAAGGGATCTGCCAAGAAGGCGACCAAACCCGCGCCGGCCAAAAAGGCCGTCAAGAAAAAGGGCGGAAAGAAGTAGCCGCGCCTACTTGTTTACCACTGCGCGGCAGCGTGCGAATAGCTCCAGAAGAGCTTCGGCGTGTTCTTCGGCAGACCGGGTCGCCGGTTTGCCGGAGAATCCCGCCGCATTTGTGCCTCCCTTGCCGTATCCTGTCGTAGCCGAAATGAACTTGGTCAGCTCTAGGGCTATCTCGTCTTTGGTGCGGGCTGGAGGCGCTGGTGCGGGCGCCGGCGTTTCCTGGTTTTCTTCAAGCATTTTGCTGGTTTTCCTCTGGGTTGTGATACAACTCTAGGTTACAGCATTTCTATGCCGCTCACCGCCTGCCGGCATGTCCGAAAAATGCGCGGCGGGGCCCAATCCCACCTGCTCGAAGCGGATGACGGCAACTTCTACATCGTCAAGTTCCAGAATAACCCGCAGCACCGCCGCATCCTGGTGAATGAACTGGTGTCGGCGGTGTTCCTGCGATACCTGCAAATCTCCGCCGCGCCCGCCGAGTTCATTCGCATTACGGCCGAGTTCCTGGCCGCCAATCCCGAGATCTTCATGCATCTGGGCGCGCAGCGTATCCCCGTAGCCCCCGGCTGGCACTTCGGCTCGCGGCATCCAGGCAATCCGGACGTATTGGCAGTATACGATTTTGTGCCCGACGCGCTGCTCAGCGGGGTCAGCAACTTGACCGATTTCCTGGCCATCCTGGTCTTCGACAAATGGATGGCCAATTCCGACGGCCGCCAATCCGTTTTCTTCCGCGCCCGCGTGGAGGATTGGCAGGCCGTAGTGAAGAAGGCGTTTGTGGCAGTCATGATCGACCACGGCTTCGTCTTCAACGGGCCGAACTGGGATTTCGCCGACTCGCCCTTGCAGGGCCTATATCCCCGCAAGTTAGTTTACGAACAGGTGCGCTCGCTGGACGATTTTCAGCCATGGCTCGACCAGGTAGTGCATTTCCCGGAACAGATCGTGGATCGTGCCTTTCGGGAAGTGCCGCCTGAGTGGCTGGAGGGCGAAGAAGACGAATTCGAGCGACTGCTGGAAACGCTGGTGCGCCGCCGCGCGCGCGTGCCAGACCTGATTTCGGATACTCGGAAAGCGCGGGTGAATCCGTTTCCGAATTGGCCTGAGTGAAGAGGCTTCCGCGGACTTATGTCACAGCCGCGCTGCCAACCGCTTCTTCGGCACGCCCTTGGTATGGCAATCCACGCACTTCGCGGAGTGGACATTGTGGGCGCTCTTGGCCGACAAAAACGTGGTATCCATCTTCTCCACATCCAGCCCGCAATTGGAGAGGCGCGGATGGCAATTTGCACACGAGGCGCGCGTCTGTTGCCCATGGTTCTGATGGCACGCCAGGCAACTGATGCCTTCATGGATGCCGACTCCAGTGCGGTCGTCGGCCGAGCCGGCCTGCCGCGTGGCCAGGGGTGCGTGGCATTGGTAGCATAGCCCCTGACGCGGGTCCGGACTCATGCGCACGGGCCGCTCACCGTCGAGGACCTGCGGCAGCGCCAGGTTCGCCCCGGCTACATGCTCCATCTCGCGCCGGTCGAAAAGCGCCAGCGACGGTTTGTAGATCGGCTCACGCGAGGATGAACGCGCCATGCGATCCTGCTGCTTGGGCAATGGATCGCCATGCCGGTGCATCTGGTGGCACGCCAGACACGGAATGGCGGCCATATTGGTCCACCGCGCGTCGGTCATCTTCCACGGTCCCTGCTTATCGATCGGTGTGACCAGGTCGCGGATGCCGCCTTCATACTGCATGCCGTGGCAGCGCAGACAATCGTCCATCAGCAGCCGCTGCCGATTCTGTTTCTGATCCAGGAAGAACTTGGCGAAAGTTGCGCCGTGCGGACCCGTCTGCCAATCCGCGAATTCCTGCCGGTGGCAGATCTTGCAGCGCTCCACCATTGCGTTGACATCCAGGCCCTTGAGCCGGATCTGCTCCGGAATGTCGCCGCTCACGTGTTTCACCAACCGGCGGAAGTTGCCCAGGTGGTAGTTAACGCCGCCCGTCAGCGAATCCCCGTGGCAGGCCGAGCACGCCACGCCGCGATGCGACGATTCACGCCACATGTCCCAGTTCGCGCGGATCTCGTGGCAACTCGCGCAACCCTCACCGGCCGTAGATTTGTAATAAATGCTGGATGCCGGCAACAGCAGCAGTAGGCAGGGCAGGGCTGCCGCGGCCCACCACCAGCGCTTGCTCATCCCCGGTACCGGGTGCCCTTCCAACCTTGGATCAAGTGTTCCGAGGCGCGATAGGCATTGGCCATGATGGTCAGCACCGGGTTGAATCCGCCATTGGTCACGTGCACGCTGCCGTCGATCACGAACAGGTTATCGATCTCGTGCAACTGGCAATACCGGTTGACCACCGATGTTTTGGGATCGTCGCCCATGCGGCACGTGCCGGCCTGATGCTGCCCGCCCGTGAATCCCGGGCCCGCCAACTTCTTCCACGTGCGCACGGCGCCGGCTTCCTTTAACCACTCTTCCGCCCTGGCCGCGGCGAAGGCTCCGATCTCGATGGTGTGCGGATGCTTATCGCCCGAAAGCCGCGCCACCGGAATACCCCAATGATCGGGCACGCCCGGATCTACTTCCACCCGCGCGTTGAACATGGGCATCTCCTGCGTAGGCCCCTGAATGGCGATCGCGCGGCGGTAGAAGCTGCGCATGAAATCCTTGTGCTTCTGGCCCCACTTCGGAATGTCTGGGGGCAGCATTCCAACGAACTGATAGGGCAGCCTGACGAATTCATTGGCCAGCATCGCGCCGCCCGCCAGGCCCGGATTCCCGTGGTTGAAATCGGACACGGCAATGGAAGCGCCGGGACCCAGGTCGTCGTAGATATCGTACGGCATCACTCCGAACGCGCCGGTATAGCTATGGCCCTGAAAGTTGCGGCCCACCCAGTCGTAACGGTTGCCCAAGCCGTGGGGAAATAGTGCCTGTTTGGAGTTGAGCAGCAGCCGCGCCGATTCCACGGCCGCGCTCGACACCACTACCACGTCGGCATCCTGCGTATGGAGCCGGTCGTGCGCATCGAAATACTCGACGCCGGTGGCGCGTCCCCGTTCGTCCGTCAGGATTTGACGCGTCATGCACTCCGTGCGCAGCTCACAGTTGCCGGTGGCCAGTGCCGTTGGAATTACCGTATTTTGAGTGCCGCACTTGGCATTTACTTCGCACGCGAAGCCCACGCACCAGCGGCATCGCATGCACGGTCCGCGCCCGTTGTAAGGCACGCTGTTGCGCAACATGGGGATGTGGTACGGATGCAGTCCCAGGCGTTTGGCCGCGGGATGCAGAATTTCGAACTCGCGGTTGGGCGGCAGAGGCGGCATGGGCAGCGGCTTGCGGCGTGGCGCGTGGAAGGGATTCCCCGAATCGTCGCCCGAGACGCCGATCTCCCACTCGGCCTTCTCGTAATATGGCTCCAGATCGTCGTAGGAGATAGGCCAGTCTTCGAGCGTGCTCCCGGCGACGTGACCGTACGTGGAGCGCATGCGGAAATCCCGCTCCATATAACGCCAGGCCATCGCGCCGTAGCTCAACGTTCCGCCGCCCACGCAAGCCGCATTGTTGCTATAGCCTGGGCCGCTAGCCCGCACCAGGCGCGCGCGGCCTTTGGGATCCACTGCGACGCGCGGATTGCGCTCGTCGTCCGGGCCAAAGGCATTGCCGAGCGCCGAGGTGCGCTGATTGCGCAGATCGTCTTTGCGGCAATCGAACGCCGTGTACCATTTGCCGCGCTCCAGCAGGACCACGCTCAGGCCGGCGGCCGCCAGTTCCTTGGCGACGATCCCGCCGGCGGCGCCCGCCCCTACTACCACCGCATTGACGCGCTTCACGCCCGCCCCCGCAACGGCGGAGATGCCACGCCCAACATCTTCCAACTGGCGCGGTCGCGGTTGCCGCCATGCCGGGGGTCGCCGTAGAATCCCTGCATGGTATGGGCGACAAGCAGGTCGAAGAAAGGCTTGGTTCCGGGATCCCTCTCAAGGCGCCCCAGCATTTCAAGTTGCGACGCAGCGGGCAGGTCCGCAAAGGCGTGACCGGCGAAGCTCACGCTTTGCTGGTCCACCGTCGCAATGCCTTGCCGGTAGGTTTTCTGTAAGGGCTTATAAAATCGGGTAAGCTGTCGATCTATGAAAACGACCACACCGGCCTGCACCGCGCCGGGATCCTGGTCTTGAGGGATGATGTGCGCACAGAGGGCTTCGAGCGTTCGCGCCTCTTGCACGCTGAGGAACCGCCATGGACTTTTCGACCGTGCGCAGCCGATTGCGGTTCCGGCCAGGCCCGCGACGATAAACCTTCGGCGATCCATCCTACAGACAGAGTAGTAGGATTCACGGGAGATTTCAATTATATGGAAGCTGAAACTCTGAAACGGTCATGCGGCAAATAAAAAGCCCGGCTGGGCGAGCCAAGCCGGGCTTCGAATCACTGTCAGCGCACCTGACGTCAAGCGACTTGCTGAGGCCGATGTTGGCTCATAATCGCTTCCATCTGGTCTTTCAAATGGAGCTTTAACTTCTTCAACCGCACTTCCTCCAGTTGCTCCTGGTCGGTAAGATGCGGCAGAGATTCCAGATGGTCCAGCCTCTTCGCGTAATCGCAATGCGTAACGGAAAGTTGCCGAAATTCAGGACTTATCTCCATCAGATGCGCTTTAAATTCTTCCTGTGCGTTCCGTTCCATATTGGGGCAGTTCCTCCCAGTGAGGTTGCCACGCCGAGTCGGTGGTTTGGGAACGAGGCTCGGTGGGTCATCTTCACTTCATCGTTTTGAGAAGTGCGGCAGGACCGAGATCGGACCTACCGTCTACTTGTGACAGTATCATGAATGAAGATTCATGACAATAGCACTTTCGCACGTTTCCGGATAGTAATGGGAGCGGCTGGCCACTTCTCGAAACCCTAATGATTCGTACAGTTTGCGAGCAATGGCATTAGATTCTCGCACTTCCAGCCAAAGGATGCCTGGATGGCCGGAGGTTAACTTCGCCACCAATTTCCGCGCGATTCCGGCGCGCCGAAACGCTGGATCGACGGCCAGATTCAGCAACTCGCTTTCACCTTCGGCCAGCCGCCGCGCCACTGTGAATCCCACCACCCGCCCGTCGCATACCGCCACGGTCAACTCGTAGGCCAGGTACTCGCTCGCTTCCCATTGCGACGCCTCGGAGGAAGCGGCCTGAATTTGACCGATCAAAGCCAAATCGCCGGCGGTGCCGGGGCGAAGCTCAATATTCAAACCGAACCTCGCCGTGGGCATGGCGAACCAACTGCGCCGGGCACCTTGCCCACCCTCCCTGGATTGCCGCGCAATAGCGCACTTCCACACGGGTTTGCGCCGGAATCCACCGGAATGTAGGAACTCCAAACAAGCTGCCCCGCTCCACCATCTGCCGGCGCGTTTCAGCCACCGGTGAAGCGCCGAATTCCATGCCGCGCGTAAGAGTCCTCCCGCTCCAAGGCGCGCCCGTTCGGCTGTAGTTTTCCTCCCAGACGCCTAACCAGGGGAAATCGGTTCGCTTCCACACGTAACCTAAGGCCACCTGGCTGCCTGGCGACCATGCCAGAAAGAACGCGCCGTCGCGCGCGGGATCGATCAGGTACGTGGCGAATCCACCGGAAGCCGGTACGCTGGTGTAACGCTCAAAATCGCCGTTTCCTTCTTCCAGGACCAGCGACTTAGTGACCGGAGCCCGGAACTCGGTGGCGCCCTTCTCCAGGAATGGCGGCCCTAACGTGACATGTTCGGTCCACGCGATGGGACGGTCGGCGGCGCTCTCGTTTTCCACCGCCTCGACAACCTCCACGGCATGGCCCGATAGCTTAATACTACGTTCGATCCGCAACTGCGAGTGCGGCAGAAGCGCCCGTTGCGTCAACGCTGTTTCAGTGGCGGCGATCTGGTAGAGCGCCACGGACGCTTCGCCATGCACCGTGAGTCCGGCGGCGGCCTCCTCCGGCGATGGCGGTCCAAAGATATCCATGCAAAGGTTGTGCCCCATGAGGCCGCTCAACAGCCTGCTCTCGGAATCGGCGCCATACTCCGGGTGTTTCTCCAGATCGTAAGTGGATGGCTCAATCGAATCCCATGGAGGCGTCCACAATGGATTGACGCTGCTGTGTTTTTCCAGGATCTCTGCAATGTGTCCCCCTTCATGCAGCACGGTGACGCGCACCAGTTCATTCTCGATGGAGGTGGCGCGGCGGCCACGATACAGGGTTTCTGCCATATGGGAACTATTATGCATCGGAAGGCGCCATTCCGAGCCGCGCGGAAGGGCCCATACCAGACTATACTTATGGTGGGAGGATCTTATGATCTGGTTATCTGTTTTGCTCTTCTTGCAGGCGGCCGCTCCGAACCCGCAAATCGAGCGCGGTCAGACGCTCTTCAACGCGGACACCGGCTGTGGTAATTGCCACGCGCTGAAAGGTCACGGCAAGGCTGTTGGACCGGATCTTAAAGTATTGGGGCATGTGGGCGTAAGAGCCCTGGTCACCGCCATCCGGGCTTCGCGCACGGAGTACGTAGAGACGATCAAGCTGAAGGAAGGCGAAGCATTCCCTGCCATAAAAGTCTCCGCTGACGCTACCACGCTGCAGTACTACGATCTTTCGAAGACGCCTCCGGAGTTGAGAAAATTCGCTCCCGCGGACGTTCAATCCAAGACCGACAACTCCACCTGGAAGCATCCTCCGTCGACCGGCGGCTACACCAACCAACAACTTGCGGACATTGTTGCGTATATCCGCTGGGGCACGGCCGGCGAACGGAAAGCCGTGAGTCCGTCGGACGTTGAGTAGCCTTAACCCGCGGTAGCTGCCGCACCGAAGCTGTGTACGGCCGCCGCTTCATTCGTGTAGGTTTCGAAGACGGTGATGAGCTTGGTAATCTGCATCAATTCCTGCAATCTTTTCTGCAGATTCAGAAGCTTTAATTGGCCACCGCGGCTAGTCACGGTGGCGAAGCTGCCGACAAACTGACCCAAGCCCGAGCTATCGATGTAGCTCACCTCGGCGAGATTCAGCAAAATATTCTTTTGCCCGCCGTCGAGGTGCTCCTTAATCGTGTCCCGCAGCGAAACTACTGCTTCGCCTATGGTGATCCGGCCATTCAGGTCCAGAATCACTACCTTCCCGCTTTCGCGGACATTGATCTTCAGACTCATGAGATGGTATTCTTTCTTGGCCCGCCGCTGATCGCACCGCAGGCACACCCAAGCATACTCTATTTCACGGCACCGGTTTCACGCGCCAGTCTAACCTTGGCGTCTTCCAGCTTCTTGTTGATGGTGGCAACCTCGCCCGGCTCCATATCCGCCTGCGTATCGCCTTCCGCATCCTTCAGGGACGCCTGCCATTGAGTAATGGCGTCCTTGGTCTTTCCCAGCTTGAGGTAAACGTCGCCCAGGTGATCGTGTACCGTGGGGTCCTGGCTGACGCCGGTTTTAGAAAGAGCGTGCACTAAGGCATGCTCGGCATCGTCCAGCCGGTTCATTCGGTAATACAGCCAGCCCAAGCTGTCCAGATACGCTCCGTTTTCAGGTTCCAGCTCAACCGCGCGGGAGATCATTTTCTGGGCTTCGTCCAGGCGCACACTACGATCGGCCAGCATATAACCGAGATAGTTCAACGCGCCGGCGCTGTCTGGATCGATTTCCAATACCTTGCGGAATTCGGCTTCGGCAGCCTCGTATTTCTTCAAGCGCTCATACATGGCGCCGCGCATGAAGTACACCGTCTCCTTGTCGGGCTTCGTCTCCGACAGCTTCTCAGCCGCATCCAAGGGCTTGGTCATGTCGTCGAACCGCTTGGCTTTTTCGTAAAGCTGCGCGATGGCCAATTGTGTCTCGCGCTCGTGTTCGCCTTTCAGCAAGCCGCGCAATTCTGAAACCGCTTGATCGACCTTACCCGAATCGGCGAGCACGGAAGCATATACCAGCTTCAAGGCACGGTCTTCGGGATACTTCTTCATGGCCGCATCGGCTTCCGTGCGCGCATTTTTGAAGTCCTTGCTAACGCGATAAGTATCGACAATTTGGGCCTCGGCCCGGGCGCCCGATTCCGAAGAAAGATCCGCCATCTGGCGGAAAGTATCGATGGCTGGTTGATTTTGATTGGCAACCCGGTAGAGTTCTCCCAAGCGCTCCAGGAGATTTACGCGCGTTCCTTTCTCGGCTTCCGAATAGCTCTTGCGCTCGGTATCTTTTAGCACGGTTTTGAGCGCGTCGATGGCTTTGCCGGTCTGGCCTTCCATAGCCAGAAGATTCACTTCGTCGTAGCGAACCTCAAGGTTTTCGGGATCGGCAGCCTTGGCTTTTTCCAGAGTTTCCCGAGACTTGGTGAAATCGCGCTTTTCGCGAAAGATCTCCGCCATGCGCAGCAGCGCCTCGGAATCTTTGGGATCTTCGTCGGAAAATTCCTTGTAATATTTCAGGGATTCGTCCAGATTGCCGGTGTACAACAGATTGCGCGCCAGCGCGCGTTTTATGCGGCTATTCTCAGGGTCCAGCTCCAGGGCTTTACGCAGCACCTCCGCCGCGCTCTTGTAATCGTGGAGCTGTTCGTAGGATGTGGCCAACGCCGTCAATGTGCGGGGATTGGGATCTTTGTTGGTGACAGCCTGCAACTTCTCAATGGCTTTGCGGGTATCGCCGACATCCGAGTAGACGATGGCCAAACCGGTGAGGGCATCTTCGTTATTCGGATCGATGGCCAGAGCCTGCGAGTAAGCCTTTTCGGATTCGACGGAGTTGTGGGCGGTGCGATAGAGGCGGCCGAGGGTCAGCCAGCTCTCCATATCCTTGGGATCTTTAGCTGTAATTTTCAGGTACTGCTCGGTGGCTGCACGCAGCATTTCTTCGTTGATCTTGCCTTGCTGCGTGTCGCCGATCATGCGCGTATAAATGCGGCCCAGAATACGCCGGGCGTCCAAATTATTAGGCTCGCGCTTCAGAATGTCCTCGGCCTCCGTGACGGCATCCTTAAGGCGGCCGCTTTGGATGTAAAGATCGGTCAGCTCCTCGAACAGAAAGCTGGCTCCCGGGTCCAGCTTCAGCGCCTGTTTATAGTGGTCGATGGCTTTGCCGACGTATTCGCTGCGATTTCCATACACGCCGGCCAGTTCGGCGTACAGATGACCCATCGAGAAGTTATAGTAGGCGGCGGCTTTATCGACGGGCTGGGGTGCTGCCGCAGGCGTCTGCCCGTACGACAAGCAAGCCAAAGGGAGGGCCAGGAATAGCGCTTTCGGGGAAAAATTCATCGTGTAGTTCCTTTCGACCTAGATGCCTGGGAGGGTCGAATCGTTCCTTTTCATTGTATAACGGCGATTACGAACGAAGATGTGTTACCTATCGGAGAGGTCTTATTGAAACCAGTCGTGGTGATAGCCGGACCCACCGGCGCGGGCAAGAGCGCATTAGCCCTGCGTATTGCGGAGGAACTTGGCGGCGAGGTGGTGAACTGCGATTCATTACAGATCTACCGCTACTTCGACATTGGGACCGCCAAGCTGACGCATTCGGAGATGCGTGGCATTCCGCACCATTTGATCGACATCCTGGACCCCGACCAGATCTTCACCGCCGGGGAGTATGCCCGTGTGGGGCGCGCGGCGCTGGCTGCCATCTCGAGCCGCGGCCGGCTGCCTGTGGTCGCCGGCGGCACCGGATTATACCTGCGGGCACTGTTTGAAGGACTATTCAAGGGGCCGGCGCGGGATACCGCCGTGAGGGAGCGGCTGGGGGAACGGGAACGCCGAAAGTCAGGCTCGCTCCATCGTTTGCTGGCGCGGTTCGACGCAGCTTCCGCGGCCCGTATCCACGCGAACGATGTGCCCAAGGTCATGCGGGCGCTGGAGGTATATCTGCTGGCGCGGCGGCCCGTGACCGAGATGTTCCGCGAGGGACGCGACGCCTTGGAAGGTTATGGCACGCTCAAGCTAGGCCTGGCGCCGGACCGCGACGAGCTTTATCGCCGCTTGGACGAGCGCTGCGGGCTAATGTTCGCAGCCGGGCTGGTAGAGGAAGTGCAACGCATCCTCGATAGAGGATTTCCCATGGAAGCGAAGCCCTTCGAATCGCACGGCTATCGCCAGGCAGTCCAGATGTTGCGCGGCGAACTGAACGAAAAGGAAGCGATCTTCTACGCCCAGCGCAACACGCGAAACTACGCCAAACGCCAGATGACCTGGTTTCGCAAGGAACCAGGGATGGAATGGCTGAAAGGTTTTGGCGGCGAGACGCACATTCAGGATGAGGCGTTGGTCCGCGCAAGGCAATTCCTGACAAACTGCTGACACGCCGCCAGCCAACATTTCAGCACTTCGTCCGTATTATCTTTTAGACCAGCCGTGCACTGCGGCACCGGCTGGCAAACGCTTGAAGGAGCAAATTACAAATGAAAAAAGCATTGTTATTCGTCTGTCTGCTAGCCGGGATGGCACTGGCCAGCACCAAGTCGTTCACCGTAACGTTGTTTGAGCCGGCCTCGATCGGCGGCACGGAATTGAAGGCCGGCGACTACAGGTGCGAACTGCAAGATCAGAAAATCGTGATCAAACATGGCCACGACACTACGGAGGCGGCGGTGAAGGTGGAAACGTCTGAGAGCAAATACTCTTCCACCACGGTGCGCTACGCCAGCGCCGACGGCAAGAACAAGGTTGAAGAGATCCGGGTTGGCGGCACCAACATGAAGCTGATGTTGGACTAGGAAACACAAGACGGAATCCAAGAGCCGCGGGTTCTGGGTGATGGCTGACTCAGAACCCTCGATGGCCGTTGCTAAACTAAA
>Ga0066790_10001073_pt1 | contig 11290 bp, 13 predicted proteins | sample OrgsoiDNA2013050_FD_70963 | JGI IMG/M metagenome (GOLD analysis project Ga0066790, IMG submission 70963) | Permafrost soil microbial communities from the Arctic, to analyse light accelerated degradation of dissolved organic matter (DOM) -... | ecosystem: Environmental > Terrestrial > Soil >...
CGCCCGGCCGGTTCCGCGCCCGGCCGGTTCCGCGCCCGGCCGGTTCCGCGCCCGGCCGGTTCCGCGCCCGGCCGGGCCGCTCGCGGTCAGTCGCGGCCCGTGTCGCGTCAGCGTCCGTGGTCCGTACACCTAGGCGCGTGGCCGGGTCCACAGCGGCGCGACCGTGCGCCATTCGGTGTCCCAGGCCTTCATGCGTCGGCGTTGCACCGCCCGGCGGGCCAGCGCCCCGGCCCCGAGCAGCGCGAACGTCGCGGCGAACATGGCCACGATGACCGCCAGGAATACGCCGCCGGTCAGCTGACCCCGGCTCACCGCCGCGGCCTGCGCGGGGGCGCCGCCGAGGGTAACGCGTTCCGCCCACCATCCGGCCTCGAACCCGGCGGCCGGCACCACGGTCAGCAGCAGCAGCACGCCCAGCAGCCCAATCACGGTCTCGGCCCGGTCCGTGCCGCGGCGCAGCGGATTACGGTCGCATCCGAGCCAGCGGGCTCCCCGGACCGGGACGGCCCAGCGAGACCGGCCGGTGGCCAATCGATCGCGCACGCCAGGACTTTAGGCCGAAACTGGGCTGCATGCCCAGAAAAGAACAAAACCGGGGCGACGGTGTCCTTTAGGTCGCGTGGCGAGGGTGCGGTTCAGGGCCGGCTGAGGAGGGTGCCGTTCAGGGCCGGCTGAGCAGGGTGCCGTTCAGGGCCGGCTGAGCAGGGCGCCGTTCAGGGCCGGGCTGAGGAGGAGGTCCGTCCGGGCTGCGTGCTGGCGTCCGTCAGGGCCGCGTGACGTGTGAGCCCGGCTGGCGCAGCTCCGGGAAGTTCGCATCCGCCCCCGTGATGCGCATGATCTTGACAATGCCAGGACGCGGCGCGATCAGGCTGAGCCGACGGCCCGCCTTCCGTGCGTGCACGGCCACCCCGATCAGCGTGCGCAGCCCCCGGGCGTCACAGAACGTCAATCCGGCCAGGTCAATGCCGACCGGCCCGTGGCTACGGTCGATGACCCGGCGTACGTACTCAAAGGCCTGATCGGCCGTGGCCGCATCCAGTTCGCCACGGATAACGGCGACCGCGTGCCCATCCGGGTAGATCCGGTGGGTAAGCCCCAGCGGAACGGGCGCCAGCTCCGCAGTCTCAGCGGCGGCCGCGGCGTTCCCGTCCAGTCCAGCCCCGTCCAGCCCATTCCCGTCCGGCCCGGCCCCGCTCGATCCGGCCCCGTTCCATCCAGTCTCGCTCCAGTCGGCGCGGTACCAGCTCTGCCCCCCGCCGGTCTCGGGACCAGCGGGTCTAAAGTCCCATCCCCCTGCACGATCAAACATCGTGAATCCCCTCCAGTATGGCGCTATGCCAGTGACAGGTCACGCCCTCCCATGGCGCCCGGAACGGGGCCAGTTGCCCGATGCCCCCTTTGCGGCGAGGCGAGGTCCTGATGTACATGCTCGAACCAGTATCAGTAGTAAAGATGCCGAAACTTAGGGCGAAGTGCCGGCTTTCTGAATGATTGATCAACGAGGGTGCTCTTGTCCATCCCCTCGCCGCTGCCGCGCCGGCGCAGTCTACCGGCCCGAGGCTGCCACGCGCCGGGAATACTCGCCAGTGTTGATCTCGCCGGCGGCGTACCGGCGGGCCAGGGCCCGCCCAGACGCGTCGTCCCCCCGATCAGCTGCGTCCCGGGTTTCTCCCGGTCCCCGCGGCCCACCTGGGTTCGCGGGCCCGTTCCCATCGTGCCGCGCCCAGCGCACGAGGGCGACGATCGCCCAGATGACGAGGGCCCAGAAGACGGCCGCCGTCGCGGTACCGAGCAGCCAGGCCCACCAGTGGAATCCGGTTCCCCACCCCGACATCATCGTTCCCGGCCTCCTCGTAGCGTTCACCCACCACCATGGCGTCCGGGCCTGAAAGCCTCCTGAGCTATAGCTCCAAAGTCGCCGGCGGCCGGAGCCAGCATCGGGCGGAGCCGCCGGCGGACGGGGTCTGGGCGGCGCGCCGGGGCGCACGGTGACGGTCAGCGGGCGGGGGTCCGGATGGCCAGCGCGCCGGGGCGCACGGTGACGGTCAGCGACCGGCCCGGGGGAATGATCTCCCCGTCGGTCTCGCGCGGCAGTTCCGCGTCGGCGGTGATCTCTACCCGGCGCGCCCGGAAGCGTTCCAGGCGGCGGTCGTCGCGGCGGCTGCGGGTCAGCACGCGGTACCCGATCCGGGCCCAGTCGGCCAGGCCCGCCGGAGCGAGAATCCCGACGTCGAGCAGGCCATCGTCGGGCCGCGCGTCCGGCAGCAGCGGAAAACCACCGGGCAGCAGCCCCGCGTTCCCGACCACCACCGACCGGGCCCACCGGTGCAGGACCCGCGCGCCGTCGAGCCGCACGGTGAAATGGTTCGGAGTGCCATGCAGGTGCCCGAGACCGGCCCCGGCGTACGCCAGCCAGCCGAACCGTAGCTTGCGCTGCCGCCGGGTCGCGTCGACGACTGCGGCGTCCAGCCCGATGCCGGCCATCATGGTGAACCCCGTGCCTTCGGCCACCCCGACGTCCAGCGCGGTTTCGTGGCTGCCGAACCCAGCGGCCAGGGCCGCGCCCAGCCGGTGCGGGATGCCCAGGGCGTGCGCGGCGAGGTTGGCGGTGCCCCGCGGGATGATCGCCAGCCGGACGGCCGTGCCGGCCAGGGCGCTCGCGCACGCCCGGACGGTCCCGTCGCCGCCGACGGCGAAGACGAGCTCCGCTCCCGCGGCGGCCGCACGCCGCGCCAGCCCCTCACCGTGATCTTCCCGGGTGGTCGGCAGGAACAGTGGCGCCCAGCCGCGTGCCGCGGCTGCGGCACGGCATCGCCGGGCGAACCTTTCGGGGTCGCGCACCAGCGTCCGGTTGATGACGAACGCGACGGCGGGGGAGGGGCCGGGCGCTCGCGCGCCGTGACTGGGCGTCCACGGCGCGGCGGCCCGTGCCGCTTCGCTGGGCACTCCCGGTGCGGACAGCCGTGCGGCTTCGCCGGGCACCGCAGTGGTTTCGTTCGGCACCAGTTCGCTACTTCGCGGGATCCGGCGGTGGCCCGGACCGAGCGGCCATCAGACCGCCGATCCCATCCAGGATGCGCTCCAGCCCGAAGTTGAACTCCCGGTCGGGCGGATCGAACGTCTCGAAGACCCCAGAGGCGATGAACCGGGTGATGGCCGGGAAGCGCTGTGGATCGGCGAGCTTGGCCAGCAGGCGGCCGTAGGCCGACATCCACTCATCCGGAGCCGCCCCGGAGGCATGGATGGCGGCGGAGATGTCGGCGTTCGTGCTGGCTTCGTTCCGGACATACCCGCTGACCAGCAGGATCACGGATGCTTTCTCGGCCTCGGTAAGCCCGGTGCCGCGCAGGCAGGCGAGGGCCTGCTCGAACCAGGCCACCTCGTTGGGCCGGATCGGCAGCCCACTGATCGGAACCCGCAGGACCCACGGATGCCGGCCCATCGCGGCCCGCATCACCAGGGCCGAATGGGTGAGGCCCTCCCGCCATCCCTCGTCGGGTGCGGTCGGCGCGAGAAACTGCCCGTAGACCTCGTCCACCATCAGCGCGACCAGCTCGTCCTTGGACGAAACGTGGCGGTAGAGAGACATCGGGGCGGCGCCGACCTCGGCGGCCACCCGGCTCATCGACACCCCGGCCAGGCCCTCGGCCTCAGCGATCTTCACCCCGGCCCCGACGATCCGCGGCAGGCTCAGGCCCGGTTTGGGGCCCCGGTGCGGCCGCTCACGCAGCCCCCACGCCGCCTCGATGCTCGTCGGCAGGTCCATCGTCCTCGCTTCCCGCACTGGCCCATAGAACCCGGTTGACCCCATCCTAGAACTGCGTATACCTTACGCAAATAAGCGTACGCCATACGCAGAGAGTGCGTGGCCCGGCCGCACGCGCGGCGCGCACACCGATCCGAGGAGCACACGGGATGACTGACCATCTGGCCGTCGAGGCGGCCGGCCTGACCAAGGCATACGGCTCGATCAACGTCCTGGGGGGCGTCGACCTGCGGGTCGCGCCCGGCAGCGTGTTCGCGCTGCTCGGCCCGAACGGCGCCGGCAAGACCACCATGGTGCGGATCCTGTCCACGCTGCTGCGCCCGGACGGCGGGCAGGCGCGGGTGGCCGGGTGGGCGTCCCCACCGACGGCTCGGCCGCGCAGGTGCGTGCGCTGCTCGACGAGATTGATCCGGAACGAACGCTGGTCGGCGCCTTCACCGTGCACGACGCGACACTCGACGACGTTTTTCTTGCCCTCACCCAGAAGGGCGCGCCCCAGGGGGAGACCGCTCAGGCCTGAGCCGACCAGCCTGTTTCCCGGCGACTATCTGACCATGGCCGCGCGCTGCGCCCGGCTGACCAGCCGCGAGGTCGACGCCCTCATGACCTCGCTGTTCCTGCCCGTCATGCTGATGGTGACCTTTGTCTACCTGTTCGGCGGCGCCATCAGCACGGGCACCCGCTACATCACCTACGTCGTGCCGGGCGTGCTGCTGCTGTGCGCCGGGTCGGGTCCGCGACCACCGCGGTGACCGTCTGCCGCGACATGACCGGCGGCATTATCGACCGCTTCCGCTCGATGGACGTGGGCAGCCTGCCGGTCCTGTCCGGGCACGTGGCCGCGAGCGCGGTCCGCAACGCCGCGTCCACGGTACTGGTGTTCGCGGTCGCGCTCGCGATCGGGTTCCGGCCGCACGCCGGCCCGGCCACCCCGGTCATCGAGACGCTCCGCGGCCTGCTGCTCGGCACGCACGTCGGCGCGAGCGGGTGGCAGGCCGTGGCCTGGTGCGGCGGAATCTTCGCCGCGTCCGTCGCGCTCAGCGCGGCCGCCTTCCACCGCCGGGCGCGGTGACCGGGGCCCGGTGACCCCGGTGGCGGGCCCCGGGCGGGCAGAGCCCCGGGCGGCCGGACCGCCCGGGACTCCGTCCCCCGCCCGTCAGGTCCTCGCCGCGTTACCGCAGCGGGATCGTGGCGCGGTCAGACTCCTCGCGCGGCCCGAAGATCCGCCGGTCGCCCGCCTCGATCGGTGAGTCGTTGATGCTGGCCTCGCGCCGGGCCATCAGACCGTTGCCGTCGAACTCCCACAGCTCGTTGCCGTAGCTGCGCCACCACCGCCCAGCCTGATCGTGGCTCTCGTACTGAAAGCGCACGGCGATGCGATTCCCCTCGAACGCCCACAGTTCCTTGCGCAGCGCGTAATCGAGCTCCCGCTCCCACTTCGCGGTCAGGAACGCAACGATGGCGTCGCGCCCGGTGATGAACGTATCCCGGTTACGCCAGACCGAATCCTCGGTGTAGGCCAAACAGACCCGCTGCGGGTCACGCGTGTTCCACGCGTCCTCGGCGGCCTGAACCTTCTGCCGCGCGGTCTCTTCGGTGAACGGCGGCAGCGGCGGGCGAGTGCTCAAGGGATCTCCTTACGTTGGCGTCACCACCGGGGGAGGGGGTGGCCCTCAGCGGGTCACCGTCCCGGCGGGGGAGGACGGCCGGAATCGGCTCACCAGGCGCGCCGCCAGGCGCCAGCCCACCACGAACAGGCCGAGGAACACCAGCGCCACCACGATGAACGGCAGCGCCGTGCCCTGCCCGGCGATGACGCGCAGGACCATGCCGACGGCCACCGCGCCGAGCCAGGCCGCGACCCCGGCCGGGACGATCGCGAGCGGCTGCCGCCACGCGCGGCCCGCCAGCCAGCCGGCGGCGAGCCCGGCCAGAAAAGGCCACGACGTGCTGGCCAGGCCGGGGAAAGTCTCGCCCTTGCTGTGGCTGGCCCGGCCGATCACCACGAACACCAGGACACAGCCCACGTCGGCTACCGCCGCCCACGCCGCAGAACGCATAACAGCCAGGCTAGCGGCCGCCTCCGCCGCCGGCCCGTGAACCCCGCGAACCCCGCGAACCCCGCCAGGACCGTCATCGTCATGCGTTCTCCCTCCGGGCGGCTCCTCAGGTGGCTCCTCCGGTGGACGGGGAAGGGTCCACGATTACCTTCAGGCCGGCCCGGCGGTTCGCCGCGCTGAACGCGCCGGCCACGTCGGTCAGCGGGAAGTGATGGGTGACCACCGGGCCGAGGTCGACCTGCCCGCGCGCGGCCATGCTGATCGCCCGCGGGTAGGCCTCGTTCATCCGGCGCACCATCGCCATCGTCAGGCCTTTCCGCCGCGCGACCGACGCGCTGAACGTGGTCAGGTCGTCATCGGGGATCCCGGCCAGCACGATCCGGCCCCCCGGCCGGGCCGCGTCCATCGCCAGCTGGACGCCATCGTTCGTGCCCGCGATCTCGAACGCGACGTCCACCCCAGGCTCTGGCACCCCGGACTCTGCGCCTCCCGGCCACGTGTCCACCTCGCCGGCCGCCGCCCCCCCCGGGTCGATAACCCGGTCCGCGCCGAACTTGGTGGCCGCCTCCCGGCGGTGCGCCAGTGGGTCCGCCGCGACCACGGACCGCGCTCCGGCCGCGCGCAGGACCTGGATGAGCAGCAGCCCGATCGGGCCGCAGCCGATCACCGCGGCCGTGCCGCCCAGCGGCAGGTGCCCCAGATCGTAGGAGTGCAGCGCGACCCCCAGCGGCTCAAGCACCGCGCCGTCCGCGTCGGACAGCTCGTCGGGCAGTGGGTAGAGCAGCTCATCCGGCCAGGTCATGAACTCGCGCATCGCACCGTCGGTGCGGCCGTGGCCCGCGAACCTGACCCGGGGGCACAGATTACGGTAGCCGTCCCGGCATGGCCGGCAGACGCCGCACGGGATCGCCGGGTCGATCGCCACCCGCTCACCGCGCCGCGGCCCGTCGGCGATGACGCCGGTGCCCTCATGCCCGAGCACCAGCGGGTGCGAGATCTGTGCGTCACCGATGCCACCCTGATCCCACCAGTGCAGGTCAGACCCGCAGATCCCGACGGCCGTAACCCGGACGAGCCGCTCACCCGGGCCAGGCTCGGGGACCGCTTCGTCGCTGACCCGGATATCCCCGGCCCCGTACAACCTCGCGACGCGCATCGGCTTCTCCCGTACTCAGGGCCCGCATCAGGCTTTGCGGGCGACACCGGCGTAGAGCGGAACCGTGAGGGCGCTCGCGCCCACCTCGACCGGATCCGGCCGCCACTGCGTGCAGGGCACCAGGCCCGGCTCGATCAGCTCCAGCCCCCCGAAGAACCGCGCGATCTCGGCTCCGGTACGCGCCGTGATCGGCGGTTTGGCGTGGGCGTTCCAGAAGCGCATGGCCTCGGCGTTCGCGTCCCCGCCCAGCTCCGTCGTGGGGTGGGAGACCACGAGGTAGCTGCCGGACGGCACCGCGTCCATCACGTGGTTGACGATCACCTCCGCCTCCGCGGCGTCCAGTACGAAGTTCAGGATGCCGAGCATCATCACCCCGACCGGCTGACTGAAGTCCAGCGTCTCCGCGGCCCTGTCAATGATGTGCGACGGATGGTGAACGTCGGCGTCGATGTAGGCCGTGACACCGGGCGGTTCCGAGGTGAGCAGCGCCCGGGCGTGCGAGAGGACGAGCGGGTCGTTGTCCACGTAGACCACGCGCGATTCCGGTACCAGCCGCTGGGCCACCTCGTGGGTGTTGTCGGCGGTGGGCAGCCCGGTGCCGATGTCGAGGAACTGCCGGATGCCCGCCTGGGTGGCGAGGAACCGGACCGCCCGGCCAAGGAACGCGCGGTCGCCCCGGGCGACGTGCACGATGTCGGGGAACATGGCGAACACGCGGTCCCCGGCCTCACGGTCGGCCTCGAAATTGTCCTTGCCGCCGAGCCAGTAGTTCCACACCCGGGCGTTGTGCGCCACGCTGGTGTCGAATTCGGCCGGCTTGCGGTCGCTTGCCGCATGAGCGTCGTTCACGCCGCGAGCCTATCGCTGCCACGGCCTTTCCTACGCGGGCAGCGGTCCCGGTTCGCGGAAAGCCACCTTCAACAGGTCCGTTAACAGCACCGGGTTAACGGCACCGCCGGAGGCGGGCGCGCTGGAGGCGCGGACCACGAGCCGGCCGGGCACGGTGCGCACGCCCCGGGCCGGTTCCCCGCCGATGGCCGCCAGCAGATCCTCCGCGGCGGCCCGGCCGACGTCTTCCAGGCACATGTCCACGCTGGACAGCGGCGGATCCGCGCCGAGCACCATCGGTTCCCAGTTGTCGAAGCCGACGATGGCGATATCGCCGGGAACCCGCCGCCCGGCGGCCCGCAGCGCGTCCCCGACCCCCCGCGCGATCTGATCGCTGCCGCAGAAGATCGCGTCGGTCGCAGGGGCACAGCGCAGCAGCAGGCCGGCCGCCTCCCGGCCCCATCGCTCGCTCCATTCCCCGTACAGCACCTCCCCGTCCGCGAGCGGGACCCCGGCCGGGGCCAGGACGCTGCGCAGCCCCTGGGCCCGCAGCCGTGCGGCCAGGAACCGCTCGGGCCCGGTGATGTGCGCGATGTGCCGGCGGCCGGTGTCCAGCAGATGCGCGCCGGCCGCGGCGCCGCCGCCCACGTCGTCGGGCAGCACGGCGGACCCGAGCGGGGCGCCGGGCCCGCCCGGGACGCTGGGCCCGCTACTGCCGTCCGGCTGGGTCATCGCGTACACCACGGGGACGCCGAGACCGGCGCCGATCGGAGGGCGCGGCTCGATCCGCCGCCCGGTCACGATGAGCCCGTCGACCCGCCGGCCGGTGAGCATCTCGAGGTAGCGATGCTCCCGCTCCGGGTCGTCCCGGGTATCGCACATGAACACCGAGATGCGACCGGCGCCCAGTGCGTCCTCGGCGCCGAGCATGACCGGGATGCTGAACCGCCCGAAACTGTCCGTCGTGATCATCCCGACGGTGTAGGTGCGCCCCGCCAGCAGCGCCTGGGCCAGCGGGTTCGGGGCGAAACCGAGGCGGCGCGCGGCCTCGGCCACCCGCTCACGGGTCTCCGGGCGGAGGCGGCCCTGGCCGTTCAGGGCCTTGGAGGCCGTGCCGATGGAGACGCCGGCCTCCGCCGCCACGTCCCTGATCGTCGCGCGCCTCATATCCCGGTTCCCTGCTCAGTATCCCGGTTCCCCGCTCAGCCAACGGGGCCGGAACGGAAGTTACTCCGTCCCGGCCCCCAGTGTTCAGCGGATGCCGTTCAGCGGATGCCGTTCAGCGGATGCCGTAAAGATGCTCCAGCGCGAGCTGGTCCAGCCGTTCGTAGCCCATCCCGCGCTCGGCGAAGGCCGGGATGTCGATCGCCGCGTCGCGCACGTCGCGCCAGGTCTCACCCTCGGCCAGGGTCGGCTCACGGAGCTGCCCGGTCCGCGCGGCCGCCAGGGCCTCGATCACTTCTGGATCGCGGCGGAACTTCCGCACCTTGTCCCGCAGGATCAGGTAGTTCCGCATGCAGGCCGCCGCGGAGACCCAGACTCCTTCGTCGTTCTCGGTGCGCGGCGGCTTGTAGTCGAAGTGCACGGGCCCGTCGTAGCCGCCCTGCTCCAGCGCGTCCACCACCCAGAACGCCCCGCGCACGTTGCCCGCGCCGAACCGCAGGTCCTGGTCGAAGCGCGGCCCGTGCTGGCCGTTGAGGTCGATGTGGAAGAGCTTGCCGTGCCACATCGCCTGGCTGATGCCGTGCGCGTAGTTAAGCGAGGCCATCTCCTCGTGCCCGATCTCCGGGTTGATGCCCACCATGTCCGGATAGGCCAGCCCGTTGATGAACGCGATCGCGTGCCCGGCCGTCGGCAGCAGGATGTCGCCGCGGGGCTCGTTCGGCTTGGGCTCGATCGCGAACCGCATGTCGTAACCCTGCTCGGTGACGTACTCGCATAGCAGGTTCAGTCCCTCGGCGTACCGGCTGAGCGCGGCGCGGATATCCTTGGCCGCGCCCGACTCGGCGCCCTCGCGGCCGCCCCAGAAGATATAGGTCTTCGCGCCCAGCTCCGCGGCCAGGTCGAGGTTGCGCATCACCTTGGCCAGCGCGAACCGGCGGATCTCCCGCTCGTTCGCGGTGAACGCGCCGTCCTTGAAGATGGGGTGCCCGAACAGGTTCGTGGTGGCCGTGGTCACCACCACCCCGGTGTCGTCGAGGGCCTTGCGGAAGGCGGTGATCAGCTCGTCCCGCTCGCTCGGCGTCGCCTCGAACGGGAACACGTCGTTGTCGTGGAAGTTCACGCCATAGGTACCCAGCTCGGCGAGCTTGCGCACGGCCCGGTCGGCGGCCATCGGCGGCCGCACCGGGCCGCCGAAAACGTCGACGCCCTGCCAGCCGACGGTCCATATACCGAACGAGAACTTGTCTTCCGGGCGCGGCACGTACGGATCATTCGTATCGGGGCTCACTGACGGCTCCTTTCGTGCCACCCCGCGGTGTCATCCCGCAGCGTGGCGTATCGGTCGCGGATGTCGGGGCGCGGTTCGGCGGTGAAGGTGGCGGCCGGAGAGCCCGCCCAGTCCGGCGGTTCGGCGGCCCCGGACAGCGCCCACGCAGCCTGCCGGGCGGCGCCGATGGCCACGTATTCGGCGGGGTCGGGGACGGTCACCGGCACGCCGAACACGGCGGGCGCGATGGACCGGACGGCTGCCGACCGGGCCGCGCCGCCGATGAGCACCACCCGCTCGGGGGTGATGCCGCAGGCGGCGAGGTTGTCGATCCCGTCGGCGAGGGAGCACAGTACGGCCTCCACCGCCGCCCGGGCCATGTTCTCGCGCGTAAGGGACGTGCTGGTGACGCCGTTCAGCACACCGGTGGCGTCCGGCCGGTTGGGTGAGCGCTCACCGTCGAAGTAGGGCAGCAGGGTCAGGCCGCCGGCCCCAGGCGGGGCGGCCAGCGCCAGTTCGGACAGGCCTTCGGCGCCGGTGCCGAGCAGCCGGGCGGTGAGGGTCAGCACCCGCGCGGCGTTGACCGTGGCGACCAGCGGCAGGAACCGCCCGGTCGCGTCGGCGAACCCGGCGACCGCGCCCGTGATGTCGGCCGCGGGCACCTTGGTCACCGCGTACGCCGTACCCGAGGTGCCGATCGAGACGACCACGTCACCTTCCCCGACGCCCAGCCCCAGCGCCGCGCCCATGTTGTCGCCCGTGCCGGGGGACAGTACCGCCCCGCCGGGCGTGCGCCCCACCACCTCAGACGGAGCGGCGAGCCGCGGTGTCGCCACCGGGCGGCCGAGCGCCATCTCGGCGATGCCGGGCAGCCACTTCCCGTCGGAGGGGGAGAAGTAGCCCGTGCCCGAGGCGTCCCCCCGGTCGGTGACCGGTTCGTCCGCGCCCAGCCGCCAGGTAAGCCAGTCGTGCGGCAGCACGACACGGCTCAGCCGCCGCGCCGATTCGGGTTCCCGTTCGGCCATCCAGCGCAGCTTGGTCACCGTGAA
>Ga0066790_10001075_pt1 | contig 11288 bp, 9 predicted proteins | sample OrgsoiDNA2013050_FD_70963 | JGI IMG/M metagenome (GOLD analysis project Ga0066790, IMG submission 70963) | Permafrost soil microbial communities from the Arctic, to analyse light accelerated degradation of dissolved organic matter (DOM) -... | ecosystem: Environmental > Terrestrial > Soil >...
TCGGAATCCGCAATAGTTTCTTGAGGATCACGCTGCTCAACGACTCGAGATTCTTGGCATAGACCTGCAAGAGGAAATCATTAGCCCCGGTTATGGCATAGCAGTGGGTCACTTCGTCCAATAATTCGATTTCGCGTGCGAACCGAGCCACCGTTTCATCCGTGTGCTCGGTGAGCTTGACTTGCACGATGGCCATGACTCCCAGACCGACGCCTATCGGATTGAGAACGGCCGCATAGCTCTCAATCACACCTGCGGCTTCCAAGCTTTTGATTCGCCGAGCGCACGGAGCGGGGGATAAGCCGATCGAGTTGGGAGGACGTCGGGCAAAAAGGCGGTGTGCATGCCGCCACCATGGGCTTGCAGGAAAAATTCGGCACGGCACGGGTATTTGACACCAACATGTCGGAAGAAGGGATCATTGGCCGCGCGGTGGGCATGGCCGCAGCCGGTCTCATGCCGGTGCCGGAGATCCAATTCCGCAAGTACGCAGACCCCGCCGCCGAGCAACTCAACGATTGCGGCAGCATGCGTTGGCGCACCGCGAATCGATTCGCGGCGCCGATGGTCGTGCGAATTCCGGGTGGATTTTTCAAGTGCGGTGATCCTTGGCACAGCCAATCGAATGAAGTGCAGTGGCTGCATGGGTTGGGTTGGCGACTCGCCATGCCGTCGAATGCCCAGGATGCGGTCGGCCTGTTGCGCTCGGCGCTTCGCGAAGCTGCTCAAGGCGATCGCACCGCCGCGCGGCATGATGGAATCGCCGAACATCGTGACGATGAGGGATCCACCTCGCAGGGGTCGTTGGCGGCGAAAGCGCGCGAGCAACTCGTGTGCGACAGTGGCGGCGTCGGTGTGCATTTTTCTGTGATTGTAATATGGCGCGCCATATGACACAGAGACAATTGCGCCGATGTACTTGGTGTATCACAATAGTCAGTCCCAACAGGAGGCGAGCATGTATACGCAAGGGCTTGATGCTCATGGATTGGAGCCTTCGGCGCCGATCGATGAAGGCTCTCTCGAACAACGCTTCCTCGAGCGAGTCGACGCTGAGGAGAAGATCGAACCCAAGGATTGGATGCCGGACCGGTATCGCAACACCCTCATACGTCAGATCTCTCAGCATGCGCATTCCGAAATCGTCGGCATGTTACCCGAGGGAAACTGGATTACGCGCGCACCGACCCTCCTGCGTAAATCCATCTTGATCGCCAAAGTGCAGGATGAGGCGGGGCACGGTGCCTATCTATATAGCGCCGCCGAGACACTCGGGGTGAGCCGCGATCAATTGGTCGAGCAGCTGCTCTCGGGCAAGGCCAAATACTCGAGCATCTTCAACTATCCGACGCCCACGTGGGCCGACGTCGGCGCCATAGGCTGGTTGGTCGACGGCGCGGCGATCATGAATCAGATCCCGCTATGCCGTTGCTCCTATGGACCGTATGCACGTGCGATGGTGCGCATCTGCCGGGAAGAGAGTTTTCATCAACGGCAAGGGTTTGACCTGATGCTGCAGCTTGCCCGGGGCACCCCCGAGCAGAAGCGGATGGCGCAGGAGGCGCTCAATCGCTGGTGGTGGCCCGCGTTGATGATGTTCGGCCCCCCGGATGCGGAATCGACGCACAGCACCGATTCCCAGCGCTGGAAGATCAAGCGCTTCTCGAATGATGAACTGCGAGAGAAGTTCGTCGACTTCACCGTACCTCAAGCGCAGTTTTTGGGACTCACGTTGCCTGACCCTTTGTTGCGGTGGAACGAGGCGACGCAGCGCCATGACTTCGGCCCGATCGACTGGAACGAGTTCAATCAGGTTCTCAAGGGTCATGGACCTTGCAACGCGGAACGTCTGGCGGCGCGGCGCGCCGCTCATGAAGAGGGCGCGTGGGTCCGCGAAGCGGCGATGGCGTATGCCACGAAGCAGCAGCACCGCGAGGCGAGCATTGCGGCTTGATGGGAGAACGCATGGAAGACAAACACCAGTGGCCTCTGTACGAAGTATTCATCCGTGCACGTGGCGGCCTTGACCACAAACATGTCGGTAGCCTGCACGCTGCAGACGCGCGGATGGCCATCGAACATGCTCGCGATGTCTACACGCGGCGCCAAGAAGGCGTGAGCATTTGGGTGGTCCGATCGACCGACATCACCGCGTCCGATCCTGCGGAGGCGGACTCGCTGTTCGAGCCGGCGCGGGATAAGGTGTATCGGCATCCCACGTTCTACGAAATCCCGGACGAGGTCAAGACGCTATGAGCGCTGCGGCAATGCGTGTCCAAGACGACGACTTATTCCGCTATGTATTGCGTCTCGGCGACTTGAGTTTGGTGCTCGGGCAACGACTGGGTGAATGGGTGGCGCACGCGCCGGCGCTCGAAGAGGACTTGGGGTTGGCCAACATCGCACTCGATCTCATCGGACAAGCGCGGCTCCTTCTCGGCTACGCGGGCGAGATCGAAGGCCGCGGCCGCGATGAGGATGCGATCGCGTTTTTGCGTGAGCACGGCGACTACATGAATCCAACATTGGCCGAGCAACCAAACGGCGATTTCGGTCAGACAGTGGTGCGCCAAGTGCTCATCGACGCGTTTCAACTGGACCTCTACGAGCGGCTGATCTCATCCGCGGACGACCGGTTGGCAGCGGTCGCGGCCAAGGCGGTCAAGGAAACGCGCTATCACCTGCGTTATAGCGGCGGGTGGCTGGTACGTCTCGGCGACGGCACCGCGGAAAGCCACACCCGAGTGCAGTCGGCGCTCGAGCGCCTTTGGCCGTATACGGGTGAGTTGTTCGCCGAAGATGACGTGGATCGAGCGATGACTGACAGAGGCATTGCGCCGGGATTGGCCGAGGTGCAAAAAGGTTGGAAGTCTCGCATCGACCTATTGCTCGCAGAAGCGACCCTCGAGCACCCCCGTGATCAACCGTATTCGTGGTTCGGAAAGCACGGGCACCATAGCGAGCACTTGGGCTACATGCTGGCCGACATGCAGTATTTGCAGCGGACGTATCCGGGTGCTCGCTGGTGAACGCCGCCGCCGCGCCCGAGATCGAAGCCGTCGCTCCGCATGGCGCGGTTCGCATCGCGCGCACGTGGGCGGCGCTGGGCAGTGTCGAGGATCCCGAAATACCGGGCGTCAATGTCGTTGATCTCGGACTGATTCGCTTCGTGGCACCGCAATCGGACGGTAGTCTGGAGGTGGGCCTCTCTCCCACGTACACGGGCTGCCCCGCAACCGAGGTTATTCGACGTCTAGTCGAGGGCGCGCTCGCCGGCGCTGCGGTGGGTTCGTTCCGGATCAAAAGCGTGCTCGCGCCGGCGTGGAGCAGCGATTGGATCACCCCTGAAGGCCGGCGCAAGCTCGCGGATTACGGCATCGTGCCGCCCGATCACTCGTCATCGGACTTGCGCGATCTGCGGCGCGGGAATCGCCCGGTCGCTTGTCCCCGATGTCACTCTACGCAGACGGAAACCGTCAGCGAATTCGGTTCCACGCCATGTAAGGCATTGCACCGGTGCTGCGCCTGCCGGGAACCTTTCGAATACTTCAAATGCATCTGATGACGCCATGCTGACCTTCCATCCGTTGACGGTGACGACGATCGAGCGCGTCGCGGAAGACGCGGTGTGCATCTCGCTCGCCGTTCCGCCCGCATTGAGCAGCGCTTTCGCCTTCCACGCGGGTCAGTACGTGACCGTGCGGCGTCGCATCGGCGAACGAGAGGAGCGTCGCACATATTCCATCGTGACCGCGCCCGGCGGCGAGATCTTGAAGCTAGGCGTACGAGTGCAACCGAACGGCCGCATGTCTGCGGAGCTGGGCTGCGCGCTGCGGGCCGGCGAGGTACTCGATGTCGGCACGCCGACCGGCCGATTCCGCACGCAAATCGATCTGGCACGTAAGTTCTCGTATGTCGCGTTTGCCGCGGGCAGCGGCATCACACCGGTCTTGTCCCTGGCGGCGGACATCCTTGCGAGGGAATCCGCTAGTCGTTTCACGTTGATCTATGGTAATCGCAGCATGTCGCGTACCATGTTCCTTGAGGAGACGCTGGCGCTCAAGAACCGGTATCTCGGCCGATTTGCGGTGCACTTCATGATGAGCCGCGAACCGCAGCAGACCGACATGCTCAATGGGCGAATCGACGGCCCAAAGGTGCTTGAGTTGGCGCGCCTTATCGATGACATCGCCACTGCCGACGAGTATTTCGTGTGCGGTCCCGGAACGATGCTGGAGGAAGTCAGGGGCGCCCTCAAGGAAATCAACGGCAATGCTCCGGTTCGGTTCGAGCGGTTCGCGACCTCTGCCGGCCCGGTCACGCCGACGACCGGAGCCGTGACTGTCGCCGTATCAGCGCATGAACCTATTGCCACGATCTCGATCACCATGGATGGGCGCAGAAGATCCTTTGCCATGTGCGCGGAGGATGGGTCGGTGCTCGAGGCCGCCGAACGTGCGGGGCTTGAATTGCCGTTCTCTTGCCGGTCTGGAATCTGCGCGACGTGCCGCGCCCGTGTGGTTGAGGGAGAGGCGGTCATGACACACAACATTGCGCTCGCGCCGTGGGAGATCGAGGCGGGCTTCGTGCTGTGCTGTCAGGCGTGTCCCACGACACAGAGGCTGGAGTTGAGCTACGACGAAAAATGATCGGCACCAGTGCGGGGGGTTCATGATGTCGTACGAAACCATCCTCTTCAGCATCGCTCAGGACGTCGCTCAGTTGACGCTGAATCGACCGGACAAACTCAACAGTTTCAACGTCGCCATGCACGCCGAAGTGCGGCACGCTTTGGGGCAATTACCCGCGGGCGAAGCGCGGGTATTGATACTGACGGGCGCAGGCCGCAGCTTTTGTGCCGGGCAGGATTTGAGCGATAGGGCCGTCGCGCCGGGGGCTGCGGGGATAGATCTCGGCGAGTCGATCGAAAAATACTACAAGCCGTTGGTGCTGGCGCTGGCGTCCCTGCCGATGCCGGTCATCGCCGCCGTGAATGGCGTCGCCGCAGGCGCCGGCGCGAATATCGCTTTGGCCTGCGATCTGGTCATCGCGGCGCGCTCGGCAGTTTTCGTGCAATCGTTTTCGAAGCTCGGCCTGGTGCCGGATTCGGGCGGCACATGGACCTTACCGCGACTGGTGGGGCAGGCACGAGCGTTGGGCCTGACGTTGCTCGGGAATAAACTATCGGCAGAACAGGCTGCGGCCTGGGGAATGATTTGGCAGTGCGTCGAGGATACCGAATTGGAATCGACCGTACACGCGCTCGCACAGCAGCTCGCCGTGGCTCCGACCAGGGGTCTGGCGGCGACCAAGTCGGCCATTCGGGGTAGCTCGCAGCGAACTCTCGCGGAACAATTGGATGTGGAGCGAGACGCCCAGCGCAACCTCGGTAAGTCTGCGGATTACGCCGAGGGTATTGCGGCTTTTGCCGGCAAGCGAACGCCGCACTTCACCGGGGGTTGACCATGAACAGCGCCCTCGACCCCTCTGCCGGCGACCCGCAGCAGCGCGCGCGCCTGCGCCCACCGCCCGCATCCAGCACGACCGGGTAGACACGATGAGGGACGCTTTCATTTGCGACGCAATTCGAACGCCGATCGGGCGCTACGGCGGCGCTCTGTCGGCCGTGCGACCAGATGATTTGGCGGCGATCGTGCTGCAAGAATTACTCCGGCGGAACGCGGGTCTGGATCCGGCAGCGGTGGATGATGTGATCCTGGGTTGTGCCAATCAAGCGGGCGAGGATAACCGCAATGTCGCGCGCATGGCTGCCCTGCTGGCGGGTCTACCCGTCGACGTGCCGGGCGCGACGCTCAATCGATTGTGTGGGTCCGGCCTCGATGCGGTGGCGAGCGCCGCGCGCATCATCGTTGCCGGCGAGGCCGATGTGGTGCTTGCGGGCGGAGTCGAGAGCATGAGCCGGGCGCCGTATGTCATCTCGAAGAGCGCCACACCGTTTGCGCGCGACGCTCAGATGTTCGATACGACCATTGGTTGGCGCTTCGTGAATTCGGCGCTCAAACAAATGTACGGTGCCGACTCCATGCCTGAGACGGGTGAAAATGTCGCGGTCGACTTTGGCATCTCGCGCGAAGATCAGGATCGATTCGCCTTGCGCAGTCAACAGCGTGCCGTGGCGGCGCAAGCGGCCGGACTATTCGATCCGGAAATTGTCCCGGTGTCCATCCCCGGTAAGCGCGGGCAGTCGACAGTCGTTACGGCCGATGAGCACCCGCGCGAGACCAGCCTGGAAGCGCTCGGAAAACTTCCGACGCCGTTTCGCTCCGGCGGCACCGTCACGGCCGGAAACGCATCCGGGGTCAACGACGGGGCGTGTGCGTTGATTGTAGCGGGTTCTGATGCGATGAACCGCCATGGGCTGAAGCCTCGCGCTCGCGTCGTCGGCACGGCCGTTAAGGGCGTCGCGCCGCGCATCATGGGGATGGGACCGGTCGCGGCGACGCGCAAGCTCACGTCTCGACTTGGGCTCGCGCTGCGGGATATCGATGTCATTGAATTGAACGAGGCGTTCGCATCGCAGGCGCTCGCGGTGTTGCGCGAGTTGGGTATCCCCGACGATGCCGCGCACGTCAATGCACAGGGAGGCGCCATTGCCTTGGGACACCCGCTGGGCGCAAGCGGTGCACGATTGGTCACCACGGCGATCAACCAACTCGAACGAACGGGTGGACGGCGGTCGTTGTGCACCATGTGCATCGGCGTGGGGCAGGGCATCGCCATGGTGATCGAGCGTGTTTGAGGGTACCGGGAAAATGCAAAGCTACGCGTGCGGACGCTGGCGGACCGGACTCGATGAAGGCATTGCAATGCGCGATGCCTCCACCGGTGAGATCGTCGGCCACGCGTCGTCTACCGGGCTGGATTTTGCCGCCATGCTATCGCATGCACGCAACGTGGGCGGCCCTGCGTTACGTGCGCTCACCTTTCACGAGCGGGCGAGCCTGTTGAAAGGGCTGGCAAAGCGTCTGTCGGAACTCAAGGAAGAATTCTACACGCTGTCCTATCGGACCGGCGCTACCAGGAATGATTCGGTGATTGACATCGATGGCGGCCTCGGCACGGTGTTCGCCTTCGCCAGCAAAGGCACGCGCGAACTGCCCAACAGTCGAGTGTACCTGGATGGCGCGGTGGAAGTTCTGTCGAAGACCGGCTCTTTCGTCGCGCAGCACGTGTATGTCTCGCGTGAAGGCGCAGCGGTGCACATCAATGCCTTCAATTTCCCGGTGTGGGGAATGCTCGAAAAATTAGGGCCGGCGATTCTTGCGGGTGTGCCGGTCATCGTCAAACCGGCCACGGCAACGGCGTATCTGACGGAACTCGTCGTTCACCGCATTATCGAGTCGGGTTTTCTGCCGGAAGGAGCGCTGCAGCTCGTGTGCGGCAGCCTCGGTGACTTGTTCGACCACCTGAACTGCCAGGACATGGTCTCGTTTACGGGTTCGGCGGACACCGCGGCTCGACTGCGCGTGCACCCGACCATCATTCGACAGGCGGTGCGCTTCGTCGCGGAAACCGATTCCTTGAATTCCAGCATTCTTGCGGCGGATGCGGCCCCCGGTACCGCGGAGTTCGAGTTGTTCGTCAAAGAAGTGACGCGTGAGATGACGGTGAAGGCGGGCCAGAAGTGCACAGCCATCCGTAAAGCCCTGGTCCCGGCTCCTTTTGTCGCGGATGTCGTTGCAGCACTGCAGTCGGCCCTGCGGAAGATCACGCTAGGGGATCCGCGCGCCGACGGCGTGCGCATGGGACCTTTGGTCAGTTTGCAGCAGCGATCCGATGTGCTGCAGCGGGTTACCGATCTGCGCCGCGAGGCCGAGCTGGTTGCCGGCCATCTCGAGCACTACGATCTCAAGGACGCGGACCGCGAACGCGGGGCGTTCGTTCCCCCGCTGCTGTTGCTGTGCCGCGATCCGCATGTCGCACGAGCCGTGCATGACGTCGAAGCCTTTGGTCCGGTTGCCACCGTGCTGCCATACCGAGACACGGACGATGCCATCGAGCTCGCGCGGCGCGGTCAGGGCAGTCTTGCGGCCTCGGTGTTCTCGGCGGATGACGCGCTTGCCGCTCGGCTCGCGCACAGCTTGGCGCCGTACCACGGCCGGGTGCTGGTCGTGAACGGCAGCTGCGCGCAGGAGTCGACGGGGCACGGTTCACCGCTGGCGCCGCTGGTGCACGGCGGCCCCGGCCGAGCCGGCGGCGGCGAGGAAATGGGCGGGATCCGCGGCGTTCTGCATTACATGCAGCGAACTGCGGTGCAAGGGTCACCGCAGACCATCACCGTCGTCGGCGGTCGCTGGGTGCGTGGCAGCCGGCTACGAGAGCCGGGCACTCATCCGTTTCGGATTCCATTCAATGAGCTGGAACTCGGGGACACGCTGCAATCACACGAGCGTGAAGTCACCGTCGAGGATATCGAGCGCTTTGCCGCTTTATCGGGGGATAATTTTTACGCGCACATGGATGAGAAAGAGGCGGCGCGCAACCCGTTGTTCGGCGGGCGCGTGGCGCACGGCTACTTTCTGATTTCAGCGGCGGCCGGCCTGTTCGTGGATCCTGCTTACGGACCGGTGCTCGGTAACTATGGCATCGACCGGTTGCGCTTCGTCAAACCCGTCAAGCCCAAGGATCGGATCAAGGTGCGCCTGACGTGCGCCGAGAAAAGCTTGCGTGCGGACAAGGGCTGGGGGGAAGTCGGCTGGGATACCGAGATCACCAATCAGAATGACGAAACGGTCGCATCGTATACCGTGTTGACCATGGTGAGCATTCACGCCGTCCCTGAATCGAGAGGATCGTGAGTATGCCTCCCGTGTCCGTGGATGCTGCTCGCCGCTGGATGCCGTAAAAAACCAACGAAAACCCAATTCTTGAATCTCGTTCGGGCCAATCGAGTTTCGCTATCCAGCATGGACAAGGCACGCGTTTCACGTGCGCAGCGGTAGACTAGTGTCCGTACTCCGCCACCGCCGGACACGAACACACCAGATTGCGGTCGCCGTACACATTATCGACTCGTCCCACCGGCGGCCAATATTTATCGGCGTGGTCACCGCCGGCGGGTAGACAGCCGGTGGCTCGGCTGTACGCTCTGGTCCAGTTCTCGTTCACAAGGTCGCGGACGGTATGCGGTGCGTTCCGCAAGGGCGATTCGGCGATCGTATGGCGCCGCTGTTCGATGTCGCGAATTTCCGCACGGATTCGCACCATCGCGTCGCAGAACCGATCGAGTTCGCGCTTGGATTCGGATTCGGTGGGCTCGATCATGAACGTGCCGGGGACGGGAAAACTCATGGTCGGTGCGTGAAATCCATAATCGATCAGGCGCTTGGCTATGTCATCCACGGTGACGCTGCAACTGTCCTTGAACTTGCGCGGATCGATGATGCATTCGTGGGCCACGCGTCCCTTGGCGTTGCGGTACAACACCGGAAAGTGAGGTTCGAGCCGCTGCGCGATGTAATTCGCGGAGAGTATGGCGATCTCGCTCGCGCGTTGCAGACCGGCACTGCCCATCAGCCGGATGTAGGTGTAAGCAATGGGCAAGATGCACGCCGAACCGTAGGGTGCCGCCGACACGGCGCCCGGGGCTGCGCCCATGGCGTTCGACACTCCGTCCTGCACGCAGTCGGCCGTCGCATCGAGGGGATGTCGCGGAAGGAACGGCGCGAGGTGCGCCTTCACGCCGATGGGTCCCGCGCCGGGTCCGCCTCCGCCGTGCGGGATGCAAAATGTCTTGTGTAGATTCAAATGGGAAACGTCGGCGCCGTAGTCGGCCGGTCGGGCGAGTCCCACCTGCGCATTGAGATTCGCGCCGTCGATGTACACCTGGCCGCCAGCCCGATGCACCATATCGCTCAAGCGCTGAATTCCTTCTTCGAAAACCCCGTGCGTCGATGGGTAGGTGACCATCGCGGCGGCCAGCGTATCGGCGTGACGCTCACAGTGAGTTTTGAGGTCGTGGAGATCGACGTTGCCGCGGGCATCGCAACGTACCACTACCACTTGCATGCCGGCCATGGCTGCAGATGCGGGGTTGGTGCCGTGAGCCGATGCGGGAATGAGGCAGACATTGCGGTGCGGTGCATTCCGGCTACGATGATACGCGCGTATGGCGAGTAGCCCGGCATATTCCCCTTGGGCGCCGGAATTCGGCTGCAAGGAAACCGCGTCGTAGCCCGTAATGTCGCACAGCGCCCGCTCGAGCGCGGTAAAGAGTTCGGCATAGCCTTGGGCTTGGGCGGCGGGCGCGAACGGGTGTAACCCGGCAAATCCGGGCCAGGTCATCGGAATCATCTCAGCCGTGGCATTGAGTTTCATGGTGCAGGAGCCGAGCGGGATCATCGCGCGGTCGAGCGCCAAATCCCGATCGCTCAAACGGCGTAGGTAGCGCAGCAGTTCGGTCTCCGAGCGATAGCGGTGGAACACCGGGTGCGACAGAAATCTGGATGTGCGCCTTTGCAACGGTGGGATGCCTCGCGCGGTCTCGGGTTGCGGTTCCTCAAAGGCAAAATTGCCGCCGAAACATCGCCAGATGCCCTCGACGGTCCGATCGGTGCTGGTTTCGTCGAGTGACATGCCCAGGGCGCGCGCCGCGCCGCAGGTGCCCGCTGCAATGACCCTGAAATTGAGGTGCTCATCCCGCGCCCTGTCGAGGATGCGCTCGTGGTCGATATCGCTGTCCACCGTCAACGTGTCGAAATAGGTGGTGTTCAGAATACGCACTCCGAGGCGGCGCAGGCCGGCGGCGAGGACTGCCGTGCGTCGGTGGATACCCTCAGCGATGTGTATCAATCCTTCGGGCCCGTGATGGACGGCATACATCGAAGCCGCAACGGCCAGCAGCACTTGTGCGGTACAGATGTTGGAGGTCGCCTTATCGCGGCGAATGTGTTGCTCGCGCGTTTGCAGCGCGAGCCGGTAGGCCGGTGTACCGTTCGCATCCACCGAAACGCCCACCAAGCGACCGGGCAGGTTGCGCTGATAGGCTTGTTTCACCGCCATATACGCGGCATGCGGGCCGCCGAACCCCAACGGTACGCCGAAGCGTTGCGTGGATCCGATGGCGATATCGGCCCCGAACTCGCCCGGCGGTTTCAATAGCGTCAAAGCCAAAGGATCGGCTGCCACCACGGCGATTCCGCCGTTCGCATGGATGGCGTTGATTGCGGTCTGAAGTTCGCGAACATGCCCATAGGTGCCGGGGTATTGTAGAAGTCCCCCGAAACAGCGAAATTGCGACCACTCGGTATACTCGTCGACGGTGACGA
>Ga0066790_10001076_pt1 | contig 11284 bp, 6 predicted proteins | sample OrgsoiDNA2013050_FD_70963 | JGI IMG/M metagenome (GOLD analysis project Ga0066790, IMG submission 70963) | Permafrost soil microbial communities from the Arctic, to analyse light accelerated degradation of dissolved organic matter (DOM) -... | ecosystem: Environmental > Terrestrial > Soil >...
CGAGCCGGACGAAGGCGAGCTTGATTGCTACGCGCTGTTCGAGTTGCTTGACGAGATCGGGTACAAGGGGTGGATCGGATGCGAGTACCGGCCGCGCAATGGAACGGTGGCGGGGCTCGCGTGGCTGGAGAGATCTGGTTGGCGTACGTAGCCAGAAGGCCCACGTTACCTGCTCAGGCCAGGTCAAAAGGCGCATGGTTAGTGCGCCAGTTTGAAATTGCTGATGGTGACGCAGTTCTTGCAAGGGCCGCGGGCCCACTACGGGCGCCTGCTGCGTTGAGCGTGATGAGCGAGGAGTGTTCAAGTATGGATCGACGCACGTTCATCGGCGCAGTGGCGACAGCGATGATGGCTGCGCCGCTCGCCGCGAGCGCGCAAACTTCGACAAGGGTCCGACGCATCGGCTATCTATCGGTGAGTGCGCCGCCGACTCCGACGCAGCTTCAGGAGGAGTCGGCGCCGTTGCGTGCGCTCGGTTGGGTGGAGGGCCGCAATCTGCTCGTCGAACGCCGCTACGCCAACGAAAGAACCGAGCTACTCGCGCCGCTTGCGGAGGAGCTCGTTCGGCTCAAGGTCGAGATCATCGTGACGGAGGGCACTCCCGCCGCGCTTGCTGCCAAGCACGCCACCACTACCACGGCTATCGTCATGCAATCGGCAGGCGATCCGGTCCGAAACGGTCTCATCGCGAGCCTCGCCCGGCCGGGTGGCAATGTCACCGGTTATGCGCTTCTTGGTCCAGAGCTTGAGGGAAAGCGACTCGCCCTGCTGCGCGAGTTGTTGCCTGGGTTGCAACGAGTCGGCGTGCTGGAGGGTAGAACCAATCCGTATTATCGCGCCGTACGCGAGGAGCTCGAGCAAGTGAGCCGGTCGCTTGGCTTACAGCCGATCATTGTCGAAGTCGCCACCGCAGGCGAGCTGGAAAATGCGATTGCGGAGATGGCTCGCCGCCGCGCGCAGGCGCTGATGGTGCTAGGCGAAAGTCTGTTCGACGAAAATCGGGTTGCGCTCATGAGCGCTGCTCTGAGGTATGCATTGCCAACCCTCGCGCTGGGGAGATCGATGCTGGAAGCGGGCGCGTTGGTTTCCTATGACACCACCGACGCGGAGCTGTACCAACGTAATGCCGCATTTGTCGACAGAATTCTTCGGGGGGCAAAGCCTGCGGACCTTCCCATCGAGCAGCCGACGAGGTTTGAGCTGTTGATCAACCTCAAGGCTGCGAAGACACTTGGAATCACTGTCCCGCAGTCGCTGCTCCTGCGAGCGGATGAGGTGTTTCGGTAGCACAGAAAAGGTCGCAGCTGCAGGCGCGCAACCGCCGCCTGCCGGCGTAGGATGCACGCATTCTCATCATAAGGATGGCGTTGAACCGGATTGCCTTTGCGCTGCGCCGCGCCTTGCTCGTGATGGCCTGCCTCGCGGGATCGATGCTCGCCACGTACGGCGTTGCTGCGACGGCCGACGACAGCTACCCGAACCGGCCGGTGAAGATCATCGCGCCACAGGCGCCCGGCGGCGGCGTCGACCTGGTGGCGCGCATCGTCGCGGACCGGCTGCGTCTGGCGATGGGACAAAGCTTCGTGGTGGAAAACCAGGCCGGCGCCGGCGGCGCGATCGCCACGCAACTGACCGCCCGCGCGCCCGCGGACGGCTACACGCTGATGATCGGCTACGTCGCCACGCACGCAACCAATCCAGCGGTGAAAACCAATCTCGGCTACGACGCGGTGAAGGATTTCACGCCCATCGCCATGATCGGCGGCACGCCCAACCTGATGGTCGTGGCGCGCGAGGTTCCCGTCACCACGCTGCAGGAATTCGTTGCCTACGCCAAAGCCAATCCGAGCAAGGTCAACTACGGCACGTCCGGCGTCGGTACGCTCAATCACCTGCTGATGGAGCAGTTCAAGCATGCCTCCGGCGCTCCCGTGCTGGCGGTCCCGTATCGCAGCATCGGCCAGGCATTTACCGACGCCATGGGCGGCCAGGTCCAGGTGATCTTTCCGGGACTCGCCGCGGCGATGCCGCACGTTCGCGCGGGCGCATTCAAGCCGCTCGCCGTGACGGGCGAGCGAAGGCATCCGCTGTTGCCCAACGTGCCGACGTTCAAGGAGTCCGGCTACGAGGGATTCAACGGCTTGACCTGGTACGGCATCGTCGGCCCGGCGAAGCTGCCCGAGCCAATCGTGAAAAAGCTCAACGAGGCCATCAACAGGATCCTCGCCACGCCGGATTTCCGCGACACGCTCGCCGCCGAAGCGCTCAACGTGATGCCGATGACGCCGCCGCAGTTCGGCCAGTACATCGCCGATGAAATCGCGCACTGGCGCGACGTTGCGCACGCCAGCAAGATCGAAGCCGAGTAGCGGCGCGTACGGGCCCAACATGACGCTTCCGCGCGTTTCCGTTTCCGAGCAGCTCGCCGCGGCCTTTGCCGCAATGCCGCCCGCGCTGCCGCCCGCGGTGGCGGGGATGTGCGATGCCGTGCTGATGGATGTCGCCGGCCTGTGCGTCGCGGCGCGCCATAGCGATTACCTGCAGGCTGCGTTTCGCGCGACCGCGGAGCCGGGCCCTTGCACGCTCATTGGCCATGCCGGCGCCTTCAACGTCGCGACCGCGGCGTTGTGCAACGGCACCGCCGCGCACGGCGAGGACTACGACGACACCTTCGAGGGCGGACCGGTGCACGCTGGCGCGGTGATCATTCCCGCGCTGCTTGCGACCGCCGAGCAGCACGGACTTGCCGGCGGCGACGTGGCGCGCGGCATCGCGGTCGGCTGCGAAGTCATGTGCCGGCTGTGCCTGGTCGCGCCCAAGCTCGTGCACAAGGCGGGGTTTCATCCGACGGCCGTGTTCGGCGCGCTCGGCGCGGCGGCGGGCGTGTCGACGGCGCTGCGCCTGAGCGATGCGCAGTGGGTCAACGCGTTGGGCATTGCCGGCAGCATGGCCTCGGGCATTATCGAGTATCTTGCCGAAGGCGCCTGGACCAAGCGCATGCATCCGGGATGGGCCGCGCAGGCGGGCTATCGCGCGGCGCGCCTGGCGCAGGAAGGCTTCACCGGCCCGCGCACCTTGTTCGACGGCGAGCACGGGTTCTTCCACGCGTTCGCGAACCGCGATGGCTGCGATTTCAGCGCGATGCTCGACGGCGCGGGCAAGGCGTGGCTGTCCGCCGACATCGCGTTCAAGGCTTACGCCTGCGGCACCATGGCGCATCCCTACATCGATTGCGCGCGCAAGCTGGTGGCCGAAGGCGTCCGGCCCGGCGAGGTCGCGTCGATCGAATGCAAGACCGCCGAGGGCATCGTGCATCGCTTGTGGGAGCCGCTTGCGGCGAAGCAGCATCCGCCCAACGGTTACGCGGCGAAATTCAGCATTCCGTACGCCGTCGCGGTCGGCATGCTGCGCGGCGACGCCGGGCTGGTCGAATACGAGGAAGCGGTGGTGCACGATGCGGCGGTGCGCGCGCTGGCAGGCAAAGTGCGCTACTTCGTCGACCCCGACAACCCGTATCCGAGCCGGTTCACCGGCCACGTGCGCGTGACGCTCGCGAGCGGCGAAGTGCGCGAGGCGAGTCAGGGACACTTCCGCGGTGGCCGCGACGAGCCGATGTCGGCCGAGGCGCTGGAAGCAAAATTCATCGCCAACTGCGTTTACGGCGGCTGGAACGCGGATCGCGCGCACAATGCGCTTGCCGTACTGCGAAGCCTGCGCGCGGCTTCGACGATCGACCTGACTGCCTTGCGCGAATAGCGACAACGATGGACAGCACACCGCTCGAAGGCAAGGTCGCGCTCGTCACCGGCGCCGGACGCAATATCGGGCGCGCGATCGCGCTGGCGCTGGCCGACGCCGGCGCCAAGGTGGCGATCAACGTGCGCGCCAGCCGCGACGAAGGACAGGGCGTGGTGGATGAGATCACCGCACGCGGCGGCGATGCATTGCTCGTTGCGGCCGATGTCACCGAGCGCGCCGAGGTGGACGCGATGATCGCGGCCATCGCCAAACATTTCGGGCGGCTCGATATCGTCGTCAACAACGCGGCCATTCGACATGAGGTCGCGTTCGCGGATCTATCCTTTGCCGACTGGCGCGCCGCGCAGGCGGTGTGCGTCGATGGCGCCTTTCATTGCATTCAGGCGGCGTTGCCGCTGTTGCGAAATAGCGATACGGCGTCGGTGATCAATATCGGCGGCCTGACGGCGAATACCGGCGCGTCGAAGCGCGCGCATGTCGTGACCGCCAAGGCGGCGCTGGGCGGCCTCACCCGCGCACTCGCGCACGAGCTCGCCGAGTTCGGCATCACCGTCAACTGCGTCTCGCCCGGCATGATGGACACCGTGCGCAAGAGCTCAAGCGCAACGGCGAAGCCCGCGCATCACGCGGGTCTTCAGACCTTGCTCGGACGCCGCGGCCACCCCGACGAAATTGCCAGCGCCGTGGTCTGGCTCGCCGGCCCCGGCGGCCGCTTCATCACCGGTCAGACACTGCACATCAATGGCGGGGCTTACCTTTCGGCTTGATGCGTTTCACTGTCTGACGTCGGCGCGCCGCTGCCGTCAAGCTGTGCCCACCCCTGTCGACTTGGCGAGTTTGCGGAGATCATCCGCGGCGATCTTGTTATTGTCCTTTTCGAGCAATGACGCAACGGTTTGCGCGAACCATTCCGGCTTGGTCAGAACGGCATCGAATACCGCATTCGCGCCGGCGCGGTCGCCATTCAGATTGCGAAGCTTGTAGAGCTCGAGCGCGCCTTCGGGCGCATCCTTCTTTAGCGCGCGCTCGAAGAGATCGAGCGCCGCCGTGGAGTGTTGGTATTGAAGGGCACGTCCGAGCTCGACGAGCGCGTCCCGTGGAAATTTGTCCACGCCCCGGGAATAAAGCGCCGCGGCCTGGTCGAGCATGTATTGTTGAGCGAGATAGTGGACGTACGACGGTGAGGTGATCTCGGGATCGAGCGCCATGCCGCGTTCATACGCTTCCAGAATATCGGATCGATTGGCCTTTTCCTTTTCCAGCAGCTCGGCCAGAGCGACGGCTGCCCGCGGCACGCCGAGCTTGTAGCCCGGAGCGCCCAGCGCGCCGCGGAAATGGTTGATCGCGGCGCGGAATTTTCCGTTCCTCTGGGCGATGCAGCCCAGACGAAAGCGGCCCTGCGCGCCAAGTCCCGCGCCGCGGTCAAGGCGAATCGTCTGTCGATATGCCGCGACCGCCGCATCGTCATCCTGCGCTTCTTCCTCTTCGAGCTGGCCAAGCCTGAGCGCACAAAGCGGGTCGCGCAGGCGCACGCCCTTGGTGTATGCGCGGCGGGCGCCGACAATGTCGCTTCGCTCGCGCAATAGGTTGCCCTCGTATCGAGTCGCTTCGAACTCGCCCATCGCAAATGCGTCCCGGTAGAGGCCGAGCGCGCGATCCATGAGACTCGCGGCCGCTTTCGGATCGGATTCCTTGATTTGCTGCGCCTTCTCTTCCAGTCGCGTTCCAAGGAATCTTGCCGATAACGCGTCGCCGCGGCTGACTCCGCTTTCGTAAAATTCGCGCGCCTCGGCCTCATTCTCCTTCCACAGCAGGAATCCTAGCGAGAACGCGGCCGCGCCATCGCCCCGATCGAACGCCTTTCGGTATGCGGCGATGGTGGCTTCGCGGTCGTTGATTTTCTCGAAGCTGTAGGCGAGAAACCGTGCACTAAGCGGGTCGCCTAGCTCGGCGCCGCGACTAAATGCGCCCGTGGCGCGCTGTCGGGCCTCGATACCTGCCGGCGTGCCGCCCAGTCGCTGCGCAAGCCCGTCGTAATAGAGGCCGAGCGACCATGCCGCGTTGGCTGATCCCAGCGCGCTTGCCTGCGTCAGCACCTGCAGCGCGAGCGCATCATCGTCGCCCAGCAGCCGACGGCCGAGCCACGCGAGCTCGCGCTCGTCTTTGCTTGCGGACGCGACCCGGGCCGCCCGGCGCAAGCGTTCCAGGCTCAGGCTTCGCCACTTGTCCGGCGGGACGCTCGCAGAGTGGAAGGCCAGCCACGCATCGAGTGGCGTTGCCCACTGCGCCGCCGCGGCGATCACCGTCAGGACCAGCATCCCCGCGACGGCGGGCCATCCAAATATCGACCACAGCGCCGCCGCGCACCATAACCAGAAAACTGCCACGAAGATTCGAAACCGTGTGGTCATGTCCTCGTAGTGCCCATTCGCCATGCTGCAACGGATATCGCCGCTGTCCCAGAACCCCCATGCGAAGCGCACCGTTGCGGCCGCAATCGCCCAGCTCAGGATCAGGAACTGCAGCGCGGGCATCCATTCCGGCGCCGGCGCGCGTGCCGCCTTTTCCGATTGCGCGGAATCGTGAAGCATCGACATCAGCTTTTGCATGACGCCTCCGACAAGCTCCGGCGTGGCGTCGATCCACCAGTCCACGGCGAGAAGGAGCGTCAGCAGCGCGATCGTCCAGCGCGCCACGACGCGCCAGCGCACGCGCCAGCGCCGCCGCTGGACGGTATGCGTGTGCACGTCGTCGCGTGCCTTGATGCCGGCCGTCTGCAACAACAGCCGTGCAACGCGCGGGACAAACTCGTCGCGATTTTGCCAGTACGACGTGTGATCGAGCACGAACGAGCGTGCATTGCTGAATTCGGACGCGTACAGATCGTTGGGAAGGAAATCGTCGAGCAGCCGCCCGTTCGGCACCGGGTCGTCCGACGCGTAGAAGTCGTGCCAGTAGAGCCGGCGGTTGCGGATCTGGAATCGCTCGCGGTAATCCTTGCGGTCGAGCAGCCACTGGCTGCGCGGATGCAGCGAGCGGCCGGACGCGACGTGCCATGCGCGAAGCGACCCATACGCCAGCGCCAGGCCGGCCGCGAATACCGCGAATGCGAGCACACCCATGCCGAAATCGGGCGCGATGTCGAAGTACCTGAAGATGGCGGCGACGATGACGCAGGCCGTGGCGACAAATGCGATCGTCCAGTGCAGCCCGGGCACCGCGTCGCGGGGCTTGTCGTCCTGCCCGGCCTGCTGTTTGGGCTTCGCCAGCAGATCGAAGATCGCGAACACGAGTCCGGCCAGCACGACTGCCAATGCGGGGACAAGCGTCCGGACGATGCTCGCGTAGACCGGCACCGCCGGCCACATCGAGACCCCGTGGAGCACCAGGCTTGCGGCGGCAATCGACGAGCCGAGCGTGGCGAGCCAAAGAACCTCGCGCCCGTGCGGCACCGAGGTGCGTTCCATCTCGGCCAGCTTCGAAAGGCCCGAGCCGAAAGTCACCAGAAGGTCGCAGGGCGCGGTCACGGGCGCGCGCAACACGCGATGCGCGATCGCGGCTCCCTGCGAATGCGCTACCACGACGACTTTCTTGCACCGCGCCGCAAGCCACTCGAGGTCGGACGTGACGCCCTGGCATATCGCCGCGCCAGTGATCGGCTGGCGCATGAAGACGAAGCTGTCGCCGGCGGTCGCCGCAAGCACGCGCTGAACCCATCCGGCAAAGTTGCGCACCGGCGTGATCGGGACCGCGCCGAGCAGGACAAGCGAGCTGATCGCGGCGAGCAGCAACGGCGACAGCGCAAGCATGAGCGTGACCTTGGTGCCTTCGACCAGCCAGCGCCAGAACAGCGCGGGCAGGCGCGACCAATGGTGGCCGTCAAGCGCCGCGTAGAGCGCGAATCCGATGCGGCGGAAGCGGCGGTCGAAATGAGCGATCAGCGTCCAGGGCAGGATTTCGAAGCTGAACGAAACGATGTCGCCGAACGTCGGCGTCGGAAATTTCTTGGCCCACCAGGCTTCCGCCATCAGCCACCGGCTTTCGCCGCTGTCGCCGGATTCCGCAGCCCCGGCATTGCCCGGCGATTGCGGAGTCACCCCTTCGATATGCAACTCTGCATGTGCCGGACCGCTTCCCTCGCCGGGCTCGAGGGTCGCGGTCGTCACAGCGGCCCGCACGGCAGGCCCTTCCGGCGCGATTCCGGCGACGGCCTTGCCCGGCGCCGCGACCGATTCGATCGCCGCCCGCAACGGCTCGCCGAAGCGAAGCAAGGTCTCGGCCCGGCCGCTCTGCCCGATTCCGTGGACCAGCAGGACGCCGAGGTCGTAGAGCGGGGCGTCGTCGTCGAGTTCGCTCATCTTCGGGGCCTATTCGCTGCGAACGGGACCTGGCTCGCTGCTCACAGCGCCGGCTCTCCAATTGGTTTCGTCAGATCGACGGTCCCGTTTCGCCGGCGGGCGCTGATTCGCGGTCGCTCGCACCCCATTCGCTTCGCGAACGGGACCTGGCTCGCTGCTCACAGCGCCGGCTCTCGAATTCGTTTCGTGAGATGGACGGTCCCGTTTCGCCGGCGGGCGCTGATTCGCGGTCGCTCGCACCCCATTCGCTTCGCGAACGGGACCTGGCTCGCTGCTCACAGCGCCACGCTCATTCCGCCGTCGATGACCAGCAGCTGCCCCGTCATGAAATTCGATGCGCTCGAGGCGAGGAATATCGCCAGCCCGGCGAGCTCCTCCGGCTGGCCCCAGCGTCCGGCCGGCGTTCTTTTGGTCAGCCAGGCGTCGAAATCCACGTTATCGATCAGCGCGCGATTCATCTCGGTCGCGAAGTAGCCCGGCGCAATGGCGTTGACCTGAACGTTGTGCGGCGCGAGCTCGACCGCCATGCCGCGAGTCAGCTGTCTAACTCCGCCCTTGGCCGCAGTGTAGGGAACGACGCTCGGCCGCGCCATCTCGCTCATGAGCGATGCGATGTGGATGATCTTGCCGCTCTTTTTCTCGATCATTTTCGGCAGCACCGCCTGCGACACGGCGAACGGCGCGGTCAGGTTGGTGGCGATGATCTCGTCCCACTGCTCCTGGGGGAAGTCGACAAACGCGCCGCGGCGCTGAATGCCCGCGTTGTTGAAAAGAATGTCGACCGGGCCGACGCTGGATTCGATCGCGGCGACGCCGGCGCCGATGGCATTGCGATCGGTGACGTCGAACACCGAGGTCGAGACCTCGTGCCCTTCGCCTCGCAAGGATGCGGCCGAGGAATCGATGGCCTCCTGCCGCCGTCCGTTGAGCACCACTTTGGCGCCCGCGCGCGCGAGGCCCTGCGCGATCGCGAAACCGAGACCGCGGTACGCGCCCGTGACGAGCGCGACTTTGCCGGAAAGATCGAAGGGTGCTTGCATGTGCGCCTCGCGGAAGTGTGCGGAAGTGGATGAGGAAAGCTCGAGCCTCGCAATATTATCGTCGTCCCCGTACAAGCGGGGGCCCGGCGGAGTACGTAGCAACGACGCTGGATTCCCGCTTTCGCGGGAATGACGCAGATTGGGGTCGCCCGCAGCGCGTTTGAGTCGGCCCTGATCGTGCGCGCTACGCGGCGATCGGCTGCGCCAATTCGGCCGGCTTGGCCGAGCGATACGTCGCCACCAGCCCGGCTTCCTTCGCCTTTGCCGCCACGAGGTGGCGGTCCTTGACGTGGCCGTAGCCGCGGATGAGCTCGGGAATGCTCGCCAGATCGACCGCGATCGGATGGTTGTGCGCCGCGAGCCGGGGCAGCAGATCCTCGATCAGCGCCTCGTAGTCGGTGATCAGCTGCCGCTCCATGCGCCGCTCGGCGCTCTTGCCGAAAATGTCGAATGCGGTTCCGCGCAGGCCCTTCATTTTCGCCAGCACCTTGAACGCGCTCATCATCCACGGCCCGTAGACGCTCTTTTTCGCCTCGCCCGTCACTTGGTCGGGCTTGTTGCTCATCGGCGGCGCGAGATGGAAGGTGAGCTTGTAGTCGCCTTCGAATTGCGCCGCGACGCGCCTGGCGAAATCGCCGTCGGTGTAGAGCCGCGCCACTTCATATTCGTCCTTGATCGCGAGCAGCTTGAAGTAGTAGCGCGCCACGGCTTCGGCGAGCGCGCTTCGTCCCGGCAGCTTGGCGACTTCGGCGGTGCGCACCTTGTCGACAAAATCGGCGTAGCGCTTGGCGTACGCGCCGTCCTGGTACGCGGTGAGAAACTTCGCACGCCGGGCGATCGTTTCGTCGAGCGACGCTGAAAGGCGCTGCGAGTCGGGCTTCTGCTGCGGTATCGCCGCGGCCAGCACGCGATCCGGCTCGACGGCGGCGAGCCGTCCCCACTTGAAGCTCTGCTTGTTCGACTCGATCGCCGCGCCGTTCAATTCGATCGCGCGCACGATCGCCGCTTCCGACAGCGGGATCAAGCCGCGCTGATAGGCGAAGCCGACCATGAACAGATTGGTGGCGATGGAGTCGCCCATCAATCCGGTGGCGAGCTTGGTCGCGTCGAGAAATTCCGCGTCGCCGGGCGCCACCGCGTCCTTGATCTCGTGCTCCATCGAGCCGAGCGGAAACTTGAGGTCGGCGTCGCGGGTGAAATCGGCCGGCATCACCAGCGCGGTGTTGACCAGCGCCTTGGTCACGCCTTTTTGCATCTTGGCGATGGCCTCGTAGCCGACGCCAGTGAGGATGTCGCACGCCAGCACCAGCTTCGCTTCTCCCGCGGCGATGCGCGTCGCATAGAGCTGGTCGGGCGTATCCGCGATGCGCACGTGCGAGACGACCGCGCCGTTCTTCTGCGCGAGGCCAGTCATGTCGAGCACGCTGCAGCCCTTGCCCTCGAGGTGGGCGGCCATGCCGAGCAGCGCGCCGATGGTGACCACGCCGGTGCCGCCGATGCCGGTGACGAGGATGCCGTACGGTGTCGCGGTGGATGCGAGCGTCGGCTCCGGCAGCGCGGGAAATTCTCCGGCGGCCGCCTTCTGCGGCTTGCGCAGGCTGCCGCCGACGACGGTCACGAAGCTCGGGCAGAAGCCGTTGACGCAGGAAAAATCCTTGTTGCACGAGCTCTGATCGATGGTGCGCTTGCGGCCGAATTCGGTTTCCAGCGGCGCGACCGAGACGCAGTTCGATTTCACGCCGCAGTCGCCGCAGCCTTCGCACACCAGCTCGTTGATGACCACGCGCTTGGCGGGATCGGGGTACTTGCCGCGCTTGCGGCGGCGGCGCTTCTCCGCGGCGCAGGTCTGATCGTAAAGCAGCACGGTGACGCCCGAGGTGTCGCGAAGCGTCCGCTGCACGCGGTCGAGATCGTCGCGGTGGTGGATCTCGATGTCGGAAGCGAAATAGCCGGACGGATATTTCTCGGGCTCATCGGTGACGACGACGACCTTCTTCACGCCTTCGGCCGCGACCTGGCGCGCAATGTCCGACGGTGAGAGCGGTCCATCGACCGGCTGCCCGCCGGTCATCGCCACCGCATCGTTATAGAGGATCTTGTAGGTGATGTTGACGTTGGCCGCCACTG
>Ga0066790_10001077_pt1 | contig 11280 bp, 16 predicted proteins | sample OrgsoiDNA2013050_FD_70963 | JGI IMG/M metagenome (GOLD analysis project Ga0066790, IMG submission 70963) | Permafrost soil microbial communities from the Arctic, to analyse light accelerated degradation of dissolved organic matter (DOM) -... | ecosystem: Environmental > Terrestrial > Soil >...
GGGAGGAAGGCGAGGCGCCGAGCCCAAAAGATAGCGGTAGCAGCTAGCCGGCGTGCCAATGACGCTGCAGTCGTTGGGGCCCGGCAAGCCGAGGTCGCGGTGTCCGGCGCGGCCCGAAGGGGAGTGAATCTCGCTGTGCCCTACGTGCGTCATGCGAATGAGGGCGCCCTCGGAGCGGTCAAAGCGGCAGTCGATGTAGCCGGTCCCTATCTCGCAGCGGGAGTAGATCGAGCCGGAGAGGTCCTCACTTAGGGCTGCCTGAACTTCTGGAGATGGGTCGATCGTGTGCATCCAAGTTCTCCGCCGGCTCGCCTGGAACCATAAGCCCCTATGGCTGGACTTGCTTCGACAGACGGTGATGCCCAAATGTGCCTGATGATCCGTCCATGCCAATGAAGCTGATCCAAGAACTGCTGGCGAGAGTTGATGATTGGCAGCGCCAGAGCCGATTCGCCGCGCCAGCCTATGGAGTTGTCAAGAAGTTTGGTGACGATGGAATGAATCAGTTCGTAGTGGCGCTCGGCTGGTACGGATTCCTGGCGATCTACCCGCTGCTTCTCGTGGTGATCACGATTTTCGGCTTCATCGGCGTCGCCTCCTTGGGACATGGAATAGTCTCGACGCTCCATCAATTCCCTGTCATTGGCGCTCAATTCAATCCCGCCAACCCATCAGCCAATCTGCACGGCAGTATTTTTGGCCTGACCATTGGTCTTCTCGGGATGATCTACGGAGCGCAGGGTGTCACGCAGACGGCGCAACATTCGATGGCTCGGGTCTGGAACATCTCTGAACTTGATCTTCCCGGCTTCCTTCCACGGCTGGTTCGAAGTCTGATTAGCCTGTTGATCATTGGAGGCTCGTTCTTGGCGAATGCGGCTATCGCTTCGTTGGTGACCGGGGCGGGTCACAGCTTGCCGGTGCGCATATTGGTATTGCTCGCCATGTTGGTCCTCAATGTCGCGTTGTTCTTCGCGGCATTTCGCGCTCTTACTCCACCTCCTGTTGCTTCGCGCTCTCTGTTTCCCGGAGCACTCGTTGGGTCCGTTGGATTTACACTGCTCATTACTGTCGGCTCAGGCTTGATTCAACACCAAGTCCGCCACAGTTCGGCGACGTATGGCCAGTTTGGCATCGTTATAGGCCTCGTCGGGTTCCTGTTCCTTCTGGCGAAGGTCAGCCTCTACGGAGCGGAACTCAACACCGTGCTCGCCCGGCACCTGTGGCCTCGGGGAATCGTAAGCAGTAACCCCAGCGACGCGGACAATCGAGTCCTCCATGACATCGCCCACCAACAACGCCGACGCACAGATCAAGTCATCGGGGTCGGGTTTGGAAAGAACGCGGCGAATGATGCCGCGGATGATGCACGTCAAGCCGGGCGGACAGCCGAGCAGAACAATATGTAGCCGGTCGATTCTGGCTGCCTGCTCAAGACCAAGAACGATGAGCGAGTCAACAGACGAACTAACTCTGACCGGCGCAGCCGAGGCTCTCGACCACTCCTAGAACAGACCGGCGCACAAAGGATCAAGCGGGTGCGCAGCACACAATCAGTGCAATGCTGCCTCGAGACCGAGCTGGCGGCTGGCAATGGCCAAATAGAGGCGAGTCAACGAACGCCTCGCGCTTGGTGCTGAGGATTGGAGTCGCCAAGACCGCTTAGAATTACCCCGTGATGACAAGTAAGGAACTCCGTTGGAAGGCAATTAGCTACGGTGCAGGGGCGCTGGCCGGGTTGGTGACCCATCGACTAACTGATAAAGCGTGGAAAGAACTGGGCCACGCCTCACACCCACCAGTGCCGGCCGACCGACGTTCATCCTGGGCGGAGGCACTGAGTTGGGCCGTGGCCACGGGTGTGGGCATGGGCGTCTCCAGACTTCTAGCCATCCGCACCGCTGCCGTGGTGTGGGAGGCTGCGACCCACGAACGACCCCCCGAAGCAGCGCTCGACGGCGACTCTTGACTTCGCCAGGTCCATGAGCGACGTGAGGGGCGTGTGGAGCAGGACCACGCAATGAGACGGGCGTCGTAGCTTGTCGCCAAAGCTGTCACCACTCGCGCACGAACTATTCACGGCGAAACGGGTGCGCCAACGATCAACTCGTTCTCCAATGCTGTGAGGGCGTGTGCGAATCCGAGCGGGGCACGGGCGTGGCGACGGGCACTGGTAGTCACGGTGACCTTGGCTTCGTGGTGCAGGCGAGCGCCGACCTCGAGTGCTCGCTGGTAAAGGTCCCGGTCTTCTCCCGTGAGGAAAGCTCGAAAGCCTCCAATCTCTAAATACGCCTGGGCGTTCATACCCAGACTGGCACCATGAATGGGCGATTCTTCCCGTCCATATTCTTGGTTCCAGAGTCGGGCCGTGGCAGGTGCGCGGGCTGACCAGTCAGTAACGGTGACACGCCCAGCCCACAGATCGGCGCCAGCATCATGGGCCGCGATCTGGGCGGTGAGCCACGGTCCGGGAACGACTGAGTCAGCATCGGTTGTGGCCAACCACAAGTGGCGCGCGTTTATGCGGTTCCACGTTCCTAGTAGGGCCGCGCACCCGTGTCTACGGGCCGCGCCCACATTTGCATCATCACGTGAGATCAGAAGGGTCGCATGTGTCTTGGCCCATCGGTGAGCGATGGCAGTGCTGGCGTCGTTGCAGCTATCGAGAACGATGGCAACGCGACACTCGATCTTGGTCGGCACGTTGGCGATGGCGCGCCCCAACGCATCCAAGGCCATGTGAAGGAGTCGTTCCTCGTTGTGGACGGGGACGACGATACCGACCGCATGGGTACGACCGAGGGCTGGTTGCCGACTCACTCGGTCCGCTCCCACACGTTCAACACAAATTCGCGCTCCACGTGGTGAACCATGCGCCGCAGGCCGAACGTTGCTCCAATCATCACGTGGGCTTGATCACCGCTCAAGGGATAATCGGTCTGGCCGCGCCAGTGGATGCCAATAACGTGAGCGCCCGATATCGTCGAACTCAAGACGTGGGTCATGATTTGTTTCAGTTCGCCTGGCGAGAAGTAGTACGCGATCTCGCTGAGAACGATCAGATCGAATTGCTCCTCAGGCCATGCCTCGGGAATAGGTCGGTATTCGACACGTACGTGAGGAAGTTCCTTCGTTCGAGTCGCCGCTTGCCGCAAAGCCGCGGGTATGATGTCCGAGCCTAAAAGGCGGTCGCATCGGTGAGCGAGCTTTTCGGTCAAAACGCCGATAGAACAGCCGGGCTCGTAGGCAGAGTCGTAGTGGGCGAGGGGCAAGCTGGCTATGGTCAGGTCGTACTTGCGCCGTTCGTAGCTCCTTGATGCGAAGCCCCAAGGATCTGGATCACGCTCATACATATCCTTGAAGTAGGTCCGACTGGTGGAAGTCATTTGTTCGATCCGCCGAGCCCAACGACTTCGAAGGGACGCCAGAACGGCCTAAGGATCGGTGCGGGAAGCCACGCACGGTCGGTGTGATCTAGGCCAAGTGGGCGGATCCGCGAGGCGAGTGCACTGGCGAACAACCGCTTCTGGGCGGCGACGGGCCGGGACCCTTTCCGCGGGCGACATTCGATCCCAAGGGCGGAGTCGGGTCGGGCCCAGTGGCAGGCCCAGACCGCGTACCTAAGCATGTCTGCGCCCGTTGAGATCGTAACTCGACAGGCGGCTTTGCCGCGGGAGTTGTGATCAGGATGACCATCGTGGCCCCGCGGAGCTAGGCAGAGATCGTCGGGAAGGAGAGTCTCATTCAGGACGTCGCCGAGGTCGTCGAAGAGTGGAGCCACAAGGCCTGCGGCCAGGTCGGCTCGCCAGAGGGTGGGGACGGGAGTGCCCAGGTGAGAACGGTCGGCATCTAGCTCCATGCGGCACCGCTTAGGGCGAGACGGCCGATCTCGGCCGCATCTTGGGGACCATGGTGCTGCGCTAGATAGACATACAAATCGGCGGCGCGTTGCGCCTGCGAGCGATCGTGACAGAGGGGACGAGCTCCGCCAGCTGCCGCGACATGGCCGAGCACCTGCGTCGCACCGAGCTGGACGGCATGACGCAGCACTATCGCCCGCATCCGACCCTCCCCCTTTGTGTCGTAGGGGTCATCATCGATCGAGCGCGCGGCGTTTTCCAACAGCCAGCGCATAGCGTTCACCTGGGCCACGGCATGACCGATCTCGGCCATCACGAGATCTGAAGAGATCGGCGGAAGCGTGTCGGTCCCATGCTCCACCAGTGCCTTAGCTCCGCCGTACCAACAGGCCGCGACACCGATCGCCCCAACCCAGAAACCGGGTCGGGCCAGGTAGAAATCGGGTCCGCCGATTGCCAGATTCCCAGAGATCGAGGGTCCTCCGAACTCGAGCGTGTCACTTTGTGAGTCGGCCATGCCCACGGCCAACCAGGAATCCTGGTGGGTGGCGACGACGTGTTCGTCCAGCGTGACATCGAAAAGCCGGTAACCGTCGGGCGCATCGGCGGTCACCAGCGCGCGATCGATGACGCCATTGCCCGAGCAAAAGGGCTTCTGGCCCGTGAGATGCCACCCGTCGGATTCCTGGCGAGCCGTCGTTCCATTCGAGCCTGTCCGCGCCGCCCAGACACCATAGGTGGCGCCGGACACCGGTTTCATTCCGGCCTCATCCAGGATGGCCAGGGCATCGACGTGGCCTTCGGCCAGTCGCCCCAGTGACAGGTTTTCTGCAGCCCAGAGCGACAACGCCCTAAATCGTCGCCATGTTTGGCCCGATCCGGGCAGCGGTATTATCGGGGCTTCGACTTGGGCGATCCGCTTGAGGTCGGCGGCGATTGACATCAGGCTCCTTTCCTTTCAGATCGGGCGCGAAAAGAGCGCGGAGAAGCAACGGATCGGCATATCTACACGGGAAGGATCACGGGCGGCTGAATAAGCGGCGTACTTCGACTGCCTTGTCGTTCCAAGACGCCGAGGTGGTTGTGGCCCTTCTGGTTACCCTGCAAGCTGGTCGAACTGTCTTACCCGACAAGCTGGTCGAACAAACCTCGAATTGGACCAGGAACTCTGCCAACCAACCTTGGCATCAGGCAAGTCGCGAGCAGGATCGAGACGCAGTGTGTTTGGAGAATATGTGAGGAGGTCGGACCTGACCAAGTAATCCCGAGCGCCCGGGGGACCAAAGCATGAACAATTGCAAACTGGGTAAATGACTGGGCATGACTGAAGCTAGGGGAACGACGGAAGGTAGGGATGATTTGTCCGAAGCTGTGGCCGAAGGTTCCGTTTCTGCCGGGGAAGCGGGAGCCGCAGTGGATGCTGGGAGTGCCTCCGAAGATGCTGGTCAGGCACAAGTCATTGTCGGAGAGATCCCAGATGAACACGATCTCACCAAGATGCTCTGGACGGCACGGTGCACTTTCCCTCCCCATGGGCTAATAGGAAAGTTCGATACTCGTGATCTAGCGGAGCGAAAAAAGGAAGAGCACCTGCTCGCTCGCCATGGGCGTCGATAGCTTTCGGTGTCTATGACTACCGTCATCCGAAGTCGGCCCTCGGGCTGTGAACAGACGCGCCAGATCCCGGGTGACGGCCCGGAATCTGGCGGTCAGGTTACAAGCGTTCGGCTCGTGGGAACCGTTCCCAAGGAAGCGACCGCTCGGGTATTTGGTCAGTCTCAGGGGGCACACTGTGCCTCGCAGCCGGTCGGCGGAAAACAGTTGGAGGCTCACGGGCGAATCGTAGGCCCATCGGCTGCTCTTGATCTTTAGGAGATGTCGCGGCACTTCTCTCATCGGGCGGCGGCGAGAACCTGAGGCATCGTCGCGGAATTCGTTCTGACTCAATCGGGAAGTTTTGGCACCGAACAAGTGGAGCATCGGATGAGGGCCCGATCTGGTCGCGGTTAGTTGGCGAGGGCTCTGGGTATGGCAAGGGCGAGGTGAGGAGGAGAAATGACGGCGGTTGATGAAGGCACAGCGATCGGCAACGCCCGGGATGCTCTAGAACGAGTCGGAAACGTTGTTGTGGAAAAGGTCCCAGATGTTATTGAGGCTACGAAGGCGGGCCTGCGGAACGTCGCGGATCACGGGGAAGCTCTGGCGGCAGTTCTGCCGGCCAGCGAAGATTTGGGCCAGTATGCCAAGGCCAGCATGGGGCGCGTTCATGGGGCGGCGGATCGCCTTGACATCGACTTGCCTGGTCCATTTCACAAGACCACCCGCAGGTCCCGCTGGCGACGCGGAGTGACGTTTCTCGCATTGGGGATTTTGGCCGGGTTGGTCCTCAACCGGATTCTCCAAAACAGACAATCCGGCTCGAGCGAGCCAGACGAGCTTTTGAGCCAAAAGGACCCAGGCATGGTGGGTCCTTACCATTCGAGGATGGCGGAATCTGGCGACGAGCGAAGCGTTTTTCACGACCGAAGCGACTGCCCTGCTGGTAGTCGGATCAAACCCGAAAATCGTGTCTCCGGAACGGCTGGTCGATCCAAATGCAAGGACTGCCAGAACATTGCGGCCTAGGGGGTTGTCATCTTTCGAGGCGGGCGACCGTCTTGCGCGGTCAGGTTGTTGCCAGTGGAGTGTCGTGGGTACACGCAGAAAAAGTCGTGGCACAGACGCGAATGTGGAGGGTTTCGGCGCCCTTTTCCGTCGCTCCACGAGCCGAACATGGCTCGTGGTTGTGCCAGCCGCTTCTCTCTTCCTCCTGGCGGGCCCATTAAGTACGTCTCCGGTCAGAGGATGGGGTGACAATGGCTGAGGAGCACTGGAAAGATGAACCCGAAGCACAGGACTTTCCCGCCGCTCAGTCGTATCTCACCTTGCTCGTTGGACTCGATTCCGCCACCAAGCTACGGAAAGCCCTGAAAAAGGAGCAATCCCTGAGTCATTTTGCGGCCAAGGATATCTTGCGTGCTGCCGGTCTCACCCTTTTGGCGGCTGACGATCCCGAGGTGGGCGCGGACCTCGAAAAGGTCAAGTTCGGCACCAAGCTCTCCCCTGTGCTGCTGGTCCAGGGCGAGCCATTGTGGATCGCCGACGGGTATCACAGGGTGTGCTCCAGCTACTACCTCAATGAGAAGGCTCTCGTGCCCTGTCGCATCGTCTCTCGACATTAGAACGCTCCAACTGCGACCTGTGCCCCATGGTCGGACACAGTCACAACGCCGACTTCGGATCAGGTTCCGCCTCGCACGTGCGCACACCATTCTGATCGTCGGCGACGTCACTGAGGCGAATCCACCGGGTGCCACGTCGCCGAGCACACCGCAATCATCAACGCCGCTGGAGGTCGAATCGGTATTCGTGCGCGGTGGCTGGCTTTATGGGCGCGCCAAAAACCGGACAGTCCCTCACCTGGTTTTTGGGCAGTCAGGTTCCAAAGGACTGGCTCGTGACAACAGTTCCCCGGAATTCCGACATCAAATTAACTACCCAACATCAGCCGGATGTAACGCGCGAGGAGGACACGTTTTTACCCCACCCGAGGCGGGTAAGGATGACGTTACGCAACTATGAAAGGACTCCATGATGGCTGACAACTCAAAGGATACGGGCCCCGAAGCAGGCGCAAAGGGTGTGGTCGAGGGGGTCAAGGGCAAGGTCAAAGAGTCGGTGGGCGCCGCCACCGGAAAGGACGACCTTCGTCGCGAGGGTAGGGCTCAACAAGAAAAGGCAGATTCTCAGAGGGAGGTAGCTACCAAGGAGGCCGAAGCCGAAAAGGCTCGGGCGGAGGCCAGCGCCCATGAAGCCGAGCAGCGCAGTCATCAGGACTAGGGCTGAGCTGCCGAGGCCTATTGGTCGTCCAGTTCCCAGCAGGATCAGTGGCTGGCTAGAGGCCCTTGACGATTTGATGGCTTGAACGTGGCCAGTCATCACTCCAGCCACTCAGTCGTGACGCAGGCGCCAATGGCGGTATCAGGTCGCAATAATTCTGAGTGCGCCGACCTTTCAAGGTGCGGCCGGTTTTATCGACCCGTGACCCGAATCCTCACGGTGGGCTTTTGGATGGCCATTGGCAGGACGCGCCCATCCTGCTCCACAGTCCCGCTCGCGTCTTAGACCCCACAACTTCCCCTCAGTGCCCCACAGAGCGGGGCACCAAATGATCGTCCCTCCAAACGCGAAACGAGAGGGCCGAAGCCCTCCCATTTCGTAACCGACAATGTCAATCGGAGGTACTGTCCGCCGATCCCCCGGCGAAGCCAGTTCATACCCGCGCCCGGACCCGTTGGGGGACTTAGCTGAGCACGGGTACGTCCCCTAGGTTCGACGGCCACTACCATCTGAAGATCTGTGATTGCCGGCACCTTCTCCACGTCCCAAGGCAACCCCGGCGATCCAAAAGATGGCGAAGACCACGGCGACGATCCATAACACGTGGAGCGCGAAACCCGCACCCGCGAGAATTAAAACCAAGAGCAGCAGCAAGAGAATCAGCACAGTTCGTTCCCCCTTCACTTGTCGCCCAAGGTGAGCAACATCTTTTACCCGGGTACATCGCGTCCCAAACGAAATCCGCGACGCGACAAAGGGGCTGAGTCAAAGTCCAACTCTTTTATCCCCGCTACACCGCCAATGAACAGTTGTGCGTCGGCAAGCACCTGCGCAACATTCTCATGCCCGTGCCCTGCGGGGGATTTGGCGAGCACGGGTATGAGCGGTCCGTTCGCATAGATGTGTAACGGCCACCTTGTCAACGACACCGTACGGACCACCTCCACTCCCCGGCTGACACCGACAGCGGTTTAGCGCCGACAAGTGTGGGTGACTCACCGAGATCGTGCGCTCACCCCTTGAATACGCCGTGGACTTTAAAGAGAAGTATCAATCCAACTAGGACGAGCGGCCGATCCCAGCGAGATCGGCCCGCTCATCGCCTTCCGGTGTTCACTGGTCAATACCTACATCACGGATGCCGATCTAGACATCGACGGCGGATCCGACTTCACTGAAGTATCACCGCAGCAACGCAAGAGGGGGCGATCTTGGGAGGGGACGGGTCGCGGATCTAAAATGCGCGAATGTTCCGAATCGACGCGGTGGCGACCAGTACGGTATTGCCATCGTGTTAATTCAACTTGCTTATGGTCGTGCCTGCCTGATGTTGAATGTCCCGGACCAGCATCGGTCGTTTTTCCGCGTGACCTGCCAGGGTTGGCCTGCGGGGTGATCCCACCACGCGAAAGAGCTTCCCGCCCAGGAGCGCCCCTCCCGTGACGGAGACCTTCCCTTTCCCGGGCGGCCCCGACGCTTCGCCGTTCAAAACCGCCGACTCTGTCACCGCGCTGGAGCGGGCCGAAGAGCGCCTCCGCGATATCGGCATTGTGATCGACTCGGGCTTGGGCCACTTCGATTTGGACGAGCTGCTGACGATGCTGCTCGATCGGGTGCTGGGCCTGCTGCTCTGCGACACAGCGGCCGTCCTGCTTTACGACGACGCCTCGGACCATCTGGTCGCCAGGGCGGCACGGGGCGTCGAAGAGGAGGTCCGCCAGGGGGTACGTGTGCCCGTAGGCGCGGGGTTCGCCGGCCGCATCGCGGCCGAGCGGCGGCCAGTCGTCCTTGACAAAGTCGATCCGAGCACGGTCACCAACCCAATCCTGTGGGAGAAAGGCATCCGCACCATGCTCGGCGTGCCGATGCTGGCCGGGGGTAACTTGGTTGGCGTCTTGCACGTCGGGTCGTACTCGGGGAGGACCTTCACCGAGGACGACGTCCTCCTGCTCGAACTCGCGGCCGACCGGATTGGATTTGCGGTCCAAGCCGGCATCGCGGAGTCGGAGCGCCGAGCGGCCGGGGTACTCCAGAGGAGCCTCCTCCCTTCCGCATTCCCACGCATCGCCCAATTCGAGTTCGCCAGCCGATACGCACCCGCCGAAATGGGCGGAATCGGGGGTGACTGGTACGACGCTTTCGTTGTGCCGAACGGGGACGTGTGGGTTATGACGGGCGACGTAGCCGGCCACGGGCTGTGGGCCGCCGTCGTGATGGGTCGCCTGCGAAGCGCGCTGCGTGCCTACGCCCTTCTCGGCATGGCGCCGGAGGATGTCCTGCAGAGCGCGAATCGAAAGTTGCAGTACTTCGAGCTCGATGCGACCGCTACGGTCGTCTGCGCCGTGTTCTCTCCGCCATACGACGTCGTTCGAATGGTCTCCGCGGGCCATCCGCCACCGGTCATGGTTGCGCCCGGCAATGAGCCAGTACTGGTGCCACTTTCCCCCGCCCCGCCTCTCGGGGCCGTCGCGGACCTCGAGGCCCAGTCCTTCAGCGAGTTCATGGAACCCGGCGAGGTCCTCCTCCTGTACACGGACGGACTAATCGAGCGCCGCGGGGAATCACTGTCCAACGGCCTCGAACGGCTGCGGGTTGCCGTCCGCCCGCAGGATCCGGAGGCCGTCTGCCGCCACGTCATGGACGCGCTCATCGGGAACCTGGTGCCTCAGGACGACGTGGCCCTGCTGGCGCTAAGGCGCTCCCCGCGGGCGTACCTCCCCACCGAGGCGCCGCACCCGGCAGCGCGCCACCCTGCGACGCAGGTCGCGCGGTCGCCGCTCTACGATCGGGACCCCCGCTCAGTGGGGGCGATGCGGTCGTTCGTGGCTGAGCAGCTCACCGATTTCGATGCGGCAACACTCTCACCGGTGCTGCTCATGGCTTCGGAGCTTGCGAACAATGCTCTTGAGCACGCGCGAACGATGTTCGGCGTCACCGTGGAGGTGGACAGTGACGATCTGATCCATGTCGAGGTTGTGGATTTCGGATCCGGCGCGCCCGTTGTGCGCCAACCACATCCAACGGACGATCACGGCCGTGGTCTGCAGATTGTGCGTCGTCTCGCGCACACATGGGGCGTGCAGAAGCGAGAGGGCGGCGTCGGTAAGTCGACATGGTTCACGTCCCAGGGGCACCGGGTTAGTGGTCCGGCTGGGCCGCCCCCTGTCACGTAGTTATCGCCCGCCGCTGTCGTGGATGCCCACTGATGCCAGCGCCCGGCAGCTGGGAGACTTCACGTGTTACCGAGCGCGGGGATGAGCGGTCCGTCAATTCTCCTTCGGTGCCGTTCGTCCCCACGGATGTAACGGCCGAATAGGTGCCATCAGCAGCCGGTTGACGCAACGAAGAGGCCGAGCCGAAACTTAGCCCTCGGATCGCCACTCCACCATTCCGGGCTGAGCGAGGGTGTGTCGGGCCCAGGCGAGGATGGTTGACACCTGGTCCGACTACTGCGGTCGTTGGGCGGACGCGTACGACGATGATCACGAAGAGATGCAAGCGTGCGAGGCCAACCCTGACCCGGACTCGGCGCTAGGGCTGT